>Ga0209006_10005805_pt1 | contig 11214 bp, 9 predicted proteins | sample JacPin_JW_Ref_O2_FD_188567 | JGI IMG/M metagenome (GOLD analysis project Ga0209006, IMG submission 188567) | Forest soil microbial communities from Algoma, Ontario, Canada - Jack Pine, Ontario site 1_JW_Ref_O2 (SPAdes) (version 2) | ecosystem: Environmental > Terrestrial > Soil > Boreal... | reverse complement strand
GCCGACCAGCACAGGACCTTTCTAGCGAATCGCACGTCCCGCTTTGTACAACAATTCTTGACAAGAGTGAAACGCGACGGCTCCTTTCCCCTCGCTGCGCGTCACAGCAGCCAGAGTTCCGCTGCTACAATCCGGCGCATGGCTGTCAACTCTGAAGCGGGGCTGGCGGGATCCGATGGGTCGTCCGATCCGTCGGGGGTACAAGCGACGACCCGGCCCGACCTGTTGACCGTTATTGCGATCACGATTGCGGCCACCGTGATTGCAAATGTCATTCACGAGGGTCTTGGTCATGGGGGTATGTGTGCGGCGACCGGCGGGCAGCCGCTGGCACTGTCTACGGTGCACTTTGAGTGCAGCGCGGACACTCGGCTGGTGGCGGCCGGTGGAACGCTGGCCAATCTGGTCTTCGGAGCGCTGTTCTGGGTCGCCGCGCGCGCGGTCAAACAGAGGGCGACCTTGCGTTTCTGCTTCTGGCTCCTGATGACTTTCAATCTGCTCGACGCAGGCGGCTACTTCCTGTTCTCCGGAATCGGCAACTTCGGCGATTGGGCTGCGGTGGTGGCGGGATGGCGGCCGGCATGGGCGTGGCGGGCGGGTTTGATTACGCTGGGAATGGTCACGTATTTTTTATGGTTTGTGCCTTTGTGCCTGCGCGAGCTGCGTCCGTTCCTGGGGAGAGATGCGCAGATTCGCGTGCGGCGCGCGCGCCAACTCACGCTCGTTCCTTACTTCACCGCGGGAATCCTATCCTGCGTTGCGGGCACGCTGAATCCGGTGGGGCCACTTCTGATTTTGGTTTCCGCGGCGGCCTCGTCCTTTGGCGGGCACTCGGGGCTGGCCTGGATGTGGACTCTGCTGTACGGCCCACGCATCCCCAGTAGCGAATTGCAGATGCCTGAGATCGAACGCAGCTGGGGATGGATGGTCGCGGCTGCGATTCTGGCGGTGGTGTTTATTGCCGGACTGGGACCGGGGGTAAAGTTTCATTCCGGTTAGTCGAAGTCGATCGAGTCGAATCCCAAGCCCTGCAACAAGCTCCTGATTGTGGAGAGCGCGTTCTGCTGGGCGGTGCGGAGAATGCCGTCGGCCATGGCGGCTTCTTGCAGTTGCTGTTCTGCCTGCTGGCGCACTTGCGTTTCGAGGTTCGGGTCGGTGGGGACCAGCAGGCCGGTCTGGCGGGAGTAGACGCGGGTTTTGGCGCTGTCGAGGCGGGTGCGGAATATTTGCGGAGCGGGAAGATGCAGGTGAACCTTCTTGCCGTCGACCCGGACGTCGCCGGGCTTGAGGTCGGAGAAATCGATTCCGGCGACGACCTCGCCGTGCACCAGCATCAGCAGGCGATCTCCGGCCAGGAAATCCGGCAGCACGGAATTTTCTTTTGCTCCCGAGACCACCTTGTCCATGGTGTAGATCACAGTCTCAAGGCGCTGGAGGCGCTGAATGCGATCGACCACGGTAGGCTGGCTTACATCGATAGTCAGAGTTCTGCCGGTCGCGGAGGACCACATGCGGCTCAACAGATCGGCCCCGGAGGTCCGCGAGAGCATCAGCCATCCCATGGCGCCGAATGCCAATACGCCGAGGAACAGACCGATGATGAGCGCCAACACCAGCGCTGCACGGGATCGAGCCGGCTTGCGGGAGACCACGTCAGGATCGGGAGGCATTTTGCAAGCTTAGCACCTGGATTGATGATTGTTTTATGCGAGATTCGAATCTGCTGCGCCTCTCGTCTCTGCCTCTGACCAAGCCCTTGCGGAAGGCGGTGCTCGAAGTGGTGGAGGCTGCGAGTTCGTAAACGGGGAGACGACTGGTCAATAACAACCCTTGGGCGCGGTAACCCTGAACCGAACGACTCACTTGTCCGTCGCACGATCCTGTTTCTATACTGCTCTTGTCCCTTGCATTTCTCTCGGCCCCGACGACACTTCAGAAACTCAAAGCGCGGCTCAGGTCGCTAACTGCGGGCTGGTCCAGCCGTTATAGGAGAAATCCGATGTTGCGGAAATCTGTAATGTGGTTATCGATTGTTTCACTCGGGCTTATCGGCGCGTTCTTCCTTGGCTGCGGCAGTTCCTCCAAAGCCCCCAACACGGCCTGCACCGGCGGGCCCTACGATGTGGTTGGAGACTGGCAGATTACCGTGAGCGCCACTGGAACGGCGGCGGTTACGGGGTACGGGGCGATTGACTCGGCGGGTCTGGCGCTGTTTTTTGACAGCAGCGGCGACACACTGCAACTGCCCGCCTTGACGGGCGCGTGTTCTTATACCGGAAGTATCATCGCGTATCCCGAACCGAATAGCGGGTTTTCCACCGTGACCGATTCGATTACGGGCAATGTGACCTCGGCTTCCGCCATCACCGGTACTTTCAGCGGAACCAGTTCAGGCACCATTTCGGCTGCCACGTTTTTACCGCTGACCGGTTCCGTCGCACCTCTGTCCGGTCCAATGATCGCGGAACTCGAAGGCGGGACTGATATCCTCACCGTGACGATGACGCCTGCGACGGGCAACAATATGACTTTCACCGGCTCCGATACCTTTGGCTGCACGGTCAGCGGAAGTTTCACCCAGGTAGCCAGCAGCAATGTCTTCGACGTTTCGTACACCTACTCCGGCGGCGACAGCTGCGCGGCCAGTACCTCGACCGGGATCGGATTTGAGAGCAGTAGCGATTACTTCGGTTTCGACGGTGACGCGGCGACCACCTACTTCTACGCGGACATACTGGCGACGTCCGGGCCGTTTGTTCTTGAATTTTTTCCAGAATGCGCGGACTGCGATGGCGCACATGCGTCGCGAAACTCTAAAGGGCACACGCAAACACCGGCTAAGACATCGTCCTTTTTCCACGTTCTGTAGGAGCTTTGAATTGACGAGGAAAGCGGGAGCTCGCAAACGGGATGATGAACGTGTCCGCGTTTTTTAATTTCGGACAAAAATTGAGCAGAGCCGGGACTCCGCGTTCAGCCCGCCCCAGCATGATGGTTCAAAAAACTAGTTCCTTACGGCCACGTAAAACGGATCGAGGTTGGAGGGCACGGGAATGGCTCCGCCCGGCGTGACATTGCCGGTTGCCACATCGAATCCGTAGATCTCGATTTCGTACCCGGAGCTTTCGGGCGATCCGGCGTAGACCAGAGTTCCATCCGGACTGAATTGTCCGACGCTGTACGGAATGTAGTTTCCCGTGTCGACAATCTTCTTGTGACTTAGCTCGACCCGATCGATCTGTGTGGTGTCGCCGGTAATTGCCATGAAAACATACTTGGCCGAAGGGTGCACCACACCGCCGGAGTACCCACAAGCCTCCAGCATGGAGGCGGTGCACTGCACCAGAGGCTGGCTGGTGTTGGGCTGAATGGGATAGATATTCACGCTGTCCACGCCCTGCTGAAAGCCATTCGGGGTGACGAAGTCGAACATAAGATTGTCCACGAAGTGAACGTTTTCGTAGCCTTCATTGCCGTTGGTCCAACTGTAAATCTGAACGTCAGATCCAAGCGCGCCGCTCTGCGAGTTCACGCTGCGCTCGTTGTAAGTGATGGTCTCTCCGTCGTGGCCGACACAACCTACCGCGTCATAGAGTGTGGTAGCGCCGGGATTGAAGCCGTAGAGCTGCACGTAGCAATAGGTGGTGCCTTCCGCACCGTTGGGAAGCACATACTTCGCTTCGGCTTCAGAACTGCTGAGCGCACCCGTGACGGGATCGATCGCGTACCGGCGAATGTAGAACGCTGAGTTATAGGTTTGTCCAATGGGGTAACCGAAAACGGCATATGCGAAGCGGGCGCGAGGATCGATTTGAAATCCGAAGAAATGGTCGATGCTAATTCTTTGGGCCGCCGGGGCCTTGGGAGCGCCGTTGTCATCGGTGCCGTATACCCAAAGATATTCGTTCGAATTCGCGTCGTAACCGAGCAAATACAGGAAGTGACCGTGTGGCGCGGGGATCAGCGTCCCGAGCGTGGAGGCGTTTGGAACTGTCACCGGCGTGCCCACCTGGATCGCGTTCAGGGTCTGGGTATCGACATTGTACGTAACGATGGTAGTGCCCTCGACCAGGTAAACAATTTGAACCGGCGTAGTCGATGCGGGAGCGGCAACCGGACTGGAGTTTTGAGCCAAAGTTGGAGAAGCGGCCAGAAAAAGGAGAACGAGGGGAAGTGAGCGCGACATACTGATCCTCCGGGCGGGCGACAATCAGATGACGCGTCCGGGCAAACGGTTGGCCCGTACCCTGCAAGTTCTCTTTGGCCGCTTTCTCTTCACTGCCAGCAGCGTTGCATCGCCAGGGGCAATCCTCCAGCCACGACGAATCGCGTTTGACACAGCCTCGCCACAAACCTAGACTGTACGCATTCGCTTAGGACACGTCTTCTTTCGGACACGTCTAGCGGGGAGATCCATGGGCTGGCTGCAAAATAAATTCGAAAAGAATTTCATGATCAGCACGGTTGATTACGTTTTCAACTGGGCACGTAAATCGGCGGTGTGGCCGATGACGTTTGGGCTGGCCTGCTGCGCGATCGAGATGATCGCGTCGTCGACTTCGCGCTTCGACATTGCGCGCTTTGGGTCGGAGGTGTTCCGTCCCTCGCCGCGGCAGAGTGACCTTATGATTGTGGCCGGCACGGTGACACTGAAGATGGCGCCGGTGGTAAAGCGCATCTACGACCAGATGCCCGATCCGAAGTGGGTGATCTCGATGGGCGCGTGCTCGTCGGTGGGCGGGCCGTTCAATACTTACGCCGTGCTGCAGGGCGTGGACAAGATTGTCCCCACGGATGTTTATGTCACGGGCTGCCCGCCGCGTCCGGAGAATCTTTTTTATGCGCTGCTCAAGTTGCAGGACAAGATCGACACCATGACCCTGGCCAAGAAGCCGACGGCGGTGCGGCTTGATCCAAATATGGTCGAGAACTTCAAGCGCCAGGTGATGATCGCGCAGACCATGCAGCCGAAGTGAGCTTTCAGGCCTCAGCCATAGACTCTTGTGGACGACCATGATTACCGGCGCGCATGTTGTGATCGATTCCAAGGATGTGGAAGCCGACCGGGCGTTCTTTCGCGATGTGCTCAAATATCCTTGCGTTGACGCCGGACGCGGGTGGCTGATTTTTGCCATGCCGCCACTGGAAATCGCCTTTCATGACTCCGAGAAGAACGATCAGCACGAGCTTTTCCTGATGTGCGACGACCTCGCCGCGACCATGGAAGATCTTAGGGCGAAAGACGTGGAGGTCTCGGAGGTGAGTGAGCAACGCTGGGGAAAACTCGCCACGTTCTCGCTTCCCGGCGGCGGCAAGATTCGCATTTACCAACCCAAACATCCAAGCCCAATGCAGCTCAAACACTGAAAGGTGTGATCCGCAATGCCCGGCTTCGTCAAACTTACAACGCAATCCGACCTTCCCGCCGCCGACGAAGCCAAAGAATTCCCCTGCGGCTCGAAGACCATCTGCGTTGCGAACGTGAATGGCGTCTACGGCGCGATGGATAACGTGTGCCTGCACCGTGGAGGGCCGATCGGTCAGGGGATGATCGAGAATGGCAAGGTTGTCTGCCCCTGGCACGGGTGGGGATGGGATCCGAAGACAGGCGTGGCCGAACAGGATTCGAAGGCTAAGGTCGCCATCTATCCCTTGAAGATTGAGGGCGGCGATGTGCTCGTAGAGATTTAGGCTCGGTGCGTGGAGGTTCAGTTATATTGAGTCGGGCAACTTGCGGCGGTTCATCGCATGGCGGTTCATCGCATGGACGAACTCGGCCTATCCATATCGCTGACGATTCTGGCGCTAATTCTGGCTCTGATCGCGGTCTTCGCTGGGTGGTGGGTGTGGCAGAAGAGGAAGATTGACCTAACAAAATCGTGGCCTGAAGCTGAGGCGACCATCGAGTCGGGCGCCTTTGAGTTTGTAACAGGCAGCGAATATGCCGAGGTGAGGCTGCCTGTGTTAGCTTTCTCGTATCGGGTCGACGGCGCGTACCACAGTGGCCGCTTCGCCCTGAGGCCTTACCTCTCTGACCTCGACGAATCACTGCCGACCCGCCTGATCGGTCGGAGGCTGCCCGTCCGCTACAATCCACAGTCGGCCGACGTCTGGTTTATCCCGGAAGAATTCATCGAAGGCTGCAAGGTCGAACAGAAACTCGGTCCGCATGTCGTGGACTATAGTCCGCGAAACTAGCCAAGATAGCGGAGAAATTTTCCCGGCTGATTGTCATAGCCCGGGAAAACGTTCGCCAGATTCTTGTTTCCTAAGTGCCGCGTGACCGCCTCGCCGATCACCTGGCGGAAGTCGGTGGTGAGGGCGAGGTCTCGGCCTTCGTAGAGTTGCGAGTCGGCGAGGCCGGGCCAACGTCCGTAAACTTTGCCGCCCTTCACCGGGCCCCCCAGAACAAACATCACGTTGGCGTGGCCGTGGTCGGTGCCGCGGTTGCCGTTTTCGCGGGCGGTGCGGCCAAACTCTGACATAGTGACTACGACGGTGTCTTCGCCGAGATCGCCGAGATCGGTCCAGAAGGCGGCGATGGATTGCGAGAATTCGCCGAGCACGTTAGCCAGCTGGCCTTCGGTTGCGCCTTCGTTGACGTGATGATCCCAGCCGCCGATATCGGCGAAGGCGACCTGCACGCCGAGATTGGCCTTGATGAGCTGGGCGAGCTGGCGCAGGCTGTCACCGAGGCGGCCTTTAGGATAGTTCGCGTTCGCAGCGGGCGTGTATTTTCCGGGGTCCGCGTCCTTCAACATTTTCACCGCGTCGAAAGTTTCCTCGCCCGTGCCGTGCAGCACGCTGTCGGACGAATTATCGTACATGGCTTCGAACGCGCTCGCAGCCGGCGAAGCTTTGGGATTCTTCCCTCCGACAGAAAAGTCGTTGATGTTATTCATGGCGACGGCAGGTTCGGCACCGCTGAGAATACGCGGTAACGATGGTCCCAGAGCAATCGCACGGAACGCCGATGCTTTAGGAACCGCCAGCGGCAGATCATGGAGCGAACGATTGAGCCAGCCATCTTCAGTGGCCTTCACGCCGGGCGTGCCAGTTTCCATGAAGTCCTGCGCGTCGAAGTGGGAGCGCGTGGTATCGGGCGAGCCGGCGGCGTGGACGATCGCCAGATGTCCCTGCTGCCACAGCGGCTGAAAGGACGAGAGAGAAGGATGCAGTCCGAAGAAACCGTTGAGGTCGATCACCTTCTGGCGCGGAATATTGATGCTGGGGCGCATGGCGTAGTACTGCGGCTCGGCGTGGGGCACGACTATGTTTAATCCGTCGGCTGCGCCGCGCTGAAAAATCACGACCAGTAGCTTGTTGCCGAGGCTGCCGCTTTCGACTGCGCCAAAGGCCGCGCGTTGCAGAAAGCTCGGCACGGCCGCGGTTCCGACCACGGCTAGTGCGCTATTGCGAAGGAAGATGCGACGTGTGATTGACATAAGAACAGCTCCTGGCCCTTGGCTTTTAGCTTTTGGCCTCGGAGATCCTTGCCCTTGGCTGCGGCAGTCAGGTTCAAGCCAAGAGCTAAGAGCCAAAGGCCAAGAGCTATCTCCTCTGAAACTCGGGCGAACCTAACAGCAGGCCCGCGATTGTGCTCGCGTCGGGTGGACGCTGCGCATCCGCGGGCTTGCGTGGCGCAGATTTTTTATTTAGCTGACTATCTTTATTCGGCTGGTCGGGCGAACTCAGGCCGGCGCTTCTCGCCGGGCTCTCTATCTGCGCCACGATCGATTCGTGGGTCTGCTTCGAAACATCGGCGGCGAGCAGCTTGGCTTCCATAGTAGATAGAGTCAGGCTGGGATCTGGTACGGGCATTCCACCTGCCAACTGGGCGGTATCGACCTTAACGCCTTTGACCTTGCCACTCGTTAATGCCAGGGCGAAATTCATGCGATTGAGCAGCGCCGAGGAACTCACCCAGGTTTCGGCTTTCATGGAATAGCCGGTCGGGGGCTGCGCTCCGTAGAGCGGCATACCCATGTTGTTCAACTGGCGGGCCAAGGGCAGAGCGTCATCTACATCGGCACCGGTGGCGCGAACCGCAGAGGCCACAAATTCAAGCGGCGTTTTCATCTTCGCGCGATAAGTGCCGTCGGCCCAGAATTCCGGTGAATGGAAGAGCGTGCTCAGCACCTCGCGGATATCGCCTTTCTTCTTTTCGAAAGTTTTGGCCATGCGATCGACCAGCGCGGGCGGCGGATCATCCGAAACGAAACGCTCGGCCAGCTTCAACGAAATGAAATGCGCGGTCTTAGGGCTTGTGGCCAGGCGATGCAGCACTTCCCTGCCCTCGTCCTCGCCCTTGGGCTTGATGCGATGGCCGAGCACCACCTTCGGGCCGGGCTCGTGCATGCGCGCATCGAACTTGAAGCCGCCGCCATCATTCGGCTTATCGATCGTCCATCCAGTAAACACTTTGGCGGTCTCGGTGACGTCGCGCTGCGAATAGCCGCCGTTCACGCTGAGGGTGTGGAGTTCGAGCAATTCGCGGCCGTAGTTTTCGTTCAGCCCGTTATTCTGCTTCTTTTTTGGCTTCTGACCGGGGCGCGGCGGCGGGAAACGATAGGGTCCATGCGGGCCGGGATGGCCGGGAATGCCCATGGCCTGCATGGAATCGGGGCCGATGCTGAGCCAGTTGTCGAGGTAAAACAACATAGCCGGGCTTTTGGCCGTGGCCACCAAAAGGTCTTCGAACCTGCCCAGCGCGTGCGGACGGATCACATCCTGCTCATAGCTGGTGAGGAGCACGCGGTCGGCACCTTTGTTGGCAAAGACGTTGAAGTGGTTGAACCAGAAATCAGTCATCACTTCTTCCAGTTGCCGTTCGCTGTAAATGGCTCGCAACAACTTGGCTTGGACCAACTCATCGGAGACCACGCTTTGCGGATTATTCATGGCCTGCAAAGTTTCTCTTTGCCTGGGATCGAGTCCGATCAGGAAGTCCTGACCCTTGCCTCCGCGAATGGCGTCGGCGAAGGCGACCTGTTCGTCGGTCGACATGGCCATGATTTTCTTGTAACGCTCGGCGGGAGGAAGGTCGATCAGGCTCTGCACTTTGAGATCGGTATACAGACGATCCTCGCGGCGCTTGGCCTCGGCGGCCTCGGCGGGCGAGAGCACCGGCGTCGGGGCTTTGGCCGTAGCGGGCCGCGAAGGGGTTGACGACATCATGTTCATGGCCATATCGCTGTCCGGCGCGGCGCTCGTGACGGCGCTGTTCGAAGCTGCGGCGTTCGAACGACCATCCTTCGGCGATGCGGAATTCGAGGCGCTCATTGCGGTCGTGGTGCTCGCGTCTGCGAGGTTGTTGGGAGCTATCCCGGACGCATCTCCGCGAGCAGAAGCAGCGGCCGCGAGTTCTTCGGCGGTCTTCGCTGAATCAGCCGCGCCCGTCGAAGCAGAACCGTCCGTCGGGAGTGTGGCCGACATCGTCGCGGAAACCGGCACCGGCTGCCGAGCCGGAGGAACAGCAGCGGCCGTCTGCTTCTCCTGTTCCTTTTCTTCGCGCTTCACTTCCTCGCGTGTGATCTGCACCCGATAGATGGCGCGCTCGGCTGCGGCCGAGGGCATGGGCCGCTTGCCATCCATAACCTGTTTCACCATCTGATTGTCGGGAAATTCCTCGGCCATCTCTTTCGAACTCATCCGCAGCGTGCGGAAAGCGGCGAGGCGGGATTCCACGACGTTGTCAGAAATTTTTTCCGGATGCAGTTGCAGATCGATCCACTGGTCAACCCCCATCGCGGTGACGGCCTGAACGTCTCCGGGACGCGGCCCGAAGGTAAGGCGATTGAGCGCATGCACCGAGCGCTTCTGTTCGTTGGGCCCGGCAGCTGCGGTGCCATCTCTATCTTTCTTTTTCGCGATCAGTTGTGGAACGGCAAGGGCGAGGCTCAACCCGAGAAGAAATAGCGCGAAACTGCGAAGAGCGGATGCCATGCCAGGGATGACTCTCCTACAGTATGAACCCTACGGGCAGGAAAAGTTGCTGCTTCCGGCGATTACTTGGATACATGGAAGTGATTGCAAGACAGGGACTTGGGGCGATCGGGGGCGATTTTCGCAGCTTCGATCTTGCAGGTTCGATCTTAGTAGCCGGGTTTGCGGGAAATGTCCGCGGTGAGATAATTCCGGCCGCGCGACACTTTATGCTGCAAAGCCGCAGCCAGCGAATCGATGTCCCCAGCCGCAATGTTTACTGTCAGGCCTTCCAGCATGGGACTGCGGTTGCTGCCGACGGCGTCACGCCGCACCTGAATGAGGAGTGCCTGTACGACATTGGGATCGAACTTCTGCGGCGCCAGGCGCACCAGATCGCTCAGGGCCCCTCCCACCGACATAGGCGCACGATACGGACGGAGGCTGGTCATGGCGTCGAACGAGTCCGCGAGGCCAACGATGCGCACAGGCAGGGGCACATCACTCTCAGAGAGGTGGTCGGGATAGCCGGAGCCGTCGCTGCGTTCGTGGTGCCAGCGCACGGCTTCGGGAATCTTCGGCCAGGGAAACTGAACGGAGCTGACGATCTGGTGGCCGACCGTGGTGTGGTCCGCCATCTCGCGAAACTCTTCGGGATTGAGCGCACTGGCCTTGCTGAAGAGCCGGCGGTCGACGGCAACTTTTCCAATGTCGTGCAAATATCCCGCGCTGCGCACGGCTGCGACTTCGGCGGACTCCAGGCCCATGGCCTCACCGATGGCAGCGGCATAGCGCCCTACGCGCAAGGAGTGGCCGTGAATGTTCACGTGCTTCACGTCGATGGCGGTGGCGAAGGCTTCGAGGGCATTGTCGTAGAAGCCGTGCAGCGAGGCCATCAGGCGGAGATTCTCCGAGACGCGCTGGGCAATGGTTTGGGTGAGGGCATGATTCTGAACCGCCAGGGCAATGTACGTACAGAGCAATTCCAGGGCGTCGAGTTCGCTGTCTTCATAAAGCGCGTCACCGGGGCGCCGGCCGAGTGCGACCACGCCGGCCAACCGGCCACCGGCTTTCAAAGGGGCCAAGCACTTGAAGATCTCCGGCGCGACGTTGCCGTTGGAACTCAGAAATATAGAGTAGGTCGAAGGGTTCAGGACGATGGGATTCCGCGCCGCGGTGAGCGCATGCACGTGTTTCGGCAGGAGAGGAATGAAGGCCGGGTCGGGCATCAGGGCAAATCCCTGTGCCGCCGCCGAGGTCAGCATGGCCGGCTTTTCGTTGAACAGCAGA
>Ga0209006_10005804_pt1 | contig 11214 bp, 11 predicted proteins | sample JacPin_JW_Ref_O2_FD_188567 | JGI IMG/M metagenome (GOLD analysis project Ga0209006, IMG submission 188567) | Forest soil microbial communities from Algoma, Ontario, Canada - Jack Pine, Ontario site 1_JW_Ref_O2 (SPAdes) (version 2) | ecosystem: Environmental > Terrestrial > Soil > Boreal... | reverse complement strand
GGCTCGGGTGCTCCTCCCGCCGCAGACAACCCAAGTGGCGCAGCCGGAAGTCCGTCTGGTCGCGGCGGCCTCTCTTCCCTGCCCGGAGCTTCCACGGACACGCTGTATCAGAATGCCCTGCGGGACTTCACGACCGGCAAATATGATTTGGCGCGTCAGGAATTCGGCGACTACGTGCTGCACTTCCCTTCCACCGATCTCGCCTCGAACGCACAGTTCTATCTGGGCGAAATTTCCTACGCACAAGCGGACTACAAGGAAGCCATCGCGCAGTACAACCTGGTCCTGGCGAATTATCCGCAGAGCTACAAACTCGCCGCAGCGCTGCTAAAGAAGGGCTTCGCCGAGCTGGAATTGGGCATGAAGGCCACCGGCACGAAGGACCTGCGCGAAGTGGAGCGCCGCTTCCCCGGCGCCGACGAAGCGCGCCGCGCACAAGCGAAGCTGAAAGAAATCGGTGCGACCACCGCTGCGCCGCGCTCTTCAGCGCCGCACTAAGAGAGAATCGCGGCGCAAGAAGTTGAGTTTCGAAACCTTTCTAGCGGCGTCTTCTTATCTTAGTCGCGCGCGCCTGACGAAATCTGGCTTACGCCCGCAAATTATCAGGCTGCCAATTCTGGATCATGCGCTTGATGGTCTTGCGGTCATTGAGATTCTCGCCGAGAACTTTCCCAGCCAGCGCCGGCAGCTCTGCGTCACTAGCAAATCGCAGCGCGACCAACTGGTTCACAGTGAACTCCGGGATGCGCGGCCGCAGATTCGCCGGCAATACGCCCTGCATCCGCAATCGCATTTCCAGACGAATCACCCGGTCCTGCGCAGCCAGCGCGAACATTCGCGCGTAAAGCGCCAGCAGTAAGAGCGCGAGCGCCAGCAACAGCGACTCCACCGATCCGCCCGAGGGCGCGCGCACTACGCGAACAACCGTCCAGGCAAAATTCAACAGCAGCACCGGCAACACAAACAAATGAAACACCGGCACATACTTGGCATGGTTCTGAAAATTTTGGGCCATGTGATCTCCTCCGGAAGCGAACTGCCTGCGCACGCGGCTCGATTTTAGCAAAATGTGGCACGCACCGGGTCGCGCGACGCGAAATCTCGACGCGGGAGCGCAAATCGCCGAGCCGCCGTCCGCCGCTCAGTTTTTCCCGCTGCGCCGCGCCACTTCAGCTATACTCGGTTCTTCAGGGAAATCCTCTAAAAACAGGCAGGAAACCAAATGTCAGTCAACAAAGTGATTCTCGTGGGGCGCCTCGGGCGCGATCCGGAAACGCGCTTTACCGGAGGTGGGCAAGCCGTCGCCAATTTTTCGCTGGCGACGGATGAAACCTACAAAGACAAGAACGGCGAGCGCCAGAAGCGCACAGAATGGCATAAGATCACGGTCTGGGGCAAACAGGCGGAAATCGCCCAGCAATATCTGAAGAAGGGTTCGCTGGTGTACGTCGAAGGCCGCATTCAGACGCGCGAATGGCAGGATAAGGAAGGCCAGAAGCGCACCAGCTATGACATTGTGTGCAGCAATTTTCGCATGCTCGGCAGCCGCGCCGACGGCGCCGCCGCAGGAGCCAGCGCGGGAGCGTCAGCGCACAGCGGCGGGTTTGGCGGAGGCCGGTCAGCGGATCCAGATATGGAAGGCGCGCCCGCAGGTGATGAATCCGCGGGCCACGGTCCGGAAATTTCCGACGAAGATATTCCGTTCTAGTCGGCTCACGCAAGACCAGCGAACCAGCATACACACCAACCGCGACACGCTCGCGCTGAGGTCGAAGTTTACTTCTTCGGGCGCGAATTGGCGTACGCTGCAATCGAAATCAGGTACTGCGCCTCGTCCGAATCCACCGCCGCAAAATCCGAATAACTAGCGCCGCGGTCTGCCCCATAAATCGCGTGCACTCTAAAGTAATAAGTCTTCCCCGCTTCCGCCGCAAAGCCCAGCAGAGCGATCGGCTTCGTGGACACACCAATCTCCGGCTGCCGGTTTGCGCACAAATGGTGCTCGCCCGGCTCCACGGAAAAGAAAAAATAGGAATCTCCGTTGTTCGCGCCGATCCACGAGCCATCCAGCCCCACTCGCGTCGTCACGTCACACTTCAGGCAGTCGGGATGGTCTTCATCCTGAATGATGTACACGAGGGCCTTGCCGGCTTCCGCCTGCGCCACATGCTCGCCAGAGTCTTTCTTGATGTCGAAATGCACGTCGCTCTGCCCGCAGGCAGATTTCGGGCTAGCCAGTGCCGCCGGATTCAGCGCAAATACAGAAAAAACGAAAAGGAAGACTACGAGGAAGGATCTCATATTGCCTCCCGGGCGGGAGAACAGCCGCGCAGCAGACGCTCGCAGCCAGAAAACGGCGCGCGAGCCGCTTAGTGCTTCGGGTGCTCCGCCTCGTCTCTTTTGCGCTGCTCATCAACGCGGTGCATGAAGGCTTCGAATTTGGGCAGTTGCTCGGGCGTCAGGATCGCACGAACGCGAGCACGGCCCTGCTGGCGTAGTTCCTCGCGCTGCGCATCCGCCGGCGCATAAGCCGCATGGATTTTCGCCCGCGTATCGTCCACAATCGCGCCTAGCTGTTGCTGCTGGTCGGAAGTCAGCTGTAGTTCGCGCGTGAGACCGTTGACGAGTTGATCGCGCGTCGGCACGTCGGGCGGATTCTGCCGGCCCCATACGCGCTCGCCCCATAGATGATTTCCCAGCCCGCCGAGCAACACGCCCAGCAGGAAAACCACGAATACCAACAGTGCCGCTTCGCGCCGTGTTTTACTGTTTTCCATGGCTCGTATCCGCCATCATTAATATCACTTCGTCGCGGTTCGCCGGCAGCGACGGCCGGTCTGGAGCAATCTCCGGTACACGATTTTCCGCGACAATGGATTGATCCGATCGCAATTGACTTTGGCGGCCCAGGTCGAACGAAACCAGCATCAACAGGGCGAATGCCGCCGTAGCCGCAAAGCGCCACGCCACGGTCACGACGGGACGCCAAATGGACTTGCCTTCGTTGGTCTGAAGTTCCTGGCGAATGCGCGCCATCACAATCCGGCTGAAACCCGCACCCGGATCCGGCGCGGGCTCCGCAATAGCCAGCAAGCGCGCGCCGACGGCAGCATCTTCCAGCGCCGCGCGGCATCCCGCGCAACTCTGCAGATGCTCCGTCAGAGCCGCTGCTTCCGGCCCGCGCAGCACGCCCTGGAGCTGATCTTCCAGCGCCGCTTCGTACCGCGGACAAGCCGCGTAATTATTTTCCCCGTTCCTGTTTTCTGCATTCATGCTCATTTTCCTTTTCCTTCCTTATCTTCCGCCGGCCCAGCTGCCCCAGCCGGCTTGGAATGGAGGCGACGCCGATACACGTCCATCAAACGAGCACGAGCCCTGAACAGTCGCACTTTCACCGTATTCACGTTGAGTTCGAGAATTTCCGCCAACTCCTGCACCGAAAATCCTTCTACTTCTTTCAGCACCAGCAACTCCCTGTCCTGCTCTGGCAATTTCTCCATCATACGCTCGAGCAGGTCGCGGGCTTCTGCGCGGTCACTGGAACTCGCCGGCGGCTGGTCGGCCGAAACAACTCCATCCAGCCGCGAGACTTGTTCCTCCGAAAGGTCCGCCTCATACACCAGCGGGCGAACTTTTTTCTTGCGCAGATAATCCCAGCACTCGTTCACCGATATCTTATACAGCCAGGTGGAAAAAGCGGCGCGCTGATCGAAGCGTTTTAGCGAAACGAATACCTTCAAAAACACCTGCTGCACCACATCTTCCACATCTTCACGCCGGCGCAAAATACCACTAACCAGCCCGAATACACGTTGCTGGTGCCGCCGGATCAGCTCCTCGAAAGCGGCCTCTTCGCCGCTCTGGGCCAACCGGACCAGTTGCCTTTCTTCTTCGCCCTTCTCCCGCCGGCTCACCGGGAGCGATAGCGCCGAAGCAGTGGCTGCCATATTCTTTGGGACGTTGGGCACGCGATTCTGGTTACACCTGGAATTTTAGGGCTCCCCATAAATAGCTTGTTGCGGGAGATAGCTTATCATGTGACAATACCGCCCATGATAATTGGAGAACGCATCCGTCTGCTCCGTGAAACAAAGAAACTTTCCCAAGGCGACATCGAGAAGCGTACTGGGCTTCTGCGCTGTTATATTTCGCGCGTCGAGAACGGCCACACCGTTCCGGCGATCGAAACGTTGGAAAAGTTGGCGCGGGCCATGGAAGTCCCGCTCTACCAGCTTTTCTACGACGGCGAAGAACCGCCCGTGCTGCCGAACCTTCCCAAACGGAAGTCGGCCGACGATATCGCGTGGGGAAGCCGTGGGAAAGATGCTCGGGCTCTGGGACGCTTCCGCCGGTTGCTTGGCCGTATTGATGAAGGCGACCGCCGCTTGCTGATGTACATGGCCCAGAAAATGGCTAACCGCTAAGAATCTGCTGTCCGGGATTTCTTGCACGGCGCCCAGCTCTATTCCCACTCGATCGTGCTCGGCGGTTTCGAGCTGATGTCGTAAACGACCCGGTTGACGCCGGGAACTTCGTTCACGACGCGCACCGAAATCCGTTCGAGTACTTCGCGCGGCAGTCTGGTCCAATCAGCGGTCATCGCGTCCAGCGAGTCCACGACGCGTACAGCGATGGTGTATCCGTACGTTCTTCCGTCCCCCATCACTCCTACACTCTGCACCGGCAATAGTACCGCGAACGCCTGCCATACCTTTTCGTATAGCCCGGCGCGCCGGATTTCCTCCACCACCACGGCATCGGCGGCGCGTAATGTTTCCAGCCTCTCGCGCGTGATGGCTCCTAGCAGACGCACCGCCAGCCCTGGGCCGGGAAACGGATGCTTCACCAGAATCTCTTCGGGCAGGCCCAATTCGCGGCCTATCTGGCGTACTTCATCCTTGAAAAGATCCCGCAGCGGCTCGATTAGGCCGAATGGCATGTCTGCGGGCAAGCCGCCCACGTTGTGATGCGACTTGATGACGGCGGACGGCCCCTTCACGGAGACGGATTCGATCACGTCCGGATAGAGTGTGCCCTGCACCAGGAATTTCACCGGGAGGCCCGCAGTATGGGCAAGTAGCTTGCGTTGCTCTTCCACGAACACGGAAATGAATTCGTTGCCGATGATTTTGCGCTTTTGCTCGGGGTCCGTGACGCCCGCCAGCTTGCCCAGAAAACGCTCGGAAGCGTCCACGCCGATGACGGTGAGGCCCAGGCGGTCGCGCAACAGCTCCAACGTTTCGCGATACTCGTTGCCGCGCAACAGGCCGGTATCCACGAACACGTTGATCAGGCGATCGCCGATCGCCCGATGCACCAACGCAGCCGCGACCGCGGAATCCACTCCTCCGCTAAGCGCACAGATGGCGCGAGCACCTTCGGCTTGCTTGCGGATCGCGTCCACGCTTGCAGCGATGAAGCCGGCGCGATTCCAGTTTTTATTTGCGCCGCAGATCGCGAAAATGAAATTTTGCAGGATTTCTGTGCCGCGATCGGTGTGATTTACTTCGGGATGAAATTCCACTCCATAAATCCGCTTTTCGGCATTCTCGACGGCGCCGATGGCGTTGTCCGTGCGCCCAGTGATGGCGAAGCCTGCGGGAACTTCGACGACGTGATCGCCATGGCTGTTCCAGATCTTCAGATGATCGGGAATGCCATTGAATAATTTCGAAGCGCAGGCGATGTCGAGTTGTGCGGGACCGTATTCGCGGCGGGCGGCGGGCGCTACTTTACCACCTAGTGAATGGGTGAGCCACTGCATGCCGTAGCAGATGCCCAGCACCGGCAGGCCCAGCTGCAGCACGTGGGGGTCGCACAGTGGCGCATCCTTGTCATAGACGGAACTAGGGCCGCCGGACAGAACGATGCCCACAGGTTCGAGCGCGCGGATTTCCTCGAGCTTCGCCGTGCACGGCAGAATCGCGGAGAACACCTGTTGCTCGCGAATGCGGCGCGCGATCAACTGCGTGTACTGCCCGCCGAAATCCAGGACCACAATTCCCTGTCGCGTGCTCACCGTGCCTCCGGCTTGCTGCTGCGCTGCGGTTCCGCTGGTCACTGCCATTCACCCACCACCCTTAACTCGTCTGTGCTTAACTCGGCCACGTCAAGCCTAGCAAGATAAACCCTACGCCTGCGAGTAGCATCAGCACCATCGAGGACGCCGGCCATGGCGACCAGCCAAGCTGTTTTCGAATCTTCAAATATTCGATTGGCAGATTGAACTTCCCGTTTACCGTCCAATCGAAAGGTTGCGTTCTATACCCTGCTTGCTTCATGCGTCGGAGGATTATGTTGTGCGGAACAAAAATTCCTCCGACCAGCAAGAAGCCGAGCCACCAACACAGCTTTGGCACACCCACGCGCTACCTCAAAACAATATTTACGAGCTTCCTGGGCACCACAATGGTTTTGATTATCTGCTTACCGGCGATCAGAACTGCGATGCGCGGGTCCGTAAGTGCGCGATTCAAAGTCTCGTCTTCGCTAAGATCGTCTTCAACGAGAATCTTGCCGCGCAGGCGGCCGTTGATCTGGATGATGACCTCGAACTGCTCTTCGCGCGCCAGATCGTCGCGATACTGGGGCCACTTCTCGCGTGCCAGGCTGGTCTGGTGACCCAACATCTGCCACAACTCCTCCGCAATGTGCGGCGCCATGGGTGAAAGCATCAGCAGCAGCGCCTCCAGCACGCGCTTCAAAATCATCGGACTCAGCTCGACGTCCAGCGGTTCCTGCTCGTGAATTGTGTTCACGAGCGTCATCAGCAACGAGACCGAAGTGTTGAAGTGCCAGCGCACCTCGAAATCGTTGCTGATGCGCTTCAGCGTCTGATGCACCTTTCGCACCAGCAGCTTTTCCTTCGCCGTCGCATTGCTCAAATCCGTCTGCTGCGTCAGGTCGGTTTGAATCCCGCGCAGCCTGTCGGCGTGGTCTGTCACCAGTCTGTTGACCTTTTTCAGAAAGCGCGCCGAACCTTCGATGGCTTCTTCGCTCCACTCCAGATCTTTTTCCGGAGGCGCGGCGAAGAGCGTGTACAAACGCCCGGTATCGCAGCCGTATTTATCGGCCATTTCAATCGCGCCCACCACATTGCCGCGCGATTTAGACATCGCGACGCCGCCCTTCTGCACCATGCCCTGCGTGAAGAGCCGCGTGATCGGCTCGTTGTGATTCACCAGGCCGATATCACGCATCACCTTGCAGAAAAATCGCGAATACAGCAGATGTAAAATGGCGTGCGTGATGCCGCCCACGTACTGGTCAATCGGAAACCAGTAACGCACTTTTTCTTTGTCGAACGGCGCCGTGCTATTGTGCGGGTCGGTGTAGCGATAGAAATACCAGGAAGAATCGACGAACGTATCCATCGTGTCTGTCTCGCGTCGCGCCGGACCACCACACTTCGGGCACGTGGTGTTCACAAATTCAGGCGAACCGGCGAGCGGAGACTGCCCCTGTCCCGTGAGCGTCACATTTTCCGGCAAACGCACAGGCAATTGATCATCCGGCACCGCAACGATTCCGTCTTTCTCGCAGTACACGATCGGAATCGGCGTGCCCCAATAACGCTGCCGCGAAACGCCCCAATCTTTCAGCCGATAGGTTGTTTCGCCCGCGCCAAAGCCTTTCAACTTTGCGTCGGCCGTCATTTTTTCCTGCGCCTGTTCGGTGGACAAGCCGTCGTAAGGGCCGGAATCCACTACGCGCCCGTATTCCGTGAAGGCTTCGCTCATGCGGTCAATGCGCAAAGGCACGCCAGTGAGCGGCTGCACCACGATCTTCACCGGCAAATGATATTTTTCCGCGAATTCGTAATCGCGCTCGTCGTGCGCCGGAACGCACATCACCGCGCCGGTGCCGTATTCGGCCAGCACAAAATTCGCCACCCAAATGGGAATGTGCGCGCCGGAAAATGGATTCACCGCGAAACGCCCGGTGAAAAATCCTTCTTTTTCCGCCAAAGCAATGTCCGCCGCGCGTGAGCTTTTCTGGCGCATCGCTTTCAGTTGCGCGCTCAGCGCTCCCTGTCCGGGAACTCCAGTAAGAAGTTCGTCCAGCTTCGGATGCCCCGCGGAAATCACCAGCGCCGAAGCGCCGTAAATCGTATCAATGCGCGTAGTAAAAACTTCCAGCGCTACGCCCTCCGTCTGCGCCACAGTAAATTTCACGCGTGCGCCCCGCGATTTGCCGATCCAATTCCGCTGCATCGCCAGGACGCGCTCGGGCCAACCGTCCTCCAGCTGCTTCATGTCCGCGAGCAACTCGTCGGAATACTGCGTGATTCGGAAAAACCACTGCTCCAGCTCGCGCACTTCCACCAGCGTGGTTTCGTGCCGCCAGCAGTAGCCGTCAATCACTTGCTCGTTCGCCAGCACCGTCGCGCATTCCGGGCACCAGTTCACCTTGCTCTTTTTGCGGAACGCGATGCCCTTCTCGAACATGCGCAGAAAAAGCCACTGATTCCAGCGATAATATTCCGGCTCGCAGGTGGAAATTTCGCGGCGCCAGTCGTAACTGAATCCGAAGCGGCGCATTACGTGGCGAAATTCCGCGATGTTGCCGCTGGTCCATTCCCGTGGGTGCGTGTGATTCTTGATCGCGGCGTTTTCCGCGGGTAAGCCGAACGCGTCCCAGCCCATCGGGTGCAGCACGTTGAAACCGCGCATGCGTTTGTAGCGCGCGACGGCGTCGCCGATGGTGTAATTGCGCATGTGTCCCATGTGCATGGTGCCGGAGGGGTAAGGCAACATCTCGAGCATGTAAAATTTGGGGCGTGAGGAGTCGTTATCTACGGCGTTGAAGGCTAGTTGCTCTTCCCACACTTTCTGCCACTTTGCTTCGATTTGCGCGGGATCGTAATTTGCATGTTTGTGGTCGGAATCGGCCAAGTTCACTTCCCTCGCGAACGTGATTTCGATTTTGCTTTCTTTTTCGTTTTGGGAGCCGATTTCGCGCGGCGCGTAGCTCCTGCCTTCGCGGACTTGGCCTTCTTCGCGCGATGCAGGCGCGGCTTCATGCCGTCGCCGTTGGCCATCACCACTCGCCCCAGCAGTTTCCACAGCGCCGCGACGTTGCGGCGGTCGTCGCCCGGCGCGTCAATCGGCGTTTCCAGAATGAAAGTGCGCGCCGCGAGCAGCGGATGGTTCAAGATGCGCCCGAAAGCTTCCAGGCCAATTTTGCCCTTGCCGATATGTTCGTGGCGATCCACGCGTGAGCCCACATGCGTCTTCGAATCGTTCACGTGCACGACGTACACGCGATCCAGGCCCACAGTCCGGTCCAGCGCCTGCAGCGTCTGTTCGAGTCCTTCCGCCGTGCGCAGATCCCATCCCGCGGCAAACGTGTGCGCGGTGTCTATGCAGATCCCCAACGGCAAGTCGGGCGAGGAATCCAGAATCGCGCGCAGTTCCTCGAAGCGCGAACCAATCGAAGTCCCCTGCCCCGCCGTATTCTCCAGCAATATTTTCAGATCGCCGAGCTTCAGCCCACGCGCCGCCTGCTTCAAACCCTGTGCAATTGCGGCGACGGCCGCCAGCGGCGTGCTCTCGCGCCCGCTGCCGGGATGCGCCACCAAATAATCCGCGCCGAGCGCGATCGCGCGCACGAGTTCCTGGTGAAACGCCTGCACCGAACGCGTACGCAGCACTGGGTTCGGCGAAGCCAGGTTAATCAGGTAATTATCATGGATGACCAGCGGCCCCAGCCCCAGTTCTTTGCGCCGCGCCCGAAATCGCGCCGCCTCGGCTTCCGCGATACGCATGCCTCCGCGGTTCCACATGCGCGGGCTGGACGAACAAATCTGCAGCGCATTCGCGCCCAGGCCGTGCGCGATCTCCAGCGAACTGCTGATATCACCTGCTATGGATGTGTGTATCCCAATGCGGATGCTGCCGTCTTTCCACGCGGGAATTTCAGGGGGCGGAGGTGCTTCCGGGCGGTACTCGTCGGCGGCGTCGAAGGCTAGTGTGCTGCTGTGGTTTTCTTCCGCCATTCCCTCTGGGTGTCCGGGTGCCCTACGAGTCGATGTGCGGGCAACGCCTCAGGGCGCCTCGCGCGCACATGCTGAAACATTCATTTTAGCGGAAAGCGCACACTTCCGCAAACACTCATAAACGGAGGCAGCGGGGTCAGTTTCCGATCAATGCAGTGGATTCAATGGCTCGATGCAACACTAAGCTCGAATCCACCCGGCATTGAAAACAAAAGCTAGAATCGCTCGCTAGGGTTAGACCAGCCGGAACGCTGCCCTAGCTAAGTATTGACCAGGTACAGCCAAACAGATGGTTCTCCCGCGGGAGCATTATCGAATCAACGGCCTCGATGGTGTTGCATCGACCGGTTGAGCCCGCAACGTTTATGAGGCATTAGCCTTTCTACAGTAGGTGATGCGCGAGGCCAACGCTTCCACAACTACGCAGCGCCATTACTCCGGAAACTGGCTTTGGGCTCAAATTGCCACTTTCCGAAAATCCGTTCTTCTGGACTTATCGTCGCAGCCAATCGGCAGCACCGTGTTCGTCAAAGTCTCGGAGCGGCGCTTAAATCCTATTCATTGTAAGCATGGCATCGTATGTTCGATTCTATGATCCAGAACACAATGATTCGATGGGGCAGAGCGCTTGTCTTTTCGGGTTTTGGCATCGTGGTTCTGGGCGCTTTGCTCTTCCGGCTAGAGGTAAAATTGGCCCTCACCCATAACCTCAAATCGGCTTCCGGGATGAGTGGATTCAGACTTTCGGAATGGGCTCATCTCACCGCGTACATGGTCGGAGCCTTGTTAGCCGTCGTTGGCGCTGTCGTAACCTGCTTTGGGTCTGATTCGAAGCAACTAGTTCAGGCTGGGGCGTTTTTTTTATTCGGTACCTTCATCATGATTACCGCAGCAAGGCAAATATTTTTCCAAACCGGCGAACTCGTCTGGACGAGGGGAATGGTGTTTACCGCGATTGTTGCCTTCATTGTCGGCCTGATCTTTCTATCAGTCGGGCTCACTCGTCGCCTCGTTCGGACCCGTCGCTGACGCTCGGTCAGCGTTTCCTTCTTGGATGACTTCGCATAACGAAAGCCCGGTCTAGAGGCTCTTCAAACCCACAAAAGCCAACTCCCGACAAGTCCAAGTGTTGTATCGGAAGCGCGATGAAGCAAGGTGAGTGCACGAGCGCGGCGTGTTTGCGCGCTTTCGATACAACGACTTGAAGGAAGCCGGCC
>Ga0209006_10005803_pt1 | contig 11215 bp, 8 predicted proteins | sample JacPin_JW_Ref_O2_FD_188567 | JGI IMG/M metagenome (GOLD analysis project Ga0209006, IMG submission 188567) | Forest soil microbial communities from Algoma, Ontario, Canada - Jack Pine, Ontario site 1_JW_Ref_O2 (SPAdes) (version 2) | ecosystem: Environmental > Terrestrial > Soil > Boreal... | reverse complement strand
TATGTGTTCTCCCACTCGAATGTCGCATCAAGGAACGAACTGATGGTTTGATCACCAGTCGAACCGGCCGCAGTGGCGGCGCCGCTCCCATGCTGTCCCACTGCGCACGCCGTCGCATCCACGTCAGCCACTCTCGTTTCGCTCCCATTCAACTCAGGACGTCGATAAATCCGGAACCGGTATTGCGTTTCCTTGGTTCCGTCCGGCTTCGCCGGGCATCCCCATGAGAGCAACACTCCCTGGCCAACCACTCGAGCCGCAAAATCAGGGAACGCCGGGAGCGTGGGAATGAGCGACACGCGCGCCTGATTCGAAATCCCGGCGCCGCGCCCGGCCTCGTTCAGCACTTCCACTGCATATTGTGCAGCCTCGTTCGCATGCTCCCGTTCCAATGCAACCGGCAGCGTATCCGTAAAAGTGGCGCTCAGTTTTTTCGGCGACTTCTTTTTCGCCTCTTCAAATCCCGCCGGCGGCGGCACTTCTCCGACTTTCGTTCCACATTGTTTGGAGGCAATCCCGACACTCCGGCAAACATCGGTCTTGCCCAGGTAACGCACGCTTTGCCGGTCCGTTGTTCGCGAGGGAATGGTCCAGGTCAGCGTCACCCTGTCGCCTTTTCGGGAAGCGTGTAAATCCGTTGGCGGTTTCGGCAACTCTAGCGAAGGCGCCTCCGGTGGCCCAATCGAAGCACACCCCGTCCACCAGACCAGCGCCGCCATCGCCACCAACAAGCCTTGCACAGAAATTTTCATGCAGATGCATCAGAGTACATCAATCCTGAGAATGGCAGAACAGGGCGGCGTAAGCCGTATTATTTTTGTCATTCCGAATCACATAAGCCTCGCCAAGTTCAACGGGGCTTTTACCCTGCCTATATCAACTCCCGCACCGCATCCCGAAACACCTTACTGTGCAGATCCACATCCTCCTTCTCCGTCTGTGGCGACATCAGCGCCATATTGTGAAAAGGCGTCAACAGGATTCCCCGATTCATCGCATACAAATGCATGAACCGCTCCTGCGCCTCCCTCACAAATGGAGGAAACTCCCCCGCCCACTTCATCATCCAATTCAAAGGAACGCCCGCCAGCAGCGACTTTTGCGCGCGTTCAAAAAGCGCCTTCGACTTCGGCCGCTCGTCGATAAACCTCTTCTGTTCTCACGACATCAAAGACTGCAGTTGGGTTCGACCAATCTTTTTCATGACGAGGCAGAATAGCAGAGGACGCTCACGCGGTACCGTGTCTCGATAACATTCGCGACTTTGTCCGCATTGCGGCAACCCGTTGTAAGCTTTATAACTTTGCAATTTTCCGGCCGCCACTATGGCTAATATCTCTCTCACCGTAAATGGCCACGTTCACTCCGTGGATATTGACCCCGATACCCCGCTCCTCTACGTCCTCGCCGACGAGCTCAATTTGCGCGGACCAAAATTTGGCTGCGGTCTCGCGCAATGCGGAGCGTGCACCGTCCTGGTGAGCGGCGAAGTCGTGCGCTCCTGCGTCATGCCAGTCAGCGCCGTCAAACAACGCGAGATCACGACTCTCGAAGGATTGGGCACGCCAGAAAAACCGCATCCCCTTCAACTCGCCTTTATCGACGCCGGTGCGGCACAATGCGGATTCTGCCTCAGCGGCGTCATCCTCACCGCGAAAGCCCTCCTAGATCGCCAACCCAAAGCCACCGACGAGGATCTTCGCGAAGCCCTGGGAGGCGTCCTGTGCCGCTGCTTCACCCACACCCGCATGATCCGAGCGATCAAAACCTACCAGGCGACTCTCCGATGAATATCCCAGTGCCGCACCAGAAAAAAGAATTCTCCCGTCGCGACTTCCTCATGGCCTCTGGCGCGCTGGTCGTTACTTTCAGCGCCGCCTCGGTCATCGAGCCACTTGCCTTCGCTCAAGGCCCCTTCGATACGCACCCATCGCATATCGATCCCGCGAAACTCGATTCGTGGCTCGCCGTCGCCTCTGATGGAACCGTCACCGCTTACACCGGCAAGTGCGATTTCGGACAGGGCATGTTGACCGTCCAGACCCAGCTCGTCGCCGAGGAATTGTGCGTTTCCATTCACAACGTAAAGCTGATTCAATGCGACACCTCCGTCACGCCGGACCAGGGAACCACCTCGGGCAGCCAGTCGACGCCCACAAATTTCAATTCTCAGAATCTGGCGCAGGCCGCGGCCACTGCTCGCGAAGCCTTAATCGTAATAGCGGCACAAAAGCTGGCCGTCCCAGCCGGCCAACTCACCGTCGAAGATGGCGTCATCCACGGCAGGTCTGGTCGAAGCCTCAGGTATGCCGATCTGATTGGCGGTCAACACTTCAACATCACCCTAAACCCTGCGGCGAAGCGTCGCTCCCCCAGCGAGTGGAAAGTTTTGGGCAAGCCGATTCCCTCGCTCGATCGCGTCGCCCTCATGACCGGCACCTTCGAATTCGTTCACAACGTCCGCGTCCCCGGCATGGTCCACGGTCGCGTCGTGCGTCCCCCGGAATCGGGAGCAGCGGTGGTGAGCGTCGACAAGAAATCGGTCGAGTCCGTTCCCGGCGTCATTCGGGTCGTCGTCAGAGATAATTTTGTCGGCGTCGTCGCGCAAAAGCAATGGCAAGCTGCGCAAGCTGCAAAGCTTCTCAAAGTCACTTGGAAGCCGGGCCCGGGCCTGCCCGCGCAAAAAGATTTCTACGACTCCTTCCGCAAGCAGCCGTCGCATGACGCGATGCTCGTGGACTCCGGCGATATGGAGGGCAGCCTGCAATCCGCTTCCAAAGTTTTGAAAGCCACATATCTCCATCCTTATCAGGCCCACGGCTCCATCGGTTCCTCTTGCGCCGTTGCCGACGTTCAAGCCGATCGCGCCACCGTCTGGTCCGCCACTCAATCCGTGTATCCCACCCAGCACGGCGTCTCGACCCTCACCGGCTTGCCTCTCGATCACGTTCGCGTAATCTTTGCTCGCGGTCCCGGCTGCTACGGAATCAACGCCGCCGATACCGTCTCTTACGACGCGGCTCTGCTGTCACAGGCCGTACACCGACCGGTTCGTGTCCAACTCACGCGCCAGGACGAATTCATCTCCGAAAATTACGGCGCCGCCTGCGTCGTCGAGCAACAAGTCGCGCTTGATCCGAACGGATCCATCACTGCCTGGAATTGCGAAACTTGGTCCGCATCGCTGGGCGGCCGGCCCGGCTATGACAAACCGGGAAACGTAATCACCGGCATGCTGGCTGGCTTTGCTCCTGAAACGCCCACGCCGAAGGAGGCTGCCGCACCCGCGGAAAAGTTGCGCAATGGCAACAATGCTGTTCCGTCTTACCTGGCAGGATGTATCGCCGGCAAGTGCGGCGGTTCTGGTTCCATCCGCAGCGAGCGCGTCCTTACTCACTCCGTGCCTTCCCCGTTTTTCACCGGGCCTCTGCGCTCGCCTCTGCGTCTGCAAAATACTTTTGCGCACGAATGCTTCATGGACGAGATCAGCGCTTACGCGAAAGCAGATCCCGTCGCATACCGGCTGCGCCATTTGCGCGACCCCCGAGTCATCGACGTGGTGAAAGCCGCAGCCAAGGCCGCCAACTGGGACGCTCGTCCGTCTCCCAGATCTATGAACGCCGGCAACGGCATCGCCCGTGGACGAGGCATCGCCTGCGTCGCTTACGAGGGCGATAACGGATATGCGGCCCTCGTCGCCGAAGTCGAAGTGGATAAGCCTGCCGGAGAAATTCGCGCCACGCGATTTGTCATCGCCCACGATTGTGGCCCCATCTCCAACCCCGATGGAGTGCGCAATCAGATCGAAGGTGGATTACTGCAGGGCATGAGCCGCGCCCTCGGCGAAGAAGTTACCTGGGACGATCGCAAAGTGACTTCGATCGATTGGGAGACCTACCACACCCTCCCGCTCGGAATCCACGTGCCCGCCATCGATATCGTTTTCATGGACCGTCCATCAGAGCCAGCCACCGGCGCGGGAGAAACTGCAATCACTCTGGTCGCCGCCGCACTCGGCAACGCAATCTTCGACGCCACCGGCGCGCGGCTTCGCGAAGTCCCGTTCACGCCCGATCGCGTAAAAGCCGCTCTCTGCGGATGAAGCCGCCCGTGGAAATGTACGACCGCACAGGCGGCTCTTGCCCGCGGACAGCTGGGGCAGCTATCCCACATGTTTCGCGCGATCCTGTGGGAGCTGAAGGGGTTTTTCCGTGGCGCTCTCAATAGGGCCTCGCGGGTTGAACGCCGATGATCGAGTAAGGCACCGAGTTTTGCGTGAAAAGTTCTGTCGTTCCGGCGGGACTTGGTTAATCTTCTTGGGGTTTACCCCGGACTTACGTCCGGGGCTATCGTATGCCGCCCCTGACGGGGCTGGGTGATGGGTCCTTCTGCGTCTTTGCCCCGGCCGGGTGTGTTTGCGGCTATTGTAGGCGGAAGCGTTCGCGCATTAGCCGCTGCAAGCGGGGTTTGTAGAGAAGGTCGTAGGCGAGTTCTTTGTCAGGGAACATGGCGAGGGCGGCGCGCTTGGCGCCGGCGGCGAGTTCGGAGGCTTCTTCGACAGTGAGGCTGGGATCCTGGCTGATGACGGAGGAAACCATGCTGATCATCATTTGCAGGCGGCGTATGCGCCGGGCTTCGTCGTCGGCTGCGGATGCTGGCTGTTCTCCGTGATGCAAATGCTTTGCATGGCCTGATGGTTCCCCAGAAGTCATAGCGATCCCTTTTTCCCCACAAATTGGATGTCGCGATCCGATGCGGCGTTGCGCCGCTTTGTTCAGCATCTTGCGCTAATTTGACTTGAAATGAAACGGCCCGAAAGTGCCGCACCGGTTACCCCATTGGCGGTGAATCAGTTGCGCGACTTCTTCCCACGAGTTTTCGCGGAGGTTCCAGCAGCTTTCGGTGATTTCAACAACGGCGACGCCTTCCGGGCTGCGGCTTTTGAGCTTTTCCGCATCTTGGGGATTTTGCCGATTCGCGGATCGCCGGCGAGGACGAGGTCGCAGGCATGGAGAGCGGATTCCTCGAAATCCGGGGCATCGACGGGAAGAACCTGCCACCCGGTCACCTTCTTTCCCAAAAGCTGGATGGATCGCATACTGGGAAACTCGCGGCGGAGGCTGTCGTGATGATCGTGAGTAGTAGCGAGCCAGACACCGTTACCGGCGGAATGACTGGGCTTGTCGCGGAGGATGAGAACTATCTTGTCGCGGATATAAATTGCGAGGCAGCCGAACATTGGGTTGGTGCGGGGCGATAACGAAGCGATCGCATCGAGTACAAATTCGTAAGGGACAGGCTTACGCTGCTTGCCGGCGAGGAGCGGATCGTTCGCCGGAAACAGAGGCTGGTTGCGACGGAGCTTTGCCATGATCGCTGTGCCAGGAATTCAAAGCTCCCATCATTTTAGCGATGAGGAGCGCAGCGAGTATAGGCGGGGAGAGTGCGCAACTCAGGAGATCTAAATCTGTGAAAATACAACTTAGCTGCAGGAGTTAGAATCAGAGAACTGCGGGGTTGGAGTCTACTTTGGTACCGACCCGGAAACCGGAGATCACATGGCGGAACAGCCCAATACGACAACCGAGGCACAGAGTCCCAATCCGAATGAGAAGCTGGTGAAGGTGTTCGATAGCGAGCAGGAATCGGAAGCAATGGTGGTGAAGGGATTGCTGGATTCGGCGGGGATTGAGAACGATTTGAAGTCCGGCACGTTCTTGCAGGATGCGTTTCCGGGCTTGGGTGGAATGATTATTCTGGTGCGGGAAGAAGATGGCGAGAAGGCGCGGAATCTGATTGCTGAATCGCGGAAGCCGGCTGCGACTGAGTCGATCGACGATGACGAGACTAAGGAATACCCGGCAGTGAAGGAATGACGGAGCGACCGTCGAGATAGAAGCTGACGGCGCCTTCCTGGTCGGTGCGATAGACGCGGACGCCAGCGGCTTGCAAGCGGGCGAGGACTTCCGGCTTGGGCAGACCGAAGGAAGTGTGAAATCCAACGGAGATCACGGCAAAGTTCGGGTGCACCGCGTCCAGGATTTCCGGGGTAGTGGAAGTGGCGCTGCCGTGGTGGCCGACCTTCAATAAATTTGCGTGCAGAGGATGAAGGCTGGCGATGCGGCGCTCGACGGCCTTTTCGGCATCGCCTTCCAGCAGGGCTGAAGTGTCACCATAACTGACGCGCAGCACCATGGAGTCGTTGTTCTTGGGCTCGAGGCCGACGGGCCAATCTTGCGGCGGAAAAAGAACTTCCACTTTCGCGCCGCCCAGGTTGAATTCATCTCCCTCCCAATGGCGTACGACCCTGATTCCCAGTGCGTGAGCTTCGGCGATCACGTTGTCGAGAGCTCGACTCGGCGGTAGCAAGCCAATCCATAATTCTTGTGGACGAAAATCTTTCAGGATGGAGGACATACCTCCGATGTGGTCAGAGTGGCCATGGGAGATGGCGACGGCATCGAGGCGAGAGATGCGGCGAGTCCAGAGATAGGGCGCGACAACATCTTCGCCGAAGTCGAGTTGCGAGGAGGAGCCCCAGATGGGGCCACCGGCATCAACGAGCAAGGTGCGGCCTGCGGGTGTCACGAGCAGGATCGAGTCACCTTCGCCGACATCGATGGAAGTGACCTCGAGGATTCCCGGCACGGTCTGCGGAATTGGCGGGAGAGCGGCGAGGACCAGGGAGGCAGAGAATAATGCCATGACTCCGAGGAAGGCGAGCAGAGCGCGGCGGCGGGCGAGCGCCATGGCTAGGACCAGCGCTGCGGAAGCGGCGACGATCACGGCGGGGGATGGCGTGGCAACGCGAAGGTCGGCGAGACGAAGTGCACCGAGTCCATGCACGGTTCCGGTGATGGCGTGTAGAGCGATCGAGGTAAGAAAGGCAGGAAATTTCGCGAGGAGCGGGGAGATATATCCGAGCGAGATGGCGAAGATGGCGGCAGGCATGAGGAGTTGCGTGAGGGGAACGACGGAAGCATTCGCCGGGAGGCCGATGGTGGTGGCACGGTGAAAATAGTAGGCCATCGGCAAAGCGAGGCCCATCTGCATCACAGTGGAGACCAGCAGCAGCTCGAAGGTGGCGAGCGAAAAAATCGCCAGACCGCGAACCACGTGTAAAGAAAAAGGCGCACCGACGAAGCGCGCTAGCCTTTGCGCGATGAGGCGCAGATCGGTGCGGAACTGCGCAACGGGTGGAGGGAGCGTAGCGCCGTAACCGGCGTCGTCCCAATGAGCGAGGGCGCGGCGGTAATAACGCGAACTGCGCTCGACAAGAGGGAGCCCGACGGCGGCCACGATGAGGACGCAAATGAAAGTCATCTGGAAGCTGGCAGTGAAAAGCTGGCGGGGATCGAAAACCAGCAGGCCCAGAGCGGCGGCTCCCAGCGCGTTGACCATGGCGCGGTCACGGTAGAGCAGGCGGGTGGAGAGAAAAATCGCGCACATCAAAGTGGCGCGCCACACCGGGGCGCCGACCTGGGTGAGAAGAGCATAGGCGACACAGGTGAGTATGGTCAGCACAGTTGCTGGAATTTCTGTGATGCGCAGGCGGCGGAGTGTCCAGAAGACAACGAGGGCGAGGATGGTGACGTTCATTCCGGACACAACCAGGATGTGATATGTGCCGGAGCGTTGGAAATCGACGCGGGTATCGCGATCGATGAAGGCCTCTTCTCCGATGACCATGGCGTCGATCAAAGCGGCTTGGGGCGCGGGCCAGAGGGCGTGCACCTTGGCGATGATGCTCGAATGAATGCGCTGTCGACAGAGTTCGAGGCGGTGGCCGCGGAAGCCGGGCAGCAGCCGGACGTCTTCGAACCTGGCTGAGGCGAGCGCGGCGATTTCATTCTCGGCGAGATAGCCTTGATAGTCGAACGCGCCGGGGTTGCGGAAGTTGCGCGGCAGCTTGAACTTGACGAGCAGACGAATGCGTTCGCCGTACTGGAAAAGATGCATTGGCGAGGATGCCGAGGAATTCCGGCTGGCGTAAAGGCCAAGGCGCACGCCGGAGTGCACGGGAATTGTCCGGCCATCGTCGGTGACGATTTCTTCGGTTTCGACGTCGACGCGCTGTGCGAGTTCGCCCTCGGAGGCGGGGCGCAGTTTGCCTTCGCGAATGACGTGTGCGGTGATTTCGATTTCCGGACCGTAGGCGAAGGAGTCGAGCGCATGATCAGGAATCGCGGCCGAACCCGTGATTTGAAGGCGAAGACCTCCGATAAGAAAGAAGGCGGCAAAGCCTAGAGTTGTGGCGAGCCGTGGGCGCCGGTAGAGGAAATAAAGGCCTGCGGCGAGAAATGCGAACGCGGAAAGTGCCAACCACGAAGCCGGGCGCGGAGCGTGGGAGGCGGCTACGATTCCGAGGGAGTAGAAAAGAGCGGCCCAGAGCATGGGCTGGCGGCTGGGCTTAAGGTGGAATTCAAAAGGGTCGGTCTCTGCGGAGGTCAACGGAAGTGGCGAGAGAATTCTCGGCATCACAAGCGCTCCGCAGCCGAGCTTGCATTTTCGGTTGCGCGCGTTAGCGAATCAGCTGCACGACGCTTTCGAGGTGGTACGTCTGAGGAAATAAATCGACCAGATGCACCTGTTCCACGCGATAGCCCGCTGCCTGCAACGGCAGGAGATCGCGGGCGAGAGTTGCGGGATCACAGGAGACGTAGGTGACGCGCGGCGCCTCCAATCCCGTTAAAGAGCGCGCCACGCGTTCACCCAGGCCACCTCTCGGCGGATCGACGATGATCAAGTCAGGAGCGGGCAGCACTGGGGGAAGGCTCGCGCCATTACCCGCCTGACTTTTGTTCCCGCGACTAGTCAGGTACGGCTCGGTCGCGGCGTGAACCGCCTTTGCATTCACAGGCAGATTGTATTTAAGGTCGTTTGCGGTCGTCTGTGACGACTCAACTGAAACGATGTGACGGTAGCTACCTGCCAAGGCTGTGGAAAACAATCCGACGCCGGCATAAAGATCGAGAGCGAGTTCGCCGGTACGGCCGTCGGCAACAATCCGGGTGAGTTCATCGATCAGGAAGCGGTTGGTCTGAAAGAACGAGCCTGCGCTGACCCGGTAGGACGCAGTCATTGTCTGGTAGGTCAAATCAGAAGATCCGAAGGTGACCAAGGGCTCCAAAACGCCCTTCTGTGGCTCACGGAGGGCGAGTACGCCGGAAATCTCCGGCATCGCAGCAGATAATTCCTCGGCACAGACGCGGACGGCGGCGCGTCGAGCTTCCGGAGCGCATAAGAGCTCTAGGAGCAAGCGTGAGTCATCGGCATTGGCGAAGAATTCGATCTCGCGCACGCCCTCGACAATCTTGCCCGCATGCCCCAATTGCCACAGTGCAGCGATGCCGCGATTGATCAGCGGAGAACTGATCGGGCAATTTTCCACAGGCTGCACCTCGTGGGACGCGTATCTGAAATATCCGGCGGAGAACTCCGGGCGCGTGCGCACCTGCAGGCGGGAACGGTTGCGATAGTTCCACGGCGGCGAAGGATGAACCTGGATTTCGCATTGCAGTTCCAACTTGGCGATGCGCCGCAGATTCTCCAGCAGAATTTCTTTCTTGATTTCCAGTTGGTGTTCATAGCCAGTGTGCTGATAGTGGCAGCCACCGCAGCGTGAGAAATAGGGACAGGGCGGAGGGATGCGAAGCGGGGAAGGCTCGACAATTGCCGTGGCGTGGGCACGGGCGAAGCCGGGCTTTTCTTCCGTGAATGCGGCCTCGATATTCTCCCCGGCGAGGACGAAGGGAACAAAGACTGCTTTGCCGCGTCCTCCATCTTTATTATCCGGGGGTACGGCAGGAAGGCGAGCGAGACCGTCGCCGCCATAGATGAGCTTTTCAATGTTTAGGAGCAAGTCTTGATTCTACGGCATGGAAAGGCGGATTTGAGTTTGGGGTGCCGACGCTCGGATGCTTTGTGCCACCGATGTCGTCGAGAAGGGGTCTAGATCGCTCGTCCCGCGGCAGCACCGGACGACCAGGCCCACTGAAAGTTGAAACCGCCGAGATGGCCGGTAACGTCCACCACCTCGCCGATAAAAAATAGTCCAGGAACTTTGCGGCTTTCCATTGTTTTGGCGGAAAGCTCGTTTGTGTCGACGCCACCGCCGGTTACCTCGGCTTTCTCATATCCTTCGGTTCCGACAGGCAAGAGTGTCCAGGAATGTATCCGTTTTTCGAAATCCGCGAGGGCGGCGTTCGTCCATGAGGTGGGAGGGTGGTGGTCGAGCCAGCGGTCGGCGAGGCGATGCGGCAGGAAAGTGCGCAGTTCCGTACGCAAAGAAGCCACAGTGCGAGGGATCTTCGGATCGCGGAATACGGCGGTGACTTCGCGAGAAGGCGCGAGGTCCAGAAGAGTTGAGTGGCGATTTTTTTGTGGTCGGTTCCAATAGGAAGAAATCTGCAGGATCGCAGGGCCGCTGAGGCCGCGGTGGGTGATCAACATTTTTTCGCGGAACTGCGGACTTCCCTGCTGTGCTGCCGTGGAAGCGATTACTTCCCCGGAAACGCCTGCAAGATTACAGTAGCGGGAACGGTCTTCCGGACTGAGCAGGAGCGGCACGAGCGCGGGCCAGAGTTCGGAAATGGCGAGTCCGAACTGGCGAGCGATGTCGTATCCGAAAGAAGTCGCGCCGATCTTTGGAATCGAAAGACCTCCGGTGGCAACGACAAGGGCGGGAGCGCAGAACATTGCATCGGCTGTGGTTGCGATGAATTCGGTGGTGCGCTCAACTTGCATGATCTTCGTATTCAGAAAGATAGTAACGCCGGCTTCGCGGCATTCGGCTTCGAGCAGGGCGAGAATGTCGCGGGAGGAGCGGTCACAGAAAAGCTGGCCTAAGGTTTTTTCGTGATAGGCGATGCCGTGCTTTTCGACGAGGGCAATGAAATCCCCCGGCGTGTAGCGAGCGAGAGCGGACTTGGCGAAGTGCGGGTTCGAGGAAATGAAATTCTCCGGCGTGCAATGAAGGTTGGTGAAGTTGCAGCGGCCCCCGCCGGAGATGAGAATTTTCTTTCCCAGACGATCGGCGTGCTCGAGCACGGCGACGCGACGACCGCGCTTGCCGGCTTCCATGGCACACATCAGTCCCGCCGCGCCGCCGCCGAGAACGAGTGCATCGAAGGAATAGGTCATCACATGTAAAACAGGCTCAAGCGCGGTATTACATATTTTTCCAGAAGGCGTTTGTGTACGTATTGCTTCTGCA
>Ga0209006_10005802_pt1 | contig 11215 bp, 6 predicted proteins | sample JacPin_JW_Ref_O2_FD_188567 | JGI IMG/M metagenome (GOLD analysis project Ga0209006, IMG submission 188567) | Forest soil microbial communities from Algoma, Ontario, Canada - Jack Pine, Ontario site 1_JW_Ref_O2 (SPAdes) (version 2) | ecosystem: Environmental > Terrestrial > Soil > Boreal... | reverse complement strand
ACCTGAATCGTGGCTTCTCCGGATACCATCGGGATGGTCCGCTGCTGCGAGTCATGCGCGTTTACCTGCAAAATCTGGAGCGATGCATTGCCCGGCGCGATCGCATGAATCACAAACCCCAGCAGAGTGCCGGTGCCATTAATCCCCGGTGTGTTCGGTTGCCGCGTGGCGGATACCACGATTTCTCCGCGCTGCGCGTCGATTCGCTGCACGATGGCAATCTCCTGCGTTCCTCCGGAAAGGAATCCTCCGTTGCGAACTTCTTCCACCTGAATTACAGCAGGGTTGTAGTGAACCAGAAGCGGAATCGAGTACAGGTCAGTCACATTCGACACCGCCAGGCCGAGCGTGGTGGTATCGCCGACTTTCATCGCCGTCGAAGGTGGCTCGAAGTGGAGTTGCGCCGCCGCCGTGCCAGCCTGTTGTGGCGAAGATGTTGGCACCATCGCTGCTGACGGCGGTGGAGCTGCCGCCGCGGGCGCAGGTTGCGGGTTCGTTATGGCAGCTTGCGGTGTTGCGCCGGTAGTGGCTGGCATCACCTCAGCGCCTTCCCGACGAACCTTCACGTTGGAGTCCGTGCCCGCTGACATCGAACGCAGATTGTCGGCCGAAAAAGACGGAAACCTGATGATGTGCGGCGTCAGAACGATTAAAGTTTCGTCCTCTGCGATCTCATGGCTATTGTCGGAAAACAAATAGCGCAATGCGGGAATTTCGCCCAAGCCCGGAATGCCGTTGATTATTTTTGTGTCCGTGCGCTCAATGAGGCCGCCTAATATGCTCGTCTCGCCTTCCTTCAAACGGATATCATGTTCGATTTTCTTCTGCCCGATAACCGGTTGATTGATCCCGCCGATACTGTTGGTTCCCACAATTTGCGACACATCGACCGTCAATTTCATGCTCACATCGCCGTCCGGATGCACTCGCGGCGTGACGTCGATGTTCACGCCCACATCGATATATTGAAACTGCGTGTTCACCAACGGGTTTACAACGCCCGCTGAACCAGTGACGCCTACGCCCACTCCTGCTTGAAAGCTTCCGGTTGCTACCGGAACGCGTTGGCCGATTTTCAACGTGGCTTTTTGTCCGTCGGTAACTCGCACTTCCGGGTCCTGTACGATTCTCGTTTTCGTGTCCGTCAGAATTGCATTGGCTTGAGCGCCCGGCAACGTGATGCTCCAATCATTGAAACTCAGATTTTTTATGTTCTTCAGCGTAATCTGATTCCCGGTGGAGGATGTGGATGTCGTGGAGGTGGTGCTCGTGGTGCTGGTTGTGCTGGTTGTGGTCGTGGTGGTTGCAGTACTAGTCGTTGAGTTCCCTGGTTGCAAGCTTGCTCGCGGATTGAACGCCACCGAGATGCTCTGCCCTGGCAGCACCCCCAGATCTCGCAACCGATCCATGCTCGCCGTCAGCACCTGAATATGAATCAAAACCTCAGGTTTGGATTTGTCTATGTCTCGAATAATTTTGGCCGCCAGCGCAAGTTTATCGGGCGTATCGCGTACCACAATTGCGTTTTGCGAATTCACCTGCTGCAAACGGTGTAAATCGAGGAGTTGGCGCAAGCCGTTCACAATCTCGGTCAAGTCTTGCGGGGTGATTGTGTTGGACACATAGAACGTCCGCACCTCTTCCTCTTCCAGGTCTTTGCGTTTTTGCGGCTGATCTGGTGCAACAAAAATCACACTCGGAGTAACCGGCTTCCAGAAAGCTTTACTTTCCAGCGATACTGCATCTAGCGCTTGCTCCAAAGTAACGTTGGGCAGTTCCGCGGTTATGCGCTTGCCTGTAAAATCCGGATCGAAAATCACGCTCAAGCCGGCAAGTTTTGCGATGGTTTCAAACACAACGCGCGCATCGTTGGTCATCTTCAAGTTGATGGGCTCGCGCGAAAGCGGTTTCAGTTCAGGCGGCGCTGAGAGGAGCTCGTTTTCCTCTTGAGGAGCGGGATTGGTGGGTTGCGGCGCGCCCGCCGCGGCTTGCGCAATCATTTCCGTCGTTTTGCGCACCTCTTGGTCGGCAGCGGAGTTTGAGGGATCCATTAACTGCGCTTTTTGAAATTCGCCCAAAGCAAGCTGGAGATCGCCTTTCTTACGGGCCTCTTGCCCCAGTTTTATATGGTTTATGGCAGCCTCGTAGCGCATGCGTTCGGCGCGCAGCTTGTACTCGGAGTTCTGGGGGTCCTCGCGAAGCGCTCGTTCATAGTGAACCAGCGCTGTGTCGTAATCCTGGATGGTCTCCGCCTTGCGGCCGGCGGAATATTCGCTGCTTGACTTCGGGCAACCACCCAAAAAAGCAGCCGCGACAAGCAAAACTGCAAGATAACCTAATCGGTGCAAAAAAGCCCCCCAGCGCGGGATTGTTGAAACCTTAAGAAGTCTAGCACCCGCTATACGATGCAGCAAGGAAACGTCCGCGTTGTGCTACTTAACGTTACATTAGACGAATTAAATACGGAATTCGGGTTACCAGATTGTGAATATTGTCCCAGGGTTCGCGAAATTGGTTGAAATCTGCGACTTGCAGCGCAGTGAGTGCGGCAGCTATCATGGTTGGTGTGAAATCGAACGCGAATAAATCTCAACACGAGGGCGTCAAAATTGTTGCGCAGAACCGGGCCGCTTCTTACAACTATCACCTGCTCGACAGTCTGGAAGCCGGATTGGTGCTCGTTGGCACGGAAGTAAAAACTCTTCGCGAGGGTAAGGGCGCCTTGCGAGAGGCCTATGCGGAAATTCGCGGCGGCGAAGCCTGGCTGGTAAATTGCCATATTCCCGAGTATCTTCCGGGAGGCTTTCGCAATCATGACCCTCTCCGTAAACGAAAGTTGTTGATGAAGCGGCGCGAGATCGAAAGGCTGTTGGTCCAGACGCAACAAAAAGGTATGACTGTGGTGCCGACCAAGATTTACTTTCGCGACGGCATCGCAAAATGCGAATTGGCGGTGGCCAAAGGTAAGAAATTCCACGATCGCCGCGAATCCGAACGCCAAAAAGAAGCTAAACGAGAAGCCAGCGAAGCAATTTTCCGTTCGCGACGGCGATAAATTCGAAAGGGGAACATGCAGATTCAACTAGAGACTCAGCCGTTTTCTTCCATTTCTACCGACGCACTCGTCACCTACATTTTTGATCAGGAAAACAAGCTCGACGGAATAGCCGGCGAGATAAACCACTCCATGAATGGCCAGCTGGCCTCGCTGGTGGAAAGCGGGGAACTGACCGGAAAGGCCCAAGAAATTGTCTTCGTTCATTTTCCCGCAGGACTGGGCGCGCAACGGCTGCTCCTGATCGGCGCGGGCAAACCGGGGAAATTTTCCACCGCGGATTTGCGGAAAATTGCCGGCACTGCGTTGCGCTATCTCAAATCGCGAGGAGTGAAGAAGTTCGTATTCGTCACACGTGAAGGTGAGCGCGGGCCGAACGCGGCGCAAGCCGTAGTGGAAGGCTTAATCACCGCCGATTTCGAGTCGAACAAATATCACACGGAAAAGAAGCCGAATCGCGAAATCCAGTCCGTTTCGCTGGCGAATTTCGATGCGGGCCTGGGTGCCAATCTTACCGCCGCAATCGACCAGGGCCGCGTGATCGCCGAATCGGCGAATTTTGCTCGCGATTTGATTAACGAGCCCTCCAACCGTCTTACTCCTCGAATGCTTGCCGCTCGCGCCGAAGCCATGGCCAAAGAAGCTGGCCTCGCGGTGGAAATTCTCGACGAGCGCAAAATCTCCGAATTGAAAATGGGAGCGCTGATCGGCGTAGCTCAGGGCAGTGTGGAGCCTCCGCGGGTAATTGTGTTGCGCTACACGCCCGAAAATGTTCGACCGGGTGGGCCGGTGCTGGGGCTCGTGGGCAAAGCTGTGACGTTCGACACCGGCGGCATCTCGATTAAGCCTGCCGATAACATGGAGAAGATGAAGTACGACATGGGCGGCGGAGCAACCATGTTGGGCGCCATGCGCGCGATAGCCGCGTTGAAACCCAGCGTGCCGGTGATCGCCGTGATTCCCGCGACGGAAAACATGCCAGGTGGCCGGGCGCAAAAGCCGGGCGACGTGCAAGTGGCCATGTCTGGAAAAACGATTGAAATTATCAACACCGACGCCGAAGGCCGGCTGATTCTCGCCGACGGCGTATGCTACGCGCGCAAATTGGGCGCCACTCATTTGATCGACGCGGCTACGCTGACCGGAGCCATTCAAGTGGCGCTGGCGAACGTTCACGTTGGCGCGTTTGGCACGCCTCGCGAATACCTGGATCAGTTTTTGGAGAGCGCCAAGGCTGTCGGCGAAAAAATGTGGCCCATGCCGATGGACGATGAATACCAGGAAATGATCAAGAGCAACATCGCCGACATTCGCAACACCGGCACGGGCAAAGGCGGCGGCGCGATCACGGCGGCTTGGTTCATCAAAGAATTTGCCGAAGACACGCCGTGGATACACCTCGATATCGCGGCAACCTGCTGGATTGACGAAGGGCGTCCGTGGCTGGCGAAGGGCCCGACCGGCGTGGCGATCCGCTCCATCGTCGATTTCGCGCTGAAGATGTAATCACTGTTTGCGATCCGCGCTCGCGGGCAAGAAAACAAGAGCAGATCCCTCGTCCGCCGCGGCGCACTCGGGATGAGGTCCGGGTATGTTGCGCTCGGAATTACGGTACCGGTGGATCGAAGAAAGTTCTCCGTTCGCAGTTCGCGGCCGAGAAAAGCAAAAGCAGATCCCTCGTCCGCCGCGTCGGACTCGGGATGGCAGGTCTCTGTGTGGGATTTGGCGATTGCGGCGGTCACAAATCGTAGGAATCACACGCAGGGTGGTTGACGTGGTGAATGTGGCGCGTGCGAACCGACAGAAACTTGCCATCACATTTTCTCTGGGGCGGATATGCCCATGATGCGGAGCGTGGTGACTAGTTGCCCGCGCACGAGGGCTGTGATCAGCAGGAGGAAGGCGCGTTTTTCTGGATCTTTCTCCGAGAGAATGTGGTGCTTGTGGTAGAAGACGTTGAAAGCTTGCGCGAGTTCGAAGGCAAAACGCGCTAGGAACGCCGGCTCCTGCGCGGAGACTGCCTGGTCCACGCGCGCGTCGAGCGATCCTGCCAGCAACACGATATCCCAAAGTGAGTCGCCGTCTGGTCCGGCGAGAAAGCGCGAAACATCGACCGCGCCGCTTCTTAATTTCTCCATATTTTCCGAATTTTCTGCGCTGACGCTGGGGTCCTGCTCCGCGCCTTTGCGCAAGATTCCGTTCACGCGGACGACGGCGTATTGAACGTAGGGGCCGGTCTCGCCCTCGAAACTCAGCGCGTCCTCGAAATCGAATGCGATGACCGTTGAGCGGGTGAAGCGCAGAAGGAAATATCGCAGAGCGCCGATGGCGATGGCATGGCCGATGGCGGCACGTTCGGCTTCTGAAGCTTCGGGGTGGCGCGAATCCACTTCGGCGCGCGCGCTCAGTTCGAGGCGGTCGAGCAAGTCGTCGGCTTTGACGCCCTGGCCTTTCCGGCCGCTGACATCGACATATTGTTTTTTGGCATCCTCAGCCGGAATTTCGTAACCCATTTCCTGCGCGCACCGCGGGGTGAGAGCAACCACGTTGTACGCAAAATGTTTTAAGTGGTCGGCTTCTTCGTTGTATCCCAGGGCGCGCAAGCCCGCGACTACCACCTGCTGCGGATAGGCTTGGCGCGAATCGATCACGTTGAAGACATCGTGGGCATGGCCGAAGGAAGGCGCGCCGGGGTCGTCGCGATCGCTGGAGGTGACCCAGGCTTCGTGGCCGTCGGGATGCCTGTGAAAACGTTGGTAATGAAAATCGCGGTCGAGCAGCCCGAACTTCCAAAGATGGTGCGCGATGTCTTTGCCAACGTAGGTGACCGTGCCTGTTGAGCGGACGATAATTTTTGCTTCGGCTTCTTCCGGCGGCTCTTCGGCAGGTGATTCGGGACTTTCTGTGGCGGCGTTTGTTTCTGCATCAGTGGCGTTTCGTTCGGATGGAAGCTGCATTACCCAGCAGCCTGCATTTTTTCCCGAGGTGGCGAGCTGGATTGCGTTGCGTTCCTTCAGCATTTTGAACGCGGCGTCCCAGAACTTCATATGCAGGATTTCGCTTTCCTGCGAGAGCAAGTCGTAATCGATGCCGAGGCGATCGAGGGTGCGCAGGTGGCAGTGCACGATGGCAGTTGCGACTACTTCTCCCATTTTCGCGGCGTCGCCATGGCCTTCTTCGATTTCTTTCAGGGTTTGATTGCGCAGGTCCAGGCGAGATTTGTCTTCGGCGAGCCATTGGGTGACGCGGGTGTACAGGTCCCAGCAGAGGTAGTCGAATTTGGGCGCAGCGGCGAGGGCTTTCACGTCAGCCAGAGATTTTTTTTCGAGATGGATGAAGCCGAGGACTACGTCGGCGACCTGAACGCCAGTGTTGTCGATGTAATTTTGCACCTCGACGAGGCGCCCGGTGTAACGCAAGAGTCGCGCGAAGGTGTCGCCGAGAACAGCGTTGCGAACGTGACCGATGTGAGCGGCCTTGTTCGGATTGATGCTGGTGTGCTCGACGACGGTCTTGGGCGCGTTCGCGGAGGGGGCTGCGGATTCGTGTCCTGCTTCTTCCAATGCGGCGCGGAAGAATTGGGCGCGGTCGAAAAATAAGTTCAGGTAGCCTGCGCCGGCTACTTCAATGCGCGCTACCCCTGGAATCGGCTTCAGCGAATTTGCAATCTCCTGCGCCAGGGCGCGAGGGGGCTTTTTCATCTGCTTGGCGAGTTCAAAGCAGAGCGGGGAGGCTACTTCTCCCATGGAAAGCTGAGGAGGACGGGCGACTACGACTGGCACATCGATCTTGTAGCGCTCGTGGATGTGGTGCTTCAGCGCTTTGCGGATCCGATTTTCGAGGACTTTATACACGCGCGTCCTCGGGTGAAAAAAGTGAGACAGCGTGTAGCTTGGGCGGGTGGTTGTGGCCCCGGGTAGAGTAGGTCGTCGGTGATTGTTTTGAGTAAGTTACGTAACATTCTATATTTTTGCTAGAACCGGGTAGAAATGCTAGCAAAGCGCTCGAAATCGAGGGCGTTTTTCTAGCCAATAGGCTCAATTTTCTGCGTTGGAAAGTATGCAGCGAGACTTCGCGGGTGTTCTCGGGCTGCCGTTCTATTCTTTCTTCTATCTTAACCAGTTCTAATTTAATCACGCCGGACGGTAGCACGTAGCTAAACGAAATTCAAGAAGTGGTGTGTGTGAATTTTATTCGAACCGTCCACCGAAAGCAGTCTGAGGATATTGCTCAGCGTTTCAAGCTTGGGAAGCTTGGACGTTTGTAAGCCGCAACCATTATCAAGGCCAGCGCTGCCATATTTAAAACCAGGGCAATTCCGCTGTGATGCAGAATGGACATAAGAGAACTGACGAGAATTAACGCAATTCCCACGTAAAAGAGCGGGTTGGACTTAAAGCTCATCTTCGGCCGCTCAATTGGCTCGAACATGGTTAGTTCGCCGCCCTTCTCGAACGACGGAGTGCGTACCAAAGGACTGCCAGGGATGCTATACATAACAGGCTGCCCAGCCAAGTGACACGGACGAAATCGAGGAAGAAAATCGCGCCCGCCCCTAGTACGGCCCCGATCCACCAAAGCGGGGTAAACTTGATGTCTGTTGCCGGCCGCTCAATCAGATCGAACATGACGCCAGCATAGCTCCTAAGCGCATATACCACAAGGTAATATCGAGGAGGGCTAGACGGAGGCCATTTGACAGTGCTACGAGGCCAGACTAGTATCGTTTTTTCAAGCATTTGCGAGGGCTAGCAGCTTGCAGACATGAAAACTGCTCGGATTGCGTATTTCGATTGTTTTTCGGGGATTAGCGGCGACATGGTGCTTGGAGCGCTGGTCGATGCCGGGGCGGACTTGCGCGCGATTGAAGCGGAATTGTGCAAGCTGGGGCTGGAGGGGTGGTCGATTTCGGCGGAGAAAGTGAAGCGCGGAGCAATTTTTGCAACGCATGTGAAGGTTGCGTCATCTGAGGGGCATCACCATCGCGGCTTGTCCATTATTTTAGGGAGAATTGATAAGGCGGGGCTTGCGCCGCGGGCTGCGGAACGGGCCCGCCGGATTTTCACGCGGCTGGCGGAGGCGGAAGCGAAAGTTCACAACGTCCCGGTGGAAGAAGTGCATTTCCACGAAGTGGGCGCGGTGGATTCCATCGTGGACATCGTGGGCGCGGCGGTTGGATTTGAGCTGTTGGGGATTGATGAGTTTGCGTGCTCGGCGATGGATGTGGGCGCGGGTCAGGTGAAGACGGCGCATGGGCTGCTTCCGGTGCCCGCTCCTGCTACGGCGGAATTGCTGCATGGAGCGCCGATGTACACGAGCGGGGTTGCGCGCGAACTGGTGACGCCTACGGGCGCGGCGATTGCGACTACGCTTTCGTCTCGGTACGCGGAAATTCCGGAGATGACTTTGCGCGCTGTCGGATACGGGGCGGGGAGCGCGGATTTTTCCGAGAAGGCCAATGTGTTGCGGATATTGGTCGGCGAAAATGCCACCAGTGAGGCGGGGGAGCATTGGGACGCGCCGGTTAGCGTTATTGAAACGAATCTGGACGACATGAGTCCGCAGATTTACGGGTATTTTGTGGAGAAGGCGCTGGCGGCGGGAGCGCTGGATGTGTTTTCGACGGCGGTACAGATGAAGAAGAACCGGCCCGGAGTACTGTTGACGATTCTGTGCGAGCGCGCGCATACGGCGAAGATGATGGATTTGGTTTTTCGCGAGACGACCACGATTGGCGTGCGCACGTACGATGTGCGGCGCAAAGTGTTGGATCGGGAAATAGTCCTTATCGAAACGCAGTTCGGCGATGTGCGCATGAAAATTTCGCGGATGAATGGGTCGGTATTGAATGCGACGCCGGAATATGATGATTGCCAGCGGCTGGCAGCGGAAAAGGGGATTCCGTTGAAACAGGTGATTGCTGCGGCGTCATTTGAATTTCAAAAGCAGAAAGAAACGCACAAATAGCTTGCGGGGCTGGCTTCAGTTGCAAGTCCCCAGTTTTTGATCTGGCAATATTGCTGAATTCCAATTTCTAAAACAGGGAAAAGAAATCTGAATGTCGAAGCCTAAGTTTTATCTTACTACCCCGATTTATTATGCGAATTCGCGGCCGCACGTGGGGTCTGCCTATACCACGATTGTGTGCGACGTGATCGCACGCTACAAGCGGATGTGCGGTTACGACGTGGCGTATCTGACTGGGACAGATGAGCATGGCGTGAATATTGAGCGGGCGGCGGAGAAGCAGGGAATTACGCCGCAGCAGCTTGTAGATAAGAACGAAAAGATTTTTCGCGAACTGTGGAAGTTACTTGGAATCACGAATACGGAATTCATTCGCACTACGGAGCCTCGACACGCGCGAGCCGTACAGAATCTGGTGCGGCGCACTCTGGAACGGGACAAGGCGCTGGAGCCTTCGCAGAGGGCGATCTACAAGAAGAAGTATGAAGGACGTTACTGCATCTACGACAACCTTTACGTAAGCGATACGCCGGAACCGGCGGACTGCCAGATTTGCGGGCGGCCGGGGGAATTGATCTCTGAGGAGAATTATTTCTTCAGACTGTCGGCCTATGAGGGGCGGCTCAAAGAGCTTTACAAGGAGTATCCAGGAGAGGAATACCGGGAGTTCGTCCAGCCACATTTCCGTCTAAATGAAGTGAAAAGTTTCGTAGAGAGCGGACTCAAAGATATTTCTATTAGCCGGAAGTCGATCAAGTGGGGGATTCCGTGGCCGGATGATCCCGAGCATGTCTTCTATGTATGGTACGACGCGCTGACGAGCTACATGAGCGGGATTGGTTTTGTGGATGGTGATCACGATAGCCCGGAGTTTAAAAAATATTGGCCGGCCGATATTCACGCGATGGGCAAGGAAATTATCCGGTTCCACGCGGTTTACTGGCCGGCGTTTTTGATGGCAGCAGGGATTGATTTGCCGAAGCAGATCATCGCGCATGGATGGCTGCTGTTTGAGCAGGAAAAGATGAGCAAGTCGAAGGGAAACGTGGCATATCCTGAGCCGATTGTAAAAGCCTTCGATGAAATCACCGGCGCAAAAGTCGGCAACGATGCACTGCGATATTACCTGCTGCGCGAGACCGCCTTTGGACAGGACGGCAATTTCTCGCGTGAGGCGTTGATTACGCGCTACAACGCCGATCTAGCGAACGGTCTGGGAAATCTGGCGAGCCGTATCCTGACGATGATCGCGAACTACTGCGGTAGCGAGATACCTACTTTCTCGCCCCAGTTCGACAAGGCAACGGGCGAGACATGGTATTCCGCCGAGACGCGAGCTAATCGACGTCGAACTCGTGATGACATCTGTGAAGCGTATCAAAGATTTCAATTTTCGAACGTGGCGGAAATGATTTGGAAGTTCATTATTCACTGGAACGACCAATACCTCACGGACCGCGAGCCTTGGAGACACGCCAAGAACGAAGAAATGCGTTGGTATGTAGATGGAACGTTGCATCTTGCTTTAGACTTCTTGCGAGCGGCAACGGTGCTTGCGCACCCAATAATCCCAGATGCGACGCAGAAGATTTGGCAACAGTTGGGCGAAACCCAAGACCTTGCGAGTGTAAGAATCGATGAGCTCGAGTGGGGACTAAAGCCGGGAACGAAGATTGGAAAGCCTGAAGGGGTTTTTCCGCGCATTGACAAAAAAGAAGCACTGGAGAGGATTGAAATTATGGAAAACGAAATTCGGAATCCCGCCACAGCGGGCAAGCCCGGAAGCACGCAGCCGGACGCATCAACGACTACGACGAAAACGCCAGCGGAAGGAACTAGCACTGGGACTTCTGCGGCTGGAGCTGCGGCGATCCCGGCTGGCGCGCCGGGGGCGGGGACGCCTGTTGGAGGGGCGGCTTCTACTGGGGCAGCGGCTGTTGCAACTGCGGCTGGTGCGGCGTCTGCTGTGCCGGTGAAAATCGGGATTGAAGATTTCGCGAAAGTTGAGCTGCGGGTGGGCGTGGTGAAGTCGGCGGAAAAAGTTGCGGGGGCGGACAAACTTTTGAAAGTGATGGTGGATATTGGCGACGAGGTGCGGCAAGTGTTGGCGGGAATCGCGACGTCGTATGCGCCGGAAGAGTTGGTGGGGCGCAAAGTTGTGGTGGTGACGAATCTGGCGCCGCGGAAAATGCG
>Ga0209006_10005801_pt1 | contig 11216 bp, 16 predicted proteins | sample JacPin_JW_Ref_O2_FD_188567 | JGI IMG/M metagenome (GOLD analysis project Ga0209006, IMG submission 188567) | Forest soil microbial communities from Algoma, Ontario, Canada - Jack Pine, Ontario site 1_JW_Ref_O2 (SPAdes) (version 2) | ecosystem: Environmental > Terrestrial > Soil > Boreal... | reverse complement strand
ATGATCTGCAGGATTTAACATGTTCGCAAGCACATCCAACGAATAAAGATGAATTGAACACTTACCACCATCAAAGTCGGTGGGCCCTTGGATCTTTGTGCACATGCCTGGCCTGCTGCGCGCAGTTGCTGAGATAAGGACAACGAATCAACTTGAATCCAGGTCACATAGTAAAGCAGTACGCACATCTCTGATAATGCCTTGGCCGTTTTCCCATCTGACAATGGGGTTCGGGTCTCTTACGGCGATGCCTGTGATTTTTTTTCCTTGTCAACGAGCGCATTTGTCAAGTGAGGTGAATGAACCCACCAACTTGTTGGCAACAAGTCACTAACCCGTTTATCATTTCTTGGGCTTGGACATCGCCAAAACGTTGCTTTCGTTCGTAAATGACCACAACCCATCGATCGATGGCAGCGGGCTTGAAAAAACGTTTATCCACCCTGTCCTCTGCGGTTAGCATGTTTAGGCGGAAAAATGTGAAAAAAAGTCCAAACATGTTCCAAGCTCCGTTAGCAGGACGCTGACAGAACGGCATCAATTGTAGCAAAGGCTGGAAGGCGGACTGCTCACGATGGTCAGCTGCTTGCTACCCGGTCCATACTTAAGAGTCGGAGGATTTATCTACGATAGGGTAGATCAATTTCCTGCCCTTGAAATCTGGAATGGAGTTACTTACAACCCTGGCCTGGACTCTGAGCGGCCCTGCTGCATGTTCGACATTCATGCCGAATTGGCGAACGTACTCGGACTGTCCATAGTCGAGAACCTAAAAAAAAAGAAAGACGATCGGGAAATGGACGTATACGGCCGTTGGGGATACTTACGGCTAAGCCGTTCCTTATGCTCTGGAGCCTTTCGTGCGGTTTCTTGGTTGCAAATTCTACGACTGCTTTGGTCATATCCGGAGGGAGTTGCTTCCGCATGATTTGACCAGGCGGGACGATACAAACCTCGAGCGGTAGCTTCGCGCCGGTACCGACCTCAACACAGACGACATCTGGAAACTGGAGAGGACGGTTTTGAACTCTGCGAAAATACTCCGCGACCGTCATCTGCCCCCCCTCACGCAGCTCGAAAGTTATTTGGTTGGCACCAGCCGTGGTGACTTTCTTAACGACACGGGGTGTTCTTCGAACGCGGCCAGTTTGATCAGCGTGATTGGTAATAATCCTGAGGTTTGAAATGAACCGTTGAAGGCGTAATCGCTCACGATCGGGGAAACCACGGCTGGGTGCCAGGGCATTCGGGTCTGACTTGGCCACGAACTCAAGGCACAGTTTGAGTAAAGACCCTGGTTTGTACATGGTACCGGTGGCGATATCAACGTTCACGAACATTTTGTCGATGCCAGGTCGGACCGACTGGAAGTACCCACGCCAAAGGACGAGCCCTCCGCCAATGTCTTTGGTTTCTCTGTCGGTGAAGAATGAACGGACGTTGAAAGGGTATTTCTTGATCGGGTCCATTCGAATAACGACGTTCAGTGCCTTTTAAAAGACAGTAGATGAGCGAGACAAAGGCTCTGAATGAGACGGACACCAACGGTGAGGGCGGTCAAGACGGTATTGTCATGTGATTGCTTGCCACTAATATACCGTTTCAGGACCCTATAAAGACGAGTGAAAAACAAGGGGGTTAAAGAGAAGAGTGAGAGACGAACTCTGGGTTGATCTCTGCTACTTTGGTTATTCGGATTTTGTATACTCTGGGACCCCTTGCACCGGGATCTGGACGAGTTTCAGATAAACTCACATCGAACTAGAAGGAAAGTAAGAAAAAAGAGACAATAAAAGAAAGCAGAACATAACCTCTTGGCTGTTTGAGGGTCCGAGTTTGAGGGGATGACAAGAGAATAAGTTCTTGCGGGTATCATATACCGCGCGAGGAGAGAAAATCTGAGGTGCGATTACGGTTTGCAACTGTTCGATAAGTTCCATGTTGAGACGTGCGGGGAGGATCTTCTCGGAGGGTGAGATGACTTTGATAGGGATTAGAGCCAGACGATAGGGTAGTATATTCACATACCAACTGTGTGAATATAGGGATAAGTGGGGACAAAAAGAGGAGAGAAAAGGACAGACCGTCGTAATGGTAAATTTTAGATTCAGGAATCGAAGTGACGAAAGCATTTACGAAAACCGACATAGCTCTACCGTTTGTACCAGGCTTTTGCCTTTTGACGCCAACGGTGGTTATGTGCGCAGCAGGTAGGATAGGGACACCTGGATTGGGTTGGGCTTGTTGAGGTTGAGCAGGGCCACGAGAGGGAGGACCGCCGCCGCGACCGCGACTGCGGGTAGGACCGGGAGCCATTCGTGGAGGCATTGTGAGGATGATGAGGATGATGATAAGTGAAGATGAAGGAGAACTGAATACACGTGATGAGTGAATGGCATTTATAAATGATTAATTATGGGGAGTGGTAAACCCGAAACCGTTCACTTCTCACGGTATCTAATGCTGTTCACTAGGGGTGATTGTGTAGCATGAGAACTGCAGCTGCGGGACACGACTTTGAGGTAACAATCATCTGCCACATCCACTTTTTTCACAGGCATCACTCATACTGGAAAGATTAAATTCCCAACGATTTCATCTGGGAGGGTCAGAGGAAGCATCGCAGAGACTTGACTTGACCGTGCGGAGTTAAAATTGGCACCATATTTAGTAACTACACTAAATAGACGCTCGACGTTGACACCCGTACTCAGCAATATATGGCAAACTCCCACAAGAAAGAGCCCACAGCCTCCGGCTCTCGCAACCAGCGTCCTAGTACCCTACAGGAGTTTCGAATACAAGAAGATCCTCAAGACAGGAAGAAACGTCTACTCGATCTTTGGTATCGCTTACCCCGTCCTCCCGAACAATTCAAAAACAATTCTCACTCTTCACCATCGATCCCCGTCTCTGATTGGCGTCGACTCACTCCAGAAATCGCCAAAAATCTCAAAGTGATCTATGACAATGAGCTTTGGATTCGGTGCGGAGGTGCAAAGTCAACAGGTTGGAACGCATTCGAATCCTATGCAGAAGCCAAGGAAGCGGGTACGTGTAATGTTACCCACTTGATCATCATCATCATCATCATCATCTCATCTTTTCAGAATTATGGTCAATTTTCCACGACGAACTTGACCTAGACGGAAATGGTCATCTTGACTCTGATGAACTTTCTTTAGCTCTCAGAAAGGCTGGTAAGTTCCAACCTCCCCCCTTCCCACGAGTTTCTTACATGCCTGCTATTTTCTCTTTCATCAGGCATCCATCTAGAACCTACCACGTTGACAGAATTCATCACTTTTCTTACGTCTTCTCCCCACTCGCACGCCATCAATTTTAATCAATTCAGGGACTTTCTCTTGTTACTCCCCCGAAAGGCTTCAACAGCTGAGATATACCAATACTATGCCATCAAAAAGTTTATGGGAGATGATGGGCGAGGCGCAGGCCGCGTGACCATGGAAGGTCCTTCTGCTCTTCTATCCATTCCCTCATCGGCTCACCTTTCCCATAAGGCGATGTCACCCTCAGCGCAGAAGACAAACCTCCCTTTTCGAACTTTCCCCAACCGGTTTCTACCGAACCCATTCTAGCCCACCCAGGACCGATCCAACCGATCCACGAGCACGAGCACGAGCACGACCCCGAACCTTATTATGACGAGGAAGACGAGCATCATAGTCCACTCGATGGCCATACTGCCCTCAAATTCCTCTCAGCAGGTGGCATAGCTGGAACTGGTAAGCCAAAATCCCTAAACGTAACATCCCTCCCATTTTTTCTCCCTTTAGTGTCACGAACCGCAACGGCACCCTTGGATCGGTTAAAGATCTTCCTCATCACTCGTCCACCAGATCTTAGCGGTCCGAATCTCCCCGTACGACCCACTATTGGCGGCTTGAATGCCATCACAGCCGCCGTAGCCCGCATTTACTCCGAAGGTGGTTTGCTTGCCTTTTGGACTGGTAACGGCCTTTCTGTCGCCAAAATATTCCCGGAATCAGCCATCAAGTTCTTTACATACGAGTCTTCGGTTCGTCCTGCATCGGTCACACAAAACACACACGGATTGATCGTACCCTTTGACAGAAACGCGCATTTGCCAAGTACTGGGATAAAGTCGAGGACTCTAGAGACATTAGCGGCCTCAGCCGGTTTCTCTCCGGAGGTATCGGTGGAATCAGTAGCCAACTCAGTAAGGTTTCACCATTATTATGAGGGATTGGCTAACTATTTACCTTGCTAGGCATTTACCCGATCGAAACCCTCAAGGTTGGGTAATTTTTCATCCGCACCCTGAGCCTCACGTCTTACAGCAACCCCAATCCCCCAGACCCAAATGATGAGCAATACGGGTGGGCAAAAACGCACACTCGTTTCTGCCGTCCGGCATGTTTGGGCTTTAGGTGGTGTGAAAGCCTATTACCGTGGGTTGGCGGTGCGTTCGTCCGTCTTCCGTCAGTGTGTGTGTGTTGGCGCTGATCATTCGTAGATCGGACTCATGGGCGTCTTCCCGTGCGTGGCCATTAGCACGTTGTTTCCCACACCTTGGTTGCATGTCCCATAATCACGTTACAGATATTCCGCTATTGACATGAGCACTTTTGAAGCTCTTAAGCTCACCTACCTGCGATCGACAGGCAAAGATGAGCCAGGCGTTCTGACCGTGTTGGCGTTTGGAAGTATATCGGGAAGTGTTGGCGCTACGAGTGTGTACCCACTCAACCTCGTTCGGACAAGACTCCAAGCATCTGGATCGTCTGGACACCCGCAGCGGTATACTGGGGTGTGGGATGTAGTCGTCAAGACTTACGAACGAGACGGATGGCGGGGGTTTTACAGGGGATTATTTCCGACTTTGGCAAAGGTTTTTTGAGTTCACTTACAGATTGTGTATAGAACGCTAACCGGGGAGTGCGCAGGTCGTGCCAGCGGTGTCAATAACTTATGTGGTGTACGAACACAGCAAGCGCAAGTATGTTTGGCTCCTTTTAGATTTGGTATCATTCGGTTCCTGAACAGTTGACGAACAGGCTCGGTGTATAAACATTTTACATAAATCATAAAATCTAGAGCTGCACATACATCCAAGTCTGAGAGACTTGAACGTTTATGAACTTTTTATTGTGCCGTGTATTATTCGTTGGTTGGCCAGGCGTAACGATAGATCTCGAGTCGTAATGAAGCATAATGAACTCGTGAATTTAGATGACGTATCGGTCGGGAATGTGAGAGGACATCAGGACAGACAGGATAAAAAGGTGATCCAGAGGCGGCGAGTGTATGTGTGGGTATGACAATGCGTGTGCAATATCGACTAAGAGGAAAGCGGGATGGGTTCGTGAAATGATTATACAATAGTTGCCGCGGTACAGGTCAAGGACCCGTCACGATCTGGGATGAGCACACTTTTCCTGAACTAGAATGTCGAGATCTTTCTGCTTCTTCTCCTCTTGCATTGGAGAAGATCTGAGATTTACAGGAGACCAGTAATACCAGCGCGAAGAGCTCGTGTTCGTAACGGACTCGGTGGTGGCGGGCGAGATTAGTGTACGAAGGCGGTCACGGGCAAGGATGGGGGCGAGGGAGAGGAAAGAGAGGAGAGCGAGCTTGAGAATGATCCATGGTGAAGCAAGCAATGATGATACGGATTGAGGGGAAGGGGATGGAGTGGACGCGACGGTCTGAAGGATATCACCGATCTGACGTCATAGATTAAAAGATGGATTAACCCGATAAGGGAAGAAGACATACCTGACATGTGACTGCGGTCCATGGCATGGAACCGATGAAAGCACCAAGTAAACAGTCTGTCATTGAGACACCGCAGACACCACAAGCAATGTTTATACCTGACCAAGGTACGACGCCTATGAGACGTAAGATAGAGAGACGGACCCAAGTAGATGAAGTAGATTTGATGACGCTATCGGTGTTCGAATTCGGATCACCTTCTAATGCCGAACGCGTCATAGCGAGGGCACGTGGAAAGAACTGGGTAAGGAAAGGAGCAAGGGGCTTTGAAAGCATGGTAGCACAAGCAGAACCGATTGTTGTGAGGGTAGTGAGAAGTATGGTGGCGAGGACAGGTGGAAAGAGAACGCCAGCTAGAACGTTCTAATGAGGTATGAATGAGAAAATATATAAAGTGAGGCTGACAAGAGACGAACCCAAATGATACTGCCTGGTATTGACCAAGCATGTTTCCAAACTGCAGTAATTGACATGACAGCAATGACGTGTGCCATGGACAATGGATCACTTTGAGAGTAGGCATGTAGTTCTCTACCTAGTTGAGCGAGGTCTGTAAGATTTCGTGGCCAAGAAGATACTGAAGTGGGTAATGTTGATACAGAGAGGAATACGAGGGCAGTTGATAAGGGAAAAAGGGTAATAACGAAAAGTATAGGTGCATGAATCTGCGAAAAGAAAAAAAAAGTGAATAATAAAAAGAAAAGAAAAGAGAGAAAACTGACGGAAGGCCAATCTAAATGTGATTTCTCATTTGTAGTCGGAGAGGATAGAGGTAGGAGTGAATTATCAATGTTCAGTAGGAGCATTGGATCAGGTGAAGATGAACGATGGCGAAGTAGGTGATTTGGAGGTGAAAGACAGTGAGACATTCAGCACACGATAACTCTCCAAACGTACGACACTTTATCTAAGATACACGTAATATCTTTCATGTCATCACTCTTCCGCTGAGTAAATATTTATTTTGTCATAAAATCAATGCGCAGCTCTCCGGCTTTCTTGTATGACAGTCCCCAATTCCTCAAGTTTTCGCTTTGACCGTAAAAGTGTACCCAACTGTGTGAACCATCGTTAATACCCTCTATCTGAAATATGAATTCTGAATTATAACAAACCCGTTTCTTTGTTAGCTTTCTCGCCTTTTTATCCTAGTATTCCCGTTAACTATACATATTCATATACTCAATTTAATACACACACACCTTTGAGTTTCGCAGCAACTCTAACACCCGACGTTCATATGCCGAGAATCCTGCTACTTCCCGGATAACTGATCGCACGAATTTCGTCTTGGTCGATTGCACTCCCTTCCGTTGACTTGGACGGACAGATTTAGGTATCGCCGTCGTCGGATGACCATGGTTGAGACCGTAACGAATATCTGCACATTAAAACCTATCAGCATATCCCTCAACTTCTCCGGAACAATTCAACTCCTCACTTGTACGGGCCATTTGTGGTCTGTTGCAGAGTTATATGATCGTTACTTCGGCAGTCACAGTGGCTGATTTAGCTGTACAGCTGACAAATAATTTCCCATACCTTACTCTCTCAAGTCTCAATATGGTAATCTGGTAATTCCACTCGTGCAAATGCAATTATTAATTAGACTTGAAGTTTGAGAGCTTGAGCCGCTCTACCCAGTGCAGACTGCCGAACCATCCTTACTTTTCCCATGCCCATTGTCGGATATACCACAGGGGCTACGTTCGACTTGACTTCCGGCACTCGCTGTGGTCCACTCGATGTTAGTGACCCTACTGCGGATGAGGTATTGATTGGCGTCGGAGGTCGCACGATCGGAACAGCCTCCGCGCGGCGCTTTGTATGTGGTGGGCGTTGGTCTTGTGGTGGTGTCCCCCCAGCTTCTTCCTCATCATCCTCATCATCCTCATCATCCTCATCCTGGTCTTCTTTTCCCACCATCCCGTCCTAATGTAAGCGGTGAGTAAAATGAGCGTAAAGTTTTCACGTAAGCGTACCCGATCAAACTCCTCCATTACTCGATCTTCTTCTTCTTCGTCCTCCTCCTCATCGTACTCGTCATCATCGTCAATCCACCTACCACGCCAGTCAACAAGATCTAGCTCAGTGGGGCTCTGCGGCCGCAACCTTAACCACTGCATCCGTGGGCCACTCTTCGCCCTCTCACTCACTTTGAACCCATATATACGCGGTGTATAAACATATCCTGCAGCGCGTTTTTGTCCCCCATGAGCATTTGGGTTCGCAAAAGTCGAGGTCCGAGACCCATTGCTACCAGATGCGCTCGGCGGCGAGCGACCAGGTGAGAGAGATGATCCCGTCGGGGAGGGCGGTTTCCAGAAAGGCGCTGGGGCAAGCTCCCGATAGCTCTGAAAGAAAAGATGAGCAAACGTGGTTCCAAAGAATGCCCCTGATCGTCAGAGTCGTGAATACAGTTGAAAAATGTGAAATATATCTGTCCCTCTACCCACCATCTATTCCCAGAAAGCGACTGCTCGGTGGTCCATAAATATCGTTGCAATTTGGACAGAACAACTTCACAGTATCCAGACCGGGCATATCCGAGCGCCCACATGGGACCACGTTGCATCCCACACAATAAACGCGAGGACACGATCCAAACACGCCGTTTTCATATTTATCAACCTGGACACAGCTCTCAGTTATGCTGACCGGGTGAATTCGAAGTATTATATATACCATCGCTTGTAATCCTGCACGCGTGAGGATGTACCGTTGATGAACAAGGCCATATAGCATCTCGGCAGAAGATTCTACGATCGACACATCTGGTATTTTTGACGCATCCTCATCTGCGATCTCTAAAGTAAGTTCCTGGGTGAACCGGAGATCAGACAGCCATGAAGACCCACACCTGGTTCAACATCGAGCACCATCTCCATCGCCTCCTTCCAAAAAGGCACCATTGTGTTTAGTCCGGTCAGGTTGAAATCGTCCTCGATAAAATCTTCTGTCACTTCACAGAAATACTCATGTCCGGGTAGAGAACAGAACCAACTGATCCATGTGAGCGTTGAAGTTGGCGTGGACGAAGCTACGGACGGTTAAGTAAATAGAATAAAGGATACAGCACTTGTAGCAAAATCACATACCGTAACCTTCTTCTGGTTCAACCTCTTCCATTGCTTCATCAGCCCCACTGATCGCTTCGGACTCCTCAAGATCCTGGCTAGTCTGCATGGCAGGTTGCGGTCGCGACATCGTGGCGGCTATTCTTGCCAGGCTAATACTTTCAGACTCCGCTTTCGCATTGAATGAAAATCATGACTACGCGAACGTACAGGTTACTTGTTTGTGAACATGTCCTGCCCAATACGAAGGTGCAAAAATTATGAGTAACAGCAATTGTCCAATTGTCCAACTGACAGCTACGTAAAACCACGCCTTCCACTCTTTCAACGCCATCACTTCGGCTGCGAATGTGCTGACAGTCGTCAAACACCCACAGTATCCGTCACCTAGACCTTGCAATATTGCACATGTATTCTGTGACACCGGGGTTGGCTTGCCCTGCAATACCCGTAACATGCCTAGCAATCCTGTACCCAGAGAGTTTGCGGTGAGCGTGCCGAGTGGCATGATTTTCGCCAGCGGGTTGAGCCAGAGAGAGAGCAGATATCGAGTCAACGTTCCATAGTATGCAAATAATATTGCAGCGGTGGCTTGGTGCCGGAAGTTGGCAGGTAATAGAAAGTATGCTGGAAACGTCGCTGCGTACATCAAAATTGCAAATGCGGTGAGGCTGTAACGAATGCTACGGCTGGGTGGGGAGGGCGCCCGGAAATGAGGTTGAATAATCGATGCAAGATGGGCGCCAAACGAAAGCGAGCTGAGGGACAATATAATTGTGAACACCGTTTTTGCAATGCCATCCACAGCCTGAAAAAAAAACATGAAGTAGTTGGTAGATGGAATAATCCAACTCATACATTTCGAAGCCCACCACGGTGATCATGGTTTGCATTTACCCATGAACTAAATATGTCAACTTGCCAACCAGAGAACGTGGTCAGAGACCCGCAGAATCCTGCCCGGTCCATTAGTGAAAAGGGGAGTAAAAGAATGAATAAATGCACCTGTGGTCAGGGCCGTGTATAGCGGTCCATAACTGCGACGCGCAGTCAGCAATAGCTGTTGTTGAGACAAATTGAAAGAATCTGGCCACGTACAATCTCCCGAGAGGTTCTTTCAGTGCTACCCCGAAACCCATGATAAAACACCCGATCGACTGAACATAGGCCAGAGGAAATATGCTTTGACCATCATATGTGCCCAAAGCTTCTAGACCGAGCCTGGCGAGGAGACCTAAAATAGAGGCGGGAATAAGAAGGGCAAGTACGTGCAAAGAAAGTGGGTGATAGATTTTTGAAGGTGGTAATCCTTCTTTGATACTAGGTGGACGATCGATGGATGCCAGAGATAGTTCATCGTTAAGGGTTCCATGGCGAATAAGGGCAGATCCTACACTGCTTGCACGATGAAGAGGTTGAGATCCACATGCTGTTTGGGAAGACGGCGATGTCTCTACGACGGTCATGTTTGTAAGCTCATGGTCTCCTAGCATCTGCTTGGGGTCGCTGGTATAGACCCTTCAAGTAGTAATTAGGGTAAAAAAGAAAATACCAACTCATCATGAACCTTTTGTGGGGTTGAGGTCATGTCTGATACAACAACTTGGTGCCAGCTTCAAAGCCTTAGTAAGTTTGGATTTTGTCGCGAACAGCGAACTTGGTAGTCAAATTCGAAAAGATGATTCAAAGAGTGTTCGGTGTACTTGCTACCTTTGACGAATTCTTTACATTTTTTTAGATAAATAAATTGAAAAAAAGACATGTCAGAAAGAAGCGAAGCCAACCCGTGAACCAGAGACAAGGGAAGCATTATATCGATCTTTTATCGTCTTGGTTCTCGCCATTGGGCAGCACAACGTTCAAATTTTAAAGGTGTTGGCTGCCTTAGTATGGAACCGATCGGTCAATTTCGGACCCGAAAACGGAACTCTACAACCGTAGTTTAGGGCAGGCGCTCGGTCCCGTCATGGATCGCCGTACGGTACAGAAGTGGTTCTGTTCGATGGCGACATAAAATAATCATAACTGAATCAACGATCTCACCCGTAAGTGCCATTTCTCACATTGGCAAACTGACTCGAATCTCATCCTGGAATTTCATGTCCAACCTCTTCGTGAAATCTACCATCAGATGATGGCCGGCGGTTTTTGCCATTTTATTTCAGTAGCCACCTGGAAGAATACTCACAAGGTTCCGTATAAAGCCCGAAGCCGAACCCACGCACTCCCACTTCACTTTTCCATGTCGCATACATCTGCCATTCCAGATATTTACTACGCCATATTCGCATACTATGAGCCGTTTCTAACAATATTGGGCATGATTGGCACATTTTATGATCCTAAATCAGTTAGTGTCTTCTCTGCACAAAATTCAAT
>Ga0209006_10005800_pt1 | contig 11216 bp, 7 predicted proteins | sample JacPin_JW_Ref_O2_FD_188567 | JGI IMG/M metagenome (GOLD analysis project Ga0209006, IMG submission 188567) | Forest soil microbial communities from Algoma, Ontario, Canada - Jack Pine, Ontario site 1_JW_Ref_O2 (SPAdes) (version 2) | ecosystem: Environmental > Terrestrial > Soil > Boreal... | reverse complement strand
AAGCAAGGCTCAGCCTACCTTCACAAACTTTTGCGCCGTCTCGACCCCGAAGCCGCAGAAAAAATCCATGCTAACGATGTCCCCAAAATGATTCGTGCCATAGAAGTCTGCGTCGTATCTGGGAAAGGCGCATCGCCTGAAAGTGGCGCTCGCCAGAAGATGACCGACCTCTGGCAGCAAGGCCGCGACCCGCTTCAGGGATTCCGCATCATCCGCCTCGGTCTCGACCCCGACCGCGCCGCGCTCTACGAGCGCATCAATCGCCGAGCCGAGCGCATGTTCGAAACGGGCCTGGTTGAAGAAACGCAACACCTCCTCGAAAAATACGGCCCAGCGGTGGGCCCGCTGTCCTCGCTTGGATACAAGCAAGCCGTCCAGTTCCTGCGCGGAGAACTACCCCGCGAGCAAGCCGTGCAGTCGGCCCAGCAAGCCCACCGCAACTACGCCAAACGCCAGATGACCTGGTTCAGACGCGAGCCAGAAGTGCAATGGCTGAAGGGTTTCGGTGATGATCCACAGGTTCAAATCGAGGTCCTGCGCATTGTGGAGGCCAGAACCCCGACCCTTTGAGGGGCCAAAACGCGCCACTCAACACCTGGCCTTCTGCTATCGTTTCCCTCATGTCCCGAATCCTGTCCGCTCTGCTCGTCGCGCTCGCGCTCAGCTCGCTCGCATTTGCCAAAGACAAAGAGAAGCATGTGAAGCCCGCCCCGATCCACCTCACGCGCGCCGGCGAGAAGTGGGCCAACAAGACGCTTCAAAAGCTCACCGTCGAAGAAAAAATCGGACAAGTCTTCATGATCTGGTGCCGCGCCAGCTTCCTCAACGTCGAAAGCCCCGAGTATCTGCAATTGCGTGACTCGATGGAGAAATATCACGTTGGCTCGTTCGCCATGACGGTACATGTCGACGGCCCATTCCTTCTGCGCAGCGAACCTTATGAAGCCGCAGAACTTCTCAACAGGCTGCAGCGCGATTCGAAACTCCCGCTGCTGTTCGCCGCCGACTTCGAGCGCGGAGTCGCCACCCGCCTTATGGGCACCACGAGTTTCCCTCACGCCATGGCCTTCGGCGCCGACGGCAAAATGGACGACGCGGAAATGTTCGGCCGCATCACCGCCGACGAATCCCGTGCCGTCGGCGTCCACTGGAATTTCTTTCCCGACGCCGACGTGAATTCGAACCCCGCCAACCCCATCATCAACACGCGCTCCTTCGGAGAAGATCCCCAGCAGGTCGGCGACCTGGTCACCGCTTACATTAAAGGCGCGCACGAGGGTGGGATGCTTGTCACTGTGAAACACTTTCCCGGGCATGGTGACACCGCGACCGATTCGCATCTCGGCGTAGCCAGCGTGAACGTTGACCGCGCTCATCTCGACTCGATCGAGCTGCCGCCATTTCGTCAGGCCATCGCCGCCGGAGTTGACTCGGTCATGGTGGCGCACGTCACCGTCCCGGCGCTCGATTCCGATCCCAACCACGTCGCGACGATTTCGACCTCGGTTGTCTCCGATCTGCTCGAAAAGCAAATGGGCTTCAAAGGCTTGATCGTCACCGACGCGCTCGACATGGCCGGCCTAACCCATCTTTTCGCCAACAACATCGGCCGCGCCGCCGTCGAGGCCTTCAAGGCCGGCAATGACTTGCTGCTCATCCCAGCTGACCTCGGCGCGTCATACGAAGCGATGCGCAAAGCCGTTCAATCCGGAGAAATCTCCTCGGAACGGCTCGACCACTCTGTCCTCAAACTACTGAAAATAAAGGCGTCTCTTGGACTGAACGACTCCCGCACCGTCGACCTGAGCACTCTCGCCGCCTCGGTTGGTAAACCCGAAAACATCGCCTTCGGCCAGCAGGTCGCCGATTCCGCAATAACCCTGGTCCGCGATAACGGCAAAATGCTCCCCCTCAGATCAAAGGGAACCACCAAGGCCGGCCTTCCGTATACCACCAGAGAGGAGACGCACAATAATGTTGTGGCCGTGCTGTTCTCCGATGATGTCCGCACCGATTCCGGACGCGCCTTCGGACGCGAGTTCCGTTCTCGCATCCCGGATGCGCGCGTATTTTATGTGGACCCGCGCATCGCGGCCGGCATGAGCGATGAAGTCTTGAAAGCAGTCGACGAGGCGCAAGCTGTGGTGGCTGCAGTGTATGTGATCCCGACCGCAGGCAAGGTCGGCAACTCGATGGCGATGGCCGACGCGACCACCACGCTCTTGCAACAACTGCTCGACCACGCCGCTGAAAAAACTGCAATCGTCGCCATGGGAAATCCGTATCTGGCCAGTGACTTCCCGAAGATCGAAAATTACATGTGTACGTTCTCCAACGCGTCGGTCTCGGAAATCGGTGCGGTGAAAGCGCTCTTCGGTGAAATTCCAATTCGCGGTCACCTGCCGGTCACGATTCCAAACATCGCCCAACGCGGCGCTGGCCTCGAGCGTCCCGCGCAAGTCGCAAAAGGAGGGTCTCTACATGATTCGAATTAGGACGATCAAACTTGATTCACAAGGAATCTTCCTCGCTGCCTTGGGCCTGGCGACGATTGCCGCGCTTCCGGCCTGCAGTGTCAACGTCAAGAAAAGCCAGGGTGGGGACGACAAGCAGGTCGACATCAGCACTCCCGTCGGTGGTATCCACGTCAGCAAGAATGCCGACGTAAGGGATGTCGGAGTTCAGGTTTATCCCGGCGCTCGCGTGAAAGAGAAGGATTCAGACGGCAGCGACAAGAGCGCCAACGTGAACATCTCCGGCATGGGCTACGGCCTGCGTGTCATCGCCCTCGAATACGAATCCGACGATGCGCCTGCCAAGCTTCTCGCTTTCTACAAAGACCAGCTCAAGCAATACGGCACTGTGATCGAGTGCCACAGCACGAACCATATTGATATCAACACCGACATGGATCTGAAAGACTCCGACCATGCTCTGCACTCCTTGACCTGCGGCGACAGTCGGAGCGGCAACAATATTGAATTGAAAGTCGGCACCAAAGAGAACCAGCACATCGTAGCGGTAGAGCCCGACGGGACGGGAACAAGGTTCTCCCTTGTCTACGTGCGCACCCATGGCAAAGACACCGACATTTAAGGATCCCCGCAGGGATCGCTGCATCGCAGCAAAGGAGAACACCATGCACCGACACATAACGCCCGTGCTAGCCTTCGCCATCGCCCTCACCCTTCCCGCCTTCGCGCAGGATTCCAGCAGCCAGGATAAATCCTTCGACGTTCGCAGCTCGGTCGGCGATATGCACGTTGGCAAGGACGCCGACGCCCAGAAGCAGGGATTGCCCTTGTATCCCGGTGCTCGCCCCCAGCAGGAAAAAGACAACGACCCTCTCAACTTCGGAATCCTGACCGGGAGCTTCGGCATGAAACTGATGGTCGCAAAATATGAGTCAGATGATCCACCGGCCAGGATCATCGACTTTTATCGTGGAAAGTTGAAGAAATTCGGCAAAGTCCTCGAGTGCCATTCGCAAAAGCATAGCGGCAGTGTCGACATACACGACGACTCGAAACACGGCAATGACAATGATAAAGACAAGAACAAAGAATTGACGTGCGAGCAGGACTCCGGTCCCGTTGTCGAACTCAAAGTCGGCACAGAAGACAACCAGCACGTGGTCGCCGTGGAACCAGCCGACGCGAGCAAGGGATCGACCTTCGCCCTGGTTTACCTTTACACTCGGGGCAAGCAAGGCGAAATCTAGATTCATAGAACCCTGTGCGCCCTGTGGTCGATGAATTGCGAAAGCCGCAGCAGCCCGGTGGTTCCACCAACTCCGCCAACCACCGCCGAATGTTCTAGAATCATCCCTGGGAAGGCTCTGACCATAAGCTTCCCGGGTGACCTGCCATGGCATTCCCCGTGACCCGTCTTCGCCGTCTGCGCCGCACGGCGGAGTTCCGCAATCTCGTCAGCGAGACTCGTCTCACGCCCGACGCCTTCGTCTATCCCATGTTCGTTTGTTCCGGGGAGGGCGTCCGCAAAGAGGTTCGCTCCATGCCCGGCGTCTTCAACCTGTCGGTGGACGAAGCGGTCAAAGAAGCGCGCGAGGTGTACTCGCTGGGCGTTCCGTCGGTAATTTTTTTCGGCCTGCCCGACAAGAAAGATGAAGTCGCGACCGGCGCCTGGGAAGAAAACGGCATCGTCCAGCAAGTCACGCGCGCCGTAAAGCGCGAGGTTCCCGGCCTGATCCTCATCGGCGATGTCTGCCTCTGCGAATACATGAGTCACGGCCACTGCGGCATCGTGAAATCGAAATTCACGCCCAAATCTCTGGGTGCCGCGGTTATGGACGCGGTCAAACCCTCGCAGCGTGCGCTTGCGGTAAAAAACACAAAGGAAAAGAAGAAAGCAATCGAAGCCGCGGCGTCTGCGGCCGCGCACGCGGTTCAATCAAGTTTCGAAATTGACAACGATGCCTCGCTCGAACTCTTAGCGCGCACTTCAGTTTCGCTGGCGAAGGCGGGCATCGACATTATCGCCCCGTCCGACATGATGGACGGCCGCGTCGCCGCCATCCGCAAAGCGCTCGATGAAGCCGCCCTGATCGGCACTCCGATCCTGTCCTACGCCGCAAAATTTGCCTCCGGTTTCTACGGCCCATTTCGCGAAGCCGCCGACTCCGTTCCGCAATTCGGCGATCGCAGGTCTTATCAAATGGATGGTGCCAACATTCGCGAGGCCATGCGCGAAATCGAAGCCGACATTGAAGAAGGCGCCGACTTGATCATGGTCAAGCCGGCCATGCCCTACCTCGATGTAATCGCTGCCGCCCGCGCCCGTTTCGACTTGCCGCTGGCCGCCTATCAGGTCTCCGGCGAATACGCCATGATCGAAGCCGCCGCCAGAAACAACTGGATCGATCGGGATCGCGTGATGATGGAATCGCTGATCTCGATCCGCCGAGCCGGGGCGAGCATCATCCTCACCTACTACGCGAAAGAAGCGGCGAAGCTGCTGGGCTAAAGGCTTTCAGTCCCAGTCGCCGCTCTCCTCATTTCGGACGAAAAGCGGTCTCGCACGCGGTCTCCGATATCCTGCACCTTTTCGCCGATCGTGCCGCGGATCTCGTCGCCGCTCGCGGGAGCCAACAGCATTCCCGCGCCGACCCCTACGGCCACTCCAGTCGCAAACATGAGAATGTGCCGAAGGGTATGGTCCGGGCCACGATAAAGATCGTGAGCCTGGTCGTTGAGTTCTGACATTCGATCCGCGGCGCGGTCCACGGTTTCAGTGACACGATCGCGAACATCGCCGGCGACACGGTCGGTCTGATCGAGAAAGTACACTGCTGTTTTCAGGACGGACTTCATTAGATGGTTCACGTTTTTCATGGTTAGCACTCCAAGTCAGCAGATTCAATCTGTACGTTGCTTAGTTGCACCAAACACCACAAGAGGGTTGTGTGTTGAAGGATTTTTTCGTGGGGCCTGGACGCCAGAACGACTAGCCCGCACTCGGCGCGCAGATTTATGTCAGGGAGACGGCCCCCGGATGTAGAATAGCCCCCATGCTGGGGGCGCGGTGGGGCGGGATGGATTCGTGGATTCCTTTTGTCTTGCCTCGACTCTTGGGGCCTTCGGCATTGCACGAATCGGAGCGGCAATCCTTCCTGATTGATATCGGCAAGTTCGAATCGGGCCTCTGATTCTCCTTTCTCGACGATCTGTTCGTCGTGTGCACTTCAGACACAACTCAAGACGTTGAAATCAAGGAGACCTATGAAGGCCTTTCGTCTACCCGCTCTTGTATTCGGGATCCTCGCCGTAATGGTTCCTTCCCTGTATTCCCAAACTTCAGAAGGCCGCATTCTAGGCACCGTCTTTGACCAGACTGGCGCGGTGATCGCTGCTGCAAAGGTCACCATCACCAACTCTGCCACGAACGTGAACCGCCAGTTGGTTACTACCAGCGCGGGCGAATATGTCGCTCCCAATCTTGAACCTGGCCGCTATACGGTTACAGCTGAGGCTCAGGGATTCAAGAAAGCGGTGAGCACCCAGTTTGTTCTCGAAGTGTCGCGGGATGTCCGCATCGATCTAAAGCTTCAGCCCGGAGCCATTACAGAAACCATGGTGGTGACCGCCGAGGGAGCCCTCGCCGACACGACGGATGCAACGCTGAATGGCGTGCTTTCAAACAAAGCAATCAGTGAGCTTCCCGTCCAGGGCCGCGACTTTCAGAACTTGCTGGAACTGCACCCCGGAGTGCAGCGCACTCCCGGCGGCGGCTTCCACTCCGTGACCTCGAACGGAAATCGCCCGGATGACAACAACTTCTTCATCGATGGTGCTGATGATAATGACGCCTACTACGGAGAAACTGTAGTCAACGACGCCGGCATTCAGGGAACTCCCGCCAGCTTCCTGCCGCTCGATTCTATTCAGGAATTCAACACACAAGAGAGTCCGACCGCGGACTACGGCGTTAAGCCGGGCGTGGTAATGAACATCGGCATCAAGTCTGGGACGAACGACATCCACGGGACCGCGTATTATTTCAATCGCAACGCCGCCTATGATGCGCGCAACTATTTCAATCCCGCGCCGCAACCGTTTTCCGCATTGAACATGCATGAATTCGGAGCTTCGATCGGCGGTCCCATCAAGAAGGACAAATGGTTTTATTTTGTCAACTACGAAGGAATCCGCGACAAAGTAGGAAATCCGGGCGTTACCGACAGCCCGGTCACAGTTTCACTGGCCAGTCAGTTCGGCGGCATTTCGGACGCTACGGACGGTAGTCCGCTCTCGGCTCAATACAGCGTTCCCGATGCGATCGATTTCTTCGACCCCACCAAGAATCCCAATTATGCCTTGAGTCAGGCATACTGCCAGGCCAACTACGATTCCTCCGATGTCTGTGCCGTGAACCCGCTGAGCGCGCAACTGAAAGGATTGTTTCTGTACAACCCGGGGTTCACCATGTCACAGTCCGACCCCGCCGCAATCGATTTTGATTTCATCAATAAGAATCGCGGAGACAATCTGGTCGCCAAGACCGATTACGTTTTGAACCAGCACCATGCCCTCAGTGCGCGCCTCATCTATGCGAACACGAATCAAACGGAGGAGGACGCGTTTCCACTCCGGCCTGAATGGCTGTCGACCACCAGCCCGATAACGAAGGTATTCGGTGTCAGTCTGGCCTCGACTCCGAATTCGGCCTGGTCCAACGAGGTTCGCTTCAGCTTCAACAGCTTTAACGAAGCCATCGGTCCTGTTGATCAACACGTTAACCCGGCGACGTATGGGCTCAACACGGGAGTAACCGATCCGCGGCTGTTTGGTTTTCCCCGCATCGGCCCCGGAGGCGAGTTCGATTACATGGGCGGCAATTCGAGTTGGCCCTTGTACACGACTCCCAGCAAGACCTTCAGCTTCTCCGACACCGCCTCCTACACGCGCGGCAAGCAGACCATCCGGTTTGGCGGCACCTTCCGTTATGGCGACGTCAACTACTACCGCGCCGGCTATGGCCGCGGCCGCGTTGACTTTAGGGAACTCTACCAATTTCTTTCCGGAGACGTTCGCCGCTGGCGCTTCCTCTACGGAGATCCCGGTCGCGACGTCAGCCAGAGAGGTGCCGGATTTTTTGTCGAAGACGACGTGAAAGCTACGCAGCGCCTTACCCTGAACCTGGGCCTGCGGTATGACCTGACCACCCCCATCAAGGATTCCCACGACCTGCTTGCCAACTACGAACCGGATTCGACCAGCGGTCTGGTGCAGGTTGGCCAAGGCATCGGCTCACCTTATCCGATGACCCACAACAATCTCTCGCCTCGAGTGGGAATGGCATTTGATGTTTTCGGAACAGGTAAAACGGTGTTACGCTCGGGATTCGGCGTAATCTTCGAGCAGCCCTCCATCCGTACTTTTATGTTCAACGGTGGCGGCCTGAATCTGAATCCTAGCGGGATCCCTTATGTGGACGGCAACGGCGTGACCCAGCAGCCCTCCGGGACGATTACATCGTTTCTCCAGGCCTCCACGGACGGAACTCAGATCAATTGGCTTATGCCGAACCAGGCACCAACAATTTTCCCCGTAGGCTCGTCGGGCGCCCTGTGCAGCGTGGATAGCCAGTGCGACGTATTCGGTGTCGATCCGAAACTACGAACTCCATACGTCATGAATTGGAACCTCAACTTGCAGCAGGAACTGACTCCCAGCATGCTGCTCCAGGTGGCCTACGTCGCCAATCATGGCGTGAAGCTTTATAGCGTCCTCGACATCAATCAGGTGAACCCGCTTTACGACGATGGGGGCGAGGAGATCGGGCGTCCGCTGGTGACAAACTGTCCCGTGTCGCAGGGCGGTCAAGGCTTCGGCGGCCCCTGCCATCCTCAGATCGGATTTCTTGATCAGCTGGGCAATCGCTCAAATTCAAACTACAACTCGCTGCAGGTCACGCTGACCAAGCGCTATTCGCACGGCCTCTACCTGCTGGCGGGATACACTTACGCCCACGCGATCGACACCGCGACCAGCAACCTCGCCGGTGTCCCACCCAATAGCGGAAACTACAACGCCGAACGAGGCAATGGAGACTATGACATCCGGCACCGCTTTACTTTCTCGGCGACTTACGATCTGCCGTCGGTGAAAACGAAATGGCAGATGCTGGAGGGCTGGCAGGCGACCAGCATCCTGAATCTGCAGAGCGGCGAGCCCTATACTCTCGGCGATTTCACTGACGACATCAGCTATACCGGCGAGTTCAACGACCGATGGAACATGAGCGGCAACCCGAAGGACATCCATTGGTCAGCCAAAACACCGCTACCGTTTTTCGACTTTTCCGACGACGCCCACAGTAGTTCCGCCTGCGTAAATCAGGCGACCGCTCTAGGGACGCTCGACAATCTTTACTACTACGGCTGCTACCAGGCTGGCAGTGCCGTGATCACGCCGCCCGCAGATATGACGCAGGGGACGATGGGGCGCAACATTTTCCGTGGTCCCACGTTCAAGAACCTTGACGTTTCCCTGTCAAAAATCTGGAAGCTGAACCAGCGTTTCAAACTTCAAATACGTGGCGAGATCTTTAACGTCCTGAATCACGCAAACTTTGACGTGTTTACCATGAATACAGACTTGGGAGTCCCTGACAACGTCGGCACCGTGGTCTACACGCCGGATGTCGCGGCGGCAAACCCAGTGATCGGCTCCGGCGGATCGCGTCACATTCAGCTAGCCGCCAAGATTGTCTGGTAAGAATTGCGGGCAGAGGCTTCGGGCGACTGTATCCTGATGCGGCGGGATTTGGTACGCATGCCTGGCAGGTGGCGGAAAAACTCGAATCGGAAAAGAAAACGGTAAGGGCATGAGTTTACTCCTGCCGCAAAGGCCTTCAAAATCCATCTGCGCTTCAGCGCCTGAGGTCGCATTTTGCGGCCCCGAAGCATTAAAGCCAAGACCCGATGGCTCGCCATAGAGAGCGCAGAAACACGAAAATCCCCGGGTGGCTCTCCGGAGCCCGCACGTCCAACGGTTTCCGTCAAGTCTACTTCCGGGGTACTTTTACGTCCTCGAAAGTAGACGTTTCTTCCACAGGCTAACCGCCTGATTCTTATAGACCGCTCAGAAGCCCTCTCTAAGAATCAGCGACTTGCGCCGCGCGATTCTGTGCTTTTGCACAGTGTTCCTGCAGGAACACTTAGCCTCGACTACGCCCCGGCAGCACCCTGGCGCTGGAAACTTACTTCCACAAGCCTGCGGTCTGCGTCGGAGACTTTGAACATCTGGCGCGGCTTCAGGCTCATGAAGCTGGCTACGAATACGTCTGGGATCTGGCCGATGCGGGTGTTGTAGGTGTTGACGTCGTCGTTGAAAAATTCGCGACGGTCGGCGATGCGCTCTTCGAGTTCGGTGATGCGGTTTTGCAGCTTGAGAAAATTTTCGTTGGCCTTGAGTTGCGGATAATTCTCCGCCACTGCGAACAGGCCGCGCAGCGCACTTTCCACCTTCAAATCGGCCAGCGCCTTCTGTCCGACGCTGGCCGCGTTCACTGAGGCGGCCCTCGCCTGGGTCACGGCGAGCAGAGTCTGCTGCTCGTGCTGCATGTATCCCTTAACAGTCTCGACCAGGTTGGGGATCTCGTCATGGCGCTGCTTCAGCAGCACGTCAATGTTCGCGAAGGCGCGATCATTCTCATTGCGCAGCCGGATCAAAGAGTTGTACAGGATCACAGCATAGATCAACACGCCCGCCACGAACAGAAACAGCGCCAACCCGGAAACCGTGCTGCTGTCCATGCGTTAACTCTCCGGACCAATTCTAGTCAGAATAGATTCTCCGCTCAAAGCAGTCTCAGTCAGAACACTCCAAAGTGAAGCAGCAGACAGGCCGCATAGGCAAGTGTCATCGTGGCTCCTCCCGGGAGGTCGGGCGAAGAAATCAAGCCAGGGGGGGAGCGGTTGAGCCGACAAAGTTTTCAATATGCGGGCGGCAAGCCCAGCCTTGTGACCAGTGCACGGTAGCGTGGATCATCGTGCAGGAAGTCGAAGACCGGCTCGATCTGAATACCGATCAGAGAGGGCGAAGGCTCGCGGTAGGCGGCTGCGAGATACTTGAGCGTTTCATCTTTGTCGCGGGTGGCGGCGACCGTTGGGGCAAGGTCAAAGGGGGAGACGTATCCTTTGCGCGCGCGAGCTTTGGCAATGCTGGCCTCCCATTGGGCGATAGCTTTCGGGCCGCCCTCTGCATAGATCCTGCGTGCGACTGCGGCGCCCTCCGGATTGTGTTCCAGTTGAAGTTTTTTCTCGAACTCCTGCTGCGATTCTTTGGCCATACCTTTCAACCGATAGGCCAGCGCCAGACCCGCGTGCACGCTCGAATCGTCGGGTTTAGCCACGGACTGCATGTGGAATTCGCTGATGGCGGCGTCGAACTGGCGCATCTGGAGGTAGCATTTACCGAGCCCCCACGAGCGGGCAAAGGGATCGAGTTCGACTGCTCGTTTTTCTTCCTGCAAGGCGTCGTCGGGACGGTTTAGCGCAAGAAGAATGTAGTGACGCAGGTAGTGGGACTCGGCGTAATTGGGATTCAGTTCGATGGCCTGTTGGAGTTCGGCGTCGGCGTGGAGCAGATCCCAGCTCAACATATACCAGGCCCCCAGGGAGAGGTGGGCCTCGGCCAGCGAATCGTCGAGTTCCACAGCTTTGCGCGCTGCATCTCCGGATTTCGCGAGACTCT
>Ga0209006_10005799_pt1 | contig 11217 bp, 8 predicted proteins | sample JacPin_JW_Ref_O2_FD_188567 | JGI IMG/M metagenome (GOLD analysis project Ga0209006, IMG submission 188567) | Forest soil microbial communities from Algoma, Ontario, Canada - Jack Pine, Ontario site 1_JW_Ref_O2 (SPAdes) (version 2) | ecosystem: Environmental > Terrestrial > Soil > Boreal... | reverse complement strand
AAAACGCGTTGTCTTCGTCGATCAGCGGAGCTTCATAGGCCGCGCGTTCGCGCAGCGCGCGAACCATCAATTCGGTCGCTTCTTTCGCTCGCGAATCGTTATAGGCATGTTGGCGCGCGGGGAGTTTGTCGTTCGAGCCGACCCACGCTCCGATGAAGGTCGGCACCAGAACCGGCGGCCGCATGGGATACATCAGACAAAATCCCACCGACTCCAAAAAGCTGCGCGCGTCGTCAAGTGTACGAACAGGCTGGCCATCCAGACGCCATTTTTGCGCCCGTGCCTGCAGGAGTTCTGCGTCGGTCATGCTTTTGATTAGAACACAGGCCGGCTTTCAGCTGTCACGCGTTCGCCGTCAGCTAAATCCTCTTGAATGCCTTTTGAATATCTTGCATGGAATAACGCAAAACCACCGGCCGGCCATGCGGGCACGACATTGGATGGTCAGTCTTAGCTAGCTCGGCCAATAGCCAGTCCATCTTATTTTGTTCCAGTGGCATGTTCACTTTAATCGCCGCGTGGCAGGCGATTGAGGCTGCGATGCGGGTTCTCACTGCTTCTAAATTGATGGCCTGGTCCTCTCGGGTTAGCTGCTCGAAGATTTCGTTCAGCATGTGCTCGATCTGAGCCGCATCCACGCCGGCAGGTGCGAGTTTTACGGCCACGCAGCGCGCGCCGAACGGCTCCGCTTCGAAACCATTGCGCGCCAGCTCTTCGGCTATGTCGCTGAAGATCGCCTGCTGCGCCGGAGTCAATTCGATGATGAGAGGCATCAGCAAGCGCTGGCTCTCGACCTTCCGCGCTGCGCGTTGCCGCAGGATTCGTTCGAACAGTACACGCTCGTGCGCCACGTGCTGATCGATGATCCAGAGACCGTCTTCGTTGACGGCGAGAATAAACGAATTTCGAATCTGCCCCAGCGGGCGCAACGTGCGCAGCGATTCGAGGGTCGGAATTGGGTGCGACTCTTGGGTGATCGGCGGGGCGCAGCCCTGATCGGGGATTCGCACATCGTCAGCCGCTGCCGCTTCGGCCAGAGACGATGATTCTCCGCCTCGCGCCAGCGATACAGCTGCGTTCGCCTCGACGGCGATTGCACCGTCAAATTCGAGATGGGCAGTGATCGCAGGAATCGTGGGTGCCTGCAGCGCGAACCCACCAAAAGCTGAGGGATTGTAGAGATCGCCCGATAGAGCACCGAGCATGTTCCCGTGGCCGTCGACTGCCTCATCCGCGAGAGGAGAATTCCTAAGGCCGGCGCTCGAGAGGCCTGGAGTCGCACCGGGTTGGGCGCGAATCTCGGTCAAAAATTGCGGAACCGGCCGCGCCTTCATCAAAGCCGCGCGCACTGACTCGCGCACAAAATCGTGAATCACCGTTTGCTGGCGGAAACGCACCTCGGTCTTCGAGGGATGCACATTCACATCCACCTCGCCGGTCGGCATCTCGATGAACAGCAGAACCACGGGGAACACGGTCGGCGGCAGAATATTGCGGTAGGCCTCGATAATCGCGTGTTGGATCAGGCGATCGCGAATCAGGCGCCCATTGACGAAAATATAAATTGAATTTCGATTCAGCTTCTGAATTTCTGGTTTCGAAACAAACCCGTGCAGCCGTACTTCGCCGAAGTGTGGCGCCGACGCTCCCGCCTGCGAGTCATCATCTCCCGCGCCGGTTGGTTTTGGTATTGCAATCTCTGCAGGCCGCCGCCACGGTGGAGGTTGGGGCAACCCAACACGCTCCAAAGGTTGCATCGCTGCCAGCGGAATTAACTGGTCCAAAGTCTCGCGTCCAAACACCTGGTACACGCGCTCGCTATGGCCAGCCACAGGTGGGGCAACCAGCAACGCGTTGGTTGCGGAATGCAGCTCGAAATGTTTTTCCGGATGCGCTAGCGCGTAGTGCGTTACCAGCGATGCAATGTGAGAAAGCTCGGTCGATTCCGATCGCAGAAACTTTTTGCGCGCCGGTGTATTAAAAAAGAGGTCGCGAATGGTGATAGAAGTCCCCGGCGGCAGCCCGGCCTCCTCCACGCGGATCATCTTTCCACCATTGATTTCGAGCACCGTCCCGGCGGCTTCTTCTTCGGCGCGCGTTTCCAGGTGCAACCGCGCGACAGAAGCTATGGATGGTAGCGCCTCGCCGCGAAATCCAAGGGTCGCTATGCTTAGCAAGTCGTCGGTGTCTTTTATCTTCGAAGTGGCGTGGCGTTCGAAGGCGAGCATGGCGTCATCACGCACCATGCCGCATCCGTTGTCGGTAATTTGGATAAGCTTTTTGCCGCCGGCTTCGACGTTGATTCGAATGCGCGTCGAGCCCGCGTCCAGTGAATTTTCCAACAACTCTTTCACCACCGACGCCGGACGTTCCACTACCTCGCCAGCAGCGATCTGGTTAGCAACTCTCTCGGGAAGGACGTGGATTTTGCCCATGTAAATCAATGGTTAGCGCTAGTGGTCAGTAGGTAGTCTGACAGATTCGACGGCGCAGCGTAAAGGCGGGTCGAATTTCGGGTCAGGAGCATCCAAAATAACCGTGCCTTGACTTTGGAGCGAAACTCTGGAGCGGACCTTGGAGCGAAATTCATGAAACACGCGATCTTAGGAGCAGGAGCAATCGGAGGTTTAGTCGGAACTGCGCTGGCTTCTATTGGAGAAGATGTTTCCGTGGTGGTCCGGCCGGAGAAATTGGCGAACTACCCGGCGACTTTGACGCTTGAGCGTCCGTCGGGAACCGTCAGCGGGCGCGCGAAGGCTCTCGTCTCGCTGGCCGAGCCAGTTGACGTGCTCTGGATCGCTACTAAGACTTATCAGCTAGAGAAAGCGCTGGAAAGTGTCAAAGTGGCACCATCGTGCGTCGTGTCTTTACTGAACGGAGTAGAACACATCGCGGTGCTGCGAGCGCGATTTGGAAACGATCACGTGGTTCCCGGGACGATCGCAGTTGAGGCGGAAAGAATTACGGCGGGACGATTTATCCAGCGATCTCCGTTCGTTCGCCTCAACCTCGCGGCCAGTGGACGACCCCTTTTGAGCGGCATCATCCAAGAACTCGGGCAGCTCAGATTCACCTGCCAGTTCATCGAAAACGAGCAGACGTTATTGTGGAGCAAGCTGACCTTCCTGGCTCCGTTTGCGCTGGTCACGTCCGCATCTGGAATGAATGTGGGCGAGATATTGGCGAACCCGGAGTGGAAGCGGAAATTGGACTCGTCGATCGTCGAGGCGTGCGCCGTAGCCAACGCGAGCGGTGCCGAGATTGACACAGAGCAAGCGCGGGCAGCTTTCAGTTCGGTGCCTGCGACCATGCGCAGTTCGATGCAGAAAGATCTTCTGGCTGGGCGCGAACTTGAACTGGATGCAATCGGCGGCCCGATTGTGCGCGACGGGAAGTTGCACGCGATCAATGTGGCGACGACGGCGGAGTTGATGGCAGCGATTCGGGCGAAGGCAACTCAGTAAGTGCCCGCGGCGCGGAGAAAGCGGGCTTTACTTCCCCGCCTTGGGATCGGGGCTGGAATTCCCGACGTCAACCACCACTTTCCACTGGCCATCCGGCTGCTTCTTCCAGATCGACGTGTACTTGCCGTAACTGGTAACCAGTTTGCCATCTTTATTCTTAGAGGTCAGAACGAAATTGCCATAGGTGTAGCCCAGATCACCGGAAGCGGCCATGTCGGCCTTAATGGGCGTCCAGGTGAGAGATGTGCCTTTAGGCCACGGCGCCTGCTTGCGCATGGCGTCTTTAGTGTCGAATCCGCCGCCGTCCACGACTTCGACACCGTCTTCGGCGAAGTGCGTGATGAAAGCAGCATGGCCGTCTTTTGCGACATCTGCGGCAAAATTGGCTTCCAGCTGAATCAGAAGATCGGCGCCTTTGGCCGTCTTTTGATTCGCGGAAAAGGAAGAGGCGGTGAGTAAGACCAGCAGCGCTATGCTGAATTGTTTCATTTAGAGCTCCCCGGCCGCGGGTGGCGGCGAGTTCGTTCGGCAGTCCGGCATTAAAATTATCATGCCGCAAAAGTTCATGCGCTTCGGCACAACCGATTGGGCACTGCTGACCTTTCGTAAGCGTCATCCGCAACGATAGTCCTTCCGTGACTGTTACACTTTTTTTGAAATGAGAAATAGGACGCACTGGGTAGAAGCGGCGGTGATTGGGTTGATCCTCGCCGCGACCGCCGGCTTCATCGTTACTCGCGAGACAAATCGTCCGCGCACCCGGAGTACGGCTGCCGCCGCACGAGCCCCCATAGTTGACGAGCGGCCGCTTCCCACGGCGCGCGCTCTGGCGGCACTGGCGATCACTCCTGAGGAGCAAAGATTTAGCCAAGAGGCCGCACGAATCGCGGATCGCGAAGTGGACCTCGCTTTTGCCGACGCACTATGGCGGGCAGCGGAAAAGCGGGGCAATCAGGATCCGGCGAATCGCGAATTGAACGCGAAGCTCCAGCTGGCGCAAACGGCTTTGGCTGACGTGCAATCGCGGCAGGAAGAAGTCAAAGCCAAGCTGGCCACTGCGAAACCTAACGAAAAAGCTCCGCTGCAGGAGCGGCTCGACTTGCTCGCCGCCGAACAGTCGCTGGATGAAGACGAAATCGAAGATGCGCAAGAAGACTTGGTAAAGGCTGGCGGCGATCAAGAAGGAGCTGTGGAACGCCAGCGCGATCAACACGAAGCGGTTGAGCACGAATCGGAGCAGCACCCAAGTCAGCCTCCCACAACGGCCACGGTCGATCTTAACGCCAGCGATCTGGCGGGGCAGGTGCGTGCCTGGATCTGGCTGCGCAACAAAAAGGCGCGACTTGAGGCGGCTCGCAACGAGGCCGAGGAAATGGCGAACACGCTCGGTGAGCAGCACGGAATTCTTCAACAGCGCGTTCGAGAGGAGAAGCCAAAAAAAGAGGAGGCGAAACAACGATCGGCCGAGCTTCGCCAGCAGGCCAGGGCGGGGGTCGGTTCAGTCGAAGGCGCCTCAACCGCTGTGAGCTCGCTTCGACATTTTGCAACGGAACAGAAAGCGCTATCCGACCTCGCCAAACGCATCCAAGACGAGCAGGAATTGCAGCAATTGTATGGCAACTGGCTCGACGCTACGGCAGATCAGCAACGCACAGTTCTGCACGGCGTGTTGCGTTCCATGCTTTGGATGCTGCTTGTTGTCGTATTGGTATACGCCGGCGGTCGGCTGCTGGACCACCTCTTTAACCCTGTGGCCCCTGAACAAAAACATCTTGCTAGCTTGCGAAAGGTTGGCCGCTACGCATTGCAGGCCGTGGGCGTTTTGGTAATTGCGTTCGTCATTCTGGGTGTGCCGGCCGAGGCTCCGACGATTATTGGATTGGCGGGTGCGGGTCTCACGGTAGCGCTCAAGGATTTTATCGTTGGATTTTTTGGATGGTTTGTGTTGCTCGGGCGAAACGGAATTCGCGTTGGTGATTGGGTTGAGATCAACGGCGTCGTAGGGGAAGTAATCGAGATTGGATTACTGCGCACCGTATTGCTCGAGACCGGAAACTGGACCGATACCGGGCATCCTACAGGACGCAAGGTCGCGTTCATGAACGGTTTCGCGATCGAGGGACACTTCTTCAATTTTTCGACGGCCGGACAGTGGCTGTGGGATGAACTACAGGTCGAGATGGCGCAAGGCGAAAATCCCTATCCTCTGGTGGAGTCGATCCAACGGTTGGTGGAAGAAGAAACCCGAGCAGCCACGGCTCAAGCGGAACAGGAATGGTCGAAATCTGCGGGATATCGCGAGTCATTGACGGCTGCACCGTCGATCCATCTGCGGCCGACTGCCTCCGGAGTTGAGCTTCAGATCCGTTACATCACGAGCGCGAACGAGCGCTCGATCACCCGCTCAAAGTTATACGAGAAGATCGTCGCTATGATGCGCGAGACAAAGTCTGCGGCGTCTGTGTCAGGAGCCGTTGTCGCTCCCGGCAAATGAGAAGCGGCTATATATCTTGGAGGTTGTTCGACCCCTTTTTGTTTTTACGCGCTGTCGCCTTCTTCGCTCCACTGAGAGGGAGATTCGACTCACTTTGCCGCCGAAGTTGCTCTTTGATTCTCTCGGGAAGGCGCGAACTCGCCAGTACCTCTTGTAATAATCCCGCCGGGATTACCTGACTGAATTCCAGAGCACGCGCCAGAGACAGGTGTTGAGTTCGCAGCAGCGCGGCGCGAATCTCTTTGCGAACAGACAACTTCTTGTGCTGGGCGATCGCAGCAACCATGGCTGCACTCGCGTCGTCGCGCAGGATGGCTTTGATAACAAGCGCTTCAGTCAGCCGCGGATTTTCGAGCGCAGTGCGCATCACCGTTGTCTCACGGTCGGTGGCTTCTGCGTTTTTTATTTTGCTGCCAGCGGTCTCCCGATCCCCGGTTTTTCCTTCCCTGGCCGCAACATCGGTCAGAAGCGCTGCAGCTACCCGGCCCGAGGCGCGCCGCGCCAGCGTGAGCTGTTCTCCAATCGTCACCGCGGTTAGACGCGAGATGAGAACGTTATCGATCGCCACTTTGATATCGGTGGGAACGCTTGGCGCGAGTGCGATTTTCATCAAATCGAAAGTGTAGAACTGGCGCGCCATCGGCACGGATACATGGCGCGGCGTATGCGCATGGCTGACAAGTGCCACTTTTACTTTGCGGCTTTTGAGAGCGGTGGCGTTCTTAGCCAGTTGTTCCAGGGCTTCGGGGGGTAAGTCGGTGCGCTTGAGGAGAGCAAGAGCTAAATCTTCGGTGAGCTCAGGATTGGCGGCGGTGCGGACTAGATCGGCTGACGTGGGCCCAGTCAGTGGATGGGTGCTCGCGATCCCGGATAGAGTTGCTCGGTCGCCTTGGGTTGTTTCACTTTCGGACATTCCATCCTCTGCGTCTACACCCAGTGCAGTCTTGGCTGCGACGGGGCAAGCCCCGTCTCTACGGATGCATTGCTCGTGCTCTGGCTAGCGCACCTTCTACCGGATCAACTGGTTCTTGTCGGACAGTGACGCCGGGAAACTTGGCCTGCAATGCATTGTAGAAAACCTGGCGCACAATTTGAGACTGACGAAAGACGCTGCCCGTCGTCGCTATAGGCAACAGAGGCGCAGACGCTTCTGTCACCAGCCGGCGGATGACGATGGCCGCGAGCATCGCCAGTTCTTTCCCCGCGTCTTCCAAAAGACTGCAAGCAATGATGTCGCCTTCATCTGCGGCATGGAGAACGACCGGAAACAGCCGTGGAAAATCCGGGGGCGGGGTGGCATTGGCTTGTCGAACGAGTTCGTCCAGGTTCTCCAGTTTCCACGTTTGAAGCACCGCCGCTGTGAGCGCCGTCTTAACGTCTCGATCATGGGCGTTGAGCACACCGGAGACGGCGCTGCGGCCGATCCATTGCCCAGAGCCCTCGTCGGAGACGGCGAATCCCCAGCCTCCCGCGCGCGCAACCTGACCGCGCCCATCACGGCCGTAGACCACGGAGCCCGTGCCAGCGATGGCGATCACGCCCGCTGCTCTACCGAAGGCGGCTTCGAGAGCGATCTCGGTGTCGCCGATAACTTCTATGTTGGCGGGTGGTATTCCCGGGATCACATCGACAATAATGCCTCGGATGATCTCCGCGATGTCGGGCCTCGCGGCGCCTGCAGCTCCAATACAGATGGCGTGGACCTGATCAGCGGGAATCTTCGTGGCGGCGCATACCTGATTGATCGCGCTGCGTACGGCTTCCCTGGCTTGTTTCTCGCCCAGGCGCACGATGTTGCTGCCACCAACCGTTGACCTGGCGAGCACGGTCGTCTCGTCGCCGAGAAGGCAACGGGTTTTGGTGCCTCCGCCGTCGATTCCGAGATAGTAGGCCATCGCGCTAGTTCTAACATGGTTTCACGTCATTCGTTTGATCGCGGTTGTCCCGGAACATGCTTGTACAATGCTGCGAACCGATGGGTGTTGGCGTGAACGCGGTTAACCTTGTCCCGACATCCGAGTTTCGAAGATTGAGTTCGTGACGAACACGGAAGGACCTGCTTGGGATTGAATTGGATCGACCTGCTGATCATCGCGACTTATCTTGCGGGGATCACGCTGTTCGGGCTGCGATTTCGAAAGCGGCAACGGACCATGCGCGATTATTTCCTCGCCGACCGCGAAATTCCCTGGTGGGCAATCAGCCTCTCGATCGTTGCGGCAGAAACCAGCACATTGACCATTATCAGTATTCCCGGCTTGGCCTACGATTCGAATTTCACTTTTCTTCAATGGGCGATGGGATATTTGCTGGGGCGCGTTGTCATCAGTTGTCTGTTGCTGCCGCAGTATTTTCGCGGCGAGTTGTACACGGCCTACCAGCTGATTGAGCGACGCTTCGGACCAGAATTGAGGACGGTGACTGCGGCTATCTTTCTGTTGACCCGCGCCGCAGCCGAGGGAGTGCGCGTATATGCCGTTTCGATCGTTATATCGATCGCTCTGGGTACGGGAGAAGTTAGTTCGATAGCAATCATCACGCTGCTGACCTTGATCTATACGTTTGAGGGAGGGCTGGCAGCCGTGATCTGGACCGACGTCGTCCAGACCTTGATTTATGTCGTCGGAACGCTCGTCGGGATGTTTACGATTCTGCACCTCGTGCCCGGAGGGTGGGAATCGGTGCGTGCCACTGCGAGCGGGTTGCACAAGTTCCAGGTTTTCGATGCTTCCGTACATGCACGATGGCCTTTCTTTGAATTTGCGAAACCTTACACGCTCTGGGCTGGGATCATCGGCGGTGCGTTCTTCACTACCGCGAGCCATGGTACGGACCAGCTCATCGTGCAGCGCTTGCTGGCAGCTCGGAACCAAAGACAGTCGGTATTGGCATTACTGTCGAGCGGGGTAGCGGTCTTTTTTCAGTTTGCGTTATTTCTTTTTGTGGGCGTCATGCTCTTCGCCTACTACCGGGCTCCGTCGGCTGCGTTTGGACGAGCGGACCGAATTTATCTGACTTTCATCGTGAGCCATATGCAGCACGGGATAGCGGGGCTATTGATCGCAGCCATTCTGGCCGCGGCAATGTCGAACTTGAGCGCAGCGCTTAATGCATTGTCATCGAGTTCGATTATGGATTTCTATTTGCGATTTCGCTCGGTTTCGAGAGCAGACGCGAGCGACGCAACGCAGATGCGAATGGCTCGCATGGCAACCGTTCTATGGGCGCTGGTGCTGTTCGCACTGGCAATACTGGCACTTCATCGAGTGGGCCGGGTCGTCGAAGTCGGATTGCAGATCGCCTCAGTTGCTTATGGCGCGTTACTGGGGGTGTTTCTGCTCGGGGTGCTCACCAGGCGAGCCAATCAAACCGGGGCGATGCTGGGCATGATCTGTGGGCTGGCGACGGAACTGTGTTTGTGGCGTTGGTCGCAGGTCGCTTTCACTTGGTGGGTGGCGATTGGAACCTGCGTGACCTTTGTCGTCGGATACGCTGCCAGTACTGTGGTGACGTCACGATCGAAAGAGTTGAACCGCGAGAGCTGAACTGTGTAGCTGGGCGCGTCAAGAGGATACAGTTGGAATCATGTCTTCCGATGGATAGTAGAAAAATGCTTCCCACGCAAAATAGCAATCGCCCAGAACTGGCGCGCGATCTTACCTTGTCGCATGCCGGCGCCGTGGTCGTTGGGACCATCATCGGCAGCGGAATTTTTCTCGTCCCGACTGAAATGATGCAGGCGGTTGGGTCGGCGCGTCTTGTCTATCTGGCGTGGATAGTTGGCGGATTGCTCTCTTTCTTTGGAGCCCTGACGTACGCCGAACTCGGCGCCATGAAACCGCAAGCGGGCGGAGAGTATGTCTACGTTCGCGACGCGTACGGACCGCTGGCGGGATTTCTCTACTCATGGACGTGGTTTCTCATCGCCAAGCCCGCTTCGATCGCAACCATCACCACCGGCCTGGTACGGATTCTCGAAACCTTCCCGGTCTTTTCTTTTTTCGCCCACCCCTGCATTTCCTCGCCCTTGACCGTTAACTACGGGCAATTGGTGGCGATCCTGGCTACGGTGCTGATTTCGTGGCTGAACTACGTTGGCATCCGTCGGGCTGGCGAATTTCAGTTTGTGTTCACCCTGCTAAAGGTCGCGATCATTCTGGGAATCGTCGCGGTGGGATTTTCCTATAGCGGAGGAACCTGGGCGAATTTCGCAACCGAATTCACGGGAGCCAAGGGCGGCATCACTGGATTCTTCGCCGCTCTGGTCGCCGCATTATGGGCCTACGACGGCTGGAATGATCTCAACATGGTGGCGGGTGAGATCAAAGACCCGCAGCGCAACATTCCGCTCTCGCTGATCTGGGGAGTGGCGACGGTCGGTGCGCTCTACATTCTGGTGAATGCGGCGGTGCAGTATGTGCTGCCTGCGGCGGCCGTAGCGGCTTCTCAGCGTCCCGCGTCGGATGCAGTAGCGCTGGTGTTCGGCCGTGCCGGCGCGAGCCTGGTTTCAGCGGGTATGGCGATTTCAATGCTCGTGACTTTGAATGGCACCATCATGAGCGGAGCCCGCGTGCCTTTTGCCACTGCTCGCGACGGATATTTCTTCAAGACACTCGCCGATGTGCATCCGCGATTTCATACGCCGTCGGCCGCCATTGTCGTGCAATGCGGGCTGGCGATCGTCCTCTTGCTGCTCGGCGGCAGCTTCAAGCAGTTTTTCTCTCTCGCTATTTTTGCAGAGTGGATGTTCTACATGATCGCCGCGAGCACAATATTTGTTTTTCGCCGGCGGGAACCGAATCTCGACCGGCCCTATCGCGTCTGGGGATATCCCGTGGTTCCGGCGCTTTTTGTGCTCGCTTCATCGGCTCTTCTCTACTACACCTTCACCGACAATTTGAAGAGTTCCGCCGCTGGATGCCTGGTCATTCTGGCGGGTATTCCGGTGTTCTACTTTTTTGCGCGGCGACGCCAAAGCTCTGCCGGTAATTGACTAAGAGACTGAATATCTTAGCTCCGGTTACCAAAGGACAGGCGCAGGCGACACGTTTACCCCCTGCCCGAACTCCCATAAGGTGAAGACTCCAACGCCAAGCGCTCTCCCCAGCCTGGGCCCCCTTTTGGAGTCATTTGATGCCTACGTACGATCGCGGTTTTCAACTCGGCCTGCTGCCTGAAAAGAAGTGGAACTGGCGGACCTTTGCGACCAGTTACGGAATTCTCGCGGGCCTCATTCTGCTCTTGATCATCGTGGGCGTC
>Ga0209006_10005798_pt1 | contig 11218 bp, 8 predicted proteins | sample JacPin_JW_Ref_O2_FD_188567 | JGI IMG/M metagenome (GOLD analysis project Ga0209006, IMG submission 188567) | Forest soil microbial communities from Algoma, Ontario, Canada - Jack Pine, Ontario site 1_JW_Ref_O2 (SPAdes) (version 2) | ecosystem: Environmental > Terrestrial > Soil > Boreal... | reverse complement strand
TGCGTCAACGCGGCGCAACGCTGCGCAGCATCCGACTTTGCGGGCGTTGCCGCGGATTGGGCCCACGTCGGCTGGACGATCAACAGCGAAGCGGCAATGTATCCGCCAAAGTGCATCCATTTAGGCATGAGCAGGCACAGATTAGAGAGCAACCCGACGCTTGGGAACTCCGTTTTGCCGACTACAGCTTTCTGTGCCGCCGAACGTTAAACAGCCCGCGGGTTAAGGACGAGTGCCGGGACCGAGCGTTTCGATGATCGAGGTGCGCGCGTTCAGCAGCTCCTTGACCAGGGTGTTTTTCATTCGCTTGAAGCGGGGGGTAGGGACGGGAATGGATAACGCGATGCTTCGTCCCAAAGGGTCCAGGAACGCCGTGCCGACCGCGCAAATGCCTTCGGTGTGTTCTTCGTCATCAAACGCTATGCCCGTCCTGCGACTGGAGTCGATGGCGGCGCGCAGCTCGTTGGACTTGATGATGGTGGAGGGGGTCAATCTGGTCAGCGGCTCGCGCAAGAATCGCTCTAGATGGTTTTCCGGCATGAGGCTGAGCAACGCCTTGCCATTGGCAGTGCAGTGCAAAGGGAATGATTCGCCCACTGCCGACACCGCGCGCAGACGGTGCGCGCCTTGAACCTGATCCGTGAAAATGGCGGAAAAGCCCTTCAAAACCGATAGATCGACGGTCTCGCCGAGTTTTTGCGACAAGCCAACCATGAGCGGCCGGGTGATGAGGTCGAAGTCGACGCTCGCGGACGCGGCGAGCCGGATTAGCGCCGGGCCCAATCGCACGCCCGATGTCGGCGTGGCGGCAATGACGAACTGCTCGGCGCGCAAGGCGTCGACAATTCTTTGCACCGTGGAGCGAGCCAGATTTACACGCTGAGCGATCTGCGCCAGGCTCAATCCGGATTGCTCGCCCTCGAGCGCACGCAGTACGCTCGCGGCCCGGGCGATGACTTGTATGCTCTGTCCGCTGGGGCGGCCTTCAGAAGGGATCGTTTCGGCCCTGTTTTTTTTTCGCATTAGTTGAATTCTAGCGCGTCCCGCACTCAGCGCTCACCTTCCGCCTCGGCGCGTCGATACTTTTTTGCGGATCCTTCCATCCCCGCCGCCAGCGCACCGCTTGTTGGCGGACGCATCTCGAACACTTCGCTGACGGCGGTGTACTCAAAGTACCCCAACCGTGCCAGGGGACGAAGACGGGCGATATCAATCCGCCCGTTGGTGAGCGCAGCATCGTCGATGTGAATCGCCAACACTCTGCCAAAGACGATATCGACGGTTCCAGCGTCGCTGTTGCCGGGAAGGCGCACGGTCTGCAGGTAAGCGCATTCGAACTGTACGGGCGATCGCGCTACTCGTGGCGGACGCACGATTCGCGACGGGGCCTTCGCAAGGCCGGCCCGCTCGAACTCATCGACGGCCGGTGCAAATTCCTCGGAAGTTATGTTGACTGCCTCGCGAAGCGCATCAGTAGCCATATTCCACACGAATTCGCCCCGCTGCTCCGCATTGACCACCGAGTCCTTGCGGCCGCCTCCGGCGCGTTGATTGGCGATAAAGAGCACAGTGGGAGGGTCGAACGTCACATTTTGGAATTGACTGAAGGGAGCGAGATTGTCGATTCCGCCGGCGCTGGTGGTTGAAATCCAGCCGATCGGCCGGGGTACGACACAGGACTTGAAGGGATCGAAGGGAAGCTGATGATCGGTGCGTCCCGGCTCAAAGTACATAAGGACTCCTACTACACCTGTATCAACCCGTCATATTCCCGGTGGATCATCTCCGAGCCGGTGCCGTCGATCAACACCAGATCCTCGATATGGGTGGTGCCGTTGACGCCGGCGTTGAGCAGCGGGCAGTCGACGCTCAAGATCATCCCCGGCTCCAGGGCCAGGTCCAGCGCGCCTCCCTGGACATCCTTCAGGGGCTGGTCCCAGTGCTGCAATCCCACCGAGTGAGGATGAAACGCGTACGAAAATTTTGCCCCCAACGCCTTAACCGTGCGTTCGCCAATTGCGTGAATCTCGGAGAATTTCAGTCCCGGCTTGAGCCGCTCCCGAATCTCGTGCCAGGCGGTGATGCCGATATCGACGGCTTTGCGCATTTGCGGGTCGGGTTCGCCATAGCTGACGGTCCGGCCAAAGTCCCCCTGGTAGAACCCGTATTGGCTCACGAAATCGATCATGAAGCATTGGCCCTCACGAAATGCACCGTCGGCCAGCTCGCTCATCACCAAGTCGATGCTTCCGTATACGCCGAGATTGCCCCGGGCCGCCGCCTCTTGGTAGAAGCGCTGGCGTAACGCCCAAATCCCTTCGACCTCCCGTGATGCCGCGGCCGTGGCAATCGAGGCCTCGACGTTGTTCGCGGCGGCTTTCCGCACCAACTGTAGCTCCGCCGGCGTTTTCACCAAGCGGATATGTAGCATCAGGTCACTGGCCGGGCGGCTCGCGGCGCGCGGAGCGATCTGTCGGAGCAACGCGGCTCCATACGCGGTATCCACACCGATCGCACCGCGCGATAGGCGAAGATCCAGCAGGGCTTGGGATGCGGCTTTGGAGACGCTCTCTTGAAATGGAGCCGCGCGTTCCAACGATTCGCGCCGCAGCCGTTCGCGTGCATCGAACGCGTAATTGCCGATGTAGGGAAACGCGGGACTGGCGTGAGGGTCGCTCGAGGCAAAACCGCCGCCCGCGAGATAGGGTTTCACGTCTTGCGCCAGCGCCGAATCCGATGACCCCGCGTAATATTCGAAACCGTCAGTGACGTACGCAATGGGCCGAGCAGGATCGGCCGGCACGACTGCGAACGCAGTATTGTCGGTGCTGAATCGACTCAATACCGGCACCGCATTCGTGGCGTAGTAGACATTCAGCGGGGAAGTGAGGAACAACGCATCCAGGCCCGCTTGCCGCATGATCCGAGTGGCTCGTTCGCGGTTCAGTAGCGCACCGAGCGGCTCGGGAGGCGCTGCGCTCGGATGATTGCTCGGAGCACGCGGCGCGCTTGCGCCACCGAGCGCGGCACTGGAGGCAGTGCCGATAGATGCCGCGAGAAATCCGCGTCGATTCATGCCCGGCCTCCCGGCGCCAGCGCGGCGCCGATCACTCCAAGGCCGACGTGGCTGCCGTCGTGCCTCCTCTGTGCGCTACAGCTTCGCTTCCAGCCGGATGCCGTAGTAGCGGTTGAAATCACGGGCGGGCTCGCCCACCACGGTGTTGCTGTTCCACGGGCCCGACCAGAAGTCTTCCATGTCGACATAGTAGTGGTGGTTGGTGACGTTGTTGGAGAACGCCGTGACCGACCATTTGCCGGATTTAGGGCGCAGACCGACACTCAGGTTCAGGATTCCGAAGGACCCCTGGATCGTTTCAGGGTTTTGGTCGGGCTGAAACTGCGTCTTGGATCGATAGGCATAGTTGCCGCCGAGGACGCCCTCAAAACCGCTGTCGCCGAGCGGCAGGCGTTGTTCGGCGAACAACGTTCCTTTGAATCTCGGCGCGTCCGGCATGGTGTCCCCCGATACGTTCTGAGAGGTGCTGCTCGTCCCGGGCACCGGGTTGCAGCCGAGCGCCGGAGTCTGCGTCACGCCGTTGCCCCAGCAGGGAGCCTGCTGGTAATCGACGAACTCCGCGTTGATGATTGCGAGATCGAGGCTGATGCGCAGCAGCGGCGTCGCCGCATAGACGCTGTCGATTTCCAGACCCTCGGTGCGCGCCTTGCCGGCCGTGGTGAGACCCTCGATCGGCGCAACATTTCCGGGAATCGATTCGGTGTTCTGTACCTGATAGTTCTTGTACAGCGTGTAGAAGGCTGCGGCGTTCACTTGCAGGCGGTGATCGAAATATTCGCCCTTTGAGCCGATCTCATAATGATCGATGTGCTCCTGGCCGGTCGCCGGCACGGGTACGGTCGGCGCGACGGCGTTGCCACCGCTGTAGATGCCCGTGTTGAACACTTTCGGCGCATAGCCGCGCGCATAGGTGGCATAGCCCATCCAGTTGGGCGTGAATTTCTGCTGAAGGCTGATGTCGCCTACCACGATATTGGAGTTGTCGCTGTTCGAAGTATAGATGTTGCCGTTCCCCCCGAGCTGCTGGTAGGAATAGCCGAGTTCGTCCTTGTTGTAGCGCAGGCCTACGACCAGCGAAGTGGTCTCCAGGAACTTCCATGTCGCGCGGCCGTAGACATCGTAGGTTTTGGTGTCCGTATCGACATAGTAGTCGGTTTCAGCCGGCGTGAATGTGCGCCCCGTGCTCATGCCGACCGTTTGGTCCGAATAGAACAGGCCGGCGACGAAACTGACCGGCTGATCGAGCGAGGACACAACCTTGAATTCCTGGCTGGTCTGATTGACGAGAATATCCTGGAATTGCTCGTTGTAGAAAGTTGCCCAGGTGCCGGGCGACCCCGGCGGCGGCGGTCCCGGCAAGAAAAGCGAGGAGAACGCGGCGCGTAAATTGTTGGAGTAGAAGCTCGAGTTCACGAAAATATCTTGGTAATTGAACTGATGCTCGTGCAGGAACGCCGAGGTTGAGCTGAACGTCAGGCCGCCGATGCGATAGTCCACATTGATCGAATAGATCTGGTCGGAAACATTGGCGCTCTGCGTGACTACGCTATTGACCGTATCGTTGGTCATGCTGGGGGTTATTCCGGTGAGTACCGCGGCTTGACTGACGGTTCCCGTGACGAACGGCGGCAGCGGCGGCGGACTCGTGCCGAACAGCAGGTAGGCGCCCGGAGTCACATAGGTGTAAACGAAATTGTCGCCCTCGGATTTTGATTTCTGGTAATCCGCCATCAAAGTAATGTCGAGTGAGTCGTTTGGCTTGATCACCAATTTGCCGCGAATACCGCTGTTTTGCTGGTCAGAATCCGTGCCCGTGGCAATATTGTTGATCGGAAAATCGCGCTTATTGCCGTACACCGAGACACTGCCGAGCACATTCTCGGCAATCGGGCCGCCGACAAACGCGTTGAATCGATATTCGTGATCGTTGGTCGCCGTCGTGCTGAAGTCGGCCGTGAGCTGATCGGTCGGACTGCGCGATACCATGTTGATGAGTCCGGCGGCGGCGGTGCGGCCGCCCAAGGTTGCTTGCGGGCCCTTGAGGACCTCGATGTCCTTGATGTCCTCCATCTGGTTCGCCATGTCGGCGTCGGAGGGAATGGGAATCCCGTCGATCATGATGCCGACGCCGGAAGCCAGACCGACGGTCGCCTCGTTGGCGTTGCTCGAGATACCGCGAATGCCGTAGGGCACCCGACCATTGAATGAGCCAACCAGGTCCACCGAGGGCACCAGCTTGTCCAGATCGACGATGTCGCCGGCATTCATGCTGGCGAGCTCATTGGCCGATACCACCGATGCCGCGACGGGAACGTCGGACAATCTTTCGCTGCGCTTTTGCGCGGTGATCACGATTTCTTCCAACACCGGGCTGGAACTACTGTCGGCAGGACCTGGCGCCGTGCTGTCGGCGGCGCTCGCCGACAACGCCAAAGGAGCGCTTGATAGGGCGATGAGGCCGGCAAGCAGCAGCTCATTCTTGTAGAACATGTTTCCCCCAATCGTTGTTTATGCGGAGTCGCTGCCAGATGGCTTTCACGATCTAGTGATTCACCATTACCACATTGTGGTACACCAGTCTCGGATGATAAGCCACGGAAAGGAACCTTGTACAGCGCGGCGTAGCGGCCGCCTGTCTCCTGGGCGCCACATCAGCGCGGCAGGGCGTTGACTCAGCTGCTGAAATTACTTGGAGCCAGTCGAATGCCTGGACTTGCATCTTTGAAGCGACTGGTAGCGGCGGGCACACTCGCTCTGTGCGGATGGGCAGCCGCTGCGGAGGCGAAAATCGTGTACCTCGACATGGATGTCGAATTGGATCAAGTCGCGCCCGAGGACGCGAAAATGTTTCGCGTCGGCGGCCATGATTTGGATCGAATTGCCTATGACGACAGCACCGTCGACCCCGTCACGCATAAGGTCAGGCTTACCTACCTCGGCTGGTGTCAGACCGAGGCGACGCTGACCGGGGCATTGCGCTTCACCGACAGCGCCGCGGCTTCAGCGAGCACCAGCGAGGCGACGCCGTCGCGGTAGCCCGCCAAGGGCGTTTCGCCATCGCGCAAAATATCCACGAAATGGCGCATTTCCCGGCGGTAAGCTTCTGCGTATCGCTCCAGAAAGAAGTTTTGTAGCGCATCGCTTGCCGAGCCGCTTTCGGTGCACGTTGTCACGGTGCTCATGAGCACGTTGTCGGCACGCACGGTGCCGGCCGAGCCATAGGCCTCAATGCGCTGGTCGTAGCCATATCCTGAACGGCGGGTGTTGCTGATGACGCAGAGTCGGCCGGTTTCGGTGCGCAGCAGAGTTCGTGCGGTGTCGACATCACCGGCCGCGCCGATTGCCGGGTCGACGAGGCAGCTGGCGCTCGCGAAGACCTCTACGGGCTCCTCGCTCAGCAACCAGCGCGCCATATCGAAGTCATGAATGGCCATGTCTTTGAACAGGCCGCCGGACGTGCGGATATAGGACACCGGCGGCGGGGCCGGGTCGTGACTGACGATGTTCAAGCTCTCGAGCTTGCCGATGGCGTTCGAGTCGATCCTGGCCTTGAGCGCGGCGAAATGTGGGTCAAAGCGGCGGTTGAAACCCACCAGCATCTTTGCGCGCGATAATTGCGGCGCGGCACTTCGCGCGCGCGAGAGATCAAGATCCAAGGGCTTCTCGCAAAAAATCGCTTTGCCCGTGGCTGCCGCCGATAGCGCCTGATCCAAATGCGCATTGGTCGCGCTCGCGATGATGACCCCGGAAATAGAGCCGTCGCCCAGGGCCGCATCCAGGTCCACGACCGCGGCGCCGGTTTGGCGCGCCAGCGCATCCGCTGCCGCGCGGTTCGGATCAACCACATACTTGAGCGTCAACTCAGGCTGCGCCGCCGCGTTGCGCGCATGAATTTGCCCGATCCGGCCCGCCCCAAATATCGCAACGTTGAACATTGCCGCTCCCTTAAATTGGATCATTCGGCGCTCGATCGAACGATCATTCCCGCGCGAGTATAATCAAACGCTCACTTCTCGTTGCGTGAGTTCCTTGCATCCGACCGATAAAACCATTGATCTGATTGCCGTCGGCCGCTCCAGCGTGGACCTGTACGGCGAGCAGATCGGCGGCCGACTGGAAGACATGGGCTCATTCGCCAAATACGTCGGCGGCAGTCCGACCAACACGGCAATTGCGGCGGCCAGACTTGGACTGAGAGCGGGACTGTTGACGCGGGTCGGCGCCGATCATATGGGGCGCTTTATTCGCGAGGAACTGGTGCGCGAGGGCGTGGATGTGCGCGGCGTGCACACCGACCCGACGCGCTTGACGGCCCTGGTCGTACTCGGCATCCGCAATCGCGAATCTTTTCCGCTGATTTTTTATCGTGAAAACTGCGCCGATATGGCGCTTCGCGAACAGGATCTCGATGATGCCTATCTCGCATCGGCCCGCGCGGTTCTGATCAACGGCACGCACCTCTCCGCGCCCGGCGTGTTCGCGGCGAGTCTGGGGGCAGCACGGCGGGTCAAAGCGAACGGCGGGCGGGTCGTGTTCGATGTGGACTACCGGCCGGTCCTGTGGGGATTGACGGCGAAAGATTTGGGTGAGAATCGTTTCGTATTCGATGCGGGAGTGACCGAACGCCTGCAGGCGGCATTGCCCTGGTGCGATTTGATCGTCGGTACGGAAGAGGAGCTTTGCATCTTGGGCGGATCGGAACATCTGATCGCCGCCATCCAAAATATAAGAGCGCAAACGACGGCAACCTTGGTTTGCAAGCGCGGCGCGCGGGGCTGCGTCGCTTTTGCCGGCGATATCCCCGATGATATTGAATTGGGCTTGGTCGTACCCGGATTCAAGATCAAGGTGCTCAATGTACTGGGTGCCGGTGACGCATTTATGGGCGGCTTTTTGCGCGGCTGGCTGCGCGATGAAACTCTCGAGGAAAGCTGCCGCATGGGCAATGCCTGCGGTGCGATTGTGGTATCGCGCCACGGCTGCGCTCCGGCAATGCCAACTTGGGTTGAGCTGCAGTCAGTCCTGCGCGCAGGAGGGGAGCCGCAGGCGGAATCGTTCACCCGCGAATTGGATCATGTGCACTGGGCGTCTACGCGCGGACACGACTATCCTGAGTTGATGGTGCTGGCCATCGATCACCGCAGTCAGTTTGAAGACCCTGAGAATTTCGGCTCTGCCGACAACGAGCGTATCGCTACCTTCAAGATCTTAGGGCTGCGGGCGTTGCACGCCGCCGCCCGTCAAGACAGGCGTTTTGGCGTGCTGCTCGACGGACGCTACGGCGTCGAAGCCTTAAGCGAGGCGGCGGATTTACCTTATTGGATAGGCCGCCCCATCGAGATCCCCCAATCGCGTCCGCTCGAATTCGAAGGCTGCGCCGATGTCGCCGTTGAACTATTGAGCTGGCCGCTCACGCAGGTGGTCAAGTGTCTCGTGAGCTACCATCCGGACGATGCGGCGGAGCTCAAGGGGCGGCAAGAGCGGCAGCTGCAGCGCCTGTTCGATGCATGCCGCAAGACACGCCACGAGTTGCTGATCGAAGTCATTCTACCGCGCGAGATGCCGGTGGATTCCCAAACCATGTCGCGCGCCTTATCGCGGATCTATGCCCTGGACGTGCGGCCGGACTGGTGGAAACTCCCGGCGGGCGGCAGCGCGGCGCACTGGCAGGCCATTCAAGATACGATTAGACAAGAGGATCCGCTGTGTCGAGGGGTCCTGCTTCTGGGGCTGGCGCAGCCTGAGACCGAACTCGTCGCGTGTTTCGGCAACGTGGCGCCGTTCGGAATCGTTAAAGGTTTCGCGATCGGCCGGACCATTTTCCAAGACGTGGCGCGCGCCTGGTTTGCAGACTCGATGAGCGACGCCGACGCCGTCAAGACGATGGCCGCGACATTCTCACGCTTGGCGAATGCGTGGCAGAGCGCGCGCACGGCGGTGGCAGTATGAAGACGATTCGATGCACCGCGGCGCAGGCGGCGGTTCGCTATCTGGCCAGTCAGTTCGTCGATTCCGCGCCGGCAGAGGTGCGCTATTTCGCGGGCGTGTGGGCCATCTTCGGCCACGGGAATGTTGCCGGTCTCGGCGAGGCGCTCTACGCGGCCCGGGACCAACTTCCCACCTTTCGGGCGCATAACGAGCAGGCGATGGCCCACGCCGCCATCGCCTATGCGAAGCAGCTGCGGCGACGGCGCGCCATGATTTGTACCAGCTCCATCGGGCCGGGGGCGACCAACATGGTGACCGCGGCGGCATTGGCGCATGCCAATCGATTGCCGGTGCTATTTCTTCCGGGCGACATCTTCGCCACTCGCCGCCCCGATCCGGTGCTGCAGCAGATCGAGAGCTTTGCCGACGGCACCGTCTCGGCCAATGACTGCTTTAGACCGGTCTCGCGCTACTTCGACCGCATGACTCGACCCGAACAATTGATCGACGCGCTGCCGCGCGTCATGAACACATTGCTGGATCCAGTCTCATGCGGTCCGGTGACGTTGGCATTCTGTCAGGACGTGCAAGCCGAGGCGTATGACTATCCGGCAGAGTTTTTTCGCCGCCGCGTGTGGAGCGTTCGCCGTCCACAGGCGGATCGGCGCGAGATTGAGCAACTCGCGACCTCACTGAAAGCAGCACGCGCGCCATTGATCATCGCCGGCGGCGGTGTCCACTACAGCGGCGCGGAAGAACTGCTGGCCGCTTTCGCGAGCAACTTTGGGATTCCCGTGGGCGAAACTCAAGCGGGCAAGGGCGCGTTGCCGTGGGATCATCCCTTCAATCTCGGCGCCATCGGCGTTACCGGCACCAGTTGCGCCAACACGGCGGCGGCCAAAGCGGATTTGATCTTAGGCATCGGCACGCGACTGCAGGACTTTACGACCGGCTCACGCGCGCTGTTTAGCACGACGAATTGCCGCATGGTGCAAATCAACGTGGCACCGTATGACGCGGGCAAACACGAAGCGGGGACGGTGGTGGGCGATGTCAGCGAGGTGCTCGCGGCGCTCACGGAGTCTCTCGGCGGTTGGCGGTCCGATCGAGGCGCGGCAATGCTCAATGCGGAAGTGGCGCGCTGGAATCTGGCGTGGCAGGGCGTGACCAGCACGCCGAGCGCAGGCTTGCCTTCCGATGCACAAGTCATCGGCGCTTTGTGGCGAAGCAGTTCGGAAAACGCGGTGGTCGTCTGTGCGGCCGGCGGATTGCCGGGAGAGCTGCACAAGCTCTGGCGCGCCCGAGCGCCGGATGATTATCACGTCGAGTACGGTTACTCCTGCATGGGCTATGAAATTGCCGGGGGCCTGGGCGTCAAAATGGCGCAGCCGCTGCGCGATGTTTACGTGCTGGTGGGCGATGGCAGTTATCTGATGCTCAACTCCGAACTGGCCACCTCGGTGGCCTTGGGGTACCGATTGGTGGTGGTGGTGCTCAACAATCGGGGATTTGGCTGTATCAATCGCCTGCAACGCGCGACCGGCGGCGCGGCCTTCAACACGCTGTGGGAGGATTCGACGCACACAGTGCTGCCGGACATCGATTTCGTCGCGCACGCGGCGAGCTTGGGGGCCGTCGCCGAAAAGGCCGGCTCGATTGAAGCGTTGGAACAGGCACTGCGACGCGCGCAGCAATCCGAGCGTACCCACGTCATCGTGATCGACACCGATCCTGCCCTCAGTACCGCGGCGGGAGGTGCCTGGTGGGATGTGGTCATCCCTGAGGTCTCGTCCCGGGCCGAAGTCGATGCCGCTCGCGCGGCATCCTTGAGCCAGCGCCAGAACCGCCGGTCGGGGGACTAAGGCATGAGCATCCGCTTTGGCGTCAGTCCCATCGCCTGGATCAACGATGATCTGCCGGCGCTCGGGGGGAATACACCGCTGGAATCCGTTCTCGACGAGGCCCGCGCGATAGGATTTGCGGGCATCGAGCTCGGCGGCAAATTTCCGCGCGATCCGAACGAGCTTCGGGCCTTGTTGAACCGGCATCACTTGGCGTTAGTCGGCGGTTGGTACAGCGCCAACCTATTGACCCGTTCCGCCGCTGCGGAAATCCAGGCGCTGCAACCTCACTTGGGGCTGCTCAAGGCGATGGGTTGCGGCGTGTTCATTATCGCCGAGACCAGCAACGCGATTCATTGCGATCAAACCAGCG
>Ga0209006_10005797_pt1 | contig 11219 bp, 16 predicted proteins | sample JacPin_JW_Ref_O2_FD_188567 | JGI IMG/M metagenome (GOLD analysis project Ga0209006, IMG submission 188567) | Forest soil microbial communities from Algoma, Ontario, Canada - Jack Pine, Ontario site 1_JW_Ref_O2 (SPAdes) (version 2) | ecosystem: Environmental > Terrestrial > Soil > Boreal... | reverse complement strand
CGATTACACCCCCGACGCCAACGGTTGCCCGGACTCCAACGCCCCCCACTAGCTCAAGTCTCGCTCCCTAGTTTGTCACTTCTTTCTTCCCCACTTTTATCCATTCATGTGAAGTTTTTACAGCACATCAGACCATAAAAATGATATGACTTCATATGATGCCAGCCGCTGTCGTGGCAGTCCCGATGACATCTCCATAAGTAACTTTCAGCTCACGCAAGTATCATCTTTCGTCGTCACTCGTTCATACTTCTTATGTGGAGATTAGATTCAATCGCTCCACTCCTTCTGTTGAGTTTGCGATGATTGAGACTGCGGAACAAAAGAATCTGTCTCCTCTGTGAGTTCTTTTTCAATGAATTTCATCTTCGCAACAAATTCAAGCATGGGAACGTCTTCAGCATGAACATCGATCTGACATCCTTCCGCTCGAATTTACCCACCCAAGTGATCGATCTTTGTCAATTTGTCACGTGCCCTCTCGCTCAAGGCAATAGTACCACCAGTACGTCGCACGCATACCTTCTGACCAACGTATTTGACCCCCCACGTAGTTCAGGGTGTTCAAATGCTCAATCAATCATATATCAACCAGATCCCCGCATACTTCTGGGGTCTTCCTCTGGTGTGTTCCACTTTATTCGCACGATTTACAAACTTTTCTCACCACTCTTCCGTCTGAAATCAAGGATGCGACCGTTGAGATAACATTTGTTAGCAACTCCAGCGGGAAAGAGCTCGCCTGCCTCATGGCGGGACTTTCTAATGGAATCACGGCACAAAACACCGCCGTTCCGTGGGCCACAGGTGCTGTCACAGTGGGCCTGGGTATTCTTGGAATAATCGGAGTTGCAAAGAGGGCATTAGCTTCTGCCGCTAACGCCCCGGCAGCTGGGGGAGGGACAACGGCGACTACTGCCGGCGGCGCTCCAGCAGCCCATCCGACAGCGGCGATACCCACCGGTCATTCGGCTCCCCCCCTTGGCAAATTGGACCCGGCAGTACTTTTCCTCCACTTTCAATCTATCTCGTTGACCGGCCTTCTGGACGTACGATACCCAGTGGTATACCAAAGCTTCACAGCCAACTTCGCATGGGCGAGCTTCATCATACCGTTCCCCTCCTTCCGTAAAACTGCGTCCCACTTACGGAAATGCAACGCCAACAGCGGGAATACTAACAGCATTCCTGCCGTCAGCCCTTCCTTGTCTTCAGGCATTAGCACTTATTCATCGCAACTGGGCATCGACGAACAGGATATATTTACGATCATCTTTTTAGTGTTTCTGTCCGTATGTGCATTGATCTTTGGTCTGCGCTTGCTGGGTGAAGCAGTCGTGCGTATTGCGACCTTCTTTGCAAGTGCCGAGAGGAAAGCAGTATGGGAAGCACGAAGGGAGCGGATGGGACATATGTTCTCGAACGGAACCCTACGACTGGTATGTTATTATCGATCCCTGGTGCTTCACGCTTATTCACTTGAATTACTTGCTCTAGTTGGTGCTAGCCCTTGGGACCCTTGGGACCTTCGCCTTTTATCAGTGGACCCAAACTTGCACCTCAGGAGTCATCTACTTCCTCTCGGTTATTATAGTAGTCATTATCCTGGCGACGCTGGCCCTTGTATCATTGTCCATTCTACGCATCTCCACGAGACAGCATGGCACGCAGAAACTGTACTCGAAGGATCATGCATACCTACCTCGTTGGGGGTCAATGTATGACACTCTAAAGGAAGGACCGATGTACTTCGCTGTCGTTCTTTGGATTATCATACTCATTCGGAGTGCAATCACTGGGTTTGGACAGGGCAATGGTCTTGCACAAGTGATCGCTTTGATAGTATTGTATCTGTTTGTTTGCCTCGGTAAGTATTGTTCTTAAGCACTGTCGTTATCCTCCCTTACGAGCTTGCTGCAGGCATTTTCCTATTTCAGCCATACTACAGCCCAGGATACAACAGAGTCAGCTACTTTATTGTATTCATCCAACTAGTTTCACACATCCTCCTCTTGGTCTTTGTGGACGGGTTACACATTCACGTATGTCTTTACTTGGATATGAATGTCCAGATGGTCAACGTTTCGTTTCAGCCGGTTGCAACAACAGTCATCGGATTTGTACTCCTCGTCATCAACTCTTTCGTGGGGCTGCTCCTCATAGTTCTTATAATATTCAAAATGGGTAAGTTTTTACTGGATGCAGACCATCAACTTGAGGCACTAACATATCAACCCAATACAGGCTGGGGTACTTTGTGGTACCGACGGCATCACTCTGATTTCTTGAACAAAAAAACCCCCGGCACCAGAGATGCTTATCAGCCTATGACTGAAGGGGAGAATAACGGGTAATTATGACAATGCTCACGACTGGACCATGGCCCGATCTGATAATGCTACTTATTCGCTTTGAAATGAACCAATGACTTCTTATTCTTGTCGGCTTATGAACAGTGCATCTTACTTAAATAAATGAATGAACAGTGCGGTGTTTTTCTTTCTCTCTTTCATGTTGTGCATAGAAAATTAGTCGGTATCTCTACTGAAACTGGGTTGCACGAGAACTATGGGAATTTCAGTCTAGTCAAGCCAAAGAAAGCTATTATATGATTGAGTGTTCTATGTCACACGATTTTCAGCAGAACTCGAGCTTCGTAAAACGGGACTCGGCAATCCACGCGCCATCCTGCTCGAGTCGACTGCTCCCGATGAGGAAGTAAAATCTGCTGCGGGAGCTAGCTCGAGTTCTGGCGCCTCAGCCTCATCCTCGCTACCGATTGGAGTATCACCATCCGTCGCTATCCCCAGCCCTGCCCGCCGAGCCCTTCGCGCGTGGAATGTGCGACTCGCCGTTGCATTAGAAAACAAAGGCAGGAGATACCGCTCATCCAGCGCCTGGAACCACTTCCCATCTTCCCCTACTCCCTTGACTGTAGCACTTGCAGATGCTTCCGACGGTGGCGGTGTGGCCACTGGCGCTGACGAAGCCATTGGTAAGACTTCCCCAGGGTCCGAATCGAGGGAATCGGAAGACGCCGCCGAGAAGATTGGGTCGGCTTGTGGCGACAATGGTGTTTGATTATGATGATTGTAATTTCTAGTCGCGTAGTGCGCCCCAATCCCCCTGGCACGAGAACTACGGTGTGACTGGGCCGGATCGTCTCGATATCGTCCCCAACGTCCGCCACTACCGCTTATGCTTCTCCGAAACCATGTATTTCTGCCAAACGGGGTGACCTCCTCGTCACTGCTACTAGCCGCTTCATCTTCGACACCTGTGCGGATCCCTAGGACCTCTAGAATCCTCGCCGTCGTGCCCCCAAACAGCAAGACGGTGAGAACTACAACAGCGAGAACGGTAGTCTTGAGCATCTGGGCATTATGTCCCTTGAAACCCGCCGCCAGGGCAACGCCAACGGCCCCGCGCAAGCCAGCCCAGAATAACATCATTTGGTAAGAGTGAGGAAGTTCTTCTGCGCGTTGACCACGGGCATGCTTGTGGAAGAAGTTGATTGCTTCCGACAAGGGAAAAACAGCTGCATATCGGGTAAAAATGACCGCAATGGTGGTTATGACGATGAAGACCGGTTTCACGTAGCCGCTGACAGGTTCAGAAGTCGGAGCGCCAGTGAATAACGATAGGCCAAGATAGATGAAGATGAAGTTCTCTGAAAGCTGTGCCAGAGTGGCAAATATGGATTTGGAAGTGCGTTGGGTACGTCGTGACATGGTGTGATAAGCGTAATGTTTCAGCGTAATGCCGCAGAATAGAAGAGATACGATTCCAGACATGGAGAGTCCATTGGAGAGGAAGTAACACGTATAGGCAGCCAGTGCAACTAGGCACGACTCGATGGAGGGGTAGAGATTCAGAGAGGAATGTTTGAGGATCAAAGACATTGCAAGCCCACAGGCGACGCCGAGGGCCATCGACACGCTGAGGGATAGCACGAATATACCTAGGCCATGAACGATCTCCGACATATATATTTCAGTCCCATGGAACTGATTCAGTGTCCTGCCAATATATATATAAATATTCAATTGCCCGTGACAACAAGAAGATGGCTAACTTACTCGTACATGACAATACTCACGGCGTCATTAAGGAGACTCTCGCCGAAAATAATGCTGTATAACTTTGGATCGACCTTGTATTGATTGAAGATAGCCAGAATAGTCACAGGATCCGTAGCAGACAATGTCGACCCAAGAAGCAGACACTCTAGTCGTGACAACGTGAAAGATTCGAGACCCAGAAGCGAATAGATGTAAACTAGCACACTGTTCTGCAAGTGATAAGCACCACTGGAACGCTGACTCGTCGTGTCTGAGAGATACGCACCCTACTCCGATTGCGGATATGAATGTTCCCAAGAACGCAAATATGAGGATGGTGCTAAAATTCCGGAAAAAGTTTTCCTGATGCAGAATCGTAAGTTCCACAACAATAAATAGCGAACAACCTGCCTACTTGTTTTAATTCATATCCAGAGTTCAGAATGATCGGAGGTAGTAAGAGGTTGAAGAAGAGGGTATGCTTGAAAGTCTACAAATGGTCGGTTTCAGCCATAGATGGTGATCAATTTGGACCCGTTGACAATCAAGATGGTCACTCTTCGATTATTATTGAATGCTCGAAGGGCCTAATGCTCTGTCCGTCTGGACCGCGCACCGACATGCCATGCCCGAAAGAAGCAAATGACAGGGAGACACTCACTAGCATTTCTCTGATCATAGTTCCAGGGGCGAGCCTAACGATTAGGCCCACGAACATACCCGCAAAAATAGACACCAGAGTTTCATGCACGGCACGTATGCGTTTTATTTGTAGATAATATGAAGTCCAGAGGGACAAAATGAGTAGCATGCAGACGAGGAAGAGAGACCATGACGAGTAGTATTCCTCTTCTTCTGCTGGAGCCCCTGATGGTGAAGGAGTTGCTGCCGCGGCCGTCAAAGACAGTTTGATGGACATGGTCGCTGGAAGCTGGAGCGCTCGACGTCGAGCGGATGCAGAGCGTCTTACGTAAGCAGGCGCCATCGTCTGGTCTTCACGCATAGCGACTTGACCCTTAGATGACCCCCAGCAACGTAACCCGCCTGCCAAACCCCACCCTCCCGTCGAGGGTGACCGTAGATTCTTATGACCCCTACCGCGGCCAATCTACTCCCCTTCTAATTGATAATGGCTCCACATATCTACGTTTCGGGTTTGCATCTTCGCCTGTTCCCCACGTTTGCAACAATGTCGTGGCCAAATACAAGGAACGCAAATATAACAAGTCGTTACTTCTTCTTGGCTCGGATATAGACTCGGAAAGTGGCGCCAAAGGCCAAGCCAAGACGCCTTGGGAGGGCGACGTCTTGCTCAACTTTGATGCTTTGGTGTGTAAGATGGTCCTTCCATTCTCGCATGTGTTATAATCAATACTGTGGATCTCGAGGCATAGGAGAACGCTCTAGATTACGCATTCATACGACTTGGCATAGACGAGTCCTCAATCAATCACCCAGTGCTCATGACAGAGAGGTTATGTTCTCCATTACACTCCAGAATGCGTGCGTCATCCTAACCCATACCTATATTGGCATACTTACCCTCCAGGGTAGTAACCTCTGAGCTGATGTTTGAGCAATATTCTGTTCCTTCGCTGGCATATTGCGTTGATTCTATCATGTCTTTCTACCACAACAATCGGCAAGAGCCGTCGGCCCCATTCACTAGCGATGGACTCGTAATATCTTTCAATACAGCGTCAACGTCGATAATCCCTATCTTGAGCGGCAAAGGGATTTTGAGCCATGCTAAACGGTTTGAATAGGAATTGGTTTGTTTGTTGCATACTGAATTGGGATGTTTAGGATACCGTGGGGTGCCTTACACTCGTCCGAATTCCTGCTCAAGCTCATACAATTAAAATATCCTGGGTTTCCTACTCGTGTGACGTCCTCCCAGTCAAACGTAACTTGTTCTATTACATCCATCTATCTTTGGTAATCCATTGTTTGCAGTGGATGTTGCATAACTTCTGCGAATTCGCCACCGACTATCCTTCTCTATTACGCACATTTAAGGATCCTATCCAAATTAGTGCATCGAGTCGCATTGTTCAATTCCCATTTACTCTTCCCGTAATCGAAGAAAAAACAGAAGAGGAGTTGGCACGTATTACTGAGAGAAAGAAGGAGCAGGGAAGGAAGTTGCAGGAGATGGCGGCGAAAGTCAGGCTCGAAAAGGTACGTATAGAAGTCTTTTTGAATCCCTGGTTATTCAGCCTTTGTCTTCACAATAGCTAGTACAAAAGGAAAGCGATCTCCAACATTTGGTCAATTTAAGAGAGGGTCGGGGACAACAAGGTAGACAGGAATGGATTGTAAGTGTCTACATTCAGGCACTGGTGTCAAATTTCATGATATTGCCGCTAGAATACTTTGGAACGCGAGGGTTTCGAAGACGATACTTCCCTAGATGAAACTATCAAGAAGCTAGAATCCGACTTGAAACGCGCCAGGAAAAAGGAGGTTGACGGCGATGACACCACTGTCAGCATGTGCCAATCGATTCTGTGTCAGTCTGATCTAACTGTTGCCCCGTTTCTCAGGAAGAACCTTCGTTTCCACTGCTAGATGTTCCCGATGGTAATGTGGGTTATTTTTTGTTCAACTTCAGGTAATGCGAACTGTTCGTTATTCCTCATCTAGCTGGACGAAGATGGGCTTAAGGAAAAGAGGAAACAGAAACTGATGAAGGCCGGTTTTGATGCACGGAGCCGGGCGAAGCGAGAGAAGGAACGAGAAAAAGAAGAGCGCGAGACGGAAGAAAAAAAAGAGGTGGAAGAGAGGGAAGCAGATTTATCAGGTTGGGTTAATAAAACGAGAAAGGAGCACGAGGTATGAGGGAGTTTGTTACAGATCACCCCTTGCGTTGACTGGCTCCCAGGTCCTGATAAGTCGGATCAAGGACAGAGCACGGAGAAAAGCGGCACTCAGTGATCGCAAGAGTGCCGCTGCTCAAGCACGTATGAAGAGCATCGCGAACTTAGCTTCTGATGATCGCCTTTCCAAGAGCAAACGTAAAGGTGGCGGAGGTTAGCATCTTGTACCCGAATTTTTTAAAGTCAATTTCACATCGCCGACTTGGAACAGAGGATATGTTTGGGGCAGACGATGCAGACTGGGCCATTTATCGTAAAATTGTAGGCAACAAGATTTTCTCGCTCCATTTTTAAACTAAGATGCATTTTATGTGCCAGAATACGGCTGCCGCCTCCTCAGATGAAGAGGATGATCTAAATCAACTACAGGTGGTCGAACAGAAGTTACTGATGCATGACCCGACGTTCACTAATCAGCACACTCACGCATCAATCGCATCGCAACGTTCTGCGCTGCTTTCGGCCTTTAGACCCTTGTATGAGGAGGGTGACGTAGAAGGTATCCTATCCATTGACTTTTGCCAATGCAAGATGTTTCTCTAATTGACTAGCTGAAAGGTGCGAGTAGAATCCATCTTAATGTCGAGAGATGGCGGGTTTGCGAGGCTTGGTTCTCACCCCCCATGGCTGGCGTGGATTCTGCTGGCCTTGGAGAGGTTTTGCAAAACGTGTTGGCCGGTTTCTCTGATGCTGAAAAGGGTCGGCTGGTGAAGGTATGTAAAAATCTCGATGAGTATCCTGGTATTCGACTATCGCTCAAACGTGTAGAACGTCCTTGTCACGGGCTCACCGTCCCAACTTCCTGGACTAGTTCCCAAACTGCAATGGAGTCTCCGCCCTATTTTGCCTCCCGATATGCCAATAGAGATCAAGCGTGCGGCTGATCCCTCATTGGATGCATGGAAGGGTATGGCCAACTTTGCCAAAACTGCGGACTTCGAAAATGTTCAGATCACTCGCGAGGAATATGCAGAATGGGGGAGCGAAAGAATAAAGAAGTGGTGGGGAGGGAACTGGAATACTTCCGTAAATATTTGATTACCGGCTGAGTGTAATGTATGTGCCTGTCATATCCTTTCAGAGTCCCCACCGCCCCCGGTAGTAGGCAGTTATGGTTTCAAATCGTTCCTGACCAGCACTGACGTGATTGTTGGTGTGTATGGTCAAGCCGCTCCTGATATCACTGACGTGATCACGGCGTATGGTCAACAGGTTCTTGTAGTCGGAGCCACCATGCATATTGACTCATCGCCCTATCAGTGTAAATGGAACCGATCATCCCACACATCGCGTAGAAAAGCCCCGCATGAACGATGCCATCGTGAGTCAGGTGTTGTGGGATGGCCGGTGGATATTCGTAGAATAGTGGGCTATTAGCATTTGCACAATGTGAAGTACACTATTTTTTACGTGCAGCGACCTTGTGAGCTTCAATTTGCTGTTGCTTAAACCACCTCGCGACAGCTTGGAATGACTCTTGGAATGTTGGCAGACGGCCTTGCTGATGGGGAGAAACAATAGGAATTTTCAATGCTCGACGCAGGGGCTTGTACTGCAAAGCACTAGACTGCAGAGCTGAAGCCGCGATACTGGCGATCAATGTCACCAAAACGCCCTAACGAGCAAGTATTACCAGTTGTGGTACGCCAAGAAGAAGAAATGTGTCACTTACGGAAGGCAGCATGCCCATAAAATATGTGCCAAGAACCGAGACGATTCGGAAAAGGTTCATCACATGCCCCATCTCCGGTCTTTCTATGATGTTCATCTCTTTCGACCCCACCTAAATCGTATCCACGGTCAACAAAAACATGAAAAATGATCTTTCAGGATGTCCCCTTACCGAAATCTGTAAATTGATCAACGCTGTCGCCAAAACGGGCAAAACAAAAAAGGGATCTGGCACAGTCAAATCTGGCAACACGTCCAGCCCGCTTTGCTTGAGCTGCATGACAGGGAGAGTACACATTTTTTTGACACCGAAAAATAGTCCCAATGTTACTGGGAGTTGAACGAATGGGTTCAGAATCATCGGTCCCATATTGACGCCAGCATCTTTATATATTTGTTTTTGCTTCAACAAGGCGCGTTGTGTCCCGAGCATATCTCCAGCTTTCTGAGCTGCTGTCATTTCTGCTTTGACAGCATTCATACGGGGTGTCATCGGAAGAAGGCGAGCACTGTTGCGTAGTGATTGTATTCCTAATGGCATGAGAATGACACGATATAGTAGTGTCGTAACAATAATGGTGTGGAACCATGGCAATCCGGTCGTGACTTGAATGAGCTCGAGGGACCACCGAACGAATCCTGCAGGGGTCCAACTAATGAGACCAAGCTCAGCAAGATCTCCATATTGGAGTGGTGGGATGTCAGTGATCGCTGTGATGGAGGTGGCTTCCGAGGTATCTGCAAGTGTATCTGCTTGAACGGGTGGAGGATCTACGACCTCGACACTCGCGTCAACGGAAGTGTTCATCGGTGATGCCTCGTCAATGGGTATTGGATTTGTGGGCGCTTCCGTCCGTTTTGTTGGGTACCAAAAGTAATTTCTAGAGGGTTGTGATGATCTGAACACATTCTGTTTTGTTGAAATGGGTCTAACGCGCTGTGTTGCGAGTAAACTTGGTTGTTAATCAAAACAAAAATCGGCCATCCTACCGAGATTGCGACTGAGAACAACCGTACGGGTTTATGAGGGACTCTGACGATAATTTCAGGCTGAATATTACCATAAATTTCAGAAGACCTTACCTGGCGAGCTTCAGATGGCTCAATCTGGCCGCACAAAAAGCCATAGTTTTTTCCTTCGATCGAAACAGTCACGCGTAACGCAGCGTTATGATAACTCGCCCTATCGGCTCAATCATGGACCTGGGCTCCATCGCTCGCTCAATGGACGCAATGTCTCACGCAGATATGTACCATCCTCAACCTCCTCCAATGCATCATCTATACAGGTAATCGGAAGATAAACCCGCACCCTACACTCGTTATTCATCATTAATAAACGTTTGTGTTCAGGGGACACAGAGCGGATTCTTTCCTCCCTATCGATGTCAACGAATTAGTGGAGTTGCGTGCCCGTCAACGCACCTTTCATGGTGCATACAGTCGCACAGCTTTGTCCAATCTCGGGTACTCGTTGACGATCCTCCGGCTTTTCGATACCCGATTCTATCGAAGTACGCAAACAAAACTTGTCACCAGAGATGAACTCAAATCCGATTGACAACTTTTCACCCGAGTCAGTTGGACTTCTTTTTGCAGGACTAGCCGGGTTGCTATTCGTCCTGGCATATTTCCGTTCACGTCATTCTCGACACGATTTTGCAGACCGCACCAAAGAAGATCCTACCTTCGAGGCAGTAATTATCACTCATGGACAGACAGGTAAACGAATATTTGGCAGGCCATTCGTTACCGCTGGGTGGGTTGTCGTTGGTGTATCCGTGATAGTTATTACGATGGAAATCACACTTCTCGTGCTTGTGCTCCAGATTTGAGTGCTCACGGTCGCTGTGAGTACCCCCTCATGCATGTGTTGGTCGTTCCTTATGTCGCATAACGTTAGGGAAATGGACACATTTTATCTTGTAACTGCATACCAGTCTCGCAGAAATCCAATGTTTCAACGACATTACATGTTAGTAAAATTGGTGAATAATTATAACAGCAAAAGTTGTCCCAAGATCTATGATGATGCACAGTGGAATGACGATACCGTGCATGCTGTTAAAATCAGACGTAAAAGTATGATGGTACTGGAGGAAATCCGGCTCCGTTGTAAATAAAGAGGATTGAAATTTCCCCCAGAGGGTATCAAATAAAATGAAAAGGAGAAATGAGTGCGATCGTCACTGTGTCAATTCTGTGCGTTCAGAAGAGAGCGACGAGCCCGAGGATGGCCGAGCCTAGCATCACTGCCATATCTCCCGCGATGGTGTGGGATGCTGCGTTCTTCGAACCGAGAGGCCCGTTGCCGGAAATGCCACCTGCAGCTTGAACGACACCGCTGAGGAAATCGGATCCACAAGTCCCTTGGATAGCATTGTACAAGGCTGGCTGGCCCGATAAGAGGGTGCTCTGCGCAAGACCGGGGGCGTAGGGGAGGCTGGACTCGAATGTAATGTATGGGGACAGGATAGCACGTGTGCAAGGGACGCAGAGTTGAGCGGAGGAAAGGGAAGGTTGGAGACCGAGGAATACGACGTTGTAGGTTTGCCAAGTCGTGGTGTTGACGATGTAACTAGCCGGAGAGTCACGACGACTGAAAGAG
>Ga0209006_10005796_pt1 | contig 11219 bp, 4 predicted proteins | sample JacPin_JW_Ref_O2_FD_188567 | JGI IMG/M metagenome (GOLD analysis project Ga0209006, IMG submission 188567) | Forest soil microbial communities from Algoma, Ontario, Canada - Jack Pine, Ontario site 1_JW_Ref_O2 (SPAdes) (version 2) | ecosystem: Environmental > Terrestrial > Soil > Boreal... | reverse complement strand
ACCTATCGAACTCATTCATCAACGAGAGCGATGCGACGATCCCGGGCGAACACTACGAGGATCTCTACTACGGTGGTGGCGCCGGTCCGTTGATCGTCAACCACAACACGATGCTCAACCAGCAGGGCCAGACGGCGGTTGTGTTCGCCAGCGTAGATTTCGGTAATCAGACGACCCTCACCATCACCAATAATCTGATGGCGGGCGGCGGCTACATGATCTACGGTGGTGGAAGTGGGAGCGGCGGCAAAGTAGTAGGTCCCGTCACCATAACCGGCAACCGTTTCAGCCGTGAGTTCTATCCAAACGGCGGTTACTACGGTGTTGCCTCATACATGAATGAAGCGGTCACCACGTGGTCGGGCAACGTGTGGGACGAAACATTGAAGAGTGTTGAAAGCTAAGCCGCTCAACAGCTAGACAGCAGTACCGGGGGCGGCTCGCAGTTGGGAGTCGCCCCTATTTTGACGCTCTATGGCTCCCTGTGACGTCCGGTACACAGAGAGCGAGCGTGCGGCGTCTGGTCAACGAGAGCGGACACGAGTCCTCTCACGGGTTGCCTTAACAGAGAGCGACCTTGTCCCCATCGCCGACCTGTAGACGCATCGCCCGCGGTACCGAGAAATCCCGGAAGATCCGGGCCTCGCGACCGACGATGCTTCCCACCAGGCGCCCACCCACGTGGATCACGCTTGCCCCGGCAAACAGGATCGAGCGCTCGATCTCAGCGCCCTCGACGTGCACGCGCTCGCCGATCGAGGTATGCGGTCCGATATACGAGTCGACCACGCGGGCGCCGGCGCCAATGATGATTGGCCCGCAGAGCACACTCGTGCTCACCGATGCGGTTGGATCGATGAGCACGCGTCCTTCGAAGCGGTTGCCGTCGCGCTGAGGAAGGGAGCCTTGCGGCTCGATCCCGTCGAGGACCGCACGGTTCATGTCGAGCAGATCGATCGGGTCGCCAAGAAACGCACGCCACTCGCGCACTACGCGCACCTGCATGCGGGCGTTCTCACGGGCGATCAAGCACTCGGCGAGAGTCTTCAGCTCGACCCCCGGGCTGGTCGAGGGATAGTTCAGGTCCTTGAGCGCGCCCGTCCCAAGCATGCAAACGCCTGCCATCCCAAGTGCCGAGTTGCTCGGATCGAGCTCGGCGACGCGGAGTATCTGCTGTGTCGAAGGCCCAAGCGGTTCGGAGTTGCGAGCGCCCTGCGCGACGAGCAGCACCACGTCCGAGCTTTCTTGGCTCAACACGTCGAGAAAAGGCCGTAGCGGCTGGCCCAAGAGTCCGTCGGAGCGGTGCACGATCGTCGCTGCGCCGTCCGCGAATTGTGCGATCGAGCGCAGCAGGTCCGCCGGATCGGTCTCTGCCCGATGGGTTAGATAGCGCAGGGGTGGACGCGGCTGGCTGTCGCTCTCGATGCAGATCGAGATCTCCTCGACCAGCTCTGCGGGCGCGAGAACGGCGACCTCCTCCACGCCGGCCGCGGTCAGAGCGTCGAGCACATGACAGACGATCGGCCGATTGGCGATCCGCTGTAGCGAGGTTGTGCGGGTAGCGTCGAGCCACGGTCCCGTGGAGCGGGCCGTTGGAGGGATCAGGATGACGCCCCTGACTTGCACCCATACAAAACGTTCGCAATAGCCCAGTGCTCGCACGCGGATTTGAGATCCGCCAAAAACATCCATCCCATGCGGTAGCATTCGGGACAGTGCCTGAGTGCCACCCACCTGCCGCCGTGGCGGTACGGATGCGCGTGCTGTTGGCGATCACGACGATCCTTGTCGTCACAATCGCCACGTTTGTGCTGCTCGCACGGCCTGGCGACGCTTCAGCGAGCACAGCGGCCACGCAGGCGCACGCAAAGAAGAAGGCGTCCCATAAGCAGACAAAGATCACCCGCTGTGTCGTGGTCAAGCGCAAGCACACCGCGGGCAAGTCCTCTAGCCATCGTTCGGGGACTAAAGGCAAGTCTGTGATCTGCACGGTCTTCCACCTTCGCCCCAGAGCGCCGCAGCCGCCCGGTGGTGGCGCCGCGGCCCTCGGCGCAGGGGCAGGTCCGCCGGCGGCAGGGACCAATTCGCCGGTGCTGCAGCTAGTTCCGCCAAGCGAAGAAGCGATTCCGCCAAGCAAAGAAGTGCCACCCGGCAAAGAATCGACTAAAGAACCAACCAAAGAACCCGCAAAAGAACCGCCGGGCAAAAAAACGACTCCGCCGGTTGAAACCAGCGGCACTCTGATCGGCAGCACGACGGTGCAATCGCACGTCGACACCGACTCCGCCGGTTCCGCCGAAGCCTTCCAATACAAGGCCGCAGCCGGCGGGACCATCAACAGCCTCGACCTCTACGTGCCCTCGGCGAACACCGCACCTTCGATCGTCGTGGGGCTCTACAGCAGCGTCGCGGGCCACCCGGGGACGCTGCTGACCAGCGCCACGATCGAAGAACCCACCGCGAACGCTTGGAACAGCATCGAAGTTCCCCCCGTCAGCGTGAGCGTCGGCTCGGAATATTGGTTGGCGGCGCTGGCGCCAAGCGGCAAGCTGGCGGTCACGGATATCGCAAGCGGCGGCAAACCAACGCAGGAAAGCAGGTCTCACTCGCTCGAAGAACTGCCCTCCTCATGGGGCAGCGGAGCCTCCTACGAAAATTCGCCCGCTTCGTTCTACGCCTCCGGAGCCACCGTTAGCAAAGCGCCGGAAGAACCCAAAACACCAGAAGAACCTAAAGCGCCGGAAGAACCCAAAGAACCCAGCAAAGAACCAGAAGAACCGGTGGCTCGCTTCAACTACAGCCCCACTTCGCCCACGGTTGGCCAGTCGGTCACATTCAATGCGTCCAGCTCGACATGCCCGGGCGGTCCGTGCACGTACGAATGGTCCAACGACGACGGCCCGAACCAGCCGATTCCGCCGCAGACGCGGCTCGGTAGTGGTCAGAGCATCTCGCTGACGTTCTCGACTTCGGGCATCCAGTACATACGCTTGCTCGTCACAAACGTGCTGGGCCAGTCGGCCACGGTCGAGCACAACGTCACCGTCACCCCCGAACCGCCACCACCGCCGCCGCCGACCGCCCCAAGCAACACCACGGTGCCGAAGATCAGCGGCACAGCTCAGGCCGGCCAGACCTTGACGGCGAGCAGCGGCAGCTGGTCCGGAAGCGCGCCGATCGGCTACAGCTACCAGTGGCAGCAGGACGGCACCACGAACATCGCGGGCGCGACGAGCTCGAGCTATGAACCGGTGGTAAGCGACGTCGGTCACACGCTCGACGTGGTCGTGACCGCCAGCAACAGCGTCGGCAAAGCCTCGGCCACGAGCGCGCAGACCGCGGCCGTCGCCAAAGAAGCGACTGGCACGCAGCAGACCAACTGCATCAAAGTGCCCTCAGCCTGCGGATATCCAGACGCCACCAACACCGGCGTGCCGGCTGGCACCGCGTTGAAAAGCGAATCGCAGAACATCTCGGTAAACAAAGCCGGAACCACGATCAAGGACATCGCGCTCGACGCCGAAATCAGCGTCGAAGCCAACAACACCACGATCGAAGACTCCGAAATCACGGTCGAAGGAACCCAGACGTGCGGCAAATCCTGCGGTGGCCGCGGGATTTGGATCAAGCCTGGCGTCACCGGCACTGTCATCAAGAACGTCACCTGCCACGGCGCGGCCGCCACCGGCGTCAACGTCACGCAGTACTGCATCATGAGCAACGACTCCGACACGACGATCGAACGCCTGCACGCCTACTACTGCACGGAGTGCTTGGCCGGAGCGATGGACCTCTCCGAATCCTTCATTGACGAGACGGGCGCCGTTATTCCCGAAGAACACTATGAGGACATCTACTACGGAGGCGGCGCCGGTCCGCTGATCGTCAACCACAACACGATGCTCAATCCGAACGGCCAGACGGCAGTCGTTTTCGCGAGCGTCGACTTCGGCGATCAGACGACGCTCACCATCACCAACAACCTGATGGCGGGCGGCGGCTACATGATCTACGGCGGCGGCAGCGGCAGCGGCGGCAAAGTTGTCGGTCCGGTCACGGTCACCGGGAATCGCTTCAGCCGCAAGTACTACCCCGAAGGTGGCTCATACGGAGTCGCCTCCTACTTCGAAAACTCTGTGACGACCTGGTCGGGCAACGTCTGGGACGAAACGCTCAAGTCCGTTCCGCCGCCGTGAAAGGGTGGCCCGCGCAGCAAGCACAAGCCGCGCAAAAAGCTGTGTCGCTACCGCGCCAAGCGCTTGCGCCACCGCAGCGGGGCAAGCATACGCTCGCGCAACTCCCGGTGCACAAAGCGCCGGAAATCACGGTCTTCCACGCGCGGAACGCGACGCACGGCTGAGCGCAAGTAGCCGTAGAGGAAGGCTAGGCCTGAGAGTCCGCGCGGACGCGTCAGCGATAGCTTGAACGAGCGCAACGTGACCCAGGTAGGCGTGAAATGCACGATGTAGGCGCACTCGCCATGACGCGCCCGCCCCCTGAGCGTGCCGTCGGCGCTGCCCCAGGGACGGTGATGGTGGGCGATCAGATCGGGGTATGCGTGAGTTCGGTAGCCGCGCAGGCGCGCATATGTCTCGTCAATCGTGTCCCAGCCAAGGCGTTCCTGCATGCCTCCAACCGCTTGTAGGCAACTACGCGAATAGCACTTCAACGTGCCAGGCACATGGTGCTCAGCGGGAATGCCGACCACCTTCCAACCGGTCCCTTCCGGGTTGGGGTCGGGGTCGGCGTACACACCTCCGGCAAGGCCCAGTCGCGGGTCGCGCTCGAACTCGCCCAGCACTCGCTCGAAGTAGTCGGTCGGCAGCTCGGTATCGCCGTCGAGCTTGGCTATGTGCGTGAAGCTTTCCCAGTCGACGCTGTTCAGCCCCAGGTTGAATGCTCGTGCCTCCGCGGCAGTAGCGAGACGGTCGGGCACCGCTCCGATCTTAGGCAGCTTGGAGGTATCGAGCACGCGCAGGAAATCGATGCGCGAGATCAGATCCTCGAGGATCCGCGGCGTGCGGTCGCTGGAGCCATCGTCCACGACAATCCACAGATCGGGTGGTCGCGTCTGGGCCGCGATCGCGTTTGCAACCAACTCCAGATACGCCTCCTCGTTGCGCACGGGAGAGATCAACAGCAAACGCTGATCGCTGCGCTCACGGTATGCAGAAGTCTCGTGCGCGCCTGCGGGCGTGGCAAGGGGCTCGGGCGGCTTGCCGCTCGTCTCTGCCGGGGTGGAGCGGATTTTGGCGGATGCGCCGAAGTTCTCCTCGGTGGGCGTGTCGAGAATCTCGGGCATCATCTAAAGCAACGCTCAAACGCCCACGCGCTTGCGAGGGCTGCCGGCCTGGGAGGCCGTTTGCACCGCCTCGCGGATCACACGCTCGATGGTCGCCCCTGCGTCCTGCCAGGACGCCCCGGCCACGCTTGCGGCTGCCGTCTGCGCGGCCGCCGCACACTCCTCGGCGGACCGCTCAACCAGGGCCGAGAGCGCGTTGGCCAGGTCAAAGGGTGTCGGGGGGGCATATACGACCTCAGGGTTGTCGAGCACCATCCGGTTGTGCTCGGCGTCGTTGACGACGGGAATGCAGCCTGCCGCGAGCATCTCGTGGGGGGCGAGCGAGACGTTGGTCGCAGACAGAACGAGACCGGCGACGCAGCGGTTATAGAGGGCGTTCAGATCCTCTGGGGCAAGCAGCCCATGGTCGGTCGCGGCAAAGGGCAACCCGCGCGCGGGCTCGCCGTACAGGTGGATGTCGACCTCGGGATGGCGCTCGGCGAACAGGTCCAAAGCCGCAGAGGCAAGCTCGAACGCACGGCGGGGGGTGGAGGGCCGCGAATAAAGACAGACCCCGGTGCGCTGAGCGTGCGGTTCCAGTCGATAGCGCTCCAGGTCGCAGCCGAAGTCGAACCAGTCCGTGCTCATCCCGTACTCGCGCTCGAGCATTCCAGCCAGCCAGCGCCCGGCGGTCAGCCCATGGAAGCCAAAACGGTAGGTGGCCTCGGCCAGCAGGGCGTTGCTTCCGGCCGCGTAGAACAGCGGCTCATAGTCCTGTACCAGATACATACGCGCCCCCTTAGCGGGCGATGTCAGGACCGGGTAGGCGGTTTCCCAGGAAGTGGCGAAGATCGCGTGCGAGTCGGCGATGCCGTCGGCGGCGTCGCGAATCTCGGCTTTCAGCGCAGGCCACCAGGCGCGCATCGTGCGGCGATGCTGCTCGATCGACCAGCCATGACGGTCCTGCAGGTAGATCGTGCAGCGGTGGCCCGCATTCTCAAGGGCGCAGGCAAGGCGACTGATCGTGGTAAAGCCACCGGCCCCAGCGCTCTGAGGCACGCAAACCCAAGCCACCTCCAGCGGCTCTCCGTCTCGCAGCATCAGTGGCTCGGGCAGAGTCCAGCCGGCGCCGGCGATCTCCGCCGCCCGCACGAGATCCTCGCGCGCGACCGGCAAGGGCACGTTGCCGGCAGGAGAGATCCAATCGGCGGCGCGGGCACGCAGACGCGCCGCCACGCCGCCGTAGCCTTCGGCCCGAAGCAGCCGGCGTGTCTGCAGCATGCGCTCACGCAGCGTGGGACGGCTCATGCGGAAAAAACGTCCGCTGTCGGACCGAACTTCTACTGGACACGTATGGCCACTCATGTGTGGCGGGGAGGCTATACGCGGCCTGCGAGTGCTTCGCATTAGCAGCAGACCTCCATGTTCTCGTCAGGGTCGTCGTTCGATATCGCGGGCTGAGATTGGCGAGCGAGAACGGACCGTGTTCTATCTGTCCGGACCATCTGAAAATGTGCCGCTGTGTTATGTACGCGCTCCGATCGGTTGCGGTTTCAAGCGATGTGGCACCGCATGCCCTCCCGTGGCGTTCGTCCTGTCGGCATTTAGGTCGGAGGCGTATGACAACTGGCAATGGCAGGTGCTCGACCTACGTTAGGAAGATTCTCAGCGTCCTGGTTTTGCTCGTTGGATGTGCGGCGCTGTTCTCGCCCACGGCCTCGGCGGAATCGCTTTGCACGGATTCGTGGGTCGGGCCGGCCGAAGGCGAATGGTCTGAAACCGCCAGTTGGTCCGCGGGGTGGGTGCCGACCTCCACCGACGTCGCCTGCATCGGGGCAGGGAAGACTGTGAAGGTCACCGGTGGGGTTGGGGCGGTCGCAGGGGTGGTCCAGGGAGCAGGAACCCTGGAAGTGCAGGCATCTTCGCTTGAAATCGCCAGTTCGTTGGAACCTTCGGTGATCAGTTCGTTTACGCAGACGGGCGGGACGCTCACGGGTGCCGGCTCCCTTCAGGTCTCAAGCTCCCTTTCTTGGACGAGGGGAACAATGGCGGGGTCGGGGCAGACCGTGGTGAAGGCTGGTGCGGTAGCCATCTTGAGTAGCGGGGAAAACAAGTTCCTGGCTACGCGCACGCTCACCAACGAAGGCACGGTGACTGCCTCCGAAGGGCAGTTCTGGATGTCCTCCGGGGCACACCTCGACAACGTCGGCACGTTCATCGCGAACTCCGAATACGGTATCCCGTTGGGTTCGGGAGAAGCGTCGATCGTCAACTCAGGTACATTTGAAAAGGCGAGCGGGGCGGGCACAACGGAAATCGGCCCAAGCTTTGAAAACAGCGGGACGATGAATGCTTCAGTAGGCGAATTGAAGCTCAACAAATCGCTGGCGCTGTCATCGGGTAAGCTCGAAGGCAAGCTTTCTTTCGGTGGGCCTGTCACTGCAACGAACGTCAAAGGCGAAGCGGCCTCCGTGACCGTGCTTTCCGGCGCGACGTTCTTGGTCTCAAGCGGGCACACTATAAAGATCGGCACATTCACATTGAACGGCGGTTTCGTCGGCGGCGCCGGTACCCTTGAAATCATAAATATGTTTACGTGGGGTAGTGGTGAAATGGGCGGAACCGGCACCACGGTCCTCGCCGAAAGCGCTACAGGAGAATGGATCGATACTGGCAGCTACTTCCTGACTGGTGACCATAACTTTGTAAATGCAGGTACGATAACCGCGAGCGTTGGGCAACTTTGGATGTATGAAAATGCATCTATCGAAAATTACGGCATTCTCAAGGAGAATGGGTCGGCACGCCTTGCGATCACATTTCCCGAAACATATCCCTACAAAACCCTACCTTATATATACAATTACGGTCTTTTTGAGAAGGCGGCAGGTAGCGGCCGGACGGAAATCGGCGCGGGGTTCAAGAATCTCGGTGAAGTAACTGAGCACACCGGGACCGAACTTTATTTTTCTAAAGCCGTTGTGGTACCTAACGAAACGGAATGGGGCGAAGAAGCAAATCCGTCAGCGCCCGGTCGCGAACCCGCGATCTGTGGAGAAGATGTGAATTGCGCGACCGGTAACCTCTCGAAGCCAGAGACCGATTTCTCCATAGGGGGCCGTGGGATTGGACTAGCTCTGACGCGTACCTACAACTCGCAAGCCGCCGCCGATGGTATCCAGGGGTTGTTCGGCTTCGGCTGGTCGAGCTCCTTCAGTGATCATCTCGCGATCGAAAAAGCCGAAAAACGTGCCACGCTTACTCAGGCCGACGGCAGCATGGTCGTGTTCACCGAAGGCGCCGGTGGGGCGTATACGCCGCCAGCGTGGTCACAGGACGAACTGACTGGGAATGAATCTAGCGGATATACGATCACGCTCCCCGACCAGACGGCTTACAAGTTCTCGGGAACCACGGGTCGGTTGGAAAGCGTAACGGACCGGTCGGGCAACTCCACGACAATAGCCTATAGCGGAAGTGGCAAGCCCGAAACGATCACCGATCCCGCGGGTCGTACGCTGAAACTTGCTTATAACGCCGAAGGTCTAGTAACGAGCGTCGAAGACCCGATGGGTCATGTGGTCAAATACGCATACGAAAGCGGCAATCTAGTGAGCGTGACGCAACCCTCCGAATCCGCACTGCGGTGGCAGTTCAAATACGACGGTTCACACCAGCTCACCGAACTCGTAGACGGACGCGGCGGGAAAGCTACCGTCGAATATAGTGGGTCTCATCAAGTGATCAAGGAGACCGACCCGCTGTCGCGCGTCACAAAATTCGAATACGAGTCGTTCGAGACCCTGACAAAGAACGAAGCCACGGGGGCCGTGACAGCCGACTACATCACCAGCTCCGGACTGGCCAGCGCCGTCACGAAGGGCTATGGCACACCTCAGGCCAGCACTGAATCTATGACATACGACGCCTCTGAGAACATGCTGACCTCTACAGACGGTAACGAGCACACCACGAAATACACCTACGACAGCCACGGCAACCGGACCAGTAAGGTGGACCCCGAAGGCAACAAGACCGAATGGACGTATGACAGTACGCACGACATCCTTACCGAAACTAAGCCGGGCGGCGAGACAACGACTATCACCCGCGACGAACACGGCAATCCGACTGTGATCTCCAGGCCCGCGCCGGGCAGCACCACGCAAGAAACACACTACGAATACAACGCGCACGGGCAGCCGACGAGCATGACCGACCCGCTGGGACGCAAATGGGTCTATGAATACGACAGCGCTGGCGACCGCACGGGCGAAACGGACCCAGAAGGCGACAAGCAAACTTGGAGCTATAACGAAGACTCTCAGCAGGTCTCCGCGGTCAGTCCTCGTGGGAACCTCGGTGGCGCGGAACCACTGGCCTTCACGACCACGACCGAACGTGATTCGTGGGGTCGTCCCGTGAAGGTCACCGAACCACCACGCGAACCTTCGTATAACTCCGCGTTCGGCTCCTCAGGGTCCGGCAATGGCCAATTCCAACTCCCGACCCTGGAGGCACTGACATCCTCAGGAGACTTGTGGGTCGTTGACAGCACCCTCGATCGGCTGCAGGAGTTCAACACGAAAGGAGAATATGTTACCCAGTTCGGGTCGTCCGGGACGGGTGACGGCCAGTTCAAATTCCCGTTCGGTGTGGCGATCAACAAAACTACAGGCGACATTTACGTAAGCGACCGTGAAAACTACCGCGTCCAGGAGTTCTCATCCACCGGCACGTTCATTCGTGCCTTTGGATATGGCGTGGCTGACGGCGCGGAAAAATACGAGACCTGCACGAGCGGTTGTCACGCGGGGCTTATGGGCGGCAATCCCAGCCAGTTCTGGGAGCCAGACGGCATCGCGATCGACTCCAGTGGCAACCTATGGGTCGTGGACGAAGTCAACGACCGGCTGGAGGAGATCAGCGAAAGTGGGGAATACATCAACGAGTATGGGAGTAAAGGTGCGGGCAACGGCCAGCTCTCAGCGCCCGTCGCGGTCGCCTACGACAGTGGCAACCTGTACGTGACCGAAGCGATAAATGACCGCGTGCAGGAGTTCTCCACCGGAGGGGCCTATGTCTCGAAGTTCGGCTCAGAAGGGGCTGGTGAAGGCCAGTTCGATGTGCCTTACGCAATAGCCGCCGGTCCGAGTACCAATGAGTTGTACGTGACCGACCGCGAAAACAACCGTGTTGAGATCTTCACGGCTTCGGGCCGATTTGTGAGCAGCTTTGGCGCCAAGGGCAAAGGCGGCGGTGAGATGGAATCGCCTACCGGGGTGGTCGCGACCGCAAGCGAAACGCTCTACGTCAGCGACCACGATAACGAGCGAATCGAGAACTGGACGGGCCTATCCGCCAGGGTCACGAAATACGTCTACGACGCGAATGGCAACGTCGAATCGAAGACCGACCCGGACGGCAACCAGACGAAGTACGTCTACGACGCCGACAACGAGAACACGAAGGTCGAAGAACCGGACGGCACGATCACAGAAACGGGCTATGACGGCGCGGGGCAGGTGACTAGTCAGACGGACGGCAGAAAACACACGACGAAATACGTACGCAACGCGTTGGAGGAGGTCACGGAAATCGTCGATCCATTGTCGCGTAAGACGACGAAGGAATACGACGCGGCAGGCAATCTGACGAGCGTGACCGACGCGGCCAAACGCACCACGACCTACAAATACGATCGGGATAACAGGCCGACGGAAGTAACCTACTCCGACGGCAAAACAGCGACCGTCAAATACGAATACGACAAAGATGGCAACCGAACGAAGATGACGGATGGAACCGGGACCACGAAATACGTCTACGACCAGTTGGACCGCCTCACAGAAACCGAAAACGGGCACAAAGAAATCGTCAAATACGAATACAGTCTCAACAATCAGCCGACGAAGATCACTTATCCCAACGGGAACAG
>Ga0209006_10005795_pt1 | contig 11222 bp, 8 predicted proteins | sample JacPin_JW_Ref_O2_FD_188567 | JGI IMG/M metagenome (GOLD analysis project Ga0209006, IMG submission 188567) | Forest soil microbial communities from Algoma, Ontario, Canada - Jack Pine, Ontario site 1_JW_Ref_O2 (SPAdes) (version 2) | ecosystem: Environmental > Terrestrial > Soil > Boreal... | reverse complement strand
AGCACTTTCCCGGCGTGTTGCACGAGAATACGGAGCAGTTCATAACACTTAGGCGTGAGCTTGATCTCTGTTGCGCCCACTTTCACGATGCGACGCACGAGATCAATCGAAAGATCGCCGGAACGAAAGACCGGACACTCCCCGTCTACCTGCAGCTTATGCCGACACGCCGCGCGTATACGCGCGAGTAGTTCGTTCATGCCGAACGGCTTCGTTACGTAGTCGTAAGCACCGAGATCGAGCGCTTCGACCTTGCAGTTCTCTTCTGCGCGACCTGACAAGACCACGATCGGAACAGCGTCATTGTACCCGCGGATTCTCCGCAGGAGTTTCAAAGCCCTGAATGTCCGATAGGCCGAGATCCAGGATTATCAAGGCGGGGTTCTGCGACAGCAAATGGAGCGCGGTTCTTCCATTGGAGGCCTCGATAACCTTATAGCCCTGCGCGCTCAAGCCAATCTGCAACAGCTTACGGATAGGTCGTTCGTCATCGATTACGAGAATTCTGTTTGACGTAGCCGTCATCCTTCGCACCGGAAACGCAATTGAAATTTTCTACCATCGAGCACTCGGCACTGCGGTAGCAGTAACGTCGAGTTGGGCGAGACTATCGCTCGAAAATGCTCGGTCAGCTGAGTTACACCTACACCGCCCCGTCTTCCGGGGGCATTTGTCCAAGGGAGGAAGTTCAGGATGGTGCCACGACTACCGGTCTCGTCACCGTAATAGAAGTGACAAGTCGACGGATCGTCGAAATTGACTTTTTTTGGCAACGCACAGCCCGAGATCGCGTGTGTAGAAAGGTTAAATTCTTGATGGGAACACCTGCGATTGCAGGCACGTGATGGATGCCTGGCATGTTTGCCCGTCATGCTGAACCCAGCCACGCGCTCGTCACTCGCAATCGCCTCTCCGAAAACGCCAGATCGCGTGGTCAACGCACAGATCCTCGGTTCTAGAAAGTTGCAACCTCTGAGTGCGTCGCACCTTCCTCAGCTTCAACTGAACAGCATGAGTCGCGCCGGCCGCACGTTGCTCGGCTTCAGTCAATGGAAAGGTGAGAAGAAAGGAAGATCCTGCAGCGGCGCAAGACGTGTGGACGCGGCTGCCCAGAGTATGGGCCAACGCGTTGATGATCCTAAGGCCTCGACCGCGTCGGATGGGCTCGGGTGCCGACCCAATGTCCGAGACCTGGCACCTAGCGACTTTGCCTGCAAGCATCAACTCCACCCGCAACTCTGGTTGCCTACCTTCGAATTGTGCATGTCGTGCTACATTGGTCAGCAGTTCAGATACAATTAGCCCAAGCTTCGCGCAGCGTTGTCCCTCAAGCCGGAGCTCATCCGCTGATAACAAGACACTTACCGCCAAGCGGTCCAGGCCGCAATTTGTGACGAAGAAGCAAAGCTGCTGGAGGTATCTCGCGGCATCGATGAGACGGTTTTGATCTGGCACCTGCAGCGCCCGATGAACATCGGCGCATTGATGCAAAAGGTCTACGACGTCGAGGAGCGCGGCCTTTACCGTCACGCTATCTGACTGCATCGCTTTGGCCGAAACCGCGGATATCGCGAAAGTGAGATCGTTTTCTAGTCTGTGATTCAATTCGCGAAGAAGCAATCCATCGGGATTTGGCAATTGCACAATGTGTCTTGTCATTGCGTATTCCACGATTGTTCTCTGGGGCCTAAGCATCCGCCGCGTTTTCGTTCGAATAGCGATACGATTCCACATAACGCGGGCGTCCGAGACGGGACCTTATAGCTCGGCAACACAGCGTTCCGATTCGATTTCTGACACGTCGAAGGCGATCTCCCCTGGAATCACCGCAAGAATAATTCAGAGGATGGTCACAGCGCGCGCGGCGATTATGTGATCGGTCAAACGAACATGACTCCCAATGCGGGTGCAGGTTAACTTGGCGAAATAAACGACCGGGCGTGTCATTCGAACGGGATGCCAATTAAGGGGCCGATATCGCTAGGTCGCTTTTCTGATAGAGGTCACCTCTTCGTCAGCACTGGAAGCGTGGCTTTCGCTCGCAAAGGTATTGGCTTGGTCGAATAAGGCGGGTCGGCCCGTGCAGACCGACTACGCAACTCGTTCAGACATTGCAGCCTGAAAAAAGACGGGATGGTCCAGCACAAAGCGGGACCAAGCACGATTGCTGCAAGAATTGTAGGCTTGGACATGTAAGTGACTCCTCTTGATGCTCCCCACGGTAGCGGTCCTACCTCGGACCAGCTTGTTTATTCCTGATCTATTTAGACGGTAACTGCGCAGTTCATGCGCAACGACACCAGGGGTTTATCTTTCAGATCCACCCGGTGAAAGCTACGATGACGCAGCCCCCTGTGGGCGGCATACTATTCGAGATTGTTCGACGATTATCGATGCGTCCAGACCGACATCGGCCTCAAACTCGGTTCGCTAATCACGACTCGAGGATCATTTCGAAGCAAATTTTTCCGCAACTAGACCGCTACCGGTGGAGGCGATTTCGAGCAATTTGACGGCAAGATCCGTGCTCACCATCCGCAGGAGGTTGGCGCGAAGTTCTGGTCTGCTCGCTGTAAACTCTGTCAAGTGCTGCAGGTCCCACTTTGCGATCGTCCCGGGACCGCGAGCTATCACATCGGCCGGACTGGCCAAGCCACAATAGGCGCTCACGTCCCCGATTAGCTGACCGGGTCGCAACGCCATTCTAGAGTTACCGCTGAGAATAGCTTCTAGATCCCCAGCTATGACGACAATTGCCTCGGATATGTGTTGACCTTTTTCGAGAATAACCTCCCCGGGCGAGCAGTCGATCCAACGGGCAAGGGTGACGAGCTTCAAGAAGTCTCGCTTGTCGATCGAGCTGAATGCGACACGGTAGAGATTTTCTTCTTTGTCACTGAGAACTACCGGCCGCCGCTCCAAAGCTGTCGCCACGACGCGGATCGTGTTGACGATTATGAACGCCACCCCCCAAACAATGGGCGGCCACAGTATTTCGTTCTGGAAATAGTAATATGGCAAGGTGAGGCCCTCACCTACGATTGCCAAAATGCGCAACTTGAGGACATCTCGCACCGAGTACGCCACGAGAAACACAATGTTCGATAGGTTAATCAGACCGCCGATCCCGAAAACCTGATCGGCCACGAACCCGTACATAGAGACTCCCACGACGTGTTAAGATGCACCCAAGCCAACCACGAGCCAACTCGAACGGAGGCTGACGACGTCGGGCAACGCCGACGCTAATCGTCCGAGATGCAACGGATCGACGCCCGATAGTGCAGCGGTCGCCGCCGAAATTGCGAGCTACGATACAATTGCCAAATCGACGTTCGAATTCGATAGGGAAGTTGGTCCTCTGGTATAAAGACGACATAATGACGATTGAGGGTCGAGGCGCGCGCAATTATTCGAGGGCTTTGTGGTGGTAATCTTCTATGAAGTAGGCGGCTGCAAGCCCACCATATGCGTACCCCAAAATGGGCATCGATAGAGTTCAACCGAATAGAATGCAAGAAATGGCCGATAGTACGCTCAGGGCCCACTACCCAATTTCGCACCCATCCGCTTCGTATAAGATCAGCGCCCGTTAGGCGACTGTAGCCTGCAACATCAACCGCCAGCACCACCACTGTCAGTCATGAGACCCTCTCTGTCGTCGCCTCAACGACGTCACGCTAAAGTTCGATACCACAGCGTTCCAGTTCGGCTTCGATCGCGTTAAAGACGATCTCGGTCGGCATTAATACAAGATTGGTCCAGAGGATGATCACAGCGCGCGCGGCGATTAGGTATTCGGTCATACAAGCTGCTCTCATGCGAGGTGTTGGTTGGTTAGCTCCATGGTGCGCGCGCGTGCGTGATACCCACATTAGCGGTCGATCTCGGGTCCACAGCGGAGGAGCGGCGACGGTGTCGCGATAAAGTCTGTGGCGTTCGAGCGTGTCCATCGATCCCGGAATCGCGTTCGTTCACAGGCGTTTTGGCCGGGTCTGAGAGGGTGGGGAGGCCTGCGCTTAACAGGTCTGCATCGGTTGATAGACCGCATACGCACATTGGTTCAGTTATTGCGTCCTCAGCAAACGCGGGTTGTCCGCTGCCAAACGCAGCAAGCAAGGTCGTCGCAACGATTGTAAATTTGGACATGTAACCTGCTTCTCATGATGCTGTATCGTGTAGCGGACCAGCTTCGGACGATCTTGTTCATTCCTGATCCATTTAGACGGTTACTGCGCACTTCCATCCGCCGTACGGCGGTGAAAATCATCTCTTCTCGATTTAGGATATGAGCTCCAACTTTGGAGTTCTGCAGGCGGTGACGAAGGGAGAAAAGCTCGTGACTGGGCCGCGCGCCGGGCAATCCCCCTCGTTGTGAGATCTGCCGAGACGGCATAGAGCCCTCGCTCGGTTCTCTGTCGCTTAGTCTAAGGCGATTTGGAACCAGCCCAGCCAATTCCGGTCATTTGCCCGCCGAGCTCTGAAACGATCGACGCACTTCTTGGAACAAAAGGGGGTTCGCCACGAGTAGTGCCGGACGAGACCAAACTTTCTATCACAAACAGCGCAGCGCGTGGCTCTGCGACATCCAAGACTTCCGGAGCAGCTCAGCATTGCAGTCTCCTCTTGGTATCAACGTCGTTTGTTCGTCGATCATCCTTCTTTCACGATCGCACTCCATGAGCCTCATCTAAGACGATCGCAATTGAACGTGGGCAACCGTCGGGCATCCAAAGTGGTCACCGAACGATACGAAGGTTTATGGCGCTCGAAAGCCGACGGCTTGTCGATGCTCGGCGGCGTAGGCGATCGTGCTCCTATCGTGAACTATAGGGTATCGTCCACCCCCAAAACAATCTTGATCATTCGCGACCTATTTAGAGGGAAAATGCGGTTTCGCTCTCAACCCTTCGAGAAAGGCAAATTGTAACGTCTTCGCATTCTCTGAGATCCGACAAATCGAGCGGTGAAGCGTGACGTCGACAGAAGTGCCCTGGCCTTCAATTTGCCTCCGGGAAATGCCAACCTGTCCAAGAGTCCCGACGCGCGACACGCTTGCGCGGTGCAGCTCTTGATATTGCTGGCCCATCAGCCCACACAGACCGGCAACACTCTTCGCCTGTACCCAATGCTGATTTCTCGTTGCGATTACGAGTTCTGGCCACATGCGAAGACTTACGCCTTACTCGCGTGGGCCGGCGATGAGCATCGATCGGCCGTGCATCAGGATTTGGCTTAGCCAGGGCGTCAACGCTTGTTTGATCCGTCATTTCATCGGGCAGAGACTCGACCGACTGCTGGTCCGGCGCCACCTCGATGGACAGTGGCGAGAATGTCGGCTGATTGGTATCCAGCACAACCTTCTCCGGCCATTTACGCTCGGATCTGATCCGGATAGTCGCACTGTCGATGATCTCCGGCTGATCAGGAAAACTCGGCGAGGGCTCCGGCAAAGACCAGCCGGCTATCAGCAGAAAACCCACAAGCGCGCTTCCGACAACAATAAAATATCTGACTATGGGCACAGTCGATAGCTCCAGCGAATAGAGCAATCGCGGACGGCCCGTGGCAGCGACGTTTGACCACACTTTTGCGCGGCAATTCGATTAAAACTGAGGCACTGCCACATCGCATCTTGAGAGCAAATTCTCCTTCACCAGTTCCACGACGTCCCTGCCATGGCTTTGCATAACGGTATCGCCCACCACGTCAATGCTTGACGCGCGAATTCGCAATGTTTCGACAATGATATACGCAACGACTCGCCCATCGCATTCAGACCCTGCTGTCATTCCTGCCACAACATGCAGCCAACTGCGGGGCTGGTCTTGAATGAGAATGCGAGGACTTGAACCCGCCTACGCAGACAGCGCACATTACTCGAAGGTGTTTTGCTTTAGCCGACGATCTTGGTGCCGGATTGGAGCTGGTTGAGATTTGCAAGGCGCGCTCGCGAGCGGGGATTCAACTCCTCCTGGCATTCGATCAAACGCCGCACTGAGATGTTTGTAGGCTGCTACCACGCGAGCCTGCTTCAGTAACAGATCTTCAGGGTCCGTCGCAGCGTTCAATTCAAACAGGGGCAGACTGCGGTTTCGCCAAGTCGATTGCCGACGGCAAGCTTTCTTCGGCCTCGGAATAATCCTCCGCTGATCGAGACGCCAAAATGAGCCCTATCATCCTGAGCAAAGCAAGCATGTACAGAAATTTTCCGCCGCGATGCTGCGCCTCAATTGCTCTCGTGGTCATTTCAGTTATTGCCATTCCGGCAACCGTCTGTTCAAGCTTTCGCCCTGCCCGATGTCGCCACCCTTCGTCTGGTTTGCCGCGTCCGAACACTTGTCTGTTCGAGGATTTGCCTGGCCACAATGAGATCGGGAGTTGCAAAGCCTTCAGTAAATCGACCGTAAATCGGTTCAATAAGATCATGTGCGCCCTGGGCTTGACCTTGATCAATCCAAAGTCGCGCGAGTTGCAATCCCGCCCGCAATTCGAACGAAAGCGCCGATTGTTTCTCCGCCAGCGTCATCGCCTCCTCCAAGCATTCTTGAGCCGAGGCGTTCTGCGGCGATTCCCCAGACAGAAACACCAGGCCCTTCGTCAAGGCGAGAGCAGGAAGGTGAAGAGGCCTCTTGGCCGCAAGCTGAGCCGCAATCGACTCGTCGACGAGAGCCAACGCGTCCGCGCGCTCGTTTTGTTTTGCGAGGCTTACCGCCAGTTCGGAGATAAAGTCCGTAACCAGCATTTCGTATCGCAAGATCCGTAACTTCTCCAAACTATCGCGAAGATGCCGCACGCCTTCCATTGTCTGGCCGATGCGGATCAAATGCCGTCCCTTGAGCCCAACAGCGACTGCGCGAAATGGCGCCAATGAATATTTCTCCGCGGCGAGTTCCAATCCGGAAAGGTTCCGTTCGACTTGCCGCAAGTCGTCTATCCAGAAATAGAACGGCATTGTCAGAATAAGCGCGCGACACAGGGCGATCGGGTGGTCTGATCTTTCAGCTTCCTCGATGGTCCTTTCTGCGTCACGGGCGGCTCTGTCAAGATTGCCCGCGAACCAATGCGACCGGGTAAGGATAAACAGTGATGTGGTGCGCAGATCGAACAGGTACTGAGTTGCATTAAACCGTCGGGAAGTCGGCGAACTGTGCAGCGCCTGTTCAAGATATTTTTGCGCCTGGAGCTGGTCTCCAAGCATATAATACGCTGCCCCCTTCATCGAGTCCGCGAGGGCCGCATCCTCGGGGCTTCCGGTCTTCTTCGCAACAGTCTCGGCGCGTAGCGCAACGTTAAGGCTACCGGACGCGTCGATGATGCGATGGAGATACATCGACATCCCGCTGAGAAGACGTAATTGCTGGTAGGTATCTTCACGCCGCTCTGCGAAGGTCAACGCTGTATTGAAGGCATCGCGAACCTTTTCACTGTTCCCTGTGGTAAACATCATCGACAGCGCCAGCGTAGCGTAGATTTCCATCTGATCCCGCGGGTCGCAGTCCGCAGCCATCCGATCGATCGCTCGCTCCATCCAACCTCGGCACTCCACAAAAAACGACATCGCCAGAAAACTCTGCGCGGAAGCCGCCGCCATTCTTATAGCCGTGTTGTCGTTTCCTGAGGAACCAAAGCTCCATTCGAGCGCGGCACGGATATTTCCAAGATAGTCTCGCAGTGCGCCTGCTGGAGCTTCCGCCGGCTCCAGAGCGAAGAGATTGCCACGATTGCTTTCCAACAACTGTATCGAAAAATTCGCATGCCGCTCCGCTATGGAATCATACTCGCCGCTTACAGCGAGTTTCTCCAATGCATAGCAGCGCGTTGTATCCAGCAATCGGTAAAGCGCCCCGCGGGAGCTGGTCCGCACTCCCATAAGCGATTTGTTGACAAGATTTTCTACTGCGCCCTCGATTTCGGACCGGCCAATTTCTCCTTCTTCCCCCACGGCGAGCGCCGCCTCCAGCGTGAAGTGCCCGATGAAAATCGCAACCCGCCGCAGCACAACCCGCTCGACCTCGGAAAGGTGATCGTGGCTCCAATCGAGGGTCGCTTTGAGCGTCTGGTGCCGCGGATTCGCGGTTCGGCGACCGAACTTCAAGAGATCGAGGCGCGAACCTAGTTTCGTCACCGTATTTCTGATGCCGAAGTTAGCGGCTCTTCCGGCGGCGAGTTCGATTGCGAGTGCAATCCCGTCGAGCTTGCGGCAAATCTCGGCGACAATCGGCGCTTCATCAGTACTGAGCGAAAAATCGCCGCCGCGCGCGCTGATACGCTCCATGAACAGCCGTGCAGCCGGATAGGCAAGCACCGCCTGCGCAGTCAGTTCCGGCTGCTCTGGCGGGCAATCCAGTGGAGGAAGATGAAACACACGCTCACCGGCGAGTTGCAATCTCTGCCTGCTGGTCACAAGTATACGAACTTCGGGAGCACTTTGAAGAATGCTCTCGGCGACCTCCGCGGCATTTTCGATAAGATGCTCGCAACTATCCAGGATGACCAGAGCCCTTCGAGGGCGCAGAAAATCGAGCAGTGCATCGCTGCGATTGACAAAACGCACGTCAGCCCCGAGCGCGGATGCGACGGCGCCGATGATATGTTCCTTGTCGCTTATGGCTGATAGATCAACAAAAAATGCCGCGCCGAAGAAATCCGCCAAGGCCGCATGTCCGACAGCCAGAGCAACCGTTGTCTTGCCAATGCCGCCAGCACCCAGAATTGTAATCAGGCGTTGCTCCGCCTGGAGCCAACCTTGAATCTCACGGACAATATTTTCGCGACCGACCATGCGGCCCAGTGCGGGCGGCAGGCGGGACAACCTCTCAGATGCGCTAGTCGCTTCGCGGTCCGCGGTGTAGCGCGTGACCGGCGCGATGAAGCTATAGCCATGGCCCTGTATACTCGCGATGTACCTGTTGCCGAACTGACCATCGCCCAGTGCCTTGCGCAGCGCCGATAGATGGACGCGCAGACTGCCTTCCTCGACCGTTACGTCAGGCCATGCCTTCGCCATCAGTTCGGACTTCGCGACAACGCCACCGGCGTTTTCGAGAAGAGCGATCAGGATGTCGTAAGCCCTGCCACCAAGTGGAATGACCTGGCTCGCCTTCTTGAGAGAGCGTTCGGCCACATTCATCTCGAATGGGCCAAACCGAAGCCAGCTTGCACGCGGCAGGCCAATTTGTTGAACCGACATGAGTTATTCCGCCAAGATCCTCGACGATTCGATCGTTGCACCGTTCGTCGTCAGTCTTGTGCAAATACACCCCCAGTCCCCATCGAGTGTTAGCTGAAACTTCCTCCAGCAACAAGCTTGTCAGTGTATCGAATTGATCGCGCGGTCGCGCCGGTATGAGCCGTGTAACACCTGCTTGGCCAACCGCAGATCGGGGCTCTCAAGGCCTTCGCGAAATTTCGCGTGGGTGGCCTGCAAGATCCGCCACGCGGCCTCCTTCGGCCCGGCCGACTTTTCGGCAACAGCAAGGCTGGTCGCGGCCCTGAGCGCCCACGACAAGCTCGCTTGTTTCTTCGATAGTTCGAGCGCACTGAGAAAATACTGCCTGCCAGCCGTAAGCCCCTCGTCGTTGGCCAGGGCCAGTTCGCCCCTGATACGACGCAGTTCCGGAGCGCACCATTGGATCTCGTCAAGATCGATCTTCGCTTGTTCGAAGACAGCAAGTCCTTGTCGAGTTCGACCCGCGACAGCCATACATCTTGCAAACTCGGCTTGCAGGATCCAGTTGAAGACCCGATAGCGTGCCGTCGACAGCTTCTCCAGGCCGCGGTAGAGCGTCGCCGAAGCCACATCGCCCTCGCCCCGCCTGATTCTGCAGAGAGCTTGCATGCTGAGGCCGAATCCGAGATAGCTCTCCACAGAGTATTTTGCCGCGTGGTCGACAAGTTTGTTGGCGAGTGCTTCGGTCTCGAGAACGTCTGGACTTGTCAGGTACGTATTGAAGCTTGCCCAGGCGAGCGCCACGCAGAGTGGCACCGCATGATCGAGTTGGCGAGCCTCAGCGATCGACATCAGACTGAGGCGCCGTGCTTGATCAGGACAGCCACGCAGCCAGACCAGGTTCGCCAGGACGGCGAGGGCATCGACCTTTCGATCGTAGCCAAACCGCCTGATAAGAGATTGTCGAGACGCTTCATCATCGCGATGCAGAGATAATTCGAGATGAGCTTCAGCCTGCAATGTTCGCCCAGTGTGGTGGTCGGTCACGCCGCGCATGTAATTGGCCATTGCGATCGCGCCGCGATCACTGCTCCCCTCAGCGACTTCGCCGCATTGATCTGCCAATTCTGTCGCCTCGGCATAGCTGGGAAGCCGTATCTGGTGAGCCCAGAGAACGAGCAGGGAATCGAGCTGGCAATCGGTGTCGTTGAGGCACTCCGCAAGTAGCCGTGCTTTCGCCCAGCTCGCATACGACTCTTCCGTCATACCATCCGTGAACATCATGCAGCTGGCGAGTGCGGACTGAATGATCATTTCTTGCCGTGAGCCGACACTCGCATCGTCAATGCGACTTATGGCTTTCGTCATCCACTCGCGGCATTCGGTGAGCAGCGCCAATGCCATCCAGGTGCTCGCCGAGGCCGCGGCAAGCTCAACCCCAATTTCCGAGTCACCCTCGACTGAGAAAGACCATTTCAGAGCGGCTCTGAGATTGCCGATCTCGCCCCCAAGCGCCCTGAGCCTTTCAGGCATATCCATTGAAGCGCCTTGTTTGAACAAATCGCAGAAGTAGAGGGCGTGCCGCCGGCGAAGGAAGTTCTCGTCATCGCTCTCGGCAAGTCGTCGTGAAGCAAAGGCGAGAGTAGTGTCGAGTAAGCGCAGCCGCCCCTCCTGTCCCCGAGCGGCAATCATCGACTTTGAACGAAGCTCCCAAACGCAATCCGAGACATCCGCTTCATCTATCATCTCGTCAGCGACAACGGCGACCGCCGCTTCGAATGTAAATCCGCCGGCAAAAACACTGAGCCGGCTCAACACGCGCTGCTCTGCCTCCCCAAGCAGGTCATAGCTCCACTCAAGCGCCGCGTTTAAGGTCTGGTGCCTCGGCGGGGCCGTTCTACGCCCGACCCATGACAGGTTTAGCCGGTCTTCGAGCAAGCTTGCGGTCTTGCCGAGGCCAAATATCTCAACCCTGCCGGCTGCGAGTTCGATTGCCAATGGAATTCCGTCAAGCCGCCGACAGATTCCCGCGGCAATCGACGCATCCGCA
>Ga0209006_10005794_pt1 | contig 11222 bp, 11 predicted proteins | sample JacPin_JW_Ref_O2_FD_188567 | JGI IMG/M metagenome (GOLD analysis project Ga0209006, IMG submission 188567) | Forest soil microbial communities from Algoma, Ontario, Canada - Jack Pine, Ontario site 1_JW_Ref_O2 (SPAdes) (version 2) | ecosystem: Environmental > Terrestrial > Soil > Boreal... | reverse complement strand
CGAGGTCGGGTTCGACGAGCCAGATTTGGCGGTCTTTGAAGTAGCTGAAGAGTCTGTCGTTTTGACGCTTGTCGAGTTCTCGGGCCCAGATAATCCTTGAGCCGTCAATGTCGGCGCCGTTGTAGACCCATTCATCGTGAATATTGTGATCATCCGAGTAGCGCACCATGATGAGGTGCTTTCCGGGAGTCTCGAGAAGCTGCTTTGTGACGGCGATACGGCTCGAGTCTCCCGTGCAGGTCCACCAGAGAGGATCGCAAGCGTGGCGCGCAACGTTGATACCTGTTTCGAACACCAGCAGAATCACGAGCGCGCGAGACAACGCCACGCCCACCGGCCGCGCCTTCCATTTCATTGTGCGTAAATGGCGCACGGCCGGCGTCAGCAGGGCGTAGATCACGCAAGTCAGTGGTGCTGCATAGTGCGGCGCGGACCAAATCACCGCGAATACCCCTGCAAGGCAGAGAAAAAATGTAACGACTAGCAGGCGCGTCTTGCGTTCTCTAAACACAAACGGCAGCGCCGGCAGCACGAACAGAGCGCCCGGCCAGAAGAACTCCACCCCCATTCTCGCCACTTTTTCCGCCGTCACATCTCGCACGTCCTTCCAGGTGGTTTGATAGTCCTCGCGCTCCCACCCGTTATAGAAATCCTCGAATTGCTGATTGTTGTAGGTGAGTGCGGGTTTGAGGTGTTCCCATAGGAAGAGAGGAGTCGAGTGATATGTGCGCGTATTCAGAACGTGCGGAAAGAGCAGGGCATGGCCGGTCAGTTGCAAATTGTAAAAGCCGATGAACGCCAGAGCGAGCACCAAGACGGCGGAGAGCGGCAGAAGGAAGTTTCGAATGCGTGCTCCGGCGGCGTCTCGCGATTTTATTTTTCCTATCAGCCACCAGAGCAGCCACACTCCGGCAGGAACACAAAAGAGAAGTCCCTCGTAGGGGCGGCTATTCGCGAGGATGGTGACGCCCAATCCGAGGAGCAGGGCCCAGCCAACACTGGCGCGCCGCCGGATGCGCGGTAGCGCTCCCAACACCAGCGCTCCGCCGGCCGCCGCGACGGCCCCGCCCCAGTAGCTGTTCATCCAATAACTTGCGATGCCCAAATTAAGCGCCGCAAAAACGCCGCCCAAGAGCGCCCATCGCGCCGGCATCCACCCTTGTAGCATCCAGAGGATGGCCGCGCACATGGCGGCGTCGCTCAGCAGTACGCCGATCCACGGATTGCCGAGCAACTGTCCGATGGCCATCACCGCGCCCTGTGCGGGCGGGTACATCGAGGAATACGTCGGAAACCAATTCACGTGAAACGTTTCGAAGCTCATCCACATCGGGTGAGTGGGATTGGCGAGGCGACCATGCGCAAACGTATCCGCCATCAACAGGTAGCTGAACTCATCGTGAATGCCGGGGATGGGTACGGGCAATAGCGGCAGCACGGCGAGGCGAATGGCCACGACACTGAAAAACATCAAGCAAACAGCGAGCGTCTTACGTTCCGCTAAACGCGAGAGAGATTTTTCGATTTGATGAAAAGCGGTTCCGCCAAACGTTGGCTTCCAAAGAGCCACCAGTGCGAGCGCGAGCGTTAGCGCCAGCGCAATCTCTGCCGTGGGCCAGAAGTGAGTATCCGATTGGCTTCCGAGCGGATTCATTTAGCGAAATGGGATTCCAACGTGGAGCGATTCTGGAATACACGTGCAAAAGTTATCCACGGTTGTCGTGCAAGGATTTTAGCTTGGAATTCTCGTGAGCGCTCGGCTGAATTTTAGGTACGGCAGGAGGAAACGACCCTCCTCTGAAAGCGAGCCGCCCGCTATGTCGATACGGCGAATCCGCGCAGGAGGTGACAGTTTGCGTAAAGGAGCGAGCTCAGCGTTCGATTTCCATCTCGATATTTTCGGCGGGCGTTTCCGATTTCTTTGTGTTCAATGAGCCTTCCTTGAAATCGGCGAGCTCGAGACGCAAGTTCCCCGCGTTGGAAGAAAAAGCAAGGCCTGTCTCCATGCTCACCGCGCCACTGCGAATGAGCTTCTCGATTTCTCCATCGAAATGCTGCATGCCTTCGGTGTCGCCGTCGCGCATGGCGTCGAGCAGGGACTTGCCTTCGGTTTCGCCCTTCTCAACGTATTCGCGAGTGCGCATCGTGGAGGTAAGAATCTCGATCACGGCGATCCTGCCCTTGTCGTCTTTGCGTGGCAGGAGCCGCTGGGAAATGATGTAGCGGAAGGCCTTGGAAAGCCGATTGCGTACGCCTTGCTGATCACTCATTGGGAACGCACCGACAATGCGCTCGACGGTTTTCGCGGCGTCAATAGTGTGCAACGTGGAAAGGACGAGGTGCCCGGTTTCCGATGCTTCCAATGCGATCTCAATCGTTTCGCGGTCGCGCATCTCTCCGACGAGAATCACTTTGGGGGCCTGGCGCAGGGCCGCGCGAAGAGCGAGGGCGAAGGTCGGCGTGTCGCTGTGTAGTTCGCGCTGGTGGATCGTAGCTTTCTTGTGTTTGTGAAGAAACTCGATGGGATCTTCGATGGTCAGGATGTGAAACGCCTTTTCGGTGTTCATCATGTCGATGACCGCCGCCAGCGTCGATGACTTTCCCGAACCGGTCGGCCCTGTTACGAGGACGATCCCGTTTCTTAGCTGCACCACGTCCCGCAGCTTTGCCGGCAGATTCAGTTCTTCAAAGCCTGGAATACGGTCCGGTATCACGCGCATGACCACGGCGCAGCTTCCACGCTGGCGGAAAATATTCACGCGGAATCGTCCGACACCGGCAACCCCGTACGAAAGATCCGCCGAACCTTCTTGCTCGAGCTTGCGGATGGGATGTTCGTTTTTGCCCATCAAGTCGCGCGCGATGTTGTCCGTATCTTGCGCGCTGAGGCATTCGAGCCCTTTGAATTTCAACTCGACGAGTTGCCCGCTTACTTCAATTTGCGGGGCACGCCCAGGGGAAAAAATCAGGTCACTTACGTGGCCGTGTGATTTGAGCATTGCAGTGATGAGCTGCGGCGTATCAAATTTGCGTTGCAGCGGTGGTGCCTCTGTTGGTGCGGCTTGCGCTGGTGCCACTTGTGTTGGGGTTCCCATTGTTTCCTGACTTAGTCATCTGAGGGATGGGGCTGGGTAGAACGGGTAACGACACAGCCGATTGTAGACGAAGGGAGAGGCGCGCGGGATGTAACCCTCAGCAGACGTGCTCAATAGTTACCTCTAGGATGCAGAACGATTTACCTTCCCACACCGCAGACGTCAGAGAGCCGCGAGTCTCCGCTCAGAATTGACGCGGCGCGTTTGATGCCAAATGACGTGCCCGCGCCATTTTCGACGTTCAGGAATGCCGATATTGAATTTTGAGTAGTGCTACTTCGAAGCGCCGTCAATGAAGCTAGCGATGTTGGACTTGAGCTTGGCGAGATCCTCATCGCGCAGATACATCATGTGTCCCGCGCCGTAATACTGCAGGTGGATATTCTTCTGCAATTTTTCGGGCAGACCCAGATGCTCCATCGTAAATTCCGTAGCGTAAAAGGGCGTGGCTAGGTCATACAATCCATTTTCAACTTCGATTTGCAAGTGCGGGTTCGTGAGCATCGCCTGGATCAAATCGCCCTCTACGTTCGGCGAGCCTGGGAAGCCAAAATTCTCGCCGCTGCGGTGTTTCCAGTCCCAATTGTTGCCGGCTTCGTCAGACGCAGTGTGGTATACCTTGTCTTGCCCGAATTTCAGCTCTTCGCGAACGTAACTATTGAAGGCCGCGGTGAAAGGCCCGGTGATCGAGGTGTCCTGCGGATCGTACTCGGCGAACTCGCCGAGGAGGTCGTAGCTGTAGCCGGAGAAGCGAGCGTCGAGGCGGCCAGTCGTCAAGCCACGGCTGCGTTGTAGTTCTTTCATGAATTGGGGGAGGTTCACGCGCAGATCGGCTTTGATCAGATACTCTTCGCTCAAGCCGGTATAGCGCGACAGTTGCTTCGCGACTTCGATTTTCTCGGCGGCGCCGAGCTTCGAGCCCTTCACCAGCGCGTCAAGGTATCCCGTCTCGGCAAAGTGTCGCGCCTCTTCGAGAAATGCCGTCAGATCATCCGGCCGGTCTTTCAGCACCTTGTGATACCACGCGGTCGCCGCGTAGCTGGGCAGATAGAAAACGTAGGGCATGTCTTCGCCGGGATTGAAGGAAATTGTTCCAAGGTCCAGCACGGAAGAAATCAAAACGATCCCGTTGAAGTCCATGCCATCATGCGATTGCAGGTAGTTCGAAAGCGCTGCGGAACGAAAAGTGCCGTAGCTCTCACCAATCAAAAACTTCGGCGAATTCCAGCGGTTGTTGCGGCTGACGTAGGTATTAATGAATTGTGCGAGCGATTTCACGTCCTGGTCGACGCCCCAGAAATCCTTGTCCTGAGACTTTCCAACGGCGTGGCTAAAGCCGGTGCCAACGGGATCGACGAAGACCAAATCCGTTTTGTCGAGAAGGCAATTCGTGTTGTCCGTGAGCTTGTAGGGAGCGGGCGGCGTGGCGTCGGCGTTAACGGTCACGACGCGCTTTGGCGAAAAGGAGCCCATGTGCAGCCACACGGAAGCGGAACCCGGGCCGCCGTTGTAGACGAACGCGATGGGGCGCTGGCTCGTATCCTTCACGTCGCTGCGCGTGTAAGCGGTTGAGTAGAGCAGTGCGATGGGCTCGTCTTTCTCGTTCTTCAGGAGGATCGTTGCCGCCGTCGCCTTGTACGGGATCGTTTGCGAGCCGATTTTGATCGAGTGGTCGGTTACCGAGGATTCCTCTTTTGGTGCAGGTGGAGCGGCGGCGTCCGCCGGCTTGTCTGCGGGTTTTGCGTCTTTATCCTGAGCCGGCGCGCTGAGAGGCGACGCAGCCAAGAACAAAGCAAACGCCAAGAGAAACTTGCAGTGCTTCGGAATGCTCATCGCGACTCTCCCCCATCCAGACGGAATTAGGCCGCTCGAAGAAACGGGGAATTGTATCTCTTTTTGCCGGGCGCTCACGCTACTTCTTCTCTTGGAGGCGAAACGCAAGGCCTGTTGTCTGTCCCCACGGTTCCAAAGAAAGCGCGCTCAAATCGTCTGCAATCCAATCCGCTCCTGCGGTCAGGAGTTCTTCATCCTTCGAAGTGGTGCGCAGCGCAAGAACACGCGCACCCGCTGCTTTGCCCGACCGGACTCCCGAAGGGGCGTCCTCCACGACAACGCAATCCGCCGGAGCCATTCCAAGAATCTCCGCGCCCTTCAAATAAGGATCGGGGAAGGGCTTGCCCCGCTGGAGATCGCTCGCGGTGACGAGATGTTTGGGCATCGGCAATCCAGCCGCGCGCAAACGCACCTCCGCCAGCGCACGAGTCGCCGATGTGACAACCGCCCACAGCTGCTGCGGAATCGCTTGCAACAGATGCAAGGCGCCGGGGAGCGCCACCACGTCGGCGAGATCTTCGATTTCGCGGCGCTCGACGTCGCGATTCTCGGCATCGTGGTCGCCTTGCGGGAGCAATTCGACGATCGTGGCGAGGCTCGGCCTGCCGTGCGCCTGGCGCACAACTTCGTCAGGATCGAAGCCGTGCGTGCGCGCCCAGGCGGTCCAAACGCGCGCGACGGCGGGTGTGGAATCGACAAGCACGCCGTCCATGTCAAACAGCACGCCACCGCGTTGAATCACAGTCATCGGCAGAACCGCATCCTTCGGTCAGAAACGTCAGCACGAAAAGGCCATTAGACTACTGGAGTCCGAGAAAACAAGAAAGGTTGAGTCGCCATCCGCTCGTCACGAAGGGTTTCGCAGTTAGGTGTGCGCGTTCTCGTGGTGGCTGGCTGGCGACCTGGTTACTTTTAGTCTTGTAATTTGGTCTAGCATGAAAGACGTGAAAACCGTGAATACGCACGAAGCCAAAGCCCAGTTCTCGCGGCTCCTGTGGCTTGTCGCCGCGGGCGAAGAGATCACCATCGCGAATCGTGGTGTTCCTATAGCGCCGGCTAGTCCCAGTTGCTGCCGGCGCCAAGCGCAAGATTGGAGCTTTCGCAAGCCAAATGCAATCCCTGAAGAGTTTGACGACACTCTGTCCGAAGAACTCCTCGCCGTTTTCGAAGGCAAGCCAAAACAAGCGAAGAACAAGGCATGAAATATCCCTTGGATACGAGCACCTTCCTCCGCAGTCTTGGCACCGAGCATAACTTGAATAAAACCCGCACCTTGCTCAAATACGAAGTGAGACTATGTTTTGTGGGAAGTAGAAAAACTACGCAAGAATCCTTCAGCAAGGTTGGGGTGGGAGACGGGGATTGAACCCGCGACATTCGGTGCCACAGACCGACGCTCTACCAGCTGAGCTACTCCCACCGCCGTTCGATTTTCCCAGTTTACGCTACTTTCTCACGCTAGAAAAGCGTCGCCGAAAGGATCCCATCAGCCCGGTCCCCCCACGAAAAAATAGGGCCATCCCACGCCTCCGCTTTCCATGAACCGCAGCGCCCGTGCCGAGCATCCAATTTTCATTGCAGGGATTGCAAGATGCAGGTCCAAACGCTTACAGTACGCTATGCAAAACTCAGCCCAGGCCTGAGGACCACCTGATCCGTATCCGTTCTCCGTGGCTGCTGGGAACGGCCTTCCGCAAGCATCTAGCGAAGCCGGCGCTTTTCGGGTTTTCTCGAAGAGCGAGGCGAAAAGGCCGCTGCTTTTCGTACTCTGCAAGGGGCGTCCGAAGTCTTCGCAGAGTTTGCAGAGAATATTCAGTGCTTGGGTGTTGATCGATTCAGAGGCGAATCAATGCCGGCGGGGAAATTGAGTTTCAAATGAAATCTCTCCATCCAGCGCGACGAGGCAAACCTAAGGAGGGTAAGGAAGACTTGAGCCGTGTCTTGCTGCTGAGGCTCGAGATGCTCAGCGATCCCGGTTTGCTCTGCGCGGTGCGCGGCGCGGTCGAGCGGTTGACGGAAGCGTTTGGCTTTTCCCCGCCAGACTGTCGCGCGGTCACCCGCGCTGTCGACGAGGCACTGACGAACATTATCCGGCATGCTTATAATGGCCGGCCCGACCGGCCGATCGAGATGTATTTCCGCTCCGTCCGCCAGCAGACCAAGCCAAAGGCTTCCCGAGGTCTCGAGATACTTTTGTGCGATCGCGGGCCATCAATAGAGCGGGCGCGACTGTGCATGCGAGCGCTCGAAGAAGTGAAGCCTGGTGGACTCGGCTTGCATTTCATTCAGCAAAGCATGGATATCGTTGAATACAAGCGCGCGAATGGGACCAATCGTCTCCGCTTGGTCAAGTACGTCCGCGCGCCGATGCAGGATATGAAGTCACCAGGGGTTAAGGAGAAAAACTGTGCAGATTTCCAGCCGGCAACTCGATAAGACCACTATTTTCGATGTGTCCGGAGATATCGACCTGGCGAACTCGCCTGCCGTTCGCAAGGCTCTGCTGCACGAAGTCCGGGACAATCGTACGCCCCGGGTTGTGCTGAACCTCAGCAAGGTCCGCTACATCGATAGCTCGGGCGTTGCTTCGCTGGTCGAAGGCCTGAAAGCCTCCCGCGACGTCGGCTCACGATTCATCTTGTTCGGGTTGAGCACATCTGCGCGGGAAGTCTTGCAGCTCTCGCGTTTGCTGAAGATTTTTGAGGTTTACGACAACGAAGAACAGGCGCTCGCGGGCTAACAAGTCTGTCTCAGGGCGGCGGATTTTCTTGAGTTTCAGTGAATTGCATTGCAGGAGACTGCGCAACACAAAATAGCGATGGAATTCGTGTCACAAATCGGTGCCAGCGTGACGGACGCCCTTGCCTATGTCGGTTCTCTTGCCTCACTGGGCGGCCGCGCGGCCTACTACGCCTTTGTAGCACCGTTCCAGGGCAAGCCACTGCGTTTGCAGCGCGCCGTCTCGCAGGCCATGGACGTGGGCGTCCGGGCTTTGCCGATTCTCTCGCTGATTACCTTTTTTATTGGATTGATTCTCGCGCTTCAGGCCGCGTACGAGTTGCGGCGGTTTGGAGCGATGAACTATGTCGCCACCGCCGTCGCGGTGTCGATGTCGCGCGAACTTGGCCCGCTCATCACGGCCATCGTCGTGATCGGCCGGTCAGGCTCGGCATTCGCCGCGGAAATCGGCACTATGAAGGTAACGGAAGAAATCGACGCGCTGGAAACGATGGCCATAAGTCCGATCCGTTTTCTGGTCACGCCCAAATTTCTAGCTATGATTGTGATGTTGCCTTGTCTCACAATCTGGGCCAACGCCATGGGCATTCTCGGCGGATCGCTGTTCGGTGTAGCGCAAGCCGATTTTACGTTTCGCCGTTATATCCAGGTTTCGCTGGATTCGCTCTTTCTGCGCGACATCATGACCGGACTTGTGAAGAGCGTGATGTTTGGCATCACGATCACTGCCGTGGGTTGTCAAGAAGGATTGGCGACAGGAGCGGGCGCGGAGCAAGTTGGCCGCTCAACGACAAGGGCTGTTGTGGTCTCGATTTTTCTGGTCGTGTTGGTGGATCTAGTTTTTACGAGCCTGTTCTTTTTCATAAGCGGCAGCTAGGGACGTGTGACTTTGCCTACGGGAATGGAAAACACAGATTCGCTCGATTCGCAGGTGATGATCTCGCTGCGCGACGTGCGTGTGAGTTATGGCGAGGTAGAGATTCTGCACGGCATCACTTTTGACGTGAAGCGTGGCGAAACGCTGGTGATTCTCGGAGGCTCCGGTTCCGGCAAGAGCACGCTTCTGCGCACGCTGGTCGGCCTGGAAAAACCGAGCTCCGGAGAAATCTGGATCAAAGGCGAGAATATCGCGGCAGTCTCCGATTCGGAAATGGACGAGATTCGTAAAAAAATCGGCATGTCATTTCAGGGCGGAGCGCTTTTTGGCTCGATGACCGTCGGTGAAAACGTAGCTCTGCCGCTCCGCGAACACACCAAACTCGAAGACTCGACCATCGAAATTATGCTGCGCCTCAAGCTCGAACAGGTAGGACTCGAAGGGTTCGAATACTACATGCCTTCGCAACTCAGCGGCGGCATGAAGAAGCGCGCGGCCGTCGCTCGCGCTCTGGCGATGGACCCGGAGATACTTTTCTTCGATGAGCCGTCGGCGGGATTGGATCCGATCATCGCTGCTGGCATCGACCAGTTGATCCTGGAATTGAAGCAAGCCTTCCGCATGACCATCATCGTGGTCACGCACGAACTGGCTAGCGCCTATTTGATCGCCGACCGCATGGTGCTTATCGACAAAGGCCACGTCGTCGCCATGGGCACGACCGCGGAAATGCGCGCCAGCACGCAGCCGCGTGTGCGGCAATTTCTAGATCGTGTGCCTGAGCCGGAAGTGGCGCGCGAACTGGATTATCTGCAGATGCTCACGCAAGACCGCCGCTTGTGACGAGCACCCGCAGGGGAAAGAGGACGTGATGGCAGGGAAGCGCGACCAGGTTTTCGTTGGCCTTTTTGTTATCGTTGCCGCGGCAGTCTTGATCGGCATGGTTTTTGCTATCTCTGGTGTCTTTGGCCGCACCGCGAAGACTTATCATGCGTACTTCCCGTTCGCCGGAGGGCTCGAGCAGGGGGCAACTGTGCGCTATGCCGGAGGCCCCAAAGTGGGCCGCGTGGAAAAACTAGCCATTGACCCGCAGAATCCCGCGCGCATCGACGTCGTTTTCAGCGTGCAAACCGATCTGCCTGTCAAAATGGACAGCCGAGCCAAGATCATGAGCATGAGTCCCTTGGGCGACAATCACCTGGAAATCCTCCCAGGCGGCGCGCAAACCGCTCTCGCTCCGCCAGGGTCCTTATTGCCGTCGGACGCTTACGTCGATTTCAACGCACTGACCGCGCAAATCAATGACCTCGCGCCGCAGGCGAAGCAACTCGTTCAATCACTGAACGACCGCGCCACCGAACTGAAGGTCACGATCGACCGTGTCAACGATCTTCTCAGCGCCCAGAACCGCGCAAATCTTTCCGCCACGCTGGCGGACACGCGCGGGCTGATTGAAGAAAACCGTCCGCAGATCAAATCCACAATTCATCACCTGGACACCGTGAGCCAGAAGCTGGAGCCGCTTCTTCAGGATTTGCGAAACACTTCCGATGAAGCCAACAAAGCGCTCACGCACATCGACGAGCTTCTCGGCGAAAACCGCGCCGACGTACGCCAAGCCGTCATCGAGCTTCGCAAGTCCTTGACCACCCTCACCGACATTACCGGTCGCGTGGATCAAACGCTCGACGTCAATACCGAAAATATCGACGAGCTTCTCGATAATTTCCGCCGCGTCTCTCAGAATCTCAAGGAATTCACCGATACCATCAAGAAGCGTCCTTACACTCTCATTCGCGCCACCAATCCACGTGAACACAAACCGGGTGAGCATCAATGAAGCGAGGAAATCACGAACCCATGACGAGACCGACTGAGCCGTCCACTGAACTGCCGCGCGCCGGCCATGAACTTCCGGTTTTTCAAACGACGACTGCGACTACGACGATTACCTTCTCGATGCTTGCGCTGGCCGTTGTCTTGACCGTCGGCTGCGGCGCCGCCCGGCCGAGCAAGTATTATCAGCTCACCGTTCCCGCGGACTCCGCCTCTCCGGCGAACTCGAGCACACTTCCCATCACGTTGCTGATCGGCCGCATCACTGCTCCCGCTCTCTATCGCGAGGACCAGATCGTCTACAGCTCGGGCGGCGAAAACATGGGAACTTATGAGTACCAAAAATGGGCGGAGCCGCCCACCGAGATGATCGCTGAAATCATGCTCCGACAATTCCGCGCCTCCGGCCGTTACCACGGTGTCTACACCCTCCGAAGCGATATCCGCGGAGATTTTCTCTTACATGGACATCTCTATGATTTCAAAGAAGTCGAGGGCAGCCCGATCGTCGGCCGTGTCACGATGATCAGCCGATACTGCCCATGCACGTTGGTGACGAGATAGATATGCCCGGACGGCGCCGGCACCGAGACGAGGCCCTGCTGCGTGAAGGCCGCGTCGAGCCGCTCAGATTCCTTGAACGTGAGCCGTGACGCCGCCTCCTCCCAGGCAATCTCGGTGCGATAGGCGTAGATCGCATCCTTGTCGCCGAACGAGGGGCGCAGTGTAAGGTAGGCGCCCTCGATCCATTGCACGGCGCGGCGCGAGTAGAAGCCAAGCTCGTCGGGCGCGACGCCGTTCGGCGCCGGTGCCGGCGCCTGGCTGCTGCGCAGCGTGACGCC
>Ga0209006_10005793_pt1 | contig 11224 bp, 3 predicted proteins | sample JacPin_JW_Ref_O2_FD_188567 | JGI IMG/M metagenome (GOLD analysis project Ga0209006, IMG submission 188567) | Forest soil microbial communities from Algoma, Ontario, Canada - Jack Pine, Ontario site 1_JW_Ref_O2 (SPAdes) (version 2) | ecosystem: Environmental > Terrestrial > Soil > Boreal... | reverse complement strand
TGAACAGTTCGCCCGCCAATGGCTGAAAATTAGCACTGCTGCAAGCGTAGGGGGCCTCGGCCGCGTCGGCGACGTTGCCCGAGTACGTCACAGCGGTGCCGGTAAGTTGCTGAAGCGACGCCGGGCTCACCGGCCCGGGTCCAAGACTGAAGTCAACGTTCTCGGGCTTGTTAGTGGTGACATCAGGTGTTCCGAGGACGTTCAGATTGTCCAGTGTAAGAGTGGTGAGGTGGTTCGCGTCGTACCCTTCAAAAATGAATCTCCCCGATCCCCCGCTGGGATTGGCGAGCACAGTGACATCGCGCACGACGATGTTCGTGAATGTCGGGATGAAGTTGGTGTTCGCGGGCGTCTTCGTATAGAACGGGTCGAAACGGATAGCGTGCGCCTCATTCTCCTGGCAGATGTGCTGAAACGTGATGTTGTTGACGATCCCTCCGCGATCGGCAGCGGATTTAATGCGAAAGCCATTTCCGTTGGAATCCGCGTTGTAACCCGCCTGATTGAGGGTGTCAACCAACACGTTGTTGATTCCACCTTCCGTATAGCTTCCAATCGAAATGCCGCGCCCAGAGTAGGTGTGGAGATTGGTCAAGGAGACGTTCGATACCGGATTGCCAACTGCGGTTGAACTGATAGCAACTTGGTCGTCACCATTCGAGATGAAAGAGTTGGTGATGGTGATATTCGTGGCGTTATCGGTGGGATCGATACCGTCCGTATTCGGAATGTTGTAGGGTCCGACGATCTTGAGACCCCAAATCGTGAGCCCACTCGTCGCGTTCGCAGAACCGTTTTGCCCTTCCCAGTGAAGGTAGAAGAGCGGAGAGTTTTTTAGGGTGATCTTATAGAGCGTGAAGTTGTTCGCTTCTTCCGCTGTAATCATTTCCGGATTGTTTTGCGAACCGATTGGGCTCGTCGAGTAAGCCTTCAGGGTATTTGAATAGAATGAATAGTTCTGCGTATTGCCGTTGACGATAAGGTCGTCGGGGCCACGTCCATCGATGACGCCGTATCCCATGATGCCGGAACCGGTAGTGCCTTTTGTTTTGATGAGCGCACGACAGCCATTTCCCCGGGTTCCGATGGTGCCGCATGCTTCCTGCGTGCTGGAAACGGTTCCATTCTGGTAGTCGGCAGGATTGCGGGAGCCATACAAAGTAACGCCGCCGTCAACGAGTAGCGTTACGCCCGTCGGAAGCGAAAATGGCTGCGTAAGAAACGCGTTGAAGGTCCCTGATGCAACGAGTTCCACTGCGCTGCCAGGAGCGCAGGTGTTGAGTGCGGATTGGATGCGAGAAGTGTCAAAGGCCGTTTCGGAGGATGGCCCCCCGGAAACGATAGCAAGCTGCGCACTGAGGGTGGTGCAAACAGGCGGAAACTTAGGCTCGGTAACGTTTCGCGAGTCTTGGGCGCGCAGCACCTGCCCCGAGAACATCACGAGAAAGATGGCACAAACGAGTATCCTGCCGGTATTGAGGCTTAGGGACATAAGCCCAGCTCCGTTCACTGTGTGATAGATGTGTGCCGAGCGAGACTTCTTGCGAAAAGGTGTTTCCGCCGCAGGGTCTCCTTACGAGACGCTACAGCGCTCGGCAACCACTTGTTGGCGCGTTTTGCGCCTGCCGCAATCCTTATTCGTGTGCCGGAAAATCGAGCGAGGATCGCGACATGGTCAAAGTTTAGTTACCGCTACTGGAGCGTTCTACTGTTCTAAGGTCCAAGCTTGTGACAGGCCGTCGTGATGGCCTCAATCTGGCCAAGTCCCCGTTTTTTGGATGTACCTGTACCACCGAGTCTCAGGCGTGTTACAAAATTTGGGTTTGGGCATTGTGCGGCGGCAGGTATACATCCGGGATCCCAAGATGGTGGAAAGACGAGCATTTAGTGCGCAATTTCTATCGATTCTAGTCGCCGTCAGTATCTGTGTTTTCCCCTCGAGCGCCCAACAGCCGGCACCCTCCGCCTCGCGTGTTGCTTTGCGGATTATCGTGGTGGACTCGATACAGCAAGCGGATCAGGTTCTCGAGCGGCTGAAGAAAGGAGAAGGCTTCGCCGCGCTTGCCGCCGAAACATCGACGGATGCCACGGGGCAGAACGGCGGGCTCATGGGCAAGGTCGACGCCAAGACACTTCGCTCCGAGCTACGCGAGGCTCTCAAGGTTCTGAAGCCGGGAGACACCAGCAAACCCATCAGACTCCTTTCCGGCGGCTACGCCATCCTGAATGTACTGTCTGCTTCCGAATCCGCCAAAATTCCGAACGCGTCTACGGCTCACATCCTGCCGATGACCGCCACGGGAACCATTCGCTACCCGCCGAATGTTGTCGGCAAGAGCGAGGCGGACTTGGCCTTTCGCAGCATCGCCAAGCCCAGTGGGTGGGAGCAAAATCTTCCGCAACTCTGCGAACTTCGACAACAATCGCTCACAACGATGATCGATCAGATGTCTCGCAACGACTTGATTACCGATGTACATTCCACCGCCGAAAGCGCCTTCGACCAGATCGAGGCGCACTACGCTTTGGCCAATCTTTATGCCTTTCAAGGCACCATGGATCTAGCCATCGGGCAGTGGGAAGCTGCCTACCGAATCGCCGCCCAAAATCTTCCCGCCGCCATGACGGAACTCGAAGAGGCGCTGGGCATCGCTTATCTACATAAGTCTGAAATGGACAATGGCGTTTATTTGAATCCAGGCGAGCTGTGCTTGTTCCCGCCTTTACACGCCTCTCGTTTCGGGAAGACCGCGGACTCGGAAAAGGCGATCGAGTACTTCACGAGATATCTCAACGGCAAGCCCGACGCCCTGGACGTTCAATGGCTGCTGAATCTGGCGTACATGACTCTTGGCCGCTATCCAGAAGGTGTCCCACCGCAATTCCTGATTCCTCCGTCGGCCTTTGCCTCAAAGGAAAAGGTCGCACGGTTTCTGGATGTAGCACCCCAGATCGGCATAAACGCGTTCGGAGAAAGCGGTGGACTGATCGTCGATGATTTTGAAAACGACGGCCTACTCGACGTCGTCACGTCCGATCTCCATCAATGCGGCTCGATGCACTTTTTCCATAACAACGGTGATGGCACGTTCACTGATCGGAGCAAGGAGTCCGGACTCGCCAGCCAACTCGGCGGCTTCAACCTGATCCAGGCGGACTACAACAATGACGGCTGCCTGGACATCTTGGTCCTTCGCGGCGCCTGGGAATTCGGCCAGCGCAAATCACTTCTGCGCAACAATTGCGACGGCACATTCACGGACGTGACGAAACAAAGCGGTCTCTCTGAACCCGCCACAAGTACCCAAGCCGCAGTGTGGACGGACATTGACAACGACGGATTCATCGACCTGGTCGTGGCCAATGAAAATGCTCCCATGCAGCTTTTTCGCAACCGCGGTGATGGCACATTCGAGGACATCGCCGCCGCAGCCGGCGTCAATCGCGCCGGATTTGCGAAGGCGGTAGTCGCCGCCGACTACGACAACGATGGATTTCCGGATCTCTATGTTTCGGTAATGAACGGAATTCATTTTCTCTACCACAACAACCACAACGGCACCTTTACCGAAGTCTCGAACCCCGCGGGCCTGCGCAGCGTGCCCTGGCAAAGTTTCCCCGCGTTTTTCTTTGACTACGACAACGACGGTTGGCCCGATCTATTCGTGGCCAGTTACTACGCCTCGGTGGATGAGTCGATCCGTTCGTATTTAGGTTTGGATCCCAACGCCGAAACCATGAAGCTCTACAAGAACATGCACGATGGCACTTTTGAGGACGTCACGAAGCAAGTTGGCCTCGACAAAGTTGTGATGGCCATGGGCGCCAATTTCGGCGATATCGACAACGACGGTTATCTGGACATTTACCTTGGCACGGGCAGTCCGTCCTACGCTTCTGTTCTCCCAAACGTTCTGCTGCGCAATCATGATGGGAAATTCTTCGTCGATGTGACGGCTTCTTCAGGCACGGGCGAGCTACACAAAGGGCACGCAGTCTCCTTTGCCGACCTCGGCAACCATGGCTCGGTCGATTTGCTGGAAGCGATCGGTGGAGTTTCACCCGGCGATTCTCATGCTTTTCGCGTTTTTCGTAATCCTGGCAGCCACAATAGTTGGCTCAACGTGAAGCTGATGGGAGTTCACACGAACAGAGCCGCGATCGGGGCACGCATAAAGGTCACCGTTGAAAACGACCAGCACGAAAAACGCAAAATTTTTCGTACGGTGGGCAGCGGCGGCTCCTTCGGAGCTTCCCCTTTGGCCCAACACATTGGACTGGGCAAATCCGCGCATATCGACGAGCTCGAAATTTGGTGGCCCACTAGCGGTACTCGACAGACCTTCGCGAACGTAGGAAACGACCAGTTCCTCGAGGTCACCGAATTTGCCAAGGACTACAAGCGCTTGGCGCCGCGTGTTTTCGGTCTCGGAGTCGCCGGGCCGGCCCCTTCGAAACATCGAGAATAGAGTTCCAAGCGCGCTCCCGCGCTTTACAATGCACCTCGGACCGGCTGGCGCTGGAGGGCTGCTTTCAACATGAAAACCACACTACGCGGCGGCACTTTAGCGCTTCTTTTTCTCATCCTCGCCCGGGCAGCGACGCCCTTCCCGGACGATAAACACGACATTACAGGGGTTGTGTTAAAGGTCGATCACGAGCGTCAAAGTTTGCTCGTCTCTTGCAAGAGCGTGCCAGGATACATGGACGCGATGGTTATGTCCTTCCCAGTGCGAGATCCGATCGTGCTCGATTCTTTGCGACCTGGCGAAGCCATTCAATTCAGTTTCGTCGTTAATGGTTCCACCGGCTATGCCGAGAATATCCGGCTTCGTCCTTTTCAAAGCCTCGAGCTTGACCCCACTCAGACTCGCCGTTTGAAAATTCTCGAGACCGTTGCGTCCGAAAGCTCAACCTCCAAACCGCTTGCAGTAGGGCAAGCAGTGCCTGACTTCAGACTGACCGATCAAACGGGGCAGTCCATTTCTCTCTCTCAGTTCTCTGGAAAAGTGGTCGCCCTCACTTTTGTCTACACTCGCTGCCCGTTCCCCAATTATTGCTTTCGCTTGACCAATAATTTCGGGCAACTCCAGAAGCGCTTTGCGGACCGTCTGGGCAAAGACTTGGTTTTGCTGACGGTCGTGATTGACCCAGCCAATGATCGCCCCGCCGCGCTCGACACTTACGGAGATGTATGGAAGGCGAACAGCACCGGTTGGCACTTCCTGACCGGCTCGTTGTCTGAAATCCAAATGCTTTGCCGGCAGTTCGACATGAACTTCTACCCGGATGAAGCTGTCCTGGTTCACTCTTTTCACACCGTGCTCATCGATCGTCAAAGCCGCCTTGCCTCCAATCTCGAAGGGAACGACTTTACGTCCAAGCAGCTAGGCGACCTGGTCGAAACGATGATAAAGGGAGCAAACTAATCCACAGCAAGGTCTGCGCATGACTTCTTCGCGTCGCGATTTTCTGCGAAATCTGGGCATATCCGGTTTCGCGGCGGCCTCTCCAAGCGCTGCCGGCATTCTCCACGCAGATAGAGCGGTTGATCGAACCGAGCCCATTTATCTCGATCGAAATGAAAATCCTTATGGCCCATCGGCCAAGGTTCGCGAAGCGATTCGCGAAGCGTCGCTAAACGCCAGTGAGTATCCCCGCAGGCAGGCTACGCAACTTATCGAACGAATTGCGCAACTTCACAAAATAGATCCGTCTCAAGTAATTCTCGCCGCCGGCTCAACCGAAATACTTCGTGCCGCGTGCAACGCGTTTCTCGGCAAAGGCAAACGGCTGATCCAGCCCGCGCCTACCTTCCCGGACGCGGAATCCTACGCCAGGATGACCGGCGCCGAGATCGCTTCGGAGCCGCCCGCCCGGAATTTCGAGTTCAATTTTGACGCGATGCTCCCCCGATCAGGGGCGGGCCTCGTCTATCTCTGCAATCCCAACAATCCGACTGGCACAGTCAGCTCACACCAACACTTCGAGGCGTTCTTATCCGAACTGCCCTCGAACTACAAAGTATTGGTGGATGAGGCTTACTACGAATTCTGTGTCCGTACAAACTCTAACCCCTCCTTTCTCGAACGGCCTCTTGACGATCGAACCATTGTGACTCGCACGTTCTCCCTCGCCCATGGTCTCGCCGGACTCCGGATCGGCTACGGCGTAGCCTCTCCGGCTCTCGTCGCACAGATGCGCCCTTTTGTGAGCCAGAACTCCGTTAACTCTGTCGCTTTTAGCGCGGCCATCGCTGCGCTCGATGACGTTGACGGGCTCGCCGAAAGCATCCGCCTTAATGCGAACACCCGGCAGGAGTTCAACAACGCATGCAATGCCCGCTCCATCAAACCCCTCGATTCGCACGCCAACTTCGTGGCGTTTAACATTTACAATCCGGCGAATCTAGTCATTCGTTACTTTCGCGAGAACAACATCCACATCGCGCCCGTTTCGCTTTCTTGGGACAGCTATCTGCGTGTATCGCTCGGAAAACCGGAGGACATGCAGACGTTCTGGCGCGTATGGGATCAATCACCCATCGACAAGTCGTCCATTCGGCACTAGATGCGGTACCGAGAACGTGATCGTCATGAGTCTTACAGTGTCATCTACGGCGCGCTCGATTCGATCAAGCCGAAATCGACACGGAAATCCTGAAACGCAGCTTACAAAAAGAACTGCGACTCTCCGTTGCAGTCGGTAATCTTCTCGGTTCAATGTTGGCCGCATGCAACCGGGTGTCGAACGTCACATTTCGGACATGTCGTCTCTTCTTGATCAGATCGACTTCGCTCGACAATCCTCTCATCGTTCGAAAGACCGGACAGTCAATTTCAGCTAATTCTCGCCGTCGCAGCCGCAAACCAACAGAACTGAAAGGATGGCTCGGTCGCGTTTGGGAAGCCCCAACGCTGCTTGTGTACCGTCCAGAAGCCTCCCAGCCATGCGAGTAGCGGCCGGATTACCGCAGGCGTAACAGCGAAGTAAAAGTCCCTCGCGCCGTTTATCGGCTACTGCGCTGTTTCGCGGGCCCCGGAATTCCAACTGAATTTCCTTTCTGAGAATTTCTCCGTATTTATTTACGAAGGTCGCGGGCACTGAGCTCAGGTCTTGTCACGCTTTTGTCTTTCTTTTGATTTTTCTTTCCAAGAAAGGCGATTGCGTGCTATACGTGCTGCAAGTCCCCTCCGTATTCGCGTAAGAATAAAAATATATATGAACAGACTATCCGCAAGCCTGTTTCTGGGCGGAGTTGTATTTCTCGCCCTTTTTCAACTGACTCTATTTGCGCCTCGTGGTAGTTCGCAGGCGAACGTGACCGGGCAATGGCAGACCCTCCCGTACACGATGCCCATCAATCCGATTCACGTCCATCTCTTGCCCACCGGCAATGTTCTGGTCATCTCAGGCACCGGCAACAATCCGGCTAATTCGCTTATGCAAGCCGCCTTGTGGAATCCCCAGACTGGATCCATTACCGTCCAAAATCTCGAATACGATATGTTTTGCAACGCCATGGTGGGTCTGCCTGATGGGCGCGTACTGATCGCCGGCGGAACCTTAGCGTACAACCCAGCCTTCTTAGGTTATCCGCGACTCTCAATTTACGACCCGGCAACCAATCTGTTTACCGACGAGCCCAGCATGGCTCATGGGCGGTGGTATCCCACGGCCACCATGCTCGGCAATGGCAGCGTCATGATTTACTCTGGCTACAGCGACACTGGTCCCACCAATAACACCCTCGAGATTTTCAGCGAGAGTGCCGGCTTGGGTTCTGCACTTACAACTCCGTGGACTCCACCGCTCTATCCGCGTATGCACCTTCTGCCCAACGGAAACATTTTCTATTCCGGCAGTACCCCGCAATCGAACATCTATAATCCATCGACTAATGCTTGGACCCTTGGAGTCGCCACGACCAACTTCGGCGGTTCGCGCCTCTACGGTTCTTCGGTGCTGCTGCCGTTAACCCCGGCCAACAATTACGATCCAAAGGTCATGATTTTCGGCGGAGGCAACCCCGCTACGGCCACTTCTGAAATCATCGACCTCGGTGCCTCCAAGCCGGCATGGGGCTTTGGTCCCAGCATGTCTTCGCCACGCATTGAGATGGATGCCACGATGTTGCCGAACGGCAAGGTCCTTCTGACCGGTGGATCGACCAACGATGAGGACCCGACCACAGCTCATCTCAACGCCGATATGTACGACCCAGTTGCCAACACGATGAGTTCAGCGGGCACCGAGGCCTTCGCGCGGTTGTACCACACCGCGACCTTGCTCATGCCCGATGCGACAGTGTGGGTCGCTGGGAGTAATCCGGCGCAAGGCACTTACCAGCCCGAGATGGAGATCTATTCGCCTCCGTATCTGTTCAACCCGGATGGCACTCCAGCAACGCGTCCGACCATTACTAGCGTCTCGGCCTCAACGCTCGGCTACGGGAGTTCTTTTACAGTGCAAACCCCCGACGCTCTCACGAGTAATATCTCCAGCGTCGTATTGATGCGCAATGGTTCTTCCACTCACGCATTTGATATGGATCAGCGCTACGTAGGGTTGTCTTTCACCACCGACACGGTCAACGGTGTCCTTAACTTGACCAGTCCGCCGAACAGCAACATTGCGCCGCCGGGCTACTACATGCTCTTCATCCTGAACAATTCCGGAGTTCCTTCTCTGGCCAGCATGGTGCAAATCTCCACAGCGCCAACAGATGTACCTCCCACCGGCACCATCACGAGCCCAGCCTCCAACGTGACTGTCAATGCCGGCGGATCGGTCTCTTTCGCGGGCACCGGTACATCCACCGGCAGCACGATCAGTTCCTACCTGTGGTCCTTCTTCGACGGCATTCCAAGCTCTAGCAATCTCCAGAATCCCGGCGCTGTGACGTATTCGATTCCCGGATCGCACGTCGCGACTTTAACGGTCACGGATGCTCAAGGGATAACCGATCCTCACCCACCTTCCGTCACGATTACTGTGCCGGATTTCACTCTCGACGCGTCGCCGACTCTCAATTCGGTGATGCAGGGCGCGAACGCACCGTACGCCGTCACAGTCACCGGTGGTACGGGGTTTGTCGGCAACGTGAGCTTAAGTGTGAGTGGATTGCCCACAGGCGCGACCGCTTTGTTCAGCCCTACGACGATTACAAATTCCGGCTCTTCGACCATGACCGTCTCGACCGGCACGGTACCAACCGGTAGCTACGCGCTGACCATCACTGCTACGACTGGACCCCTTACTCATTCGGAGATCGTTTCGCTCGTCATCGAACCGAGTAACTCCAATACAGGTATCAACTTCGGCTCCGGGTTTTCCGCTTCGGGGCTGCAATTGGAAGGAAACGCCCAGCTGGTTGGCACCGCCCTGCAACTTACCGATAAGACTGCACAAAACGAAAAGGGAAATGGGTGGTGGACGACACCCGTGAACGTCCAAACGTTCACTACCGACTTCACGTTCCAGTTGACGAATGCGGTCGCCGACGGTTTTACCTTCATTCTCCAAAACGCCGGCCCTGCCGCGGCGGGCAACGGAGGTAGTTCTCTGGGATTTGGAGGACTCGCCAAGAGCGTAGCCGTGAAGTTCGACCTGTTTAGCAACGCTGGTGAAGGAAATAACTCCACTGGTCTGTACACCAACGGTGTGGGTGCTACCGTCCCCGCGATCAATCTAGGCGGGGGGAATTGCACGACGGCGGCGCCGTGTCCCAGTCCGACGACGTTCGCGCCGGGCATACCCAATCTGCACAGCGGCGACGTTTTCGAGGTTCACATAACTTACGACGGAACCACTCTCACGATGACCATCACCGACGTCGAAACGTCGGCCACCTTTACGACTTCTTGGCCGATTAACATCCCGGCGACTGTGGGCGCGAACACCGCTTATGCAGGATTCGGCGGTGGGACCGGCGGTTCAACAGCAGTGCAGCAGATCCTGGCCTGGACATACAACACCACGGTACTGCAACCGACGGCGACACCCTTCATTACTCCCGCAACCGGAACCTACTCCTCGGCGCAGAGCGTCACCATCACTGATTCCACTGCCAACGCCAACATCTTCTACACCCTGGATGGAAGCACACCGGGCACCGCGGTGGGCGGCTCAACGATGCAATTCAATGCGTCGACGCCGATTTCGGTGACCGCTACAGAAACCATCAACGCCATCGCCATCGCGCCGGGGTTGTCCGCCAGCGGCGTCGCCACTTCGGCGATCACGATTCAGACGGCGGGATCCACGCCCATCAACTTCGGTTCAGGTTTCTCTGGGGCGGGGATGCAGTTCAATGGCAGCGCGGTGCTCAATGGCACGACTCTGCAAATCACCTCCACCACGCCAACTTCGCAAACCGGCAGTGCTTACTGGGCCACGCCGGTCAACGTGCAGTCGTTCACCACCGATTTCATGTTCCAACTGACGACCCCAAATTCCGACGGATTCACCTTCGTCCTGCAAAACATCGGTGCCACGGGTATAGGGTCGGGCGGTGGCGGCTTAGGATATGCGGGGCTGGGCAAGAGCGTGGCGGTGAAGTTCGATCTCTTTAGCAACAATGGAGAGGGCAACAACTCCACGGGGTTATACACCGGCGGTAATTCGCCCAACGTCCCGGCGACGAACCTGGGAGGAGGGACTTGCACGGCGGCGGCGCCGTGTCCGAGTCCGACAACGTTCGCGGCGGGCATACCCAATCTGCACAGTGGCGATATCTTCCAGGTGCACATGGTGTATGACGGGACCAACCTGACCATGACCATCACGGACACGGTGGTGCCTACGAACACCTACACGGTCGCTTTCCCGATCAACATACCGACAACGGTGAAAGCAAACACCGCTTACGCTGGGTTTACCGGGTCCACCGGCTCGACCACTGCACTCCAGCAAATCCTCACCTGGACCTATAGCAACGGCACTCCTTCGACAGCCACGCCGACATTCCTGCCCGTCGCGGGCACCTACGGCGGCACGCAGTCTGTGACGATCTCGGACACGACTGCTGGCAGCTCGATCTTCTACACCCTGGATGGGACCACCCCGGGCACCGTGGTGGGCGGCTCGACCCTGCAATTCAATGCGGCGACGCCGATTTCGGTGACCGCTTCAGAAACCATCAACGCCATCGCCACCGCGCCAGGCCTTGCCACCAGCGCTCCGACATCAGCCAGTTATGTGATCAATACACCGGCTGCCACCC
>Ga0209006_10005791_pt1 | contig 11227 bp, 14 predicted proteins | sample JacPin_JW_Ref_O2_FD_188567 | JGI IMG/M metagenome (GOLD analysis project Ga0209006, IMG submission 188567) | Forest soil microbial communities from Algoma, Ontario, Canada - Jack Pine, Ontario site 1_JW_Ref_O2 (SPAdes) (version 2) | ecosystem: Environmental > Terrestrial > Soil > Boreal... | reverse complement strand
AACCTCGGCCGCTCAGCAGCATCTGCATGGTGCGGCTGCGCGGAAATCCGCCGTGACCGTTGCCGGGCGCATTATTGCTGCCGCCATATTCGCCCGGCGGCGGATCGAGGATGGAGCGCAGCTCGTCGCGGGATTGCGCCAGCTTGGTGTGAATCAGGCCTCGGGCATTGGCGTCGCGATCGACCATGATCAATCCTCGTCCGCGGACAAGAGCCGCTCGAGAAGGACACGGTCTTCCTGCCACTCACGACGTACGTCGGTGAATAGCGACGAGCGGCTGCGCGCCAAGTTGAAGCCGTAGATCAACGCCACGATGGCGACAACCAAGAATCCGCCGCCCATCCATGCGATGGCGACCACTCGATAAGAGGTGTCCCAGGTGTACGCCACCACACCCAGACAAGTCAGAAACAGCGCGAACAGCACGCAGACCGCGGCGATGGCCGATGCGATCACCTGCGCCGTAATTTCGCGGTGCGCCCTCGCCAGATCCAGCCCAACCAGCTCAACATAGGCGCCGATATGACGCATCAGCGCGGGGGCGGCTTTGGGCAGTGACCATAACCCTCGCACGGCGGCGCCTCGAGTCTTAGGAGCGGCGCGTCGCTAAAATGCCCACCACCGCTCCGACCAGCGCTGCGATGCCGATCGCCTGCCACGGACTTTCACGGACGTAGTCATCGGCCGTACTTGCGACATCCTGTGCGCGGCGCCGGATCGAGTCGGCGCTGTCCGAAAGACTTTGCTTCGTGGCTTCCACCGCACGCTGGACCTTGCCGCGCACCCGAACCACATCTGCGTCCTTCAAATCCGCAATGCGCGCCATGAGATCTTCGACGTCCGAGATCAGGTTTTTGATCTCACCCGAAGCGGCCGACTTGATATCACTGATCCCGTCGCTCAAATCATTCTTGACACGGCGGCCCGTGGCGCGAGCCTGGTCTGCCGTGTTGTCAAAATTCGCTTCCATAACATTCTCCTTGGGTGCATCGGCCGGGCGCCGTTTTGTATCCTCGGCACTATGCGGCGCACCGCACTGTGGAGCCATCGGTTTCGTCCCGGGCCTGTCTGTAGGATTAGCCTCACATGTTAGACTTGTGTCCGTCAACGCAGGCAACTTTACATGAAAATCCTCGGCGAGGAACTGGGCGGAATCGGGCGGTGGTACATAGCCCTGCCGCCCATTCTCCTCGTTGGCTTCCTCGTCGGCCTATTTTTTCTCGCCGCCGCGGGGCAATCGCGGCTCAATCTGGCCAACGAGCGTTTGCACAGCTCGCAGCTTCGGGAACAGGCCTTGAGCGAATTCGCCGGCCTCATGACGGATGCCGAATCGGCGCAGCGCGGCTACCTGCTCACCGGAGAGGGGGCGTACCTCCGGCCTTACGCGGGGGCGGTCGGCAAGGTCAGAGGTTCCCTGGACCGGTTGCATGAGGCCTATGGCGGTGACGACAGCAGCAGCGAGTTTCACCAACTGCGGGTTTTGACGGGCAAGGAACTCGGCGAACTGGAAGACGGCATCGCACTCTCGAAAAAGCGCAGCACGACCGCGGCCGCCAATGTCGTCGGGACCGATGTCGGCAAGGGGACGATGGATTCCATCGCCGTCATCGTCGGGACCATGCGCATAGAGGCGGCGGCCGAGGCGGCGGCGGCCAACGCCGAATGGCAGCGCGATTTCCGGCTTTCGCGATGGGTGTCCGCCATGGGCGCGATTCTCAACATCGGCCTGGTTTTGTTGGCGGTTTGGCTGGTATACGGCGACATGCGCCGCCGCGCGCGCCAGGCCGCCGGCCTGCGTAACCAAAAACAGAATCTCGAGGAACAGGTGCGCGCACGAACCCGGGAATTGACTGCGCTGTCGACGCATTTGCAAGGCGTGTCCGAACAGGAAAAATCGGCGCTGTCGCGCGAGCTGCACGACGAACTGGGCGGGCTCTTGGTCGCCGCCCGCATGGACCTGTCCTGGCTGCAGCAGCGCTTGCCGACCACGGATCCGGCCATTGAACAGCGCTTCAAACGCATTCACGATTCTTTGAGCGCCGGCGTCGATCTGAAGCGCCGGGTAGTGGAGGAGCTGCGACCCACCTTGCTCGACAACATGGGCTTGTTCACGGCGCTGAGATGGCAATTCAAGGAAACCTGCCGCCATACCGGCTTGCGCTGCACGGAAACCATTCCGGAAATCGAGATGAAGTTCAGCCCCGACGCCGCCATCGGGGTCTTCCGCATCGCACAGGAAGCGCTGACCAATATCTTGAAGCACGCCGAGGCAAAGTCTGCCGACCTCGCCCTTTTCATCGTCGGGGATACTTTTACGCTGCGCATTTCCGATGACGGCAAGGGCATTCCGAGCGCTCGCATCGGTATCAGCACTTCACACGGCTTGGCCTCGATGCGCCATCGGATCGCCGGACTCGGCGGGGATTGGGATGTTCACACCCCTCCTACGGGCGGCACCGTCGTCACGGCCAGGATTCCGTTGGCGAGAATGCTGTTGCCTGAGACGCCGGGAGGCGAGCTTGCGCCCGCCTCCCTTCCAACTCTGAAAAAGGCCAAGTCTTAGGCCTGGTCTTGGAAGCCGGATAATCCTAGAAGCCGGAACGCGGCGCGATCGCCGTGCCGTTGTTGCCCCCGATCACCACCTCCACCCGCCGGTTCAATTGCCGGCCGCCGGAATCATTGTTGTTGGCGACCGGGTACGCCTTGCCGTAACCCTCGGTGCCGATCCGCGACGGCTCAATTCCCCGGTTGATCAACGCGGCTTTGACGGCATCAGCGCGGCGCTGCGACAAATCCTCGTTATACGAGTCGGTGCCCACACTGTCGGTGAACCCCTCGATTTGCACCCGGCGGTCGGGATGTTCCGTCAGGAACTGCGCCAGCTGGTCGACCTTGCGGGTCGCACCGGATTTAAGCTCTGCCCTACCCGTATCGAACAGCACGTCGCCCAAGGTCAATACCATTCCACGCGGAGTCGGCGTCGCCTTCAACGCGTCGAGTTCCGCCTGAACCCGCGCCGTTTCCTCGGTCGCCTGGTCGCGCTGGTTCAGCGCCACGTCGGCCACCGCTCTGGCGTTATTAGCGGACTGTTTGGCGTTTTCCGCTTCGCGCGTGCGCGCGGCGAGCATGATCTGATCGCGTTCGATCTGTCCTGCGGCCACCCGTGCATCATCCGCCTTGGTGGCGGCGTGCGCCTGCGCCAGCCGCGCGTTTTGCGTGGCCAGATAGGCGGGCTGATCCACGTCGGTGTCCTTGTGATGCAGCGACGCGTCCTCCGCGATGCTCAGGTCCTTTCTCGCCCGGTCCAAATCCAGCGGTGCGTACTTGTTGACGTTCGGGTCGGCTTCGGCGGTATGCACCGCCGCGCGCGCGGTTTCCAGCGCTGCATTCGGCTGCGGCATCGTGGCGCAGGCGCCCAAGGCCAGCGCCAGCCCCATGCCTGTGAATATTCTTGCGTTCATGACTGTCATCCTCTTGATTTGATAATTTGATTCAATTTGATGTCGTGCGCTGAGATTCTTGGCGCAGCGCCTGCATGCTGGCGTCGAATTCCATGGCGGCCTTGTGCGACTTCTGCCGCTGCGCCGTCGCCTCTGCCAGCTGCGCATCCGCGTCTGCCTGTTCAGCCAACTGCGTTGCCGACTCCTTGTTGTGGTCGGCTGCGGCCTTTTCCGCGCGCCCGAGCTTGTCGCGCGCGGCAGCCATTTCGACCGGCGCAAACTCCGGCGCACCGGACTGTTCCGCGCGCTGCAGCGAGGATTTTGCCACCGCAATCTTTTCGTTCGGAATCGGGTTGCCGGCGTAGGCGGCGGTGCTCAGCGCGATCAGCGCGCAGAGGCTCGCGCCCTTGGCCAAATTTGATAAATCCATATTCATGTGTCTACTCCTCATGGTGTCGCGGTAGTACCGGCGGACTTGAATCCGAGGAGTCCACAGGGCGCCGCTTTGATTTAAGATCGGGCGTTCACCTTGCATGCACAGGATATTTGCCTCATTTTCGCTCCTCGAGAAATTGTCGAGCGAAGAAGTAGGAGCAACATGCGTGCCAACCCAATACGCACCGCCGTGGGTGCGGCGCGCGCGTTTCAGCGAGCGAAAAATCGGTCGCGGGATATTCGTGTATATATTGCCGGACGGCTGGTAGACATTACGCCGATGTGGGACGGAGCACGACAGCGTGAAGAGCGTAAAGCGACGGGAGAAACTCCCGTTGATCCCTTGTTTAAATACTGTTTGCCGAGCGCAGTGCGTCCTCACCGCGGGAGGCGTTCGGCGGCCGATCAATGCTTGGCGAGATGCGCCTCGCAGATTTCGTGGAGCACTTCCGGCAGCCGTCCGTAATCGCGCGCCTTGTCCAAGAAATGCGTGGCGCCGAGCGCGATCGCCGCATTTTTGTATTCAGGCAGATCGTAGTTCGTGAGCACGATGATCCGCGGCTTTTGCTGCGTGGTCGCCAGCGCGCGCATCACGCCAAATCCAGTACCCTGCTTCAAGTGCAGGTCCAGGATGATGACGTCGACCGAGTCGCGCTTGACGGCCGCCAGCGCGGCCGCTTCCGTGTCCGCCGTGCCGATCAACTCGACGTCGGAGATTTGCCGGATCGCTTCGGTGAGCCGCTCGGTCAATACCTTGGAGTCTTCGACCAGCAATACCCGCAGTGACCGAACCATCAACATGTCGTCCCGGTCAATCTTGTGTCCCGTTGTGGCGTGCTCATGCTTCACTACTGGATGAGTCCGTTGCGCAGAGCATAGGATGTAATGTCGGCATTGGCGGTGAAACTCATTTTCTCCAGGATGCGGCTTCGATAGGTACTGACGGTTTTGACGCTCAGGCTGAGTTCATTGGCGATGTCCGAGACGCCGCGGCCTGCCGCCAACTTGCAAAAGATCTGGAATTCACGCGTGGAGAGCCGCGCGTGCAGCGGTTTGTCGGGGTCGCCGTCAAGATCGGCCACCAATATTTCGGCGAGCGCGGCACTGACGTAGCGCCGCCCGGACAACACCGTGCGCACCGCCTTCATCAGCTCTTCCGGAGCGCTGTCCTTCGACAGATAGCCGCTGGCGCCCGCGCGCAAAACGTTGACCGCGTATTGCTGCTCGGGCAGCCCGCTCATGACGAGAACCCGCACGCTGGGATGTCCGGTCTGGATGTGGCGCAGGATATCGAGTCCGCTTCGATCGGGCATGTGAATATCGAGGAGCACCAAATCCCATTCCGATTCGCGCAGGGCATCCAGTGTTTCGTTGCCGCTGGCGGCTTCGCCCACGGCGTTGATGGTTGGATCAGCTTCGAGAAATTGCTTGAATCCGGCTCGGACCACTGCATGATCGTCTGCGATCAAAACTCTTGACACGTTAGGTTCCCCCTTCGATGCACGGAACTTAGGAGTTCGCGCATTCCTGACTTTGTGAATACCCGTTGAGCTTGTTATACAGCGTCTTGAGACTGCAGCCCAGTGCATCGGCGGCCCGACGTTTGTTGCCCTTGAAATAATCCAAGGTGGCCTCGATCAAGGAACGCTCCATATCATAGATGCGTGATCCGACGCGAATATCCAAGCGTTCGCGATCAGCCGAGTATCCATGGTTCTCGTCGACTCCCGCGGCGTGATCGACGCCCCGAACGCCGTTGTGAAGCAGCGGCGCCAGTTCCAGAATGCTGTCGCTGAGAATGAATGCGCGCTCGATGCAATTCTTCAGCTCGCGAACATTGCCCGGCCAGGAATGCTGCTGGAGTGTCATGCGCGCCTGCGCCGACAATCGCTTCTGCGTCATGGCCTGGGCGTTGAGTTCCGATAGAAAATGGCTCGCCAGCAGCTCGACGTCGTCGCCACGGCTGCGCAGCGGCGGCATATCGATGGGAAACACAGCCAGTCGATACAGCAGATCTTCGCGCAGCTGTCCGGCTTGCGCCGCGGTCAGGGGACAGCGGTTGGTGGCGGCAATGACCCGCACATCGCAGGTGTACTCCGTGCTCGCCCCGACCCGATAGAACTTGCGCGATTCGAGCACGCGCAACAATCGTGTCTGCATCTCCAAGGGCATCTCAGTGACTTCGTCGAGCAGCAGCGTGCCGCCATGGGCGCGCTCGAATACTCCCGCGTGCGCGCGCACGGCGCCGGTGAAGCTGCCCTTCTCATAGCCGAACAACTCGGCTTCGATGAGCCCCGCGGGAATGGCGCCGCAGTTGATGGCGATGAAAGGATGGCTGCGGCGGGCACTGTGTTCATGAATCATTCGCGCCGCCAGTTCCTTGCCCGAACCGCTTTCGCCGGTCAATAGAACGCTCGCTTCGGTAGGACCGACGCGCTCGATCAGGCGAAACACCTCTTGCATCGCCGCGGAGGATCCCAGTAAGGATTCCGTCGCCGGCAATGGAGGGGCGGAAAGAGGGGGTGCTGGGTGCTCGGAAAAACCATAGCTGACGCTGTTCATTACAAATCTCCTGCTGATCGCGCCCGTGTAATCGTTACACGTAACACGTATCAATTTGTAACCTGTGCAGCTTTAGCTTGCGAGGGCTTAGGGCTGATCCTCAGCTCGGAATTCACGCTGAATTCTGTCGGTGTTTGTCCGACAAGGGTCTGTAAGCATTTGAAATCCAAGCCTGGATCAGGCTGCATTCCACGAGGGCTTCGGCCTAAACCGCCCTGGACTCACGAATGGCACACCCTATGCACTCTGAAAGGCCGCACCACAGCGCCAGCACGTGGTGAATTGCGGCTCGAGCTGCTCGCCGCATTGCGCGCAGGTCCAGGGGGCGCCCGATGGCGCGGTGGCGGCCTTTTCCAACGCCCGCAATGCCGCCGATTCAAACGGGTCTTCGACCCACAATTGCGGCCAGGTTTCCAGCATGGGCAAATCGCCCAGGGCACCGGCCAGGTACTGATTGCGCAGCTCGCTTTCGATCCCGGCAGCGGTGAGCACATTGCGTGCATGCGCGACCTGCAGAAGGGATGCGGCACGAAACACTCGCTTCACGGTTCTCCTAGCGCAGTGATTTTAGAAAAGCGCCAACGTCCTCGCCCCGCTCCAACACTTCCACCAAGGCCGAGCCCACGACGACGCCGTCTACATGCGGTGCAAGGCGGGCTACCTGGCGGGCGGAACGAATGCCGAATCCTGCACACACCGGTACGCTGGAAAGCGCCTTCACCCGATCCATGTAGTCGAGCACATCGGTCGGTACATCGGCGAATTTTCCGTTCGCGGATTTTCCGGTGGTGCCCGTCATGGTCACGGCGTAGACAAATCCCTTGGCTTCGCGGCATAGCATGCTCAAACGCTCGCGCGGCGTCACCGGCGTCACCATCTGCACCAAGGCCAATCCTTCCCCTTCGAGCGCGCGGTGCAAGTCGCCGCTCTCTTCGAACGGCAAATCCGGAACGATGAAGCCCGCGATGCCGGCTGCGCGCGCGGCGCGCGGCAGTTCGATGATGCCGAACGCCAGCAATGGATTTAAATAGCTCATCAGAAGTATGGGTGGACTGTGCCGCGGCTCGACGGAGCGAAGCTCATCGAGTATCCACGGCAGCGTCACGCCGTCGGCCAACGCCGCAAAACTCGCCCGCTGAACGGTGGTTCCGTCCGCCATCGGATCGGTGAACGGCACGCCGATTTCCACGACATCGCATACGGCGGCGACGGCGGCGAGACTATCCTTGAATTGGCGCCGGGTCGGAAACCCGGCGGTCAAATAGCCCACCAAGGCCGGCTGGCCCTTTGCCACTGCGGCTTGAATGGCAGCGGATATGCGCTCGCTTGGCGCCATCGCCGGCGTGGAATCGCGCTGCTTTTTCATCGGCGCAGTTCTTTCAGCAATGTGTTTTGCAAAATAGGCATGTCCTTGTCGCCCCGGCCGGAGCAGCCGATGAGAATTTGCGCTCCAGGATTTTTTTCCGCGAAGCGCCGTGCGCCGAAGAAAGCGTGCGCGCTTTCGATGGCCGGCAGAATGCCTTCATACCTGGCGCACTCGGCGAGCGCGTCCAGGGCTTCCGAATCGGTCGCCGACTCGTAGCTCACGCGTCCGCTTTGCATGAGGTACGCATGCTCCGGACCGACACCGGAATAGTCCAGGCCTGCGGATACGGAGTGTGTCTCGCGCACCTGGCCGAAAGCGTCCTGCAGGATGAGGGTATAACTGCCCTGCAAAACCCCGGGTGTGCCGAAGGTGAGCGATGCCGCGTTGTCGCCCAGGCCGGCGCCGCGGCCACCCGCCTCCACACCGAGCAATTGCACGCCCGCATCTCCCAAAAAGGGATGGAACAATCCGATCGCATTCGAGCCGCCGCCGACGCAGGCCACCGCAACATCGGGCAAACGGCCGGCGGCTTCCAGCATTTGCGCACGCGCCTCACGGCCGATCACCGATTGCAGCTCACGCACCAGGTAAGGATAGGGATGAGGCCCTACCGCCGACCCCAATGCGTAATAGGTGCCGTCCGGATCGGACACCCAATCGCGAAGTGCTTCGTCGATGGCGGCGCGCAATGTTTGATCCCCGCCCGTCACCGATACCACGGTCGCGCCCAGCAATTTCATGCGGTCCACATTGGGCGCCTGTCGTTCGACGTCGACCGCGCCCATGTACACCACGCAGGGCATGCCGAGCCTAGCCGCTGCGGCGGCGCTGGCCACGCCATGTTGTCCCGCGCCGGTTTCCGCGATGATGCGTTTGGCGCCCAGCCGCTTGGCGAGCAGCGTCTGGCCGACCGCGTTATTGATCTTGTGTGCGCCGGTATGCGCAAGGTCCTCGCGCTTCAGCCACACCTGCGCGCCCCACCGCTTGCTCAAAGCCGGCGCAGGCGACAGCGCGGTTGGGCGCCCCACCCAGGTCTTGAGTTCATGTTTGAACTCGGCTTGAAAGTCGGGATGGTGCAGATGGCGATCAATGCCTTCCTGCAGCCGATCGAGCGCCGGCACCAGGGTTTCCGGCACATAACGGCCCCCGAATGCGCCGTAGCGTCCCTTGGCATCGGGCATTGCAGCTTGCACGACAGCAGCCCGTCGCGGTGAACTCATGACTCGCTCTCCATGTTCGCGGCGGCGGCGCGCGCCGCACGCACGAACTCGTGAATTTTAGCCGGATCTTTGACACCGGGCTCCGACTCCACCCCGCTGCTCACATCCACGCCGAAGGGCCTGACCGCTTGAATGGCCTCGGTCACATTTTGCGCGGATAAGCCGCCGGCCAGAATGAGTTCGGTCTGCCGCGCCAGTTCGGCCGCCCGGCCCCAATCGGCGAGCTCGCCGATGCCGCTGGAGGGGCCTTCGAAAAGCATGCGCCCCGGCAGAGGATTGGGCGTTTTTCGGCCGAAACGCACCACCGGCAGCACCTTGATATGCGCCGGAATCTTGAGCTCGCGCAAATCCTCGACGTCCGTTTGGAAATAATCCGGTTTCAGAATCCGGCAGATCTCGTCAACCTTCATTTGCAAGGGATGCTGGGCCACGGCGATGCGCAGGATTCCGGGCGGCGCGAGCGCCGCCAGCTGCGCAGCCTGGCCGGGCGTCACCTGACGCGGGCTCGGTGCAAATACAAATCCGATCGCATCAACGTTGGCATCCGCCGCCGCACTGACCGCATCGGCACCGGTGATGCCGCATATCTTGATCCACATGCCGCGGAGTGTAGCCATTTAGCTTTCCAGTGTCCGCGTCGCCGCCAATATTTCACCAAGCAATTTCGCGGGCTCATCGCAGCCCATGAGCGCGGTGCCGATCAATGCCAATCGGTAGCCCAAGCGCCTCATGCGCAAGGCATCGGCGGCGGTGGCGACACCGCTTTCAGCCACCGCGGGCCAGCCGCCGGGGAGCTGCGGAGCCAGCGCCTCGAATCGCTCCTGCACCACTTCAAGGGTCGCAAGATCGCGGCAATTGATGCCGACGAGAAGATCCGCCGCGGCCTCGGTTGCGCGGCCCGCGGTGTCGGTTGCCCCGCCCGCGGTCACGCACGCGGCGCAGCGCGACGTCAACAAGTCTTTGACGGTCGCCAAATCGGCGGCATCGAAGGCCTCCAGCAGCACGAACATTCCGTGCTCGGCGGCCGCATCGAGCAATTGAGACATTTGCGAGCGCGAGAGCATTCTCACGATCACCAAAACGCCGCCCGCGCCTGCAGCGCGCGCCTCCAGCACCTGGTACGGATCGACCAAAAAGTCCTTGCGCATCGCGGGCACGCCCAGAGGCGCGAGCGCCAACGCCGCCTGCCGCAGGTGCTCGAGCGATCCGTCGAAGCGCGACGGTTCGGTCAATACTGAGACCGCGGCAGCGCCGCCAAGCGCGTACTGGGCCACTCTCCCTAGCCAGTCCTCGCCCTGTTCGCTCAAGACCCCCGCGGCCGGCGAGCGCAGCTTCAGTTCCGCGATGACATCGAAGCCGGCGTTCGACAAGCGCAGCCTCGGGCTGGGCGGCGCCGACTTGGCGCGTCGTTCCAATGCGGCGAGCGATTCGCGCGCGGTTGCCTGCGTCACTCGCAAGGCGCTGAAGCGCGCCATGTCGTCGAGAAATCCGCTCATGTCATTGCCTTCGTCATGGTATTGCCTTTGAATCCGCCGAGTGCAGCGCGAAGGCGCGCAGGCTCTGCAGCCATGCCAGCGCTTTGCCGCTGTCCACCACGGCACGCGCCAAGGCGATGCCGCCGGCGATGGATTGCGCGCGCCCGGCAATCATCAAGGCGAGTCCGCATTGCAACACCAGCGTATCGAGATGCGGACCTTGATCGCGTCCCTCGAACACATCCATCAGGGCCTTGAGGTTGGCCTTTGCGTCCCCGCCGGCCAGATCGCCGACCGCGCAGCGTGCGATGCCGAACTGCTCAGGATCGATCTCGAGCCGCGTGATGCCCGTGGGCCTGACATCGAATGCCACGAAGGAGCCGATCGGCGTCGCCTCGTCCCACCCGCCGGCGCCGTGCACCACCCAAGCGCGTTCTATGGGCATGCCTGCCAGCGTGCCGGCCATCAGTTCCGCGGTCGGCGCATCGTACGCGCCCACCAACAAGAAACGCGGCGCGGCTGGGTTCGTCAGGGGTCCGAGCAGGTTGAAAACCGTGCGTATGCCCAGTGCGGTGCGAATGGGTGCGAGCGCCTTCATGGCGGGATGAAAGTAAGGCGCGAAGAGAAACGTGAATCCCGTGGCGACGAAGCATTCAGCCGCACGATACTCATCCAAGGGCAGCGTGAACCCCAGGGCTTCCATCAGGTCCGCGCTGCCGCTGCGGCTCG
>Ga0209006_10005790_pt1 | contig 11227 bp, 4 predicted proteins | sample JacPin_JW_Ref_O2_FD_188567 | JGI IMG/M metagenome (GOLD analysis project Ga0209006, IMG submission 188567) | Forest soil microbial communities from Algoma, Ontario, Canada - Jack Pine, Ontario site 1_JW_Ref_O2 (SPAdes) (version 2) | ecosystem: Environmental > Terrestrial > Soil > Boreal... | reverse complement strand
GCCAGGGCAGAAACCAGATCTCCGTTTTCCAGCAGTTGGCAGCGCAAGTCCCACACCGAACGCCGTGCTTCGACCATGCTGTGGCGGCTCATATCGCGCGCGGTTTCGAGAGCATGCTGGGCCACGCCCGGCGCCTGCTGAAAGCAATCGACCGCCAGATCCAGTTGCATGGTAATCCCTGCCAGCTCCTGTTCCAGTGTGTCGTGCAGCTCGCGGGCAATCCGGTTGCGCTCTTCGAGCACCGCGCTGCTTCTCAACTTCTGGCGAATCACGGCCATCTGCTCTTGCAGTCTCCGGCCCAGCACTACCACCCACACGATCACCGCCAGAAGCACGCTACCCATGATGCCCAGCAGCCAAAGCGTGTGCCGTAAATTCCACCACGAGGGAGCTCTAAGCACCACCACATCCTGCGGCAAGCGCAACAGCATCCGGAACGACTGCGGCGTCTGCCACAAACCTCCGCTGCGAACCAAACAAATTCCGGTGACTTGCACTTCACTGTTCAGCGGAATGGACAGCAGGCGCTCCGCGGAAGCGCTGGCCGGCAGCGCCGCATCGAAAAACGCGTCACCATCCTGCAGCATCAGCCGCAAACCATCGGGCTGCGCCTGCCGGTTCAGCAACTTCGCATTGGTGGTCACGACTGCACCGTCGAACCGTTCCCAAGGTACTTCGAGGTTAAGCTTTACTGGCTCCGGCGCCTTCTCGTGGCCCAAACGATGAAATAGCGCGTCCTCTAGAATCGGCGCCGAATCCCCCATCGCAGGAAAGCCCAGCACGTCCACGAGATCGCCGATCTCAAGCGTCGTGTTCTGTTGCGTGAGCACGCGCAGTCCCTTGCCTTGACTCTGAAGAAACAGCGCGTTGCCCTGCTGCTGGTAGCCCACAACGCCGCGCACGCGCACGCGATGCCGAGTTCCCTCCGCCGGCGAAAACCGCAACAACGCCGACAATGGAACCTCCGTCGCGGGGGCCTCCACTTTAATGAAACTCAGTCGAGGAACGTAGAACAGGATGCCCGTGAGTTGCCGGCTAGCGTTGTACAGACTGCCACAAACGCCTTCGATCAGGACTTCACTGTCGACCCACCTATCAACCCACGACGACGAATCCTGATCGTGAGCAATCGGCACGCGAACATTGAACTCGCCGCCTTCGGATGCGATGCGCATGGCCAGCGTCAATTCCTGCCACGAGCTGCGATCAACGGCCGCAGACCGCACAATACCTCGCACCTGCGCCCATTGACTATCGTGTTGCCCGTTGGCCAGTTCGGAGAAAGGAAAAAGTTGTGGCTTGGGCAACACTCCTTGGCCCACCACCCGCAACTTCGTCTCGCGAATTACAGGAGCGAACTTGCCGGGCCCCGTCACTCCTTCAACTTCGACAACCTGGCTGAGCAGATGAGGAAACCTTGCGGAGACGCTTCCCTCCACGTAGATTCCGGCCGTCGCATCCTGAACAAAAAAGTCTGGCGCCGGAGCATCCATCGTAATCACGCCCCGCACCAGCACCGGATAACCCAGAGATGCCTGTTCCGGACTCAGACTTCGGATCTGATCGACGTGCGTAAGTATAGGAAGCGGTTTCGCAGCGGCCGGAACCTGCGCCCGAACTCCGGCGCTGGAAGCCCCCATCACTAAAACCGACACCGTAACCAGCCTCATCATTCGCACAATGGCTGCGTCGACAATGCGTGCTCGCATAGTTCCCTTGGACGTACCTATGAATTCTAAAATCAAGTTGAGGGCGGGATTCACAACGTGTCACCAGTCCGTGCTCGCATTAGGGTAGTCCAAACCATGCGGCGGGGGGAAGTCGGGTTCGGTAGTCAGTTCGGACGAGTTCTATTCTTGCTCGCGGAGAAGACCACAACACGATTTGACACGCATGAGATTCTTGTCGGCAACGCTGACTTCGGAAAGTGTCGCCCACCAGAGGCCAGAATGTCGGAACACGAACCCACGATTCTTCTTGGTCTTCGACCTCGCGTTCAATCTGAGATTCGAACCGACATTCGACGTCAGCGCAAGCGCGGCAGACTTTTTCAGCTTTCGTTTGCAGGTGCAGCTGCATGCGCAGCCTGCCTCCTGCTGACTAGCTGCCCCCACTCAACCGGAACCGCGCAGACCACACCCGGCCCCAGCGTACAGATTGTCGAAACCACCGGTGACCACACGATGCTGCTGCAACCCCAGCCCGGCGTCTCCTTCGCACCCGCCGGAAATTCCAGCGCTCTTGTCATCACCATAGATGCCACAACCCAGTATCAGCAGATGGATGGGTTCGGCAGTTCGCTCACCGATTCTTCCGCGTGGTTGATTTCGAACAAGCTCAGCCCTTCGCAGCAGACGGCGTTGATGCAGCAACTCTTCAGTCCGAGCAGTGGCATCGGCATCAGTTTTCTGCGCCAGCCGATGGGCGCAAGCGACTTCTCGGCGAGCGGCAACTATAGCTACGACGACATGCCCTCGGGCCAGACCGATCCCAATCTCGCCAACTTCTCCGTCGCGCACGATACCGCCTACATCGTCCCTCTGGTGAAACAAGCTCTGTCGATCAACCCGGCCGTCAAGGTGGTGGCACTCCCGTGGAGCCCGCCCGCCTGGATGAAAGCCACCGGCACAATGAACGGCGGAAACATGAATCCGTCCTACTTCCCAAGCCTGGCGCGGTATTTCGTCGATTTCGTGCAGGCGTACCAGCAGCAGGGCATCCCCATCTACGCGCTATCGGTGCAAAACGAACCCCTGTACTCCACCGCGGGATACCCCTCCGAATCTCTCTCCGCGACCGATGAAGCAACCTTCATCGCCAATAATCTCGGGCCTGCCCTGAGCAGCGCCGGACTCGACAACGTAAAAATCTTCGCCTACGAACACAATTGGGATAACCCCGCTTATCCGAAGTCGGTGCTCGCTAGCGCAGCCGCGCAGTATCTCGCCGGCACTGCGTTTCACTGTTACGCCGGCGATCCCAGCGCGCAATCGACCGTAAAGGCTGCCTTTCCCGCCAAAGACATTTGGTTCACCGAATGTTCTGGCATTACTTCGACCACGTTTGCCGGAGACCTGGTGTGGAACGCAGAGCATTTGCTGATCGGCGCGACGCGCAACTGGGCCCGGAGCGTCTCCCTCTGGAATCTCGCTCTCGATCAGAACTCCGGCCCCAAGAACGGCACCTGTTCCAACTGCCGGGGGGTGGTGACGATCGACGACAGAGTTTCCCCGGCCCGTGTCACGTTCAATGTGGAGTACTACATCCTGGGACATCTGGGAAAGTTCGTCGCCCCGGGTGCGCACCGGATCGATTCAAACACTTTCGGCGCCGGAGGTATCGAAGACGTCGCCTTTCAGAATCCTGATGGGTCGATCGTCCTGCTGGTGCTGAACTCCTCGAGCAGCGCCACAACATTCACCGTGAGGTTCAAAGGCCAGTCCTTCAATTACACGCTGCCGGCCGGAGCTCTCGCCACCTATAGCTGGAAGTAATTTCGCTCTCCGCGGCACTGAATTGTGTTTTTACGCGCGTCCATTGGCCCCAGGACAAACGCGTTCTGGATTACTGTGACCGCCACGGCATTCTCATGCAGACGGAGGTTCCCGCCTGGGGACCGGACACGTTCAACGGCATGACCGCCGAGCCTGACGCCGACATCCTGGAAAATGGACTCGACCAGTTGCGCGAAATGATCGCTCGTGATTTCAATCATCCATCGGTCATAGCTTGAGGAATGTGCAATGAAATTGGCGGACAGAATCCGCCCGCGTACCAATTCGCCAAGCGCATGCTCGAGGAGGCCAAGCGCCTCGATCCCGGCCGTCTAAGCTCCTACGCTTCGAATTCCCTGGACAGCACCCCGGAGCGCGATGTCGCGGGCCTTATGGACTTTATCGAAGTCAATGAATATTTCGGGACCTGGGTGCCAGGTTCGGCGGCGGACGCAGCACACGATCTCGACAAGATTCACGCGGCATTTCCCGGAAAGCCAATCGTCGTCTCCGAATACGGATATTGTGCCTGCGCGCCCGATCGGCCCGAGGGCGACGAAAAGAGAATCGAGATTCTGCGCTCACACACCGCTGCCCTGCGCTCGAAGGATTTCGTCGCCGGGGCCGTTTTCTTTTGTTACAACGACTACCGCACTCAGATGGGCGACCGCGGTGTGGGCCCGTTGCAGCAGCGGGTCCACGGAGTTGTGGATCTCTACGGCGCGCAAAAGCCGTCCTACGAACTTCTCCGGCGCGAGTCCAGCCCGATCGAATCGCTTACTGTGCACCACGAACTGATCAAATCGCACGCGCTGATCCAGGTGCTGATCAAACTCCGGCGCGATTTTCCCGCATACACCCGCAGAGGCCACAAACTGCGAGGTTTGTTTTTCGGCGCAGGCAATATTCCCGTCGAGCGACAGGAAGTGAACATCCCCGACGCCGCACCCGGCAGCGAAACGAAATTAGAACTGGTGTTCACCCAGCCCGATCTGCTAGTTCACGTCCAGATTGACGTTCTGCGCCCCACTTCCTTCTCGGCTTACTCCTGGAATTCGAAACTAGACGGGAAACCCTAGCGGCTCGCCCACACTCTCAACTGGTTGCTTCATTCGCCGCCGATCAGCGGTACATTGCGAATCGTGGCAGCAAGCCCTCCCGGCCACCAGTTCCAATCCCCTGCAACGCGAAGCAGCGCCGGTCCAATCACAATGCGAACCAGCGTGGCATCAATTAACACGGCCACCGCCAGCGTAAATCCGAGCATCTTCACCACCAGAAAGCTCCCGAAGGTGAATGCCGCGAATACCACAATCATGATCGCGGCCGCGCTCGTAATCAGTCCCGCAGTTCTGGCGAGCCCCTCGGGAATCGCTTCCTCTTCGCTCAACCCGGCCCTTCTCGCTTCGAGCACTCGCGCAACCAGGAACACTTCGTAGTCCATGCTCAGCCCGAAAACAATGGCAAAGGCGACAATGGGCACAATGGGAAATATGCTGCCCGTTCCCTCAGGCACCCCGAAGAACCGGACTCCGTGTCCGTCCTGAAACACTAGAACCAATACTCCGAACGAGGCCGCGACCGAGAGCAAGTTCAAAGCAATCGCCTTCACCGCGGCGAAAAGCGACCGGAACCCGGCAATCAGCGCGATCAGCGTCCCCACCACCACCAGCGCCATTACCGAAGCGAACCGGTCTCTGACAATCGTCTGATAATCGGCCGTCAGGGCCGGGATACCTCCAATGCGCAGCGTGGCGCCAGGTATTCCCGTAAGGGCTGCCGCGCCCTGTTTTCGCAGCTCCCGCACCCACTTGACCTGATCGTTCAGCGAAACCCCGGGCGCGGGTAACACTTCCAGCAGCGCCTCCTGCCCGTCACGACTCAGAAACGTGCGGCGCGTCTCACGCGTGAGGCTGCCGAGGGCAGACCGGTCACTCCCCGCCATCGTTGTAATCGAAATCACCCGGCCGGTACGCGGATCGCTCGCAAGCTGCTTGCTGAAGCGGTCGAGCGCATTCCACCCCGAGTCCGTTTGCGCAATCGAATCGTTTGGAAGTTCGAGCATCACGCGCAACGAATAAACAATGCCCGCCCGATCCATTTGTTCAAGCGTGTGAAGCGCGCGCACCGATTCCGCCGCCGGCGGAAGCCAATCCCCTCTGGGGACGCTGGTGTCGAGCCGCATGGCCTGCGAGGCCAGCACCAGCAAGGGGACACCCGCCACAAGGATGGCGACCCAGGGATGCGCGACAATCACTGTCCCCCATCTCCTCCAGCGGTTTCCCGTGCGGGCTGCCCGATTCGCATCCAGACTGGCAAGAAAGGGCAACCGTCCAGCATTAATGCGCGTTCCGAGAATTCCCAGCAGTGCCGGAACGAGCGTGCTCGCCAGCAACACACTCATTCCCGCCACCAGGAAGCCAGCCACACCGATCGAACGAACTTCGCTGATGGGGACGGTTAAAAGCGCCAGAAATCCAATGGCCACCGTCGAGGCTGAAATCACCAGCGTATGGCCCGCCTGCCGTGCCGCGATGGCCGCGGCTTTGAGTCCGTCGGGTTCCACAGCAATCGCTTCCCGGAAGCGGCTCACCATCAGCAGCGCGTAGTCGATTCCCAAGCCCAGTCCCAGCATCGTGGACAAATTCTGAACCAGAATCGACAAGTGCCAGCGCAGTGCCAAAAATCCTGCGATCGCCAGCGCGGTCGCAATGGCAAGCTGACCAACGGCTACTGGAATCAGCGCCGCCACCAGGCTTCCGAAAGCCACCAGCAGGAGTACGAGTGTGGCAGGAATCACCAGGGTTTCGGCGTGTTGCACGTCGTCGGCGCTGGCTTTCCGAATATCGAAATTCAGTGGCGTCTCTCCCGTCAGCTCGAGCTTCACCGCCGGATAACGGCCGCGCAATTGGTTTTCGAGAGAGCTCGCCAGTTCGTGAAGCTTCGGGACCAGCGATTCCACGGGACCCTCGGTCGAGGCCAGCCCCACCAGAATAAAAGTCGCTCCTCCCTTGCCCAGAAAAATCGGATCGCGAAAATCAAGATGCGATACCACTCCGGACACGCCCGGTTCCTTCCCCAGTCTCTCTTCAATCGTTCCTAAGGCTTGCTCGCCCTCTTCCGAATCGACAGGAGGGAGCCCCTGAACCACCAGAACCACGCGGTCCACGAATGGCGAACGAAAGCGGTTGGCCAAATCCTGCGTCACAATTTCCGCTTCGCTGCCTTCGATCCGTGTCGCAGTCTCCAGATGGTGCTCGGCGTGAAAAGAAAATGGAAGCAGCGCAAGAACCGCGACGAGGACCACCCCGGCCAGCCAGAAACGGCGAACATACATGAGATTCATAATGTCACGATGTCACGCAAAATCGTTACTGTTAAGGAGATTCCCATCCGCACGGAGCCCGTTTCGGGACGCCTCTGTTTACGACTAACCCGTTGCATGCGGGTTCGCATTGCGGACGGATTCGTATTATGGTGTGGTAAGGATACACGGTTTTCCAGCGGACTAATGCAGGGTTACCCATGTAGGAGGACCAATGTACAAACTAGCGTTGCTCGGGTTGGTTGTCGCCCTTCAAATTGGTGCGGCAGACCCCCGCGTCGGTTCCTGGACCCTCATCTCTGCGGAGTCTACCCTCGATCCCCCCAACAAACTCTCCGTCACATCTCTCCACCATGAGGTGCACGTGGTGAGTTCGGGCGAATCCCGCTTCGATTTCACCGCGAAGCTAGACGGCCATGAAGCGCCCGTTCAAGGCAATCCGGCGATTAATCAAATCGAAGTACGCCGGATCGATAAGCATCAAGTCGAAGTCAAAGAGAAGAAGGATGGCGCCGTAGTGGCAACCGTGCGTGACAAACTTTCGGCCGATGGTAACGAGCTAACCAGCAGGACTTCCCAAAAAGGCCATGCCGACCGCATCACCGTGTGGACGCGGACCGGGGGAGCGAAGGCTCCCGATGACTTATTCGGTGGCGAGTGGACCGAGGATCTCAGTAAGACTCGATTGCGCCAAGGGATGACGCTCAAGATCGAAGCGGACGGAAACCAGGGAGTCCGGTTCCTGGGCGACTACAGCTACAGCGCCCGCTTTGACGGCAAGGAATACAATCTCAAAAACTCGAGCAACGATACGGTTGCCCTCCAGCTCGTCGACGGTCACACCGTCGATTCGACCTACCGCCGCGATGATCAAATCTCGCAAAAAGATCGCTGGGTGGTTTCCGCCGACGGATCACAGATGACGCTGACCACGACCGGCACGCTGGAAACCGGTCAGCAGGTAAAAGAGACACTGGTATTTCGGAAACAATAACGTCGCGGTGCCGCGCCCCCGGTATGTCCGCCCGCATGAAACCCCTACCGGCTACCCACGGCGTTAAACTCACGCGCCGCAAGCGATATGATTCCCTTCCGTTGCATGAATCGCAGGATGCCATTCACCGTATCTTCGAGAGACGGATCCGGCTTGCCCCATCGGGAAGCATCCCGAGCCGCCTGATAGGAAGTGCTGTCGTAGCGTTTGAATTCCATCGCCGAGATGTTGTCCACAGAGTTCACCAGAAAGTCCAGCAGCGGAAAGAGCAGATCTTCTTTCCTGCATCTACGGATCAACTCGGGAACGAAGTCAGGAAGACTAAACACTTCAAATTGCCGGCCCGTCGCCTTGGTAATCAGTCCGGTGATATCCAGCATGTTCGCGTAATCGTCTCTCACTACGTGATACGTCTGATTCTCCGTGCCCGGAGTCGCGGAGATCGCAACGATATTGTTAGCCGTAATGTCCGCGGGAACGAAACTAACCTGGTTCATGGCATCCACTCCAATGCCGTGGTTCACCATGAATGCCACAAGACGCACCGCGATGTCGAAGTTATTCCCTCCGCCAGTAATCGAAGGACTTACCAGAGCCGGCCGGAAGATCCTCGTCGTCAGCCCCCGTCGGCACGCCTCCATCACCACTTGCTCCGACACCCACTTCGACTGGCTATATCCAAAATCGAGAAGCTCCATATTCTCGTTCAAGTCAGTCTCATACAGAACTTTCTTGACCGCCCAGCCAAACACAAATGTAGTCGAGACGTAATTGAAGCTCTTCGGCCGTCCCTCGAACGCCAGTCGCAGGACCTCATTGGTCCCCCGCACGTTCGCGTCACGCATCCGGTCATAGTTGAGCAGATAATTTACGGTCGCGCCGTTATGGAACACCGTATCGATTTCATTCGCCAGAAAATCCCAGGCCCCCTGCGTCAGTCCCAGTTCTCTCTGGCCAAGGTCTCCGCAAACCGGACTCACGCGAGTCTCGAACATCTGCATCAGTTCCGCCGGGCACGGCCCCATCGATTCCATCGCCGCCCGCAGCCTTTGCTTGCCCTGATCCTCGTCGGAAGACCTCACCAGAACGTGGATCTTCGCCTGCGTTTGTTCCAGCAGACTTTTCACCAGGAACGGTCCGATGAACCCAGTACCGCCCGTGAGCAGAACATGATTCAGGATTGGCGTTTCCGGCAACACCGTAGACCCAGCAGGCTCGAAGATGAGCTTCCGGTCGTTCCTCATCATGCGCTGTTCCGCCGCGCGTTGTTCGTCCCGGAAAGCAGCCAACGAATGCCGCAGCGGAACCAGTGCTTCTTCCGGAGCCCGCTCCAACTGTTCGGCCAGTCGAAACAACTCCGCAACGCTCACCCGCTGCACGAGACCAATATCCACCTGCCTCGCCAGCATATCGGCGCCTTTATCTTTTAAAAGTTCCTTGATCTCGTGCATGAACACAACAAGATCCAGGGAATCCAGCCCCGCTTCGACCAGGTTGTAAGATTCCGTGCCCGTTAGGTTGTAACGGGTTTTCAATACGTCAAAAGGCGACTGCCCTGCCGAACCGCAGGTTGAAAGTCCATCGTCTTTTTCCCGCGAAAACTCCGAGAGGACGGTAAATTGACCTTGCAGCCACATGTGCTTGGTCTTATGCCGCATGATCTTGCCCGAACTCGTTCTCGGTATCGCACGGGGTGCGATGAACGAAATCAGCGCCACTTCCACATTGAGATAATTCCGCACGGCGGCTGCAATCTGAAGCGCATCCGGCAGCGCTTTTGGATTTTTCACCTCGGCGACGATCGCCAGCGCCGGCTCGCTGTCTTCATTAATCTGGAACGCGGCAACGCAATTCGTCCGGATCAGCCCGGACGCCTTTTCCACCACCGCCTCAATATCCTGCGGGTAATAGTTTTGCCCGCGCAGAATAATCATGTCCTTGATACGGCCGCAGACGAACAGTTCTCCGTCGTGGAAAAATCCCATATCGCCGGTCCGCATGTAGCCATCGTCATAGGGGCTATCGTCCACCAGCCGGGCATGAAACAGCTTCTGCGTCAGTTCCGGATTATTCCAAAAGCCCAGGCACTTGCTCCCTCCAGCAATCCAGATCTCGCCGATTCGACCCGCCTCCAGCTCGAGGTGCTTCTCCGCATCCACGATCTTTACCGTCAGCCCCGGCAACGGAGTCCCGCAACTCACAATCTGAGTGGCCGCGCCGATTTCGGAAACCTCCGTGGTCATGCGCGCCTTCCCCAGCGCCACGGCATTCTTGTTGACTGAAATAATATTGCGGCCGCCGAGCGAAACCGCCAGCGTATTCTCCGCCAGCCCGTACGCCACAAAAAAGCTTTCCGACTTCAGTCCATGCGGCTGAAAGGCCTGCAGAAACCGTTTAAACGTGTCCGGTTTCACGGGCTCCGCGGCAACCATCAGCAACCGGAGAGTGCTAAGATCGCAACTCTCCAGACTCTCCTTCGAAAGCCGTCCGGCGCGCAGGCAATAGTCGTAAGCGAAGTTTGGCGCCGCCGAGGCTGTGGCCCCATAAGTCTTGATCGCGTCGAACCACAGCGTCGGACGCTGAATGAAATCCGTGGGAGCGAAACCGTAAGTCGTCCCGCCCGTAAGCGCGGGATAAAGGTAACACCCAATCAGCCCCATATCGTGATACTGCGGAAGCCACGATACGACGATCGGGTCGGGATGGTCGATCACCAGCGGGCAGTTATGCAGTATGTTCTCGTGCGTCACCATCACGCCCTTGGGATCTCGAGTCGATCCCGACGTGTACTGCAGAAACAGAATATTCGATCCGCCGTTCGAAGCGCCGTTGGATCCGCCGTTCGAATTACCGTTGGAACCAGCGCGGAACGTCTCGTCCGAAACCGTGTCGACGAAGTCTTCTGTCACCACCCAAGGCAGACCCGAAATGTAGTCGACGTCCACTCCCGACGCCGAGACTCCGCTTCGGGCAAGATTTGTCTTCAGCGATCCCAGGTAGTCTTTGCTGGTTAAAATCCCGCTCGCCTGGCAATCCTTGGCGATGTGGACCATTTTGTAAAGCGCGCCCTGGAACCCATGAGAGCTGGGGGGATAAACGGGCACGGGAATCAGTCCTGCGCGCACGCAGCCAAAAAACGCGCAAATCATTTCCAGTCCCGGAGGATAGGCGAGCAGAAGACGGTCCTGCGCCACGAAACCATGCGCCTTGCGCAGATGTCCGGCAATCACCTTCGTCCGGCGCAGAAACGACTCGTAGGAGTAGCCTCCTATCTGGTTGCCGTTCAGGTCAATGTACGAATACAGAAGTCGGTGCGGGTGCTGATCCCCTAGACTATCCAGCTTGTCTAAAATCGAAGCCATCATAGATTCGAATCTGTACTCATGGCGGTGGCACCGCCATTTGCTAACCTCC
>Ga0209006_10005789_pt1 | contig 11228 bp, 7 predicted proteins | sample JacPin_JW_Ref_O2_FD_188567 | JGI IMG/M metagenome (GOLD analysis project Ga0209006, IMG submission 188567) | Forest soil microbial communities from Algoma, Ontario, Canada - Jack Pine, Ontario site 1_JW_Ref_O2 (SPAdes) (version 2) | ecosystem: Environmental > Terrestrial > Soil > Boreal... | reverse complement strand
GAACCGTCGAGCGTATAGCGGATCACGCCCGTCTGGTCCGAGTAGAAACCGCGCTGACCGGTCGTGCCGATCGTGGCCGGAATTGCGTGCTGCGTGTAGGTGTCGTTCAAGCCGTCGCCACCCGCCGTAGCTGTGTAGGTGAACGTGTAGCCGCTCTTCTTGCCCGCCGCGAGGACCGGGTCAATGATGCCCTGTCCGCCGAGGCAGACCGCACCGGAGTTCAGTTCCGTCAACGTCGACGAGAAACCGGTGGCCGGGCACGAAGCCGCGTAGTTCACTTCACCCGTGTTGATCGTGCGGGTCGAACCAACCGCCGAAGACTCGTTCGCTGCCATCTTCGACTTGATCAGGTTCGGGATCGCGATAGCGGCGATGATCAAAATGATCGCCACAACGATCAGGAGCTCGATAAGAGAGAAACCCTTCTGCTTCTTCATTTACATCTCCTTGAGAGTTTGTCGTAAGTGCCAGAGCACGCATACACTAGGGCAAGGCGGAGGCCACTCTCCAAACCGTTGGTACTAGTGGCTGGAACCACCCTAACAACAACAAAACACATAGGTTACGATGGCGGCTCGGCACTTGGGGTTGCCAGTCTCTTGGCCAACCCTCCCGGGCCCTCCAAAATGACCATTTTTGTCACCCCCATCTCGACCAAAACGGGCATCGCGCCAAATTTGGCACCTACGCTGGTCGAATCTCTCGGGAAGGGCGAAAAACCGCCGGAGGGATGCGTCAAATGACCTGAACGGTCGTGCCGCCGCAAGGCGACTCTTACCTAGGCCTCATGAATCAGCTTGGATGAACTGAAGTGTGGGTCCGTGGCACGGCGGCTCTCGGCCTCCGTGCCGCGCGTCTGTTCGCCGGAAACCTCTACAACGGCCCGTTCCAGCCGTTGTTGCATCCAGGCGCTAAAGGCAACCGTCGCGATCACCAACAGCCATGGGATCAAAGGCGATGCCCAAAAAAAGTGAGGAACGAAGCGCAATGCCCATAGCCACGCCAGCACCGTCGCCAGCCCGCCGAAAGCTGCCAGCAATCTCTTCCCATCATTCCACTTCAACGAGAAGGCAAACAGCCCCTGAATCATGACGCAGAACGGAAACGCCACAACAAGATCGATCAGGTAGTGTTCCCCGCTCCCCAGCGTCGCCAGCACGGTGAAAAACACAAACGCCAAAACGACCGCCTCTGTCCACTTGCTCAGCCCGCGGCAATACCACCACGTCAGCAGCACCCATCCCATGTGGAGTGATGGAATGGCGTTGCGATATCCCGGCAGGGGCAAGGCCTCAAGAAATAGGTGTCGCACCTGCTCGATCGGAAGCGGATGCAATGGAAAACTCTGCTGAAACAAATGCACTGGCCCGAGCGCCGGAAATAGGCCGTAGAACATTCCGCCAATCGGGCCTGTGTAGAGCAGCGCCAACATGATCGGCGTCGCCGCTTTTTGATTCCTCACCAGGTGCCCCGCGTAAACCGCTGCGATCGGCACCGCCAGCCCCAGATAGAAGAAGTAACAAATCACTCTCAGCCAGGGCAATTTCACAAAGAGCAGCCCAACCAGAAAACTCGGCTGAAATCTCAGGCTGGAATCGAATGAATAGAGATAAAGGTCCAAGACCTTCGGACGCGCGATCTGGCCATATTCCAGAAGCGGTGGCGTGAGCCACCCGAATCCCACAAACAGCAAGCCTGGCACAAATGCCCAAAACCACAACTTCGCCTCAACCCGTTCGCTCCACACCATCCGGAGTCCCATGATCGCGAGGCTCGCCAATCCGAGCAGCGCGAACACGCACTCCGCCTTCGCGGGCATTCCCGCCAATCCAAATTCGACAGCACAGAGCACGCCGGTTACGCAGGCCAGGAGGCCCGCCTCCGCCCACTTCGGTCGCACGCTCAGGTGGATAATCGCCATGCTGGCCAGGCAGAGCCACAAAAACTCCGAGCTCAGCGACAGTTGATAAAAACTTCGGTCGGCCGCCAGTGACATCGCACCGAACGCAAGAATCGCGCTGATGCCCGCCTGCGCAACCAATCGTCTTCGATCGAGCGACCTCTTCATTCGCAATCCCACTCCACTCTACAAATTGTTGTTCTTCCCCTGGTGCCGAAACTCATCCAAGAGTCGGTGCCTGAACTGGTCGGAGTTTGCTTTCGATCCCTGCGGAGCCCTCATCGACCGATACCTCGTTCGCACTGTCGAGCGGCTCCCAACTCGTGCTCAGACCTGCCGCGACCGTCAAGCAGGAAACAACCGTAACGACTGCCAATATCCAGGGCACGATCGGACTCGCCCGGAACACATTCGTTCCCCAGCGCAGCCCGGCCATCCAACCAAACGTCGCCACCAGTCCGACAACAAAGGCACGTATCCTCGCAGGCGAGTTCCACGGCAGCCCGAATGCAAACACGCACTGCACCAACAGCAAGAACGGACAAGCCACGATCAGATCAATCGTGTAATGCTCGCCGGTCCCCAGCGTCGCGATAACCGTGAAAATCACGAACACCATCAGGACCGCTCTCGTCCACCGGATCCCCCCGCGCGAATAGAACCACGCCAGCAACACCCACGTCAGATGCAGCGACGGCATCGCGTTTCGAGGCCCAAGGATGGCAACGGGCTCCAGGTACATCCTCCCTAATTGCTCGTAGGTGAGCATGTGCTCTGGAAAACCCGCTTGCAGAAGATACTTCGGCCCGCACGCGGGAAACACGTTGTAGAAAACAAATCCGAGAAAGCTCGAGTAGAGAATCGCGAGCAAAATCGGCAGCGCGCGCTTCTTGACCCTTACGAATTGTTCCGCGTAGACAAGCGCCATCGGAACCGGCGCAGCGAGATAGAGAACCCACGACACAACGGCAAGGATCGGCCACTGTGCAAATGCCGTCGCCAAAATCTTGCTGGGCTGTAGATGCAGGCTTCCCTCAAACGCGTAAAGATACAAATCCAATGTCTTTGGATGGGCCGACACCGTGTAAGAAAGCATCAGCGGCGCAAACCAACCCTGCCCGATCAACAGCAGGCTGGGCAACAACAGCCACAAAAACTCCCGCTTCTCTTCACCCTGACCTTGAATCAGCCGAACCGTCATGATGGCCAGGCTGCTCAATCCCGCAAATCCAAACAGCATCTTGTTGTTGTAGTCCAGCCCGCGCAACCCGAATGCCAGCGCGCTCAGTACGGCCATCCCCGCCGCAATCCACACCAGATCCTTCGTTGACCACTTCACGCGAAGGTGAATGATGCATACGCTTGCCAGCGCGATCCACGCGAACGGCGAATAACTCACTTGAAAGTGGAAAGTGTCGCTCGCTCCCGCCGCGAGGATGAGCACAACCGCGATTGCGCTCAACAAAAAAGTAAGCCGCCTATTCATCTCAATCCCACCAAGCCATTTGCCGAGCCCGTTTCCGATCGCAATCCGCGGCCTGCACTCTCAGGGGCCAAATTCCCGGCTCTTGCGATCACAAATTGTGCTTCTTCGCGTAGTGCCGGAACGACCGGTAGCTGATCTTCAGCAAATCCGCCGCCTGCGTCCGCACGCCGTTCGTCCGCTCCAGCGCTGCCTGCAAATACTTCCGCTCCGTCTCCGCAACCTCTTTCTCGAAATCCACGCCGTCCGCCGGAAACGCAGCTCCGTGCTCGCTTCCATTCGTCGTCGAACTCCCCGAATAACCCGCGACGCGGTCCGGCAGCACTCGCAGCGTCACTTCGCCGGTCGTCTCCAGCGCCACCGCCCGCTCCATCGTGTTCTCCAGCTCGCGCACGTTTCCCGGCCAGTCATACGACTCCAGCCGGCTCATCGCTTCCGGCGAAATGCTCGTCACCGGCTTCTCCATCGACTTGCGGAACGTCTCCAGAAAATGCCGCGACAGCAGCGGAATGTCGTCACGCCGCTCACGCAGCGGTGGCAACTGAATCGGGATCACGCTCAACCGGTAGTAAAGATCTTCGCGAAACCGTCCTTCAGCGATTTCTTTCTCGAAATTCTTGTTCGTCGCCGCGATGATGCGCACGTCCACATCGCTCTCTTCCGTGCTCCCGATCGGCCGAACCTTCCCTTCCTGTAGCACGCGATAGAGCTTCACCTGCATCGTCAGGCTCATGTTGCCGATTTCATCCATAAACAGCGTTCCGCCGTGCGCCGCCTGAAACAATCCCTGCCGGTTCTCATTCGCGCCGGTGAACGCCCCTTTCATGTATCCGAACAATTCCGACTCGAGCAGCGTCTCTGGAAACGCGCCGCAGTTGATCGTAATAAACGGCGCTTGCGATCGCGCGCTGTTCTCGTGAATCGCGCGCGCCACCAATTCCTTACCTGTGCCGCTTTCTCCCGTGATCAAAACGCGGCTCGATTGCGGAGCAATCGTCTGAATGAGGTCGAATATCGCCTTCATGTTCGGGCTCTGCCCGATAATATTGTCGAGCCCGGTCAGCCGCCGGATCTCGCGGCGCAGATACCCCGCCTCTTTCTTCCATTTCAGGCTCTCGGCGACCTCGCGAACCGCGCGCCGCAACTGCTCCACAAGTTCGTGATCTTTGATTACAAAGCGATCCGCTCCCGAATTGATCGCGGCGATCGCGGTCTCCACGGTCGGCACGCCCGTAATCAACAGAAAGAAACAATCCGGCGCGATCTCCTTCGTCAGCTTCAACAAATCGACGCCGCTTTGTCCCGGCATCCGAAAATCCGAAATCACGATGTCGAAAATCTGCGACTCCAGCTTTCGCTTCGCAGCCTCGACGTTATGCGCCACTTCCACGCGATAACCTTCCTTGCGAAACGTAATCTCCAGCAGCTCGCAGATCGACTTCTCGTCGTCCACGACGAGGATCCGCGCCGAATCTTTCTGTTGGTCCTTGACCGCTGTCTTCGTACCTTGCATAAGCGCCCTCAATACCTCTCACTTCGTCTCAGGGCCCATAACGCAACGCCCCCGCGCCGCGCCAAAACTCTCCGCATTTCATTACTTCGTTACTTCGTTGCTTCTTTACTTCGCTTTTCTCTTCACGCCACCCGCGGCAACTCCACAATAAACTCCGCCCCTCGGTCCTTCTGAGACACCACACTGATCCGCCCGCTGTGCGCATGCACGATCTGATAGACGATCGACAATCCCAATCCCGTACCGCCAGGAAATCCCGATTGCAGCGGCTCAAAAATCTTCGCTCTCTGCTTCGCATCCAGCCCGATTCCCGTATCTCGAAACGCGATCCTCAACCAGAACGGACGCTCCTCAAGTCCCACCGTAAGCGTTCCGCCATCCGGCATCGCCCGCAGCGCGTTGTCGCACAAGTTCCAGAACACCTGCTTGATCTTGCTCGAATCCACGCGCGCCCGCATCTCGTGCCCGTTGTACGCCCGCGAGATTTGATATTTCGTGCCGATCTCCGGCTTTTTCTCGATCAGCGTCAGCGTCTCGTTCAGCAGCGCGGCCACATCCGCTTCCGCGAACTCGTACGTCTTCTCGCGCGAATAATTCAAGAAGTCCGTGATGATGTGGTTCAGCCGCTCCGATTCGCGGCTCACGATGCTCACAAGCTGTAGCTGATCCTCTTCCAGCGGCGCCAGGCGCGCCAATTCCTTCACCGCTCCCGCCATCGCCGTCAGCGGCTGGCGAATCTCATGCGCGATCGCCGCCGACAACCGCCCCAGCGCCGCCATCCGTTCCTTCGTCGCCACCTCGTTTTCCAACCGCCGAAAATCCGTCAAATCCTGAAAGTTAAATACATACCCGCTGCGATGCTCATCGCGCGAACGCAACGGCGAAATACTGATACCTAAAAATCGCTGCTGCCCATCCGGCATCCGAAACTCGACCTCGCGCCGCAGCGACAGTCTCTCGTTCACATCGGGCAATCCCGGCAGCCAGAACTGTTCGTTCAATTCCGAAAGTTTCTTCCCTCGAATATCCGCGAACCGATGTCCTAGAATCTCTTCTCCCGTCCGGTTCAGAAGCACGATTCGCCCGTCCATGTCGGTCGTGATCAGCCCGCCGCGCATCGAGTGGATGATGTCTTCCGTGAACTCCTGTAGTTCGAGAAGTTCTAGCCGCTTCGCTTCGAGTTCGATTCCCTTCCGCCGCAACGACTGCGCCAGCAAACTCGCCAGGTATGCGATCGCGAAAAAGCCGAACACGTTGTCGAGAAACCAGAAGAGCAACTCCTCGCGCGTGTAGACGCTGCTGTATGTCGGCGGAATTTTCCCTGCGTACGACAAAATCGTCATGCCGCCGAGCAACAACGCGCACGTCCCCGCGATCGCGAACGCCGTCCCCCGCGAAAACAAAATGCTCCCGACAATGATCACCAGCAGGTACAACGACACGAAATAGCTGTCGTGCAGCCCCGTCTCGTAGACCAGCACCGACACCATCGCGATGTCGCCGACCACCTGCATCGCGCCCAGCCAGCGCGAATTCGGTATCCAACGCAAAAAGATGATGTGAATTGTTCCGAGGGTGATCCAGAAAACGATCAGCGGCAGGAAATAATGCTCGTTCTTCGGGTTCGACACCGAGCGCGGCCAGATCACTCCGACCGCCAGAATCAGCGCGACCAGCAGCAATCGCACACGCGTCAGCCAGTCCAGCCATTCCCTCATGGCCAAATTCTGGTCAACGCTTCGCATCTTTGCTGCTTTGCCTTGACTCGTTGCCATCGTACTTCGCCGGCTTGCTTAGCTTGAACTCAGCTTGAAACTTCGCTTGCTAGAAATATGCCGGGGCAGGAAGTCCCCCTTCCTGCCCCGACTCGATCAATTCACTCCGCCTTCATCGCCGTTGCGCGGTCGGTCTACTTTCCGCTCAACTTGCCGATCAGCGAGAAGAGCGGCATATACATCGAAATCACGACGCCGCCGACCACCACGCCCAAAAATACGATCATGATCGGTTCCAACGCGGTCAACAAATCCTTCACCGCCGCATCGACTTCTTCTTCGTAAAAGTCCGCAATCTTCTGCAACATGGCGTCCATCGCACCGGTCTGTTCGCCGACGCTGATCATCTGCGTCACCATGCCCGGGAACACATCCGATTCCTTCAGCGGCTCGGTCAGGCTCTTGCCTTCTTCCAGTGACTTTCTCACCTTCTGAAGCGCCCGCTCGACAACCGCGTTGCCCGCCGTCCTCGCCGTGATATCAAGTCCTTCAAGAATAGGCACGCCGCTGGCGATCAATGTTCCCAGCGTCCGCGTAAACCGCGCCACCGCGATCTTCCTCATCAGAAGTCCGATGATCGGCAGCTTCAAGACGATCGTATCGATCGCGAAACGTCCTTGCTCGGTCCCATACCAAACCTTCAACCCGACAACGCTGCCCGCGACGCCCACAACGATCAAAAATCCAAAAATCGATCCGATGAAGTTGCTGAGCCCGATAACGATCTTCGTCGGCAGCGGCAAATCCACGCCCAAGCCCGCGAACAACGTCGCGAAAATTGGCACGACCTTCCACAACAGCAACGTAACGACGCCGCCCGCGATCGTCATAACGCCGATCGGATAAATCGACGCCGACTGCACCGCGCGCTTCAACTTCACGTTCTTTTCGATGTACGTCGACAACCGCTGCAGAATCGTGTCGAGAATACCGCCCGTCTCGCCCGCTTCCACCATGTTCACGTACAACTGATCAAAAACCTTCGGATGCTGCCGCATCGCCGCCGAAAGCGTCGCGCCGCCTTCCACCGATGCGCGCGTCGTCGCCAGCACCTTCTGGAAAAACTTGTTTTCCTGCTGGCCGGCCAGAATTTCCAGGCACTGCACCAGCGGCAAGCCAGCATCGATCATCACCGAGAACTGTCGCGTGAAGATCGCCAGCTCTTTCGAGTTCACGCCGCCGCCGAACGAGGGCATGTTGAATTCTTTGCCCTTTTCCGACACCTTCGTCGTCGTGATGTTCTGCCGCTTCAGCTGATTCTGCAGATCGGCCTTGCTCGTCGCCGTTGCCTCGCCGCTGACGTTGTTTCCCGACCGATTCGTGCCCTTATACGTGTAAACCGGCATTGCCGTTCCTCCTCACCTTCTACCGCCAATTTCTTTCTCGACCACTCTCTCCAGAATCCGACCGACCACTCAACTCAGAAACCTGTCATCCTGAGGCCGCCGACAGGCGGCAGAAGCATCTCAACCTCAGCCCCGTCAAGCACTCACGGCGCAGCCTCCGCGTTACTTCTTCCCCACCGGAGCCCGCTGATTCGTTCCCGTCACTCCGCGATTGATCATGTCCTGCAACTCGTCCGGATTCGACGACCGCGCCAGCGCCGTTTCCAGCGTGATCTGCTTCGCCAGATACGTATTCGCAAGGCTTTGGTTGAACGTCTGCATACCCGTCTGCCCCGTACCGGTCTGCATCGCCGAATAAATCTGGTGAATTTTGTCTTCACGAATCAGGTTGCGAATAGCCGGAGTCGGCACCAGGACTTCCATCACCATCGCGCGCCCGCGCCCATCCGACCGCGGCAGCAACGCCTGGCAGAGAATTCCTTCAATCACCATCGAAAGCTGCGCCCGCACCTGCGGCTGCTGGTGCGCCGGAAAAACGTCGATAATACGGTTGATCGTCGAAGCCGCAGAGTTCGTGTGCAGCGTCGCGAACGTCAAGTGGCCCGTTTCTGCGATACGCAGCGCCGATTCGATCGTCTCCAAATCGCGCATTTCGCCGATCAGCACCACGTCGGGATCTTCACGCAACGCAGCGCGCAGCGAATTCGAAAACGAATGCGTATCCGCGTGGACTTCGCGCTGGTTCACAAGGCACTTCTTGTGGTTATGCAAAAATTCGATCGGGTCTTCGATCGTGATCATGTGCTCTTCGCGTTCCGCGTTGATCTTGTCCAGCATCGCGGCCAGCGTCGTCGACTTGCCCGAACCCGTCGGCCCGGTCACCAGCACCAGTCCGCGCGGCTTGTCGCACATGTTCTTCACGACTTGCGGCAATCCCAGCGCGTCGAAGCCCTTGATCTCCCAGGGAATCGTCCTGAACACCGCGCCGACTGCTCCGCGCTGATTGAATACGTTGCCGCGGAAGCGCGCCAGGTTCTTCAATCCGAACGAAAAGTCGAGCTCCAGGTTCTCTTCAAACCGGTGCTTCTGCGCATCCGTCAGCACGCTGTACGCGAGCGACTTCGTATCCGCCGCCGTCAGTGGTGGCATATCCAGCGGACGCAGTTTGCCGTGTACGCGCACCCGCGGCGCGCTGTTCGTCGTGATGTGCAGGTCGCTCCCGCCCATCTCGATCATCTTCTTCAGCAATTCGCTTAACGTCATTCCAGCCATAACTTCTCCTGGTAGCGCCGGCGTCTCGCCGGCGTTTTTCCGATCCGTACCGCAACCACTGAACCCGCACGACCAACTCGAACCGAAACTCCCCTGAATCCGCCTACAGCACCGTCTCCCTCAATACCTCTTCCATCGTCGTCATACCCAAACTCACCTTGATCAACCCGCTGCGCCTTAGCGTGATCATTCCCTGCTCGATCGCCTTCTTCTTCAATTCCAGCGCCGACGCGCCCACCAGGATCAATTCGCGCAGCTCATCATTAATTTCCATCACTTCATACAAACCCGTGCGGCCTTTGTATCCGCCCTTGTTGCAGGTCGTGCAGCCCTTGCCGTGATAAATCTTTACCGTCTTCACTTCTTCCGGTGAATACCCGGCGTCGATCAACGCCTGCTCCGGAACTTCCAATTCCGTCTTACAGTTCGAGCAGATGCGTCGCACAAGACGCTGTGCGCAAATCAGGTTCACCGAGGTCGCCACAAGAAACGGCTCAATACCCATGTTCATCAAGCGGCTGATGGTCGAAGGCGCATCGTTCGTGTGCAGCGTGGACAACACCAAGTGCCCCGTGAGCGCCGCTTTCACCGCGATTTCCGCCGTTTCAAAGTCGCGGATTTCGCCGACCAGAATGATGTTCGGGTCTTGCCGCAAAAACGCGCGCAGCGCTGCCGCGAAGTTCAACCCGATCTGTTCCTTCATCTGAACTTGGTTGATTCCAGCCAGCTGAAATTCGACTGGATCCTCGGCAGTCATGATGTTGGTATCGACTTGGTTCAACTGCGCCACCGACGAATACAACGTGTTCGTCTTGCCCGATCCCGTCGGGCCGGTGACCAGCACCATTCCGTACGGCTTCGCGATGTTCCGCTGAAACTTCGTCAACGATTCCTGCTCAAAGCCCAGCTTCGTCATGTCCAGTCGCAGGTTTTCTTTGTCCAGCAACCGGAGCACGATTTTTTCGCCGTACAGCGTCGGCACCGTCGAAACACGGAAATCCAATTCCTTCTTTTTTCCGTCCGCTTTGTACTTGATCATGATGCGGCCGTCTTGCGGCAGCCGCTTTTCCGCGATGTCCAGCTTCGCCATGATCTTCAGGCGGCTCGTGATCGCATCCTTCAATCGGAGCGGCGGGCTCATCACCGTCTGCAACACGCCGTCAACACGGAACCTGACGCGCATTTCAAGCTCATACGGCTCGATGTGAATATCGCTCGCGCCCCGCTTCACTGAATCCGTCAAAATCAAGTTCACCAGCTTGATGATCGGCGCTTCTTCCGCCGCCCGCTCCAGCGTCGCGGTGTCCATCTCCGCTTCGTCCGCTGCAAGCTCCAGCTCCTGGTCGTCCATCGCCAGGTCTTTCATCATCTTGCTGAGTTCTTCGTGGTTGCCTTCGCCACCGCCGTAGAACCGCGAAATCGCTTCGCCGATCGCCGATTCCGACGCCACCACCGGCTCCACGTTGAAGCCGGTCATGAACTTAATGTCGTCCATCGCGAAGACGTTGGTCGGGTCCGTCATCGCGATCGTCAGCACCGACCCCACGCGCGACAGCGGGATCACCTGGTACCGTGACGCCGTGTCCTGCGGGATCAGCTTGATGACCGTGGGATCAATCTCGTAGAACTTCAGGTTGATGGAGGGAACGCCATATTGCCGCGACAACACGCCCGTGATGTCGTCGTCCGTGATAAAGCCCATCTTCGTCAGACAGGACCCCAGCTTGCCGCCATTCGAGCGCTGAAACTCCAGCGCCTTCTGCAGCTGATCCTGCGTGATCAGGGCTTCCTTAACTAGGATTTCACCAAGACGGACAGACATCCACACACTCCCAGAGCCTTCGAACCCAACGCTCACGTTATGCAATCGTCGCTCGCAACGGTAGCCGGAACTTCCCGCTCCGTTTTGAACTCGCTAATACCTGCCCTCAAGTACAGG
>Ga0209006_10005788_pt1 | contig 11228 bp, 7 predicted proteins | sample JacPin_JW_Ref_O2_FD_188567 | JGI IMG/M metagenome (GOLD analysis project Ga0209006, IMG submission 188567) | Forest soil microbial communities from Algoma, Ontario, Canada - Jack Pine, Ontario site 1_JW_Ref_O2 (SPAdes) (version 2) | ecosystem: Environmental > Terrestrial > Soil > Boreal... | reverse complement strand
TGCGCTGGTCGGCGCCGTCTGTGAAATTGATGTCATGAGCATCGACAGCGTAGTCGATGCGAACGGTTTCGTGTACGGCGTCGGGAGGCAACACCTGTACCTTGAGCAACAGCCCGGTAAACTCCGGCACGGTGGGCTGCATGGCGGCTGTCATAACCGCCTCCGCCCTGGCTGTGGACAACTCTCTTCCCTCGAGAGCGTAATAGCCCCGGCGATAGATTAAATCTGTGCCTGGAAGCGCGGCTTTGACTTCGATCTTGCGGTACTTGCCTGTCCAATCGCGATTGCTCGGAGCATAGGCCAGCGTGTAGTAAGAGGAACCCTGTTCCACACTACGAGACATGGCATTCTTGAGATCATTCGTTCCGTAGAAGGCGCGTCCACCAGTCTCCCGCGCGACATCGGCCATCGCTTCATGCGCGTCCCAGATAGCTGTCGTCTGCCGTGTATAAGCCGAGCTGACCTCGTTCCCTATGTCAACCGTTCCCAGATAAGCGGTCTGTGTGCTGATGTCGATTCCGGTTCCCAGGCTTATCTGCCCGCGAACGTCAATGGGATAAACCGCCATCCGTGCGGCCGCGAGCAACGCGGCGGTCTGCTGCACTGGCGGCGCTTCGGCCTGAAGATTGCGAAGCTGACGGTTCGTCTCAAGTCCCACATTTCCCACGATGCCGGCCTGATTGTAGGGGTTTAGGTCGGGCCCAAAGGTGACCGGGAATTCCGCGGAGAGCCATATCAGATTCTTTCTCCCCGGATAGCCCGCGACGGATTGCGCCAGAGCGTCAAGTGCGTGCAGCGTTAGATCCATGCGCTCTAATTTTTGAAACGAATCCTGTGCCGCCAAGGCATCGCGGATGGCTTGGCCGACGGGCACCAGAGGCATGGAAGCGGAAGAGCCAGTCGGTCCCGTCGTCGACGGCGGACCAGCATTATTCTCGAGGGCTGTAGCACCAATTTCCTCTTGCTGCCACTGCGCTTCCGGACTGGTGAAAGGAGACTGGTATCCCAGCAATGACTTTGCCGCCGCCACCAACGCGCTGGAGTCACTGGAGAATCCTTGGATCATTTTCAGTTTCGTAGTGAGCACGAACAGCGCAACCGGCCGGTCTTGGGGCAGATCTTTCAGAAACTGAATCATCTGCTTGCGCGCGTAAGCCTGGTCCATCCCACTCGTGTTCAGCATATCCATCAAAACCACAGTGACAGGTTGGTCACTGTCCTGCTTGATGAATGTGAAGTTCGTATATTGATGGGGAGGAAGTTCGAGCGGCGGTCGAGGTTTGGAGGGAGTTGCGGGAGCTAGATGCACCCCGAACGCCGAAATTTTCTGCGGTTGCTTATCCTCGAAAACTGTAAAGTCACCGGCTTTCAAGCCGGGCACGAATTTTCCGTAGTGGTCACTCACAATTACATCGAGCAGCACGAGTCGCGAAGTGGCGTGGATTACCGGAGCGGAGTTTGATTGACCGGGTGAATCGTTCTTCGTCGGGGAAGCATTGTGGGAGCCTTGTGCGTCTGCAGGAATTGAAAAACTCAGCACGGCGACCGAAATCAGCGAAAATCCACAAATCCCGATTCGTCTCTTCATGTTCCCTCGGGCAAGACTGAGACCGTGCGCACGGTAATCTACGGACGAACGACCCTCACGCCGCTGATTGTAGCATCGCCCACTTCGGGCCGCACGGGCGAAGCAGCCGCTTCCACCGCAGGGAGCGGAACCTTGGACTTGATGCCCTGCCCCTCCACAACGGTATAGATGAAGTCGCCTGGGACATTCTTGAAAACCTCGCTTTGCCCGCTCGGCCAGCGTACGGTCACCTCGTCCATGACGTTGTTGCTTCCGAGGCCAAAATGTTGGCGAAGATCATTTTGTGATAAATAACTGCTGCCGCCCTTCACTTCGCTGAACTGTGTAAGACTGCCGGTCCGTACACTGACGCGCGCGCCAATCGCAAGCCGGTTGCTCCTGGTTCCCAGCAGCTTGAAAAGCACGCGATGATTACCGTTCTGGCAGTGATTCAGCAGCAGTGACGGTGGCTGACCCCAGTTCAAAGTGACAATGTCCACACAGCCATCATTGTTGATGTCTCCAAACGCCGCCCCCCGCCTCGACTGCAGAGGAGCACTGTTGAGCCCCGCCGCCGATGCAACTTCATCAAACGTTCCATCCCGCTTGTTTCGAAACAGCAGCATGGGCTGGCGGAAATGGGCCGCATCAGGAATTGTATCCACCTGCGGATAGACGTGGCCATTCGCCACGAAGATGTCCAGCCAGCCGTCATTGTCCATGTCGAAGAAGCCCGTGCCCCAGCCCACGTAAGGATGGCTCGGTTGCGCCACGTGAGAGTTCCAGCTCACGTCCTCGAAGCCGTTCTTTCCTTTGTTGTGGTACAAAGTGTCCGACTGATCCACGAATTCCGTCACAAAGATGTCCAGAAGTCCGTCGTGGTTGTAGTCTCCCATGTCAACGCCCATGGAACCGAGTTCCTGGCCGTCTCCGCTAAGGTCGGCTCCGAGCATCAGACCGACTTCCTCAAACGTTCCGTTGCCCTTGTTGCGAAAAAGATAATTAGGCCCGGCGTCGTCGGCTACATACAAGTCCGGCCAACCGTCGTTGTCGTAGTCAGCCCACTCGACCCCCATGCCGTAGTAGTGGTGAGCATTGTCTACCCCCGCCTTCTTCGAGACTTCTTCAAATTTGCCATCCCCGCGATTGTGGAACAGCAGGTCGGTTTCTCCCTGCAGACCCCAGGGCCCACATTGCACCAGCACCCCACGAAAGCGGCAGAACTTTTCGTTGCTGCCTAACTCCGGGAGCTTATTCATGTCAACGTGGACATAGCGGGATACAAACAGATCCACGTTACCGTCACGGTCGTAGTCTCCCCAGGCCGCGCCCAGGCTCAACTCTCCGCCGCCAACGCCCGCCTTTTCGGTCACGTCTTCGAACTTGCAGTTCCCCAGGTTGTGGTAGAGAACATTTCCTCCGTACCCGGTAACGTAAATGTCGGGAAGACCGTCGTTGTCGTAGTCCGCCACGGCCACTCCCATACCCCAGCCCCGGCGCGTGAGTCCAGCCGGTACCGTGATGTCGGTGAACTTGAGATCGGCGTCCTGATGGTAAAGCGTAATCATCGGATCGCCACCCTGTTGACGGTAGCGCTCGACGTTCGAACCGTTGACGGTGATGATGTCCAGTTTGCCGTCGTTATCACAGTCAATCAGGCCGACTCCGCCGCTCACCGATTCGATGATGTACTTTGCAGCTGGCGAAGAAATGTGGGAGACGGTCAAACCAGCTTGACTGCCGATGTCCTCGAAATGTGGAACCGCGATGGCCGTCGAACTCTGTCTCCGGGCAGAGGCAGAATTTGGAGGGACAGGGACAGGCCCCGTCTGGGCCAACGCTGCCGCGGACAAGAGACCCCAGATAAGAAATAAACCCATTGCACGAAGAATACAGCAATCAAGTCCTGAAGTTCACGGTGCTGCATTCTCTCCGCGTCCCAATCGAACTTGTTTGTCGGGTGGACTTATGGCTGAAATAAAAGTCTGGCAGGAAGCCGTTGTCGTATTCTCGCTCCATCGTTATGATGTGTTGCACAGGATGGGTTGCACGATCTTCTCTTGAAAGGGTCGGAATGGAATTCGCGCATTCCCCTCGCAGTTTTCTTTCCGCGCGAGGAAATCGGCGCACGTTGCGGGCTCTCTGCTTAGTTTGTCTGTTATTCCCCGCCGCCTGCGCCGCGCAAAGCTGGACGCTCGCCTGGAGTGACGAGTTCGACGGCGCCGCCGGCAGCCCCATCAACAGCAGCAACTGGCAATACGACACTGGGATCCTGAACGTCAACAATGAAGTGGAGTACTACTGCGCGCCGGGCAGCGGCACGCCGCCCTGCGTTTCCGCCGCGCCGAACGCCTACATTGATGGCCATGGGCACCTCATCATTCAGGCCATCAAGATCAATTCCAGCGTGACGCCATCGAGCGGCAGTTGGACCTCCGCTCGCCTGAACACGGGGAAGAATCTGCGGAACTTTCAATTTGGCCGGCTGGAATCGAGCATTTCTCTTCCCGTCGGGGCAGGACTTTGGCCCGCCTTCTGGGCGCTCGGCGACAACATTGGCGGCGTAGGCTGGCCGGCCTCAGGCGAAATGGACTTCATGGAGAACGTTCCCGTCTCGGGCGGACTGGGACCGAATTCCTTCCGGTCAACCATTCATGGCGGGAATTCGTCGAGCAGTTGCTATTGTGGCGGAAACGGTCTGGGGCAGTCGTACACGTTTCCCATCAAGGATCACAGCGGCCCCAGTGTCGCTGCCTTCCACAGTTATGGCGCAATTTGGTCGACAAACATGGTGCAGTTCTACGTTGACGATCCCAGCAATGTCTTCTTAGTTCGCACCGTCAATGACCTTCCGGCAGGTTTCACCTGGGACTTCAATCGTCCATTCTTTCTGTTGCTGAATCTCGCCGTGGGCGGGACTGGCAGTTGGCCAGGGCCTGCAGACGGCAACACGCCCAGTCCTGCCGTCATGAGGGTGGATTATGTTCGCTGGTATAAGCCGTCGGCGGTCGCAGGGCCAACCCTGAGCGCTGCCCCTATCAGCGTGAAGTCTGGCGGCGCAGGGAGCGCCACGATCAGCCTGAATTCGACAAATGGCACTGGGCGCGTCTATCTCTCCTGTACGACCACGGCTCCCCAGGCGACCTGCTCGATCAACTCTGGCGATATCCTGAATACCTATACCGTAGACTTCAGCCAGACCGGCCGTGGCTCCGCTACCGTAAAGTTGACGACCATTGCCAACACGCCGGCCAACACGCCGGGATTGCCTAAAGGCGGAAGTGGCAACGGAACCAGTCCCGGAGATTATGCCGTCACCGTCAGTTCCTACACCGTCAGCAATACGAGCGGGAATCCTGATTCTGTGCTAAGCATTCCCCTGACGGTCAATTAAAACTCTGGCGCCATGCGGCCCACGAAGTGTTTGACAGGACGCATGCCTTCCTATGGTTGCACTCGGCTGAGCGTTGCCGAGTCAGCGGTCGGCGTCGCCAGCAAGTCATAGAGCGGCTGCGCCGGTTTAATCTCCGGATTCTCTTTGCTCACAGAGATAGCCAGAACGCGAATCTTTTCGTTGTCGGGCAATTGAATGCTCTTGGTGCCGGCCGGAAGATCGATCGGGTACGCGAACAAATACGAGTACCGGTAAGCCACGTTCTGTCCCGCCATGTTGTGATGATGCGAGCAATACCACGCCAGGTCGGCGCGCTTGATGTAGCCCGGCTTTATGCCAGTCACCTCGCCATAATCGTCGTGCGAAGTATCTTTCGAACTCCACTGCCGGTCGTCCCACTGGCCGATGAATCCGCCCCAGTCTTGGATATTCAGTTCTACTTTCTTGCCGCCGACTTCGAATATCGCTTTCTGATCGCCATCCGCCGAAGCTGCCAATACGTATGCCCGGTTATATTGGGCCGATGGCAGATCAATGATTTGCCCCTTCGCTACCGCTGCGTTGGGCGCGCCCGTCTTCGCTGAGGCGAGTTGGAATTGCACATCGTTGAACCTGATCAGCTCCGGCAGCATCTCTGCAGGCAGCGCGTTTCCCTTGCTGTCAAACCCTCCTACTGAGCGTGTCCCGTCATTACTCGCAGCGGCGAGATCATATTTCAATGGGACCGGCACCGATTGCACTACCGGTACTTTGGTTGACCGTTTAGCGAGCCTCACTGCGAACGTGCGTGGCTGATAAGCTGAGAACGAAGTAACCACAGCGCCACCGTTCACCCGTGCCGTTCCCACCGGCTGCTCCTGCCCATTGACTTCCCGTGCGGCGACGACCGGTGCTCCAAAGGCTACACGGACATCTACCTGCGGTTTACCATCCAGTTCCACCAGTCGCACGATGATCTCGTCGCTCAGTTCCGCTTTCTTCAGCGCCAGAACTCTAATTCGTGGATTGCTGACCTTCAGTAAAGAAAACTCCCGTCCTAGCCCGCCCGCATGTTGTGAAGTTTCGAAGGCAATCATCAGATCGTTCAACCGCTGCGCTTGCCAGTCGGTCCCGCTGTCGCGCCAACCCGCAGCATGCCCGGCGATTCCGTAAACGAATTCGTGATGTCCAATATCCTGCGTGCCTTGGTCCGCATAACCTCCGCGAGTTCCGGGGGTTCGGATCAGCGTCAATCGAATGGTATGATCGTTCGGCTTGTCCGATCCATTCTTGCAATCGGTCAAGATCGTTGCGCCGAATTCGCCGCTCGCGTCGGTTAAATCAATCCACTGATGTGTGGGCACTTCGAACTTCTTCGGCTCCGCACTCGGTCGCTCGATGGTGCCGATATCCCAGTTGTAAGTGGCCATCTCGTTTGAAACCGTCAGCGGAAACGTCGCCTTCAGATTCGACTCTCTGGTATTCCAATCAATCACGTTCTTGAACTCAACGCGCTGTCCCGCATCGCCCGCCGATAGGCTGATGGTCTGTACAAACTTGGAGCCCGCAGCCTCTCGCGAAACTTCCACGGCCACACGCGCCGGGCCCCTTTCCACCACCCGAATCTTCGCCGGACCGCCGGCATACGCTTTCGGTGCAGCCTGCTCCTGATCCCAGTCCATGTTCCACGCGGGCCAGTGCTCCGGGTTGTCGTAGGAAATCGCCAGCCGGGCCGGAGCGCTCAGTAACTCTTTGCCTAGCGACTTGTCGAAGATGCTGGCGACATCACCATCGGCGTTCAACTTGACCCGGTAATACTGGTTCTCGAGTGAATTCTCCGAGACTTTCATACCGTACTGGTCGGCAGGTCCTGACCCCGGCTGCACGTCGTAAACCGCGTAGCCGACGGATGGCGCTTTAGCGACGAAGACCACTTTGTCATTCGAAATCTGCGCGGGAACGTCTTTCCCATCTGGACCGGTCACATGCACAGACTTCGGTTCGCCACCGCGGAAGCTCACGCTCGCCTCCACCAAATCTTCGCGCGCGATGTTCAATGGATTGAAGACAACGATGGGCACGCCCTTCGTCTCGGTGTTGAGGGCCGCCGCAACGCCTTCGGTAGCGTTGGAGAGCACGCCGGCAAACTGATTCATCGCGATCACATCGTCATTCCAGGCGAACTCGTACGACTTGGGCGTGGCCGTGCCGGCGGCGAGGTCGTGAAAGTGCCCGCCCATTACCAGCGTCCACGCATCATTCAGCCGCTCGAGCGGATAGGGCCGCGCTCCCAGCCATTCTGCGGCGATGGAGGCTTTCTCGGCAGCATCGGCCAGCAATTCTTCTTTCCGAAGCCAGCGCTTCTGATATGCCTGCGAGGTCAGCGACCCGGCAGAGTGGTTGGTAAGCTCCATTTCTCCCGTATAGCGCGGTAGTCGCGCGGCCTGATCTGGCGTGATATCGAGAAACATCTGCTCGGCATTCGCCGAGATCACATGCACTGGCCCATCGCCGACTTTCACCGGCGGCCCCTGAGCATGCGAGAGACGAGAAAAGAGCGGATCCGGGCCGGAAGGGAAACTTGCCGCGCCTTCAGTCACGATGGCTTCGAGCCGCTTTACTGAGTCTTCGTCCGGGGTTCCCCCGATATCGCCCGTGCCGAAATAATGGTAGTCGGTCAATACACCGGTGACCTTCCCATTCAGCTCAACCCGTGCCGCCCAGTCCCCCTGATGTCGATTCAGTTCCCGATCCTGCTCGGCTTTGGAGAACGCCCTCTGCTGATTGCGAAAGTCGAGGAACTCCTCGATGTCTTTCGCATCCAGGGTTTGTTCACTTTCTTCAGCCTTCTGAACTTTTTGTTGTAGCGGCTGCAGCCTCCGGTTAAGGTCTTCAAGAGCCGCATTGGGCGGGAGCGGCGGCCATGGCTTGCTAAGATCGCTGTAAATTCCTCCGCTGTAGTCGCCCGGATTCAGTCCCGTCAGCACACTTTCGCCATCCGGGCCAATCCACACGCCGACATTGAACGGCGTCCCCTCCGGCGTTTTCTCCAGCGACTCCACGCCCCCGCCCGGCGCCGACGATCCCCATACCAGCTTCTGCGTGGAGAATCCCTTCACTCCGGAGTGCGCGAGAATTGTCGGCAATGACGCCGGAAATCCGAAGCAGTCGGGCAGCATGTACTCCGCGCTGGCCTTCCCGAGCTCTTTGCGAAACCAGTTATTTCCGTACAGAATTTGCCGAATGATGGTTTCGGCGCTGGGCGTGTTCACGTCGCCCTCCTCCATCGAAGAGCCCGCGGGGAACCAACGTCCTTGATCGACATATTTCTTCACTCGCGCGAAATCGCCGGGAAAATATTCCTTCATGAAGCGGTAGCGGTTCGCGCCGCTGAAGTTAAAAATGTAGTGCGGATATTTCTCAAAGAGGTTGAAATTATCCTCCATGGTTTTGCGAATGTATTCGTCGATCACCTGGGGATATTCCCACCGCCATTCCGTATCCAGGTGGGCATAGCCAACCACATAAAGCGTCGGCTGCTTGCTCAAATCGGGTTTTTCTGCAGTTTGTGCGTGGGCTGCGCTGAGCAAATCCACGCAAGCCAATACCACCGCTATCAAGTTGTAAATTGTTCGCATCGCATCTCTCAAGATATTTAGATTGCCAGGGCGGTTGCCGGCCCGTCGAATTCGTAATCAACAACGATTTGCGCATAACATGCTTATGCGAAATTTGGCCTCAGGGGATAGTCGATGATGATGGCCCTCCCGTCAGTGAGGGCCTTGACCGAGTGAGGGACGTTTCCTGGCACAATCGCGACTATACCTGCTCGAGCGATCTGCGCCACGCCGTCAATGGTGACCTCGAGCTCGCCTTCGATCACTTCATAGACTTCTTCTTGAGGATGGAAGTGCTCGTGAATGGACGAGCCGCGTATGAAGTCATAGTGCGCGAATGTCATGCTCGGCGAGTGGAAGTAACGTCCGTACCAGCCGGGCAAGCGTTCAATCACATCGAGCGTTCGAGTATCGATGAAGGGCATAGACCTCCTGCGCTTTCACAGAAGAGTTTACACGCCTCTCGAGAAATTACGGCAGCGTCTGAACCTCCACCGAAAGCACGGCCGGAAGGTCACGAACAATGGGAGCCCAATTATCTCCAGCATCGGCCGAAGCGTAGACCTGTCCACCGCTGGTGCCGAAATACACGCCGCACTCGTCCAGCGAATCGATGGCCATGGCGTCGCGCAGCACGTTCACGTAGCAGTTGCTTTGCGGCAAACCTTTGGTGAGCGCCTCCCACTCGTTTCCTCCTGCGCGGCTGCGGAAGACGCGCAGCTTCCCGTCGGGAACAAAGTGTTCCGAGTCGCTCTTGATGGGCACGACGTAAATCGTCTCAGGCTCGTGCGCGTGAACGTCGATCACGAAACCGAAATCGGTGGGAAGGTTCCCGCTGATCTTCTGCCAGGAATCGCCGGCGTCATTGCTCCGCATCACATCCCAGTGCTTCTGCATAAAAAGTATGCCCGGACGCGACGGGTTCATGGCGACGTGGTGAACACAGTGCCCGACCTCAGCGGTCGGGTTAGGAATGTACTTGGAATACAGACCGCGGTTGATCGGCTTCCAGCTTTTGCCACCGTCGTCGGTACGAAATGCTCCCGCTGCAGAAATCGCAATGTAGATGCGCTGAGGATTGCTGGGATCGAGAATGATCGTGTGCAGACACATACCACCGGCGCCCGGTTGCCACTTTGGGCCGGTGCCATGGCCGCGCAGTCCGGAGAGTTCCGTCCAGTTCTGTCCGCCATCCGTCGAGCGGAAGAGGGCGGCGTCTTCGACGCCAGCGTAAACCGTATCAGGGTCCTCGAGCGATGGCTCCAAATGCCACACGCGCTTGAACTCCCACGGATGCTGCGTCCCGTCATACCACTGATGAGTGGTGAGCGGCTTGCCGCTTTCATCCGACGCGTCGTAGACGAACTTGTTGCTTGCCGGCTTCGGAGCGCCGGGGGCGGGCGCTTCACCCGCGGGTGTTCCAGGCTGATGCCATGTTTTGCCCCCGTCATCGGAGCGCTGAATGATCTGCCCAAACCAGCCGCTGGACTGCGACGCATACAGCCGGTTAGGATCCGCGGGCGATCCCTTCACGTGATACATTTCCCAGCCGGCAAAATGCGGACCGCTGACGTCCCATTTATCGCGTTTGCCGTCCGAGGTCAGAACGAACGCACCCTTGCGTGTCCCTACCAGAACTCGTACGCTGCTCATTCCATCTTCCTCCTTCATTCTGCGCATTAAATCCTACAACGTCCCAAACTCTTCGTCTCCCGAAGAGCGGAATGCGAGCCTGCGTCGTGGCACCGTCGTGAAGCTCGACGCAGGCTCTCCCCGTGGTTTCTAAGCTGCCTTCGCGGCGGGCTGGTTGCGCATCTGCTTCATAAATCCACGCATGGCGGCAACATGGCCGGGTGATCGTTTCTCGATCCAGGCTTCGTACCGCCGTGCGGCCTTTTCCAAGTGGGCAAGAAACTGCTGGTTCTGGAATTTCTCCCGGGCTTGCGGGACCATTGATTTCGCCGTCTCCCATACGCCAAAAAACTCCCCGGTGGTTTCAAAGAACAGATCCTCATGAAGCAGGCCGTAGTTGAGCAATGCGCAGGCCTGGTCCCAGTAAGCGAGCACCATCATCGCGAATGTTCCGCCTTCGGTTCCGGGAGCCGCGATTCGCATGGCGTCGTCAAGATTCTCTACGAAATAATTTTTAAAGAACCAGTCGCGTGCTTGGCGCAGACGTGCCTCCCGGCGCTGTTCGTAAATTTGCAGATGGAGTTGAGCTTGTCCGTGCGTCGGTCCTGTTTTCATAAGTTTTGCTTCTCCCTTATTCGTTTGAGTTCGTCGTTCTTGATGGTCCGCTGTCCAAAGCATGACCTTCTTTGGCGCAGACGTAATCTCTACTATGTGGTCGAACGGCTGGGGCCCAAATCGACAGTCCACGCAAAAAAATGTAGCTGGCTCCAGAGCGAGATTTCTGCACGACTTAGGTCGGTTCGCTCAGGTACTGACGGCGGCTTGCCCGGAAGCCGCACGCCTGAAAACCGGCAATCAGCCGCTCGTGGACTCGATCCTACGCGACAAAAGAGAAATTTCCAGCTGGGAGACGCTAACGTGAGCGGAGTAGCGCTGTGCGTAGTGGCGGGGAGGTTCAACGTAGCCTCGGGTAACATGGATGGGTGCTGAATCGAAATCTCGCGCAAAGCAAACTCAACATTCTTCACGCCGCGCATCT
>Ga0209006_10005787_pt1 | contig 11229 bp, 11 predicted proteins | sample JacPin_JW_Ref_O2_FD_188567 | JGI IMG/M metagenome (GOLD analysis project Ga0209006, IMG submission 188567) | Forest soil microbial communities from Algoma, Ontario, Canada - Jack Pine, Ontario site 1_JW_Ref_O2 (SPAdes) (version 2) | ecosystem: Environmental > Terrestrial > Soil > Boreal... | reverse complement strand
CCGGAACTCAGGTCGTCTCCAACGAGCTCTATGTCCCCGACAATCGAGAAGTGGAGTTTCGCGTGACCTCCGAGGACGTCACGCACGGTTTTTGGGTCGTGAACTTCGGCGTACAGGTGGACGCGAACCCCGGAGTGTGGACCACGATTCACACCACGCCCGACAAGTTAGGCACGATCGAGATTCGATGTGAGCAGTTCTGTGGCCTTAATCACGCCTTCATGGACGCGATCGGCCACGTCGTAACCCCGAAACAGTTCTCTGCGTGGCTCGCCAGCCAACCGGCGCGAGTGTAGGAGGTACCCGTGACGACAACACTTGAGCACACCGAAACAATGTCCAAGCCCCAGGGGGGCGGACTGGCGCGGCGACAGAACTTCGCGACGGCAATCGTCCTCGGGGTCATCCTCGCCTGGGTGTTTTGGTTTGTAGCCCGGCACCTCTTCTGGCAGGGGAGTGACAACTTCTCCGACCAGGAAGCGGTCATGACCGGGGCTGGCTGGATGATCGGATTTTGGATCGGCATCGGCGCGTTCAACGCACCGTTTCAGTGGCTGGTCGGTCGCGACAACAGCCACGACGACAACATGTACTACGCGGGCAAGGACCTGGGCCGCGCCCGGTACTGGAAGTACACGACCGACCACAAGGTGGTGGGTGTCCAATACATCATCGTCACGATGAGCTTGCTCGCCGTCGGCGGGATCCTGGCCATGGCCATGCGCACCGAACTCATTACACCGGGCACGCACTTTGTCAATCAGCAGGTCTATAACGGCTTCATCGCCATTCACGGCATGGTCATGATCCTGGCGTTGATTGTCGCGATCTCGGGACCCTGGGCCAACTTCGTTATGCCGATCATGATCGGCGCGCGCGACATGGCCTTCCCGCGACTCAATGCGCTGAGCCTCTGGACCCTCGTGAGCGCGGCGGCGTTGCTCGTGACAGTGCTGGCGGTTGGGGGATTGCCAGTGGGTTGGGTGGTGCTGGGCACCATCGGTGACCAGGCGGGCGTCGGTATGGACTTCTTTGCCCTGGCCATTGTGACCTTTACCGTCTCGACGACGGTCGCGAGCATCAACAATGTCACCACGATTCTGACGATGCGCACCAAGGGCATGACCTTGGATCGGCTGCCGATCTTTGTGTGGGGCACGCTCTTCACCTCCGCTCTGGCGCTCTACGCGTTCCCGTTCTTCTTCATTGCCGAACTGAACCAGATCCTGGACCGCACGGCGTCGACGAGTTTCTACATCGCGGCGGGCGGCGGCACGAGCTGGCTCCAGGCCAACCTCTTCTGGTTGATGGGTCATCCCGAGGTGTACGTCATCTTGATCCCGTCGGTCGCGGCGCTCTTCGAGATCTCCACGGTCATGGCCCGAAAGCCGCTGTTCAGCTATCGCACGGCGATCGGCGGCATGGCGGCCCTTACGGGACTCTCCGCTTTGGTGTGGGCCCACCACATGTTCACCTCGGGCTGGGCGCCCACGCTGGGCGGTCCGTTCATGGTGACGACCGAGTTGATCTCGATCCCCACGGGCATCTTCTTCTTGGTGCTGGTGGGAACCCTGTGGCGCGGAAATGTGTGGATGAGGTCACCCACGTTGTGGATGTTCGGTTTCATCTTCAACTTCATCATTGGCGGCGTGACGGGCATCTATCTCTCTGACGTACCGCTCGATGAGCAGTTGCACGGCACGATGTTCGTGACCGCGCACTTCCACTACATCTTCGTGGGCTCCGTGTTGTTCGGTGCCATCTCCGCACTGGCGTACTGGTTCCCCAAGGTCACCGGTCGATTCCTCGATGAGACCTTGAACCGATACGCGTTCTGGTTGGTCTTTATCGGTGTGCAGATCACCTTTGGAGCGATGTTCCTCTCGGGTCTCAAGGGCATGCCGCGTCGCGACGCGTCCTACAGCTTTGCCTTCGAGCACACCAACTTCATCTCGACGATCGGTGCCTACATCATCATGACTGGCATGTTGACCCTCCTCGGGACCATCATTCACTCGTGGCGCAAGGGCGAAGCCTCAGGGCCAAACCCCTGGCACGCCAACACCCTGGAGTGGCAGGTGCCCACACCCGTGCCGCTCGAGAACTTTGACGTGGACCCGATCATCACTGAGGACCCCTACCACTTCGACAACGAGGAGCCGGCACACGTATGAGCGTCGCGGAGATCGAACCTCAGGAACAAAAGCACGAGGGCGGAGGGCATCACGAATCGCCCGAGAAGGTTGACGGGCGCGAGCGCCTAGGCATCTGGCTGTTCATCGGCGCGGACATCATCACGGTGGCGGCCCTGCTCTTTACCTACCTGTACTTGCGTGGAGTGGACACCAATAATCACTGGATGATGCTCCAGGGTTACAAGGGCAGTTTGCACACCTACCAAGACTGGGAGAACCTCCTCAACAACGGGAACATCGGCAATCCCAAGGACATCTACATCGGGCCGCTGTCAGCCGGCCTGCAGTGGCTGGTGACTCTAATCACCGTTGCGAGTGCCGCGGTGCTCTGGCTGGGGGAGAAGGGGCTGCGCGCGACGAAGAACGCAAAGGCTTTTTCACCGATGGCGTTGGTCGCGATGGTCCTCGCCCTCGCCGGTGTCGCTATCGCCGCGGTGCAGTTGAGTGACATTCCCCAGGTGTTCGTGGCGGTGAACGACTCGATCACGATGTCCTACACCACCTACGACTCGGCCATGATGGCGATCATCGCCTCGACCCTCGGGCACCTGGTGATCTTGGCCTTCCTCGGACTGGGCCTGGCGATTCGCTCGGCACGCGGGGTCGTCAGCGGTGATCGCTGGTACCAGGTGCGCCTGGTTCGCTACTTCTGGGTGTGGGTGGCGATCTCCTCGATCGTCGTCTCGCTGATCACGACTACTATTAACACGGTTCACTAAGACAACAGCTCTCCGGATTCCTCCGGAGGACTGTCGTGAAACGGGTCCCGAGAGGCCCGTACGACAGGAGAGCAATGACGTACGAGGACGAGCGCGGGGCACAGACGCCCGGCGGCTCCTTTGTGGCGAAGAGCCAATTACTTTCGGCCGAGGACGTATCACGGGCCCTCACCCGAATGGCTCACGAGATCGTCGAGCACAATCACGACCTGTCGAGCGTGTCGATCATCGGGCTCCAGACCGGCGGTAAGCCCTTCGCCGAGCGCCTCGTCGAGACGCTGGGGACAATTGGCGACGAACCGGTATCGCTCGGCCTCCTTGATGTTTCGTTCTATCGCGACGACTTGCTCGTCAACCCGGTGCCACGCGCATCGCTCACTCGCATCGACGATGACCTCACCGGTCGCTCGGTCGTCCTGGTTGACGATGTTCTCTTCACCGGTCGGACGATTCGCGCCGCCCTCAACGCCCTCACGGATTGGGGACGGCCCGCGTCCGTGCAGCTCGCCGTTCTGGTCGATCGTGGTCACCGCGAACTACCGATTCGCCCCGACTACGTGGGAAAGAACCTGCCCACGTCGCGCGACGAGGACATCCGAGCGACCCTCGACGGCGTGTGGATCGGCACGAAGTCATGAACGAGACACTGCGCGGGCAAAGCCTCCTCTCGCTGGACGACCTCTCGCGTGCGGCCATCGTCGAGGTTCTCGACGTGGCGGAGTCCTTCGTCGAAGTGAATCAGCGCACCATCAAGAAGGTCCCCGCCCTGAAGGGACGGGTCGTGGCCTCGCTTTTCTTCGAAGAGTCGACACGGACCCGTCTCAGTTTTGAAACGGCAGCCAAACGCTTGAGTGCCGATGTGCTTTCGCTCGCCATCGCGTCGAGCAGCGTCAAAAAAGGGGAGTCCCTGCGCGACACGATCGCCACGATCGACGCCCTGGGTATCGACGCGGTGGTCATGCGGCACCAGTCGAGCGGCGCCGCGCTGCAGGTGAGTCGCTACGTGCCGCACGTACGGGTGATCAACGGGGGCGACGGACAACACCAGCATCCCACCCAGGGGCTTCTCGACGCGTTCACCATTCGCCAAACCCTCGCCGAGCGCCACAGTGCCAGGGGACCCGAGACCGGAGCCGAACTCTTCTCCGGGCTGCGAATCTTGATTGTCGGCGACGTGCGACACAGCCGTGTCGCGCGCAGCGACGTGAGTGCGTACGTGGCTCTGGGCGCCGAGGTGAAGGTGGCTGCCCCCTCCACGCTGCTGCCCGATGACGTGAGTTCCTGGCCCGTCAGCGTGGCGGACGACTTCGACGTTCAGGTGGCGATCCATACCGACACCATCAATGAAGCCGGTTTCGTGGAGGATACCATCGCCGCGATCGCCGGGCGGACCATTCACACCTATCACACCGAAGGCGCGGGCGGCGGCCATGCTCCGGACATCATCAAGATCGCTGGACTCCCCAACATTCTGCCTTCTTCCACCAATCCTACGCGTCCGTTGACGGTGAACACTATCGCCGAGCATTTGGACATGTTGATGGTCTGCCATCATCTGAATCCACAGGTGCCGGAAGATGTCGCGTTCGCAGAAAGCCGCATCCGGCAAGAGACTATCGCGGCCGAAGACATCCTGCACGATCTCGGCGTCATCAGCATGATGTCGAGCGATTCGCAAGCCATGGGGCGCATCGGTGAAGTGGTGACCCGCACGTGGCAGACCGCGCACAAGATGAAAACGCAGAGGGGAGCGCTGCCAGGCGATTCGTCCCGCAACGACAACCAGCGCATCCGGCGTTATGTTTCGAAATACACGATTAATCCGGCCATCGCGCACGGGATCGCAAACGAAGTCGGCTCCATCGAGCCGGGCAAGCTCGCGGATCTGGTGTTGTGGAGCCCTGCATTCTTCGGCGTCAAACCAGAAATGGTGATCAAGGGCGGCTTCATCGCATGGAGCGTGATGGGCGATGCGAACGCCTCCATCCCTACGCCGCAGCCGGTGCTGTATCGTCCCATGTTTGGATCGTTCGGCGCGGCGCCGCAATCCACTGGCGTTACGTTCGTTTCATTCGCATCGCTTCCTTACGTGCAAAAGCTCGGCCTCGGCAAGCGCTTGGTGCCGGTGCAAAATTGCCGGAAAATCGGAAAGGCCAACATGGTCCATAATTCCGCCACGCCCAACATCGAAGTGGACCCGGAAACTTACGAGGTTCGCGCGAACGGCGAGCTTCTCACTTGCGAACCGGCCAGCGTTCTGCCGCTGGCGCAGCGCTATTTTCTTTTTTAAACTATGAGCCACAATCACACTCATCGCGCTTTTCGAATTGGTGTCGCGGGACCGGTTGGCAGCGGGAAGACCGCGCTGGTTCATGTGCTGAGCCAGAGCTTATGGCCGGCCGTGAACCTGGCCGTGGTCACCAACGATATCTATACCCGCGAAGACGCCGAATTTCTGATCCGTCAGGGAACGTTGCCGGCCGATCGAGTGACCGGCGTGGAAACCGGAGGCTGCCCCCACTCCGCCATCCGCGAAGACGCTTCCATGAACCTGGAGGCCATCGAGTATTTGGAGCGCGCGCATTCTGGCCTGGAGCTGGTGTTTATCGAAAGCGGCGGCGACAATCTCGCCGCGGCGTTCAGCCCGGAGCTGGTGGACGTATCTATCTACGTGATCGACGTTGCCGGCGGCGACAAAATTCCACGCAAAGGCGGACCCGGAATCATGCGGTCCGATCTGCTGGTGATCAATAAGATCGACCTGGCACCATATGTGGGCGCTTCGCTCGAAGTGATGGATCGCGACGCGCGCAAGATGCGCGGCGATGGCCCGTTCCTATTTACGAACCTGCGCGCGGGCGCGGGCGTTCCCGAATTGACTGCGTGGGTGCAGCAAGAAATGAGCCGTCCGCCGGAATCGCGTCACAAAGTGGTTACAGTGAAGGATCTTGAAGGCCGGCCCGCGCGCCATTCGCACTCGCACGCGCACTAACGTCCGGGGCGCAAACCGCTCTGGATGGCTTCAACATCGGGCGGCCGAAATTCCATTTGGCCCGAAGTCAACTCGCGCGCCGATAACGCAGCTTGCGCCACGCCGCCCTGCCCGTGCTCAGCGGTATCCGCCATGACGTGATACAGCTCGTGTGCCAGCACTCGGCCCATCGCGCGCCCGAGCATATAATTTCCTCGAACCGAATTCCCAGCCGCGAGAGTACTTTCCACAGCGCCGCGAATATTGTCGCAAGCCAAATTGCTGAACGGGAGAACTACGCCGCTCGATTCGTGCGACCAGCCCAGCGGGCCTGGCACCAGATACGCCGACGATCCGTCCATATCGCAACGGCCCATCAGCTTCACCACCACCAGCAGCCCATCTACGCTTTGAGCGGGCGCTCCGATGCGCCAGCGTAAAGAAACACCGGATTTTTTGAGGATATGGGCTGCCTCGCGACCCATTTCGCGAATGGCCACCCGGGAATATCGTCCCTCCGGAATCACCACGGCAGTGACCGGCGTGAAAGACTGTCCGGAGAGAACGGGCGCAGCGCGAAGAATCGCCGCACAAAGCATCAAAAACAGCGCACAACGTACATGGTTTAGCGTCACAATTCCCTCGACAAAGAGAGGCTTGGAGCTTACACGGCTCCGGAATGATTATACATTGCGACTGCGATTATCGTCAGGCCCGTACTCTTATTACCGCTATTGCCGCCAAATCCAGCCGGCTTCAGTTTTCAACTGGCTTCTCCGCCTGATCAATCACCAGAATGTCCACCGGGCCTTTCTGGCGTTCCAGCTTGAGCCCTAACTGCTGGCGAATGGCCTCCACCAGGTTGGAATTGGAAGCGCTCACCGGCCCTGGCCCTCCCAGGAAGACAGCGCCCGCGGGCGGACTGGACGGCGGCGGAGGCAGTTCTTGACTAAACGCGAGATCGAAATCGTAGCCTCCTGGGAGCTTGGTCTGGTCGATCACGGGCCGATCCAATATCATCGAAAGCCGCCAGGCAAAGAAATCCATGGACGCGAACGTCGCGTGCCACGTCGTTTTCAGCTGTCCACCGGCGCCTGGAAAATCGGCCTTCGGTTCTATCCATGGATCTCCGCCGCTGCGGGCCTCGTGCGCCGTCAGCTTAGGCCCGTCCTTGTCCACGGTCAGGATGTAAGCCGGCAGTTCCTTGGTCTCGCGGTGGAAGTGAAGTTTGAACCGGTCTACCAGAAGGTCCTGAAGCATCACATGCAGCTCTTCGATGCTGGAAGGGCGCTCCGCTTTCGCGTTCATATCGTAGCGGTCGGCATCCATCCAGGCCGGTCCGCCAGCCACCTGATCGGCCCGGATGCGGTAGGCCACGGTAATCAGGAGCTTCAGCGTCACATTGGAAGCGACGTAACGCTCGCCGCCGGGCGACGGGCGTATGCCCATAGAATCGCCCGCGGAGCGAGTGGGTTTGATGGATGCAACTTCGAATTTCAGGGGCTGCCCGCTCACCAGGGCGACCGCAAGAACGGCTGCGGCGATGGGGCGCATAGCTTGGATAATACTACCGGCAAGCTCCCGCAGCAATGGAGTTCCCGATTTTCTGGCGAACCTGCTCCACTGGATCTTTCATCGAGGGTCGCTCCGCGACGATGCGATCGAGAATCGGGCCCAGGAATCGGCCGTGCCGCTCGATAGCTTGCCAATCGGCCTTGGCAATAGCTTCCTCCACCGAGCGCGTGGCTTCGGGCGTAATCAGTTCGATGCGCCCAACGAAAACCCGCGCGGTCTGGGCTGGAGCAGGGTCCACGTGGAGCGGGAGAAACGCGTCCACCGCGCGCGAGGGGACGATATAAATCAGCCGCGTTCCTTCCTCAAACCACGAATCGCGCCAGGTCTCCACCATCGCTTGGGCTTCCTTCGGAAATAGTCCTTGCGCTGTGAGCGCCGTCTCCAGTTCTTCGCGCAACGCGGGAAGCGAGCTGTCGAGCGACGGCAAATCGAGCGTGGCCGCGCCCTTTACCTCGCCCGCGTTGTGAAAACCTAGATGTCCGTCCCGATTCTCAAACAGGATCACAGTAGGAACCGGCTTGGCGCCATGATTTTCTACCGTTATTGATCCGTCGTTCGCCATGCGGGCCGACAGCGGAACGGGGAAACGCCCAACGCCCCGGTAAAACAGGAATTTCTCGTGCTCTTCGCCGACGCTAATCGGAGCGCTGTCCGTTTGACGAGCCGCGTAGTAGCGGCTGGGAGCGGTCTCAGTGGGCAGAGCTGGCGAAGTGTTCGGTTCAACCTGGATGCTGGGCCACTCGATGGCCCCGGTTACACTTCGGAGCGACGTGTCGATCGCATACGGTTCTTTATTATCCATCCGGTGCGTTGCGCCGTCAGAGCCGCTCTTCTGAAAAATTTCGTATTGCGCTTGTGGATACCACTCCGTGATGAGCCCTTTCGGGAATGAAATCTTGACGTGCGCTTCCAATGCTTGCGAACTATAGAAGTACAGAACCGGCGTCTCCATGCGGACGGTTCCCGTGATGCGCCATTTAAAGCAGCGATATCCGAAATCGTTCACGAATCGGGGAAGATCGTTGACACCGCCCAAAGCATCCCAATCGACGGCCGACCCATCCTGGCCCGCGATGGACGTGAAAGTTCCCCACTCGTGAACTGTGAAGTCGTTAGGCTGCGCGGTTTGAACCTCGGCCGCGCTTAGAATTACGGAGGCTGAAGCAAGCAGGACCAGCAGCCGAGTCATTGATTACCTCCTTGAACCAGAGCCTTCAAAGCCGCCTCGATCTCCGCGCCCGTGGCTGGACGAGGAAAGAATTTCGAGGATTCCCGGATGAAGCCTTTCGGGCCGATGGGCACCAGCGCGCCCGCGTTTTCACCGGCGCAGGCGCCGCGCAGATTCACCACCCATTCGCCTTCAGCGGGCCAGTTCTGTTCCACGGCATAAATACCGGGTTTCGATGCGGCCGTCACTCGCAGCACAACCGACCGTCGCTCTCCCTTCACCATCCCTTCCGCCGTGCCGCCAATCTGGGCCTTCGCGGGTTCCCCGCATCCTTCGGTGCGAAGCGCCAACACGGCCGCTTTGAAACGAAAATCCTGGGACGCCACCGGGCTGCCGATCGAGAAGGTGAACCCTGCGCCCAGCGCCAAGCCCGCCAGAGCGAAAGCTGCAAGACCAAATCGCAACATCAAACATTTTTTCAACACGCCCCACTCCTTTCGGGATGATTAGACGCACGTCGGGAAGTTTTCTTCCCGGCTTACCATTTCCAGGCCAGTTCGTCTTTCCAAAGTCTTAGCGTTTCAGGATCCAGCTGGAGCGCCCGCTCGCGCGAAACCCCTGCTGGGACGGGCGTCAGTGCCGCGATACGATCGTAAACACGGGCCCTATCGCTAACGTCAACGCGCTGGAGAAGGTGCCAGAGCGTCAGCGTATCGCGTACGCGAGCCGCGCCAAGAATGACGTCCAGCGCACCGCTTGCGTCCTTTTCGTTGCCGAAATTCTCCAGCGCCTGTTTTAGACTTTCGGGCGCATCGTCGAAGTAGGGAATGCCCGGCCCGGTGCCCGGATGCGTCCGGCAACTGGCACCCGCGGGCACCAGCGATTCCGTTCCCTTCCATTGAAACGACACCCAGCCTTTCGTCACCTGGAGCAGGCCGAGACCGAGTTCGCTGGCGTTGAGCCGGTATTCGCAGCCAAGATCGATAGCGGTGCCCGATGCGGTATCCACGAAGAACAGCTTGGGCGGTGCGGAAATCTTGGCCCGAATCTCGCCGTGAGCCAGCGCGAATCGATGCTCATTCGGACGCTCGGTCACTACTCGCAGCCGCGTGCCCGGCTCCACTTCCACGGAGCCGATCTCGCCCACTTTCACCGTTACGCGGGAGTGGTCATCGGTTTCGATCCATTGGCCCCGATGCGCGACCCTCCAGTACAACAGACCAAGCAACACCATCGCCGCTGCGGCAGCGAATGCCCACCGCCAGGGCGGAACGCGCGCAGGCTGCGGCACTCGATTCTGGTCAAGCGCCGCCTCAATCGACGGCCAGATGGAATCAGGCGCCTTGGCCGAGGGAAGATGTTCCAGCATCTTCCTCCCGAACTGGGCTTGTTCGCGTTCAGACATCCAGCCCCTTCAGCCGCTCTGCAAGCATTTTGTGCCCGCGGCTCAGCCTGGACGCTACCGTCCCCATGGAACAATGGAGCGCGCGCGCCATCTGCTCATAGGAGAGATCCTCGAAATAGCGCAACAAGACGGCGATGCGGAATTTCGGCGGAAGAGCCGACACGGCTGCACGAACCGAGCTAGCCATCTGCGCGCGGGCGAAATCATTCTCCTGCGAAGCCGGCCCGGCGAGCGTGTTTTCGAGAATAGGAGCATCCGACTTACGCCGCCGGGCCGCGTCCATACACGCGTTGACAACCAATCGATAGAGCCACGTGGAGAATTCCGCTTCTCCACGAAATTGGTCCATACTCGTCATCAATTTGAGAAAGACCTGTTGTGTCACATCGCTCGCGGCGGATGTTTCGCCATGAAAAAAATAGAGGGCGATGGAGTACACACGGTCCTTGTAGGCGTCGTAGAGCGCACGGAACGCGTCCCGGTCGCCCGAGCGGCAGGCTGCGACGATTTCTGCGCTGATCTGGCGATCAATCAGATCAACCACCGGCGATTGAGACGGAGCGCTGGGCGCTTTTCTTCCATTTTCTCATTCACGGCCATGCACGCGCGCTTTGAGACGCCCGTCATTGTAGTCAATGGCTCGAATTTCTTGGGCGCTCGGCCTATTTATCCCGTGTGTGCTTTTCGGCCAAGCGCCAGCGCCTTCGGCATTCACAGTTGCATCCATCAAGCCAAATAGATCCGGCGACGATCGATTCATGCTGCGCCCGCAGCCCGGAGGCGCTTTGACTGCCACAGGCGTAACGCTCAAGATGCTCATCATGTTTGCTTATGGGGTGGCGGCCTATCAGATCTCAGGCGCACCGAGTTGGGTGGGCGTGGAGCGCTGGGATATAGAAGCGAAAACCGACGGCGTTCAGGGACGGCTTCCACCCGATCAATTTAACGCGTTATTGCGACGGTTGATCGAGGATCGTTTCCAATTGAAAAGCCGGCGCAAAACAAAGAAAATGCCGGCCTACGCGCTGGTGGTCACGAAAGGCGGATTCAAGCCAACGCCGCATTCGGCCGAATCGTCGCCGCCCGGGCCACAGGTGCAATTTGGAAATGGTTCGGCCACATTTAAGGCTAGCTCTGTGGCGGGTCTAGCCGGGCAGCTCACGCTGAATTTGGACCGCCCGGTCATCGATCGAACG
>Ga0209006_10005786_pt1 | contig 11230 bp, 10 predicted proteins | sample JacPin_JW_Ref_O2_FD_188567 | JGI IMG/M metagenome (GOLD analysis project Ga0209006, IMG submission 188567) | Forest soil microbial communities from Algoma, Ontario, Canada - Jack Pine, Ontario site 1_JW_Ref_O2 (SPAdes) (version 2) | ecosystem: Environmental > Terrestrial > Soil > Boreal... | reverse complement strand
GCGATCACCGCCGGCAAAGGACGTGCGCCTAAGCCTTTCATGCTCGCAAAGAAAGCACCTGTATCGCCCGCTGCCGTGTGGAATTCGAAGCCCCGCGGCAGCGCCGCAAAGAAAGTCGCCGCGCCCCCGCGCTTCGTCGAGCCGCAGCTGTGCAGGCTGGTTGATCGTTCGCCCGAGGGTGCCGGTTGGATTCATGAGATCAAGTTTGACGGCTACCGAATGCAGTTGCGCGTCGACCAAGGCGAAGCCACGCTGTTGACCCGCAAAGGTCTCGATTGGAGCGGCAAGTTTCCAACGCTAATTGCTGAAGGCATCCGGCTACCCGATTGCATGCTCGACGGGGAAGTGGTCGCGCTCAACAGTCATGGGGCCATGAGCTTTGGGGCATTGCAAAACGCGATCTCCGAGGGCGATACCAGGGACGTGATCTTCTATGTATTCGATCTTCTTTTTTTGGCGAACTCGGATTGGCGCGAGCAGCCACTCGTGGCGCGCAAAGAACAATTGAAAAAGATTCTCAAGGATCGCGGCAGGGGCGCGAAGGCGGCCATTCGCTACGTCGACCACTTCATAGACCAGGGCAATACGGTGCTCAAATCTGCTTGCCAGATGGGTCTTGAAGGTATCGTGTCGAAAAAGCTCGACGCGCCGTACGTCTCGGGACGCACGGATTCGTGGGCCAAAACGAAGTGCCGCGCGGGGCAGGAAGTCGTGATCGGCGGCTGGGTGCAGGAAGACGGCCACCTGCGTTCGCTGCTGGTCGGCGTGCGCCGCGGCACCGCCTTGCACTATGTCGGTCGCGTCGGTACAGGATTCGGTCGCGACACGGTAAAACAAGTTCTGCCGCGCCTGCGTACCGTCGAAAGCCCTGACAGCCCCTTCAGCGGCGAGGGCGCCCCGCCGAAGCAACGCAATATCCGTTGGGCGCGACCCGACCTAGTCGCCGAAATCCAGTTTGCGGGTTGGACGGAAGGCGGCAATGTTCGTCAAGCGGCGTTTAAAGGATTGCGCGATGACAAGCCAGCCGAAGAAGTCCATCCCGAGATACCGCAACCAGCAGAGCGCGTCGTGAGGCGCGCTCGCACTGTCGGAAGCAATGGCGCGGCGGGAAACGTCGTCATGGGCGTCACGATCTCCCATCCAGACAAGGTGCTCTGGCCGAAGACGCCGCGACAGCCGGCCGTGAACAAGATCGACTTTGCTAGATACCTGGAGACAGTGGGTCCTTGGATGATCGGGCATCTCAAAGGTCGCCCGTGCTCAATTGTGCGCGCGCCCGATGGCATCAACGGCGAGACATTCTTCCAGAGACATGCCATGCGCGGGACTTCCAATCTCCTCAAGCTGGTGAAAGTCTCAGGGGACCGTCAGCCCTATTTGCAAATCGATCAGGTCGAAGGGCTCATCGCCGCGGCGCAGATCGCAGCGCTGGAGCTGCACCCCTGGAATTGTCGGCCCGATCAACCCGATGTACCCGGGCGGCTGGTATTTGACCTTGATCCGGCGCCGGATGTGAAGTTTGACGTGGTAATTGCGGCAGCACTTGACTTGCGCGAGCGTCTCGAGGGTATTGGCCTTGTTGCCTTCTGTAAGACGACCGGCGGCAAGGGTCTGCACGTTGTGACGCCATTGGGGAAGCCCGGACGCCGCACGCTCGGCTGGGCAGAGGCCAAGGCGTTTGCGCAGACCGTGTGCGCGCAGATGCATGACGACAGTCCAACGCGGTACATTCTCAAGATGACCAAGGCTGCGAGGAGCGGTCGCATCTTCCTCGATTATCTACGCAATGACCGCACTGCCACCGCGGTCGCGCCGCTGTCAGCACGTGCGCGCGAGGGTGCGCCGGTTTCCATGCCCGTACCATGGACGCAAGTGCGCGCTGGTCTTGACCCGAAGCGCTTTACCGTCACAAGCGCGCCTGCGCTGCTCGGCCGCAACACAGGCTGGGGGAACTACGACGAATCCGAGCGCTCATTGGAGAGCGCTATCCGGCGCTTAACCAGTCGTAAATAAGCCGTGGTCCAGGCGTCTGTCCAGGCACAGTGCGTGCTACTCTTTTACACATGGCACGTGCAATGTGGAAAGGCGCCGTCTCCTTCGGGTTGGTTTACATTCCCGTGGAGATGTACTCCGCAGCGCGCAGTAGCGCGCTGGATCTCACCCTCCTCGACAGCCGCGATTTTGCTCCGGTCGGCTATCAGCGCATCAACAAACGCACCAGCAAAGTGGTCGAATGGGCCGATATCGTCAAGGGCTATGAATACAAGAAAGGCGAATACGTCGCGCTCTCGGAGGAGGACTTTCGGCAAGCCAATGTAAAGGCCTCGCAAACAATCGAGATTACGAGCTTTACGAGCGCCGCAGAAATCGCGCCCGAGTATTATGAAAATCCTTACTACCTCATCCCGACGAAGGGTGGCGAGAAGGGGTACGCGTTGCTGCGCGAAACCCTGCTGCGCACCGCCAAGGTAGCAGTTGGAGGCGTCGTCATACGCGGCAGGCAGCACTTTGGAGTGATTGGTGCGGACAAGCGTGTACTGCTATTCAATACTCTGCGCTTTGCGGCCGAACTGCGTTCGCTGGGCGACTTGGATGTGGCGACGCCGACTTCCAAATCCGCAAACGTTTCGCCAAAAGAAGTGGCGATGGCGGAAAAGCTCCTTGACGAGATGAGCGCACCCTGGAAACCCGAGGAGTATCACGACACCTACCGTGAGGATCTGATGCGCCGCATCAAAGAAAAGGTCCGCAAACGGGAAACGCATGTCCTCACTCCGAAGGAGAAGGCACCCCGGGAAGGACGGAAGAGCGCGCAAGTGATCGATCTAATGGCGGTCTTAAAGAAGAGCCTCGAATCGCGCAACAGCGGCCCCAAGCGTTCGGCTGCGCCGCGTGCAGCCAGCAGCCGAAGGCGCCGTTCTTAGTTAATGCGCCGAAATTGGTGCTGAAACTGGCTTGCGCTGACATTCAACATGACTGGAGATGCTTGATGAAAAAGGCTGCTCAGAGTGATCCAGGGATGCAGAAGCTCGCTGATCTCATCGCCCAAGCCCCGATCGCTATGCTGACGACAGAGGAACCCGACGGATCTTTGCGCAGCCGGCCCCTTGCCACTTTGCAGATGGATTCCGAAGGCAAACTATGGTTCTTCACCGGGCTATCGTCCGGGAAGGTCGGAGAGATTGATCAGCATCGGAAAGTGAATTTGAGCTATGCCAATACGGACAAGCAGAGCTACGTGTCAGTCTGCGGTAGTGCACGTCTCTTTCGGGATCGCGACAAGATGCGGGAACTGTGGACGCCTTGGGTCGAACCGTGGTTCCCGGACGGACTCGCAGATCCTGACTTGGCTCTTCTTGAAATTACCGTAAGCGAGGCAGAGTACTGGGATGCTCCGGCCAGCCGAGCAGGGCGTCTCTTCGGGCTTGCGAAGGCACTGACGACCGGCAGCACCGAGCAGTTGGGCGAGCACGGCAGAGTTCATCCCACCGACGCCGGCCCGCCCTCATAAAGCACGAACACAGCAATCCGCAGTACGCGCAGTGTCTACGCGCAGAGCTTCTTGCCACGGCGCAGGTCAGCAACAAAGGCACGATATTCGCGATCCTTATCGGCAGCATCACGCAGCCGCAGCAAATACGCAGGGTGGATAGTCACAACCGCGATTTGGCCATCTGCCAACCTTTGATTCACGCCGCGCATACTGGAAATCGTCACCACCTTGCCGAGCAGGCTACGCGCAGCAGTTGCACCGAGCGCGATTACGACGCGCGGTCGCACGAGCTGCAGTTCCTGCTCGAGCCACCATTTGCATTGATCTATTTCCTCGGTGTTTGGGCGCTTGTGCAGGCGCCGCTTGCCGCGCATTTCGTACTTGAAATGTTTGACTGCATTCGTAACGTAAACGTCGCGCCGTGCAATCTGCGCTTCCCGCAGGGCGCGATCGAGAATCTTCCCCGCAGGGCCGACGAACGGTCTGCCGCTGAGATCTTCGCTGTCACCCGGTTGCTCGCCAACGAGCATGAGGCGCGCGTGTGCAGCTCCCTCACCGGGCACCACGTGTGTCGCAAACTGATACAAGGGACAGCGAGTACAGCCTGCCTCCGCGCTGCGCAACTGAGCAAGCGTGCTGATAGGTACGCCTCCACACAGTATTAATCTAACGGACCCCGTTTGACGGCTGAGGAGACAGCTTCTCCGCCGACTTATCCCGTTCATTCCAGCATTATTATATCCTATGCGAGACTTGCCTAAGAACCCTCAGCAGCCCATGGAAAGCATGCCGCACCTGCTTGTGCACAATCGTCGCGACAATGTCGGTGTCGTGGTCGTCGAAGATCTCGCGGTCGGCGCAAACCTGCTGTGCGTGGTTACTGAGGACAACAGTGAGTTCCGTTGCACCCTCCAGGACCCCGTGCCGATCGGGCATAAAATCGCGCTTCGCGACCTCAACCTCGGCGATACAGTCATTAAATACGGTCAGGACATCGGTCGAGTCGTAGCGGCCGTCCGCAAAGGAGAGCACGTTCACGTCCATAATTTAAAAACCAAGCGCTGGTAAGGCGTGGGTACTTTTCCGCAAACCGTCTGGGCTTATCGCCGCGAAAATGGTCGCGTCGGCGTGCGCAACCATGTAGTCGTTTTGCCGCTGGACGATATCTCGAACGCAGCCTGCGAAGCCGTCGCCGCTCATATACAAGGCACGATCGCCCTGCCCCACGCTTATGGCCGGCTGCAGTTCGGCGCAGACCTTGATCTGCACTTCCGTACGATGATTGGCACCGGATCCAATCCTAATGTCGCGGCCTGCATCGTCATCGGTATTGAGCCAGTGTGGACGCAACGTGTCGTAGATGGAATTGCAGCGACGGGCAAACCGGTGTCCGGCTTCTACATTGAGGGCAACGGCGACATCGCTACGGTGGCGGCCGCCTCGCGCAAGGCAAAGGAGTTCGTGCATTGGGCGTCGGAGAAAGTCCGCGAGGAATGCGCGTTGACGTCCTTATGGGTCGCCGCCAAATGCGGCGAAAGCGACACGACGACGGGGCTAGCGTCCTGTCCGACCGTCGGAAACATGTACGACAAGCTGATTCCCCGGGGCCTCCATGGATGCTTCGGCGAAACCTCGGAACTGACAGGCGCCGAGCATCTGGCCGCGGCGCGCGCAGCCTCGCCGGAGATCGCGCACAAGTTCATGAGGACCTGGTCCGCATATCAAAAGGATGTGATCGAGGCGCATAAAACGTCAGATCTATCGGACAGTCAGCCGACCAAAGGCAATATCGCCGGAGGTCTGACCACAATCGAGGAGAAGGCTCTCGGCAACCTTGAGAAGATAGGCAAAAAGGTTAACTTCATAGACGTGTTGACTCCTGCGGAATCACCGGCACGCGGTCCGGGACTTTACTTCATGGATACCTCTTCGGCAGCGGCGGAGTGCTGCACGCTGCAGGCGGCTGCGGGTTTTGTGATCCATGTGTTTCCGACGGGGCAAGGAAACGTCATCGGCAATTCCATCATGCCGGTCCTGAAAGTAAGCGGCAATCCGCGAACTGTGCGGCTGATGGGCGAGCACATCGACCTCGATGTCTCCGGAATCATACGTCGCGAGATGACCATCGACAGTGCCGGAGACGCGCTGATCGACACTATTGTGCGCACGGCAAATGGGCGTCTCACAGCGGCTGAAGTTCTTGGACACCGCGAGTTCGTGATGACCAAGCTTTATCGCAGCGCCTGAGCTTCACGCAGCTCTCAAAGCACGGCGGCAGCAGGCTCGGAGGGCGACGCCGGGTCTCATGCCGGCGTGGCGCCCTCCCACCTTGCGACGATCACGGCCGCCACGGAATTGCCAATCACATTTGTGGCGCTGCGGCCCATGTCGAGCAGGTGATCTACAGCGAGGATCAGCAGCAGTCCAGCTTCGGGCAATTTGAAATACGCCAGGGTTGACGCGATGACAACCAGAGAAGCGCGTGGCACGCCCGCAATGCCCTTGGACGTCACCAACAGCACCAACAGCATCGTTACCTGTTGGCCGAGGGTAATATGGATACCATATGCCTGCGCAATGAATAAAACCGCGAACGTGCAATACATCATTGAGCCGTCGAGATTGAAGGAGTAGCCGAGCGGTAATACGAACGATACGATCCGCCGGGGAATTCCAAAGCCATCCAAGCGCTCCAAGAGCAGCGGATACGCTGCCTCCGAGCTTGCAGTCGAAAACGCGAGCAGCGTCGGCTCCCTGACTGCGCGGACGAGGTCAAGCGCTCGCAAGCCGATGGCCAACGCTGCAGCGCCGATCAGTATTATCCACAGGACTACGATCGATGCGTAGAAACTACCGATGAACTTGGCGTAGGCGAGAAGTATCCCCGCCCCCTGAGTAGTGACGGTAGCGGCGATCGATGCGAAGACTGCAACGGGTGCACACGCAACGACATATCCAGTAACTTTCAGCATGATGGCTGCTATCTGCTCAATGAGCATGAGAACTACCGCCGCGCGCTCGCCTAATGCAACCAATGCCATGCCGAAGAGCACCGAGAAAACGACGATCTGCAAAATCTCATTCCTCGCCATGGCATCGACAACTGACGTCGGTACGAGATGAGTGACGAAATCCTTTAGCGTCAGCGCCGAAGTATCAACTACCGCGTTGCTTTGACCGACAACGTGCAGGTCAAGGCCGGCTCCGGGGTCGAACAGTTGCACCAGCACCAGACCGACTACGAGCGAGACGATCGAGGCGCCCAGAAACCAAACGAGAGTCTTCGCGCCGATTCGGCCGATCGCAGTCGAGTCCCTCATATGTCCAATGCCACTCACGAGCGTCGCAAAAATAAGGGGTGCGATGATCATCTTGATCAGGCGCAGGAAGACGTCCGTAACTACGGAGAAATAACCTGCCACCCCTGCCATGGCGGGGTCAGGCAAGGCTTCATGGAGCGTAAAGCCCACTAAGACGCCAAGCAGGAGACCTGCAAGTACGAGATACGTAAAGCGACGGTTCACGGCCTCAGCTTCCTCGGCCCCAGAAGGCGGCGATCGCGATCAACGTGAAACGACTCGCGCGAGCGCGACTGCGCAATAGGGTCGCTACGCTAACATCTGCAACGGTCGCTGTCTCATACGCCTCAAGCTGATGATCGCTATGGCCACAAAGCGACCGACAAGAGATCTCGGATCGTACACGCGCGCGGGGGCACACGGACAAACTCTCGCCGATCTTGGCACTGCCAGCTGGAGCGGCATTCAAAGGCCAGCGTAACAGTAAAAATAGACGAGGCCGCGCGTGGCGGCCTCGTGGGGGAATGATAGATGCGGACGGTCAACACATGATTGGATCCGGATCTACACTCATAGCATGCACCCACCCGAAGCCTCTGCCAATGCTCGACTGTCGCGACATTCAGTCAGATATTTCCTACGTGACGCACACAAGAGCAGGCTGCAGCTTCCCGCATTCGTTGCGACGCATCACGACATGCGAACCTTTTCGATGCGTTGACAATCAAGACGTTATACCGCGGGCCGATCGCCAAAACCGCTCCTTAATGGGCGCCGGCAGTGCGCTGATGCCGCGTGCCTGCCACGGAACCTAGAGCCCCTGGTTGAATTCACTTGGCAACGTTTTTCGAGTGAACCGCGATCTGCATCTGCTGCGCAACAGCGTCGAGCTGTGCACTACTGCCAGCAAGAACAGCGATGCTTCCATTAACACTGGGCACGATGACGCCGGACAATCCCTCTTCGTTAAAAGTCTCGCGCTTAGCGACAGCTTCATTGCGCAAGATCAAGACGGTGGCCAGACCGTGCGCGGTTCGTACGACTAAATGGGGTACGTAGTGTCCCCGAAACCAGCAGCTGCGGGCGTATACGACGCTGTACGGAGTCGAATCGAGGGCCAGCCCGCTCTTTTGTAAAACATCGTTGAGCTCGGTTTCTGACACGGCATCCGCAGCAGCCCAGCTTTGCGGCTCTGCAACCACGTGTGCGGCCACCTCGTGCGCAAGACTAGTGTTGGTTCGCAACGCCCAAACCGCTAGTGTTGCTATGGCCGCCACCAAAACGCTGGCCGCGAGAGCCCACTTGGGCTGCGCAGCCACCCGTGGACGTGCGCGTGCAATGCCAGGCGGCTTCTCAAGCGCGCGGCGAATATTTGCATCGAGAGCGACCATTTCGAACTGAAATTCGGCGCAGGCAGCACAGCCCTTCAGGTGCTGCGCAAGCTCGTCTGAAGAAACGCCTGGCTCCGCCCCAATATGGCGACGCACATCCTCACAATTCATGGCGGCGCCTCCGAACTCGAGCAGTCCGGCGCAGAAGCTAGGCCATAGAGCGTGCGCAGCTTATTACGGGCGCGAAACAGACGCGTGAGTACGGCGGAGGCCGACAAGCTCAATTCGCGCGCGATCTCGTCGACCGAAAAACCGCCGAGGACCTGCATGATCAGCGGTTCGCGATACTCGATCGGCAGCCGCGAGATGGCACCGCGCAGCGCATCAACATCGCTGTCATCGCGGCTCAGCAAAGCGCTGCCTTCGTTCTCAAGTGCATCGTTCAAGCTAACAAGCTCCAAGCGTTTGCGCTCGTATAGCCGCGCATGCTCTCGCCGCACGATCGTCAGCAGCCACGCGCGTGAGCAAGCCGGATCCTTCAGTGCTTCACGTGAGCGCCACGCTCGCAATAAGGATTCCTGGACAACATCTTCTGCGAGCGCGCGATCACGCGTCAGCCACAGAGCAAAACGCAACAGATCGGGGCGCATCGCCTCGAACAATCGCGTAATCCGCGCATCTGCCGCGGTGCCAGCAGCAGACGCGCCCACAGAGGAGACCGGGATTTCGGACGGGTAATTGCGCATGGGGACTTGCTAAAAACCGCGCATCGAACCTATCCGCGCGGCCCAGCGGGCACACGGAGACCTAGGCGGCACACAAGCATTCGCAAGCGACACAGAAGTCGATTCTACGCACAGCCGCGCGCTGACGCATAAGCAATAAAGCATTCACCCGACCGGTCTAACTCGCGGGCCTAAGCATGCTAATGGGAGGGCGACCGCGACCCGGACCGCAGCGTTCATTAGCGGCTGGCTTTCTATGAGGGTATCTATGCGTCCGTTCGTCGAATGGCTTATCGATTGGCCCGCGCGCATCGCGAGGCATTTGGGCTGGCTTGCACCACTTTTCGCCCGCATTACGGTCGGTTGGGTCTTTATGTGGAGTGGCTGGGGCAAGCTTAATAATCTGCCGCAAGTCACTGAAAACTTCGTTGGGTGGGGCATCCCGAACGCACATTTGCTCGCACCTTTCGTTTCGGGGGTCGAGTTCTTCGGCGGGCTGTTTCTGCTCATGGGACTCCTTAGTCGCATTTCGGCCGGCGCGCTTGGAATCACCATGATCGTCGCCATCCGATCTGCAAAGTGGAGTGACATCGATTCCCTCGAAACTCTTTTGGGATTCGACGAGTTTGAATATTTGGCGCTGTTCTTGTGGATCGCCATTGCCGGGCCGGGAATCTTGTCGATCGATCGCCTGCTACAGCGGATTTTCGGACTCCCCTCCTCCAGAAATGCGGCGGAGTAATCGGAAAATTGCGGTACTACGGGTTGAGTCAGTGAAAGCAGTCGAGGTCGTTGGCAAATACCACGGGTCCCGAGTAGGTGCGTGAGATGACCGCCTGCGTCTCAGACTCACGTCCGAGCGTTCGCAGCATAAGGTGCGACAGCACGATCCTCTTGACTCCTGCAGTTTGGCTGATGCGTGCGATCACGGACGGGGGCATGTGCAACTGCCGCGCTGAATCCGTTTCGCCTTCGGGGATTGCATTGTGCGCGACGAATAAATCCGCATTCTTTGCGAGAAGTTCCAGGTTGCCGTTGTCACCATTGCCATCGCCGGAAAACACGATGTTCTTATCCCCCAGGCTGACCCGCCAGCCAAGCGCCGGGACGCCACCATGCACTACCCGAGTCGCGCTCGCAGTGAGACCCGGCGCCCGAAAGAATGCGCGCACTTCATGCTCTGCGAGCTGAACATTGTGCGCGTGCAGCATATAGCCGCCATCCTTGCCAATCAGATAGTCCCCAAGATACCGGTAAGCGCCGCGATTGCGATCAAAGAGGTCCGCTACAAACTCCGTGGTCGAGGGAAAATCGGTGTTTCCAAGCGGCCCGAAGACCGGTAACTCACGATTACGCTCCTCGAAATAGGACGACTTGATCAGCGCGGCAAAATCCCCACTGTGATCGACGTGCAGATGAGAAAACAGAATTGCGTCTAGCTGCGCGACGTGCGCACCCGACTGACCGAAGCGCAGAGCGCTGCCGCCGCCGCTGTCGACCAGAATCCGCGGGCGGCCGTCCTGCCACAAAAGATAACTGCTCGATGCCCGCTTGTCCTCAAGCTCAGGACCGCCCGAGCCCAATACCTGCAACTCGACACCTTTTCCGGTACAAGGCTCTGCGACGGCGTCGACCGCCAGCAGGACGGTCGTCATCACCAAAGCACCGATCGGCGTGGCACCTAGCAACCACTCTGGCATGCGCGTGCGAGGCAGTTTACGCGGCACGCGTCGCGTTACACATGCCCAGCCCACGAATCGCCAGACCGTCGAACGTCGTGGCGTCGCTGCGGCGCAGCTAAGTTTCATTTCGCAACCTCTGGCGAGACTTTGATAGGCGATAGGAAAACGCGAGTGCGACGTCTCGTCTTAGCCTAGTGAACCAAATATCAGGGTCGGCCAGAGAAATCAAGGCCGCAACGGTTTAGTGCAGCACCCCGTTAGGGCCCGTTTTTGCTGGTGCTGGGCAGAGCTCGAGCGAGCGACGCGCGGTGACCTAGCCGATAATGGCCTTCAATCGCTGCGTCCTGGATTTGTCGGTGATCTCGGCTACGCGCTGCAGCAGCGCGTGAGCTTCCTTCACCGGTAAAGCCTTGCTGAGGAGGAATCCCTGCGCATCGTGGCAGTCATGTTCTTGCAGGAACATTAATTGCGGAAAATTCTCGACGCCCTCCGCCGTCACATTGACGCGCAATGATCGCGACATTGCAATGATCGCAGCAGCGATCGCACGATCATCACTGCCGTCGTTGATACTCGTCACGAATGAGCGGTCGATCTTAAGGCGATCCACCGCGAAGTGGCGCAGGCGCCCAAAGCTTGAATATCCAGTGCCGAAATCGTCAATGGCAAGCGAAATTCCGAGCTGTTTTAGTTCATTGAT
>Ga0209006_10005785_pt1 | contig 11234 bp, 9 predicted proteins | sample JacPin_JW_Ref_O2_FD_188567 | JGI IMG/M metagenome (GOLD analysis project Ga0209006, IMG submission 188567) | Forest soil microbial communities from Algoma, Ontario, Canada - Jack Pine, Ontario site 1_JW_Ref_O2 (SPAdes) (version 2) | ecosystem: Environmental > Terrestrial > Soil > Boreal... | reverse complement strand
GAGGAAGCCGAAGAGGTAAGAGGGACGCCGCTAGTTGAAGGATGTTGCGTGGAACCGCTGTTCAAAACTCTGCCCGATAGCTGTCACATGTCGTACCGGAATCTATTCTCTGCGAAGGCGGGCAGAGCCAAGGAAGCGCGCGAACAATGCGAAGTGTTATGGCGCAACTTCTACGACCTTGCGGACAACAATTTCGCCGATCGATTTCCGTTTGAATTTCACCAGCGATGGTTTGAGATGTACTTGGGCACCACGCTGCGCGATGCCGGTCTTGATGTGTCCGCGCCGAAGCCCGGCCCAGATTTCTGCGTCACGGCCGGCCGATATACATCGAAGCCATCGCGCCCCAAGCGGGACACCCGCAGCATGCCGACCACGTGCCCGAGCCCGATTACAAAAATGCAGACGGCAGCCTCAAAGTCTCGCAAGTGCCGCACACGCAGATAACGCTGCGCTTGGCTGGCGCATTCCACAGCAAGGCGGGCGTCTATAACCGTTACCGAATGAGGGGCTATATCCCGCAGGACGCCGTTTGCATCATTGCAATCAATCTGTGGGATGTGCCACACGCGTGGGCAGATGACAAAGAATTCTGGGTGCGTGCGCTTTATGGCGTCGGCGATCGATTCGTATCACTCGATCAAGAAGGTAACGCAGCCGTGCAGGGCCGCAAGCGTCGGGAGCTACTTCGCGGCGCGGCCGTCCACGATACGGAAGTGGCACCGGTACTGTCCGAGAATCAGGCCGACACTGCCGGCGTCATCGGCTCCAGTTTCGATGCCGGCAACCTTCGGTCGCCGCTAGGGGATGATTTCGCACTGATGCCACACGCGACGGCAAGGTTCCCGTATCCAACTGGCTTCATCGGTCGCGGCATCGAGCTAAAGCTTAAAAAGGCCGCCGAGGCCGGCGCGTGGGATGTCGATACGGTTGACTATGGAGCCCTTGAGCCGCAAGGACCGAACACGATGAGCGTCGAGTACAAGGGCGAAGCGTATGAAGCAGTGTGGCAGGTTGCAGGCCGCGAACTGGCAGTGACGGCGGCCGGTCGCAGTATTACGCAACCGATCAACCGCACAATTGATCCGACAGTACTCGCGGCAGATGTCGCAAAGATGATGCTGGGCTACTATGACGTGGAGGCCCGCGATGATTGAGCGCCGCCGCGCTATAGGTCGGCGCGCCGCTGGCTGGCCCTCGATTATCGGATCGGCACGATATGTCGGAAATGACGGAGCGAGCCCCCGCCGCCAAGGCACAACGTGAATCCTCATAGCCATTGAGCTCGCATAGCGATGTGATTGTGGGAGTTTTGCGTGTTTGCTTATGCACTGTTGTGCTCGGTGGTGCCAAATGCAACGGGCGCCACGCGGAGTTTGTTAATAAAATCAATGCTCAATTTTTATGATGCCAGTCACAAACCAGGTGGTCGGGACTTTTCAGCTCTCTAGGCGCGCCAATCCATGATTGCAGACCAGGTGCTCGGAGTTCGAATACTCTCCGGGCGCGTCAATAATCTAGGGTCGAATCGGGGCGGATAGGTATGTGCCCGAATGCAACTTAGCTGGCTAGTTAGCCCACGCCTGTCCGATATCCGGTCAGTCTCTCTGTGATTGATTCAGCGCCAGCGGTAAATGTCGACGGGAAACCACGAACCTAACGCACTTGAAAGAGCTTGACGGTATCGAGCTCTTTCGCTAGGGCACTCGCTAGCGCGTTCAGCTTCTCAGGATCACGGGTTTGCGCTTGATTCACTGAAAATGACACCGCAATGTCGGCATCGGGACAGTATAGAGACTCACTGCCCCAAAAGCCTCTATGACCCCAGCACACCCGAGGACCGAAAGGCCAAGTCGTCAGTAGGTTTGCGTGAAGATGGTCGTTTGCGTCGTGTTGTGCGTTTACGGTCATCAAAGCTGCGGCAAGCGTCGCCTGACGCTTAAAGACGCGTCCGGTCAAAAGTGCGCGGAAAAAGCGATCGAGATCCGAAGTCGTGGAAATGAGACCACCGCCACCAAAAAGATCGAACGATGGGTCGGTCACAGCCGTATCAACATTGCCCAGATATTGATGAGCGACGGACAAACTACCCCTTGGCACATCCTCTAACGATTCGAAATAAGTAGAGCTCAGCCCCAATCCACTGAAATTAAGTTGCGTGCGCACCGAAAGAGGCAGCGACTGCCGCGTGGTGTTCTCTATGATTTCCCCCAGCAGCACGTAACCCGTGTCTGAGTATGCGTAGCGCTCACCCGGGCGTGCGACCGGCTGTCCATGGTTCATGGCGAAAGCTACCTGCTCGGCTCGAGACCAGTGCTTGCGTGGCGACTTAAAAACTGTGGAGATGAACGCATTATCGCCGGCGTAGTCGTACAGCCCACTCGTGTGCGCGAGTAGTTGTTGGATTGTTATTCGGTCTGGGTCGTAGCCGCCGTTCCTCAACATCGTAATCGTAACCCCACTCAAGTACGGTGCGACGGGGTCAAACAGCCCAAGGTGGCGGTCCTCAATCAGGCGAAAGATAGTTGCCGCCACAAACACCTTTGTGATACTCGCAATCCGAAAGGGTTGGTTGGGCAACAACTTTCGGGCCGTCCGCACATTGCTGTTACCACTTGCGCCGCTCCATTCTAGGCCGAGCAATGGTGCGCTCACGCTCGCTAGCACGCCGGGTATGCTTGGATCATCGGCGACCGCACTATCGAGCACTGTTTGTAGTCGAAGTCCAATCTCGGAAGTAGAACGAGTGTCGGTAGGTGCAGCTCGCCCGACGAGTGCCAGCGCAAGAATCGCAGCGGTGACACATGTTGCAATAGCATGACCCGGGCCAGGCGGCTGACGGGTACAATTCCTCGACGGTGTCATTTAGGTCCGGCAGGGCTCCAAGCCATTTCACGGGCAAATAGCGCACGGATCCACAGCCGCGTCAGGAAAAGTGCTAGACGATACTCGTCGGGCGCGATACTTCGCGCGTACTCGCGGGTCTTTGGCTCGCGTTCGACGTAGATGAGACGCAGCATTCCATCCATCATCATGCCGAGCGCCGCTGTCGCACTCCAGATTTCTGCAACACCTTTGACGATAAGATCAGGTTCGCGCGAAAGGCGCTTGACTGCCCGTTCGATCCATCGACCATTGCGTTCGCGCCACAGTTTCTCAAATTCGTCGATCTCGTCTCCGAACTGCAGGAGACAACGCATAAGTCCGGGATTTGCTGCGAACCGTTGCACGTAATCGAGATTAGCGCGGTAGATTGCCTCTTCGACCGATGCAGGTGCGCTATCGCGGGGCGTGTGCGCGAAAAGAACGTCGAGGAATTCAGTCATTACCTCCGCCGTGATTTTTTCTTTGTTCGTAAAATATACGTAGAAAAGCGCATTCGATACGCCGGCGCTTTCATTGATATCGGTGACGCGCATGTCTCGATATCCTCCGCTTTCAAGCAGTCGAGCCGCAGCGGCCTTCAGCCGCGCGCGTGTGCGCTCGCCTTTGCGTTGGGTCGGGTCGTCTGCGAGGGCGACGAGTCGCTCAGCGAATGACAGTGATTCGCGCTGCGCCTTGCCGGTCGGCTTGGCGTCGCTCCGGCGGCGGCGAGTAGTCGTTGTGGTTACTTTCATGCAACTAGAGCCGATCACATCAGCAAGTCAAACGGTGCCGGCGCGCGGACTCGAAAGCGGTGAGTGTGCCGCTGCGACTTGACCGCAGCAAGTGATTTCGGCTTAATGTCCTGAAAGTGGGCTCACCCCCAGTAATGAGCAAACAAATGACACACTCGTCGCCCCGTCCGTGGCGCAGCTGGCTGCGGCGAGTTGCGGTTGCATTAGGTTTGGTGGCGGTCTCAATTTTGCTATTCGCCAGCGGTGCACTGATTGGAGCCCTCAAACTGCGTCATGTCATTCAGGGGTTCAATGCGGATACTAACAGAATCGTCTCGGCCGACGGCGTTGAAGAAGCGCAGTACGTTAATCTTGGCGGAGTACGGCAATGGATTACTGTGCGAGGCCAGAATCGGCGAGCTCCCGTGCTCCTGTTTCTGCATGGTGGCCCCGGGGGCGCAATTGCGGACATCGCGTACCTCTTTACGAGGCCATGGGAGGACTACTTCGTCGTCGTGCAGTGGGATCAGCGCGGTTACGGCAGGTCAAACATCGATAAGATCAAGATTGAAGGCACAACGACTAAAGAGCGATACATCGCAGACGGCATCGAGCTCGTTGATTACTTGCGCAAGCGGTTCGAGCAACCCAAGGTTGTACTTGTGGGACAGTCTTGGGGGACTTTGCTCGGCACTGAAATGGCCCATCGACGCCCAGACCTAGTATATGCGCTCGTATCATTCGGCCAGCTGACTGCGTGGGAAGCAAGCTACGAGGAAATTCGCCGATTACTTCTCGATCTAGGTCGCCGCACCGGCGATCGGGCACTGCAAAAACGGATGCAGGACGTGGGGCCGATTCCGGTCGGCTCGAAGCCAGGTCCATTTTTGGCTGCTATGGACCCGGTGTGGGACGAAATGAATAGCCGGGGATATTCTTGGCACAGCGTAACGGGCTCCGAATATCCGTTGGATGAAATATTTCTCGCCGGAGCACTGGCCTCTCCGTCTATTACAGATATGCGAATGATCGAGCTCATGGTCGGCAGCAACAGCAATGACTACTACAACACCCTGCACCCAACGCTTTCGGGCTGGAGTCTGGAGCGCGATGTTGGGACGAGGTTTGAGGTTCCCTATATTCTCATCATGGGCCGCTATGACTGGCAAACGCCGATCACCTTGGCCAAGGCGTTCTACACGCGGGTGTGCGCTCCGTACAAGGTTTATATAGAGCTTCCGAACGCGGCGCACGCTGCTGTGCTCGAGCAGCCAGGCCGCGCGCTTGTCGCGCTGGTGGAAGACGTGCTGCCAGCCGTTAGCGGTGACGTTCCGCACGGCGCCGAGACGTGCACCGCAGCAAATCCGAATGTGTCCGCACAGTAGGCAGGGGGCCAAATTGCGGACTGTTGACTAAATATGAGACTGGGCCCACTATTATCTGCGGCACCTCAAAATTTTCACTGCGGACCTGTTTGTGAGCGCCCGGCATTTTCGGGACACGTAAAGACCCTACGCGTAGTTTCAACGACGGTGCATCGAGCCGCGAGACGCGTGACTAACGCATTGCAGCGGGGCGCGGCGGCTTATGGCAGACGTTGAGAAATATTGGGAACCGAGTTCGGGACCGCGCCGCGGAACCTCGCAATGGCTGACGATTAGTCAAGCCATGATCGACCAATTCGCGGCGGCAACGCTGGACCCTGATCCGCTGCACATTGATCCAGCTTGGGCGCGCCAGCACAGTCCGTTTGGAGGCACCGTCGCATTCGGGTTTCTAACGATTTCTCTGTTGACGTATTTGGCGCACGATGCGATGGGGTCTAAATCGGACCGTAAAGCTGCGGACTGGGTGTATGTTAACTACGGCTTCGACCGGCTGCGGTTAGTGGCACCGGTTGAAAGTGGGTCAAGAATTCGCGGTCATTTCTCGGAACTCACGCGCGAGCAAGATGAGAAGGGCAGATGGCGAGTGACTTTCGACTGCCGGGTCGAGATCGAAGGTCAAGAGAAGCCGGCACTTGTCGGGAGTTGGCTTGCGGTCTGTCTGCCGCCCAACGGGTGACCGCGAGCACGGGCGATCCTGCTAATGGACGCAGGTAGTCCATGCCTTTAGCCCCGCCATCGCGGATCACAAATCGAATCGTATTTTCCTACGCACTCGGTTCGTTCGGTACGGGCGTGTTCTCCACGGTACCCACAGTCTTGTTGCTGTACTACTGCACAGTTATCATGCGCATACCGGCCTCCTGGGCGAGCGCGATAGTTTTTCTGCCCAAGGCTTGGGCGATCTTCTGGGATCCGGTCGTTGGTGCGTGGTCGGACCGTACCGAAAGCCGGCTAGGCCGGCGGCGGCCATTTATTGCCGTAGGGGCGGCGGGCGTGGCCCTCGCATTCGTCGCGCTGTTCGCGCCGCCAGACTTCTCGACCGAGCAAGCGGGCGCCGCGTGGCTTGGAGGCGCTTACTTTGCGCTTGCTACGCTTTATTCTCTGTTTGCGGTTCCATATATAGCAATTCCTCCCGAAGTCGGCCTCGACTCGGAGGCGCGATCAAGGCTCGTGCGCTGGCGCATCTTCGTCGCCATGATTGGGGTACTTGCGGGGGCTGCAATTGCGCCACTACTCATATCAGCCGGTGGCGGCGGTAAAGCGGGCTACGCACACATGGCGGTTGTGCTGTCGATCGCGTGTGGATTGGCAATGATTGCGCCGCTGTGGATGTTACGAGACTTCGATCGCCCACGGGGCGCGGAGGAGCGGCTTGCGGCGCATAACACCATAGTTCAACAGCTTCGAATCGCCTTGGGCTATCACCGATTCGTTTGGCTCGCGCTATCCTATCTTGCGATGCTGACGGGCGCGGGTGCTCTGACGGCGGCAGCACCTTATTTGATAGAGCAAGTGCTCGGGCGCGCTGACCGAGATCTTGGTCTGGCCCTTGGCGCGATGCTTCTCGTCACAACGCTTACGATTCCGCTCTGGTCGGCATTGGGGCGCCGTTTTGGCGACCGGCTTATCCTGGCGTGCGCCGCGGTCGCTTATGGGCTGTTGAGCGTTGGGCTTGGGCTATCCGTCTGGGCAAGACCGTCGTGGACCGCAACACTGTTGATCTTTGCAGCATTAGGCGCTCCATTTGCGGCGGCGCAGGTGCTGCCGTTCACGCTCCTTGCGCATTTGATTCACGAGGAGGTTGCAAAGTGCACAGTTGCCGAGGGAATCTTCACCGGTATGTGGACTGCGGCGGAGAAGGTTGGGCTTGCGCTCGGGCCGGGTCTCCTCGGACTTGCACTCGCGATTTGGAGTCACGCGCGGGTCACGATTCCGCCCTTTATCGGGATCGTCCCCGTTGGCCTAATGCTCGGTGCCCTGATCCCATTATTCATCAGCCGCTCGCCCGCTTACGCTAATTCGCTGCACGGCCGGCATGCGCATCAGTGACTGCGTCGCACAGTACGCTAGGGTTAGGCCCGGCGCAGACGCGGTCGTCGTCTCGGGTGTCAGCTGGTCCTACGCTGAACTCGACCGCCGGGTAGATGCCCTGGCGAGTGCCCTGCTCGCGGCAGGCTTAAACAAAGGCGACAGGGTCGCGACACTGCAGACCCCGCACCCAGAATTTCTGGTCGTGCTTCTGGCGACAACTTCAATCGGCGCAATCTGGGTCGGCCTGAACCCGAAGTATCGCCTAAATGAGCTCAGTCAAATCGTCGTCGACGCGACGCCCAAAATCCTCATTACTCGGACGCAGGTGGGAGAGCGGCGCTATGACGCTGATATCCGGGCTTTACAAATCGTATGCCCATCACTCGAACGCATTGTAGTATTCGACGGCGACCCCGTGCTCCAAGGCGCGCAGTCGAACACCGAGTTTGTGCAATCCGGCGCGTTAGTTTCGGTCGATACACTTACGAGTGCGCGACAGAACTGCGGCGATCGCGATCCCTGCCTAATCGTGTATACGTCGGGCTCGACGGGGCGACCGAAGGGCGCGGTGCTTGGGCACGAGGGCATTGTTGAGTTCAGCCGCACGCAGAATGCACTCTGGCCTGTTGATCCGCTTCGCGTACTCAATTACTTTCCCATAAATCATGTTGGCTGTGTGATCGATGTCAGCCTTCCGTGCCTCTGGGCGGGGGGGTGCATTATCTTTCTCGAGCAATTCGATCCTGGGCAGTCGCTCGCCATCGCAGCAGCAGCAGGCGTGACCCTGCTCGCCTCTGTACCTAGCGTGTTCCAGATGCTGCTTTCGCTTCCTGAATTTCAGTTATATGACCTCTCGAAGGTGCAGCTCATTGTGTTTGAAGGGGCGCCCATGCCGGCGGAGCTGATCGCGCAGCTTCTAGGAATCGGCACGAACCTCGCCACAAATTACGGCATGAGCGAGACAACGAGCGCGATCACTGCGCTTGAGCCGACGCGCGACCCCGAACTGCTTGCCAACACCGTTGGCAGCGCATTTCCTGGCGTTGAAGTTCGGCTCGTGGCGGCCGGAGGGCACCACGCCATCGCCGGGGAAGTGGGGGAGGTCTGGGCGCGATCGCGTTACAATCTTTTGGAATACTGGCGCGCGCCGCTGGCGACCGCGCAGGCATTCAGCGCGGACGGATTTTTTCGTACCGGAGATCTCGCGGTACAGCGCTCTGACGGGCGCTATCGACTTGTCGGTCGTGTCAAAGAGATGTTCAAGTCCGGTGGCTACAATGTCTACCCTCGCGAGGTCGAAGCGGCCCTCGAGTCGCATTCTGCAGTTGCCATTGCCGCGGTTGTTTCGGTACCGCACACGATGTGGCAGGAAGTCGGAGTAGCATTCATTGAGCTAAGTGCGCCTCTCGCCACGAGCGAACTTGAGGACTGGTGCCGTGAGCGGCTGGCAAATTACAAGGTTCCCAAACGTTTTGTAATCCTGCCGGCACTGCCTTTATTGCCAATCGGCAAGGTTGATAGGATTGAACTCCGGCGGCTCGCGCTCCAGAGCGAGAAAAATGCCGAAGATGACGCTGTGGGGTGAACTTAGTTGGGAGTCTTCCAGCCGCCAAACCGAGGCCAAACCTCCAAAACCTCCGGCGCTTCGGCCATGACGTGATAGCAGTCATAACCAGCCGCCGTCGCGCATGCATGTATCGGTAGAACGCGAAGACTGGTACCTACCGGCAGTTCATCGCTGTCAATGCCGCGTCCCGACAGTCGAGTTATAACACCGTGCTCTTGATTGAGCGTTGTCAGCACGAGATCGTCGATGGGCTGCCCCGCGATATCGCAGATTCGACCATGAATCGGCGTGCTGCCAACAAGCTGAGTCTCTTGGGACAATGCCGTCCAGCCGGCATCCACGATCACTCGTCTTCGCGGTGCGTGATAACCGATGACCGTGCAAAGTACGGTGATAGCAATGTCATTTAAGGTACAAACACCGAGGCGCGCCTGCGTCAGATCGTTGAACGGGAACACGCCTGCTCGAACCTCAGTGACGCCCGCGTAACTTTTCGCCGTGAGCGCCGTCGGGGTTGAGCCGACGCTGACTTCTGTACACGGAAGTTGCGCCTCGCGCAGAGTCCGCGCGGCCCGTGCCATGGTATTGCGTTCCTGCTCCGCGACCTCGGCAATTTCAGCTACGTTGGCGGAGTCGTACGCGCTGCCGGCGTGAGCGAAAAGCCCTCGAAGTTCCAGCCCCGGAACAGAATTAATCGTTGTCGCAACGGGCATAAGCGAATGCGAACTGGGAAATACGCCTGAGCGATGTCCGTCAACGTCAATCTCAATCAGAACAGGAAAGCTGATTCCGACGCGCGTCGCGATAGCGCCCGCAGCCCGTGCCATATCCGCATCATCGATCAGTAGAGTCAAAGCGGTCCCTGAACTTCGAAGGGCGGCGGCGTGTTCGAGTTTGTTTGGGGCTATTACTACAGCGTAAACAATATCTTGGAAATCCGCGGCGGCGAACCGCTCCGCTTCCGCGAGCGTCGAAACAGCAATCCCGCCCGGTTGGCCCGAAGTCATGAGCCGTGCAATCTCGATGCACTTCGTAGTTTTGAGATGCGGCCGCAGCGGTACTCCAGCGGCGCCAAGTCGATCGTGGATGCGCCGAATATTACGGTCCATCACCACACGGTCAAGAAGCAAACACGGAGTCTCGAGCGCTGAGAGCCTCATGTAAATAGTCGCTTCATAAGTCGATCCAGGCTACGTCGTCTCTTGCGGCATCGCGCGCCGCAGCATAGAGATGCGTGGCGGCGGCCAAGTCCTCGGCGATCACGCCGACTGACTTAAAAACCGTAAGGTCTGAGGCGTACCGGCGCCCCGCTACTGTGCCGTTCAGGACCTCGCCGATCTCGCCTAACAGGTGGGCCGCATCGACGCTTCCGTCCGTGACGGCCGCGCGAAACTCGCCGCCTAGTGCTTCCACCATTTTTCGGTCGTCGACAAAAAAGCGACTGCGGGCGACGAGAAGGCTGTCGGCTTCGCGCGCATCTGGAAAGCTCGATCCTACTAAGTTTACGTGACATCCCGCCGCGACGGCGTCGCCGCAGAGGATCGGTTCGCGCGCCGCGGTGGTCGTGCATATAATCTGCGCTTCCGCAACTGCGGCGTTCACCGTGCTTTCAGCACGTGCGTCAATCGCGTGGCGGGTAGCCATCCGTGCGGCAAACTCTGTCGCCTTCGCGCTCGATCGGCCCCACACTCTAACTTGGCGTATGGATCGTACTAGCAGCATTGCCTCGACATGGGCGGTCGCCTGTTCGCCGTAGCCCAATATGGAGAGCCGCTCAGCTCCGGCTGCAGCAAGTGCTCGGGTCGCAACAGCACTCGCCGCTGCGGTGCGCACCGCGGTCACCGCGCCCGCGTCAAATATACCCTTAAGTGCACCGTCAGCGGCGTCGAACAACAGAACTGCGCCGCGGTGCGAGGGAAGGCCGCGCCCAAAATTGTCTTCGAAGACAGTGACGACCTTGATGCCGAGCGCGCGGGACTCGCGGATATAGCCCGGCATTAGGCCAAGCGCTCCCGCAACGCCTGGCGGGGAAATTCTGGTGCGCACGGGCTGGATGGCGCCGCCCGCTGAGATGTCGCGCAGGGCGCGGTCGATGATGGGAATGCAGTCAGCGATTGACAAATGCCGAAGTACCGCAGCGCGCGATAGCACCATCACTTTGGACATGGGTGTAGGCGTACAGTTCTAGCTAAAAAACAAAACTGGGCCCATTATTAGTTATAATCTTAACCAAGTATAGCGATGCGTGACATTCAATCGCATCCGTCTAGCCATGAGACCTGCGTGTGCCTCTTGTGCGCTGCAGGAACCGCGGAGTGGGCCGCCCTTGCGTACACAAGAGCAGTTGCGAGGTTAGTGAGATGGCGGATTGAAATGCGCGTCTACTGCGCAACATTCTACAGCGAGACAAACACATTCTCGCCGCTGGTGACCGGCCGCGAAGACTTTGTGCCGATGGCGCTCGCGCAGCGCGGTACGGCTAGCTTCGCGACCGCTTTCGCACCGGTTCACGAGCTCGGTGGTGAAGTGGTCGGCAGCTTCAACCGGGCTGCGCTGCCAGGCGGAATGGTGACTCGCGCGGCCTACGAATCATTGCGTGGCGAGCTGCTGGAGGATCTCGCAAGCCAGATTCCGGTCGACCTCATCACGCTC
>Ga0209006_10005784_pt1 | contig 11235 bp, 9 predicted proteins | sample JacPin_JW_Ref_O2_FD_188567 | JGI IMG/M metagenome (GOLD analysis project Ga0209006, IMG submission 188567) | Forest soil microbial communities from Algoma, Ontario, Canada - Jack Pine, Ontario site 1_JW_Ref_O2 (SPAdes) (version 2) | ecosystem: Environmental > Terrestrial > Soil > Boreal... | reverse complement strand
TATCGCAGCGAGGCAGCCACCACCCCCGGCCAACGAAACGAGCAGAGCGGTCGCGTGGACCAGCCGTATGCGGCCGCACAGACATCCGAAACGCCCCGGCTCGCCGGATGACTTCTGTCACCGGGCGATTCGCGGGGAGCCGTGACCATGAACTTCGACCTCTCGTCTTCAAGTAAGGACATGTCATGAATGCCCTGATCGCCTTTCTTGTGTTTCTCGCCATCGTCGCCCTGATCGGGTTGTCGCTGTCGGTGAAGGTCGTCACGCAATACCAGAGGGGTGTGTTATTCCGGCTCGGCAAGGTGGTGGGTGTCAGGGAACCCGGCCTGGCCCTGATCATCCCGGTGATCGACCGGCTGGTGCGCATATCGCTGCGAATTGTGACGATGCCGATTCAGTCGCAGGGCATCATCACCCGCGACAACGTCAGCGTCGACATTTCCGCGGTCGCCTATTTCCGGGTCGTCGACGCGGTGAAATCGGTGATCGCCATCGAGAACGTCAACGCCGCCATCAACCAGATTGCGCAGACCACCCTGCGTAAGGTCGTCGGCCAGCACACCCTCGATGAGGCGCTGTCTGAAACCGACGTCATCAACGCCAACATCCAGAAGATCCTCGATGTGGCGACCCTCGAGTGGGGTGTGGAAGTCAACTTGGTCGAGCTGAAGGATATTCAGTTACCCGACAGCATGAAACGCGCGATGGCTCGGCAAGCCGAGGCAGAGCGGGAGAAGCGCGCCAAAATAATTGCCGCCGAGGGTGAATCGATGGCTGCCGCCGCTCTCGGGGAAGCGTCGGACACGATGATGGCGCACCCACTCGCCTTGCAACTGCGGAATCTGCAGACGCTGGCCGAGCTCGGGGTGGAGAAGAACACCACGGTGGTGTTCCCGGCGCCGATGATGAGTGCGATCGGCGAAATCAGCAGCTTCCTCACACGGGAAACCGCTGCTGCTGAACAGATCACAACCCTGCCGACCGCGGCCAAACCACCGCCGTTGTCGGCGGCCGACATGTCAACCAACGGGGATCCCGCTGCCCTCTAGCCGTCCCCGGCTCCGCGTGCGGTGAGGATCCAGGTGTCTTTGCTGCCGCCGCCCGACGAGGAGTTGACGATCCGCGAGCCGCGGCTGGCCACCCGCGTCAACGCGGCAGGCATGACGTGCGCCGACACCGATCCTGCCTCACCGGCCCTCAAGTGCACGAAAGCCCGCAGGTCGACGTGATGTGGGAACATCCCCTCACCGTCGAAGGTCGGGTGGGTGGACAGCGCGATCAACTCCTGGGCGATGAACCGCTCCGGCTGGGTGAGCAGTTCGCGTCGTCGTGCGTCCAGTGCGGCGTCGGTGGCTTCCGGCCCGATCAGCACGCCGGTCCCGCCAAGCCCGTCGATGGGCTTGACCACCAGGTCGCCAAGGTGGGCCAGTACGTGGTCGCGCTGTGCGCGCTCCGCGCAGATCCACGTGTGCACCTGGCCCAGCCTCGGTTTCTCGCCGAGGTAATACTCGATCATGGCCGGCACGTACGCGTAGATCGCCTTGTCGTCCGCGACCCCGTTGCCGAGCGCGTTGGCGACGGTGAGCCGCCCGTCGTTGATCGCAGCGAGCAGCCCACTCCGCAGCGGAGTGCCGTCGTGGCCGACCGACGACAGCAACATGTCCTCGTCCAGGCGCGCGTACATCACGTCGATCTGACGGACGTCGGAGCCGATGTGGCGGACCAGCCTGCCGTCCCGCAGCGACAGGTCCGACGACTGCACGAGCGGGATGCTCATCTCCTCGGCAAGGAAGGTGTGTTCGAACCAGGCGGAGTCTTCCCAGCCGGCCGACAGCAGCGCGACCGCGGGATCGTCGGGAGCGTGCCGTGGGGCGGCCGCGAGCAGGGTGTCCAACAGCGTCTGCGGGGTCCGGTCCACGTCAGCGATCGCGGCCGGCGGTTGCAGCTCCGGCAGATGCTTGCTCAGCAACCGATGGTTGACGATCGCGAATGCGGTGCCCGACGGCACGCGCAGGTTGTCCTCGAGCACCAGCCAGTGACCGGCGCGGTCGCACACCAGGTCGGTGCCGCTGACGTGTGTGCGCACCGTGTCGCCGGCCAGCCGCCCGGTCGAACGAAACCCCGGCGCCCGGTCCAGGGCCTGCACGCCGATGATCCCGTCTGCGACGATGGCCTGCTCCGAATAGATATCGCGCAGGAACGCGTCCAACGCCCTGGCCCGCTGCCCGAGGCCGTCGCAGAGCTGCGTCCATTCGTCGGCGGCCACCATTCGCGGCACGAGGTCGACCGGAAACAGCTGGGCGCGGCTCTGGCCGGTAACGCGGAACGTGATGTTGTCAGCGCGCTGTTCCTGCTCGATCCCGCCCTCCCGGGAACGCAACGCCGCCACTCCCAGGTCGGCAATGGTCGCAAGAGCCTTCTGGTACCGCGGACGGGGGTGGCCGGCGACATCGATGGCTTCGTCGTAGCTGATGTCAACATGGGTTGCGGCGCGCTCTGCATAGTCGCTGCCGGGCTGGTATCCGAACAGCAGCGTCGGGTCGTCGCCGACGGCGGCGGCGGTGCTCGGCCAGCGACCGGCGGTTTCGGCGATCAGCTGGTCCACCACGTCGGCGAGGCGACCACGCCGGCGCAGGCCCCTGCGTTGCCGCGCCGATGACGTGCCGGCGATCAGCACCTCGCGGGTGAGCTCGCTGACGATGTCCCAGTCGCCGGCGTCCTCCAGTTGCGGACGCAGCGACCGGACCAGCTCGGTGACCACCTCGGCGGCCGGCCTGCTGGCGGGGCCGATGACGTCGACGAGATCGCCTTCAAGACCGGAACGGGCGGCCCGCCAGATCGCCGCACGACCCAGCGTCGGATTGATGACGGTCGGCGGTGAGCCGGCCCGCAGCGCCGCCGCCTCGCGCTCGACCATTGCCCGGAACAGCCCCGCGATCAGCACGATGGTGTCCACCGACGGACAGCTGTCGCATACCCGCAGTTCCAGTGTCGGTGCCGACGTCGACGGCCGGACGTCGAAGTACACCATGCCCTCGTCAGTGATGACCCCGCTGGCGATGAGGTCACGGACCAGCTGGTCGTATTCGGCGGTCGAGCTCACCTGAGCCGCGAGGCCAGTGGTCGGCCAGCGCTGCCAGACCAGTGTCCGCACGCTCGAGTAACCGGTGTCGGAGCCGTCTGCCCAGAACGGCGAGCTGGTGGACAGCGCGAGCAGGATCGGCACGTGGGCGGACACGCGGCTGGCTACGACGACGGCCTCGTCGCGGTCGGCGACCGTGACATGGACCTGTGTGCCGCAAATCAGCTGTTCGCGGGCCAGCAACTGGTAGTCGGCCAGCATCTGGCGGTAGCGCGCGGTCTTAGTGACCTGCATTTCCGCTGGCACCGACAAGGGCACGGCCCCCGCTGCGACCACTCCCATCCCGAGCTCCGTCGCGGCGTCAACCAGGACACGGCGATGACCAACGAGTTCGGCGCGCAGCCCCTCCAGCGTGTCGACCACCTGGCTGTTCATCTCGACGACACAGCGCTGCAGTTCGGCGACGTACGCGTCGGACAGCTCCGCCAGCAGTTCGGGCGCGCGAGCCGTCAGCCGCCTCGTCTTGAGATCGACGAGGTGAAACTCCTCTTCAACCCCGAGAGTCCGCGGCGGCTCGCGTCGCATGTGTTGCCACGCTATGGGCACGCAATTACCTCTGGGTTAATTACGACGGTTTCGCTCCAAAGATGTATACGCCCCCCACAAGGGCACCGTCGAGAGCAGAATGCGGTACAGCGCTCTGCGCGAGAAGTCGCCGACGCGCCCGCGCGCGTGCATGACTCGTGTGTTGTCGACGATGAGTATCTCTCCCGACCGCGTCCAGCGATGCGAATAATCCGGTTCGCCCGTGCTGATGGCGGCGGCTAGCCGCCTCGAGCGTGGGTCGATCGGAGCCATACAGCCCGGATCGAAACGTACCCGGCCATCGGCGGATTGGCAGGTGATGTAGAAGCTTCTGCGGCCCGCGCCGACTCGGAATACCCCGCGCCTCATATCGTCGTCGTTGGCTGGGGGCGGCGGTTCCCACAGCCGCTTGAGATGGGTGGGCGATTCGCCCGCATCGTCCTGCTTGGCAGCCAGCAACATGAAGTCGGGCGGCCTTTGCAGGTGGGCGCCGTCGGTGTGAAACGGAAACGGCTCATAGCCGTATTGCGCACTAAGCGACCGGGGATGTGCTTCCTCTTTGCTCAGAGGCCGCAATACCTTGACGGCGTCGTCGGAACTGCGCGACCGCACAACCCTGATAGAAGGCGCCGAAGCCTGCCGGTTGCCCGCCTCGTCACTCAGCGCATCGGCGAGTTCGCACAGGTTCCCTTTGACCAGATGCCAACCGAAATTACTCGCCTTGCTCAGCGCGCAGCGCAACGTCGTCGGCTGGTAGGGGGTGATGGAATCCATTGCCTCATCTTGCGGTTAGGGGCTGCGATCACGTGAAATGTGTTTGAGGTCGCGGCAACTCGTGACCGTCGAGGAAGATGTCGAGCTTTTCGTTGTAGAACGCGATAAGGCCGGCGACCGGCGCGACCTGGCCCGTGGGGTACTCGTAGGTCCACGCTATGTCCGTGTGCAGCGTGTCGCCGACCCGAGCGGACCAGTACCCCGATGTGATCCCCTTATAGGGGCAGACGGACTGGGTGTTGCTGGCCTCAAGATGTTCAAACGAGACCTCCGTGCAGTCGATGTAATATCGGGTTGGCAACCCGGTCTCGAAAAGCAGGACGGGAGTGTGGGTTTCGGCAAGCGCGATGCCGTCGACCTCGACCCTGACGTGGCGATGGGAGCGCAGCGCGTCGACTCGGACGTACGGGTTGCGCGGGTGAGCGATGACGTGTTCGTCTTCTTCGAACCAGTCAAGCGTGTCCCATTCGAACCGCACGTAGCCCGCCACCGGGCCGTCGGTGTCGTAGACACGGGCCGCGGCCTTGTGGGTGCGCCGGCCGCTGGTCAGCGAATGCAGCCGAGAAGGGCCGAGCTGCAGGCGTTGTGGGTGACCCTCGTCACGCAAATGGTCCATGCGCACGTCAGATACCGGAATGTAGTACTGCGGGTAGTACGGCACCTCCCAGACATAGCGGGCGCGGATCGTGTCGAAGACAAGCGTGTTATCGAAAAACCCACGCACGCGGCGTGGCGCCGGCTCGATGCGCCCCCGCTCTGCCGCCATTTGTGGATAGTCGCGGTCGCGGTTCGTCGTCTCCGGAATCATTGGTGGTCCTTACTCAATTCTCGCCGGTCCGCTATGGCCACCATCCTCCTGTCGGTGCTCGCTATTCGTCCAGAGGGCGCTCAGGACGATCACTGCTGGAGTTTCCCTTGCGATCACTGTTGTTAACGATGATCCGCTGACGACGCTACCATCGATATGAATCACTGCAACCCCAGGTTTGTTATCGTTGGAAACATGGATGGTGACAGGACTCGGACTCCAGGCGCCGAAGCGGCGGAGAAAGTGGTTCAAGCGGCCGCCGACCTGCTCAGCTCCGGCGGTATAGAGGCCGTGTCGACACGTGCGGTGGCGGCCGCGGCGGGCGTGCAGCCGCCGACCATCTACCGGCAATTCGGCGACAAGCAGGGACTGCTCGACGCCGTCACCGGATTTGTGTTGCAGAACTACCTGAAGGACAAGCGACGAGCGGTCGTCACCGACGACCCTGTGCAGGACTTGCGCGACTCGTGGGACCTTCACGTCGACTTCGGCCTAACCCACCCCGACTGCTACATCCTTGCGTACGTCCAGTCCCGTCCCGGCAGGATGCCGTCCCTGGCCCGCGAATCGGTCGATATCCTGCACCAGCTGGTCGGGAGAATCGGCGATCACGGCCAGCTTCGGATGAGCGTCAAACGTGCCGCCGAGCTCATGCACGCCGCCATCCTGGGGTTCGTCGTGAGTCAGATACGCGTGCCCCCCGACGAGCGCGACCCACAGCTGTCGAAGGTCATCCGCGAGAATGCCGTCGCCGCGATAGTGACCGACGGCTCGCAGCCGTCGCTGGCCTCGGACCTTCCCGGCCGTGCCGTCGCATTGCGAGAGGCGGTCCTGGGCGACGACGCCGGTGGTGCGTTGACACCGGCCGAAAAAACCATGATGGCCGAGTGGCTCGATCGCTTAGCGGACCAGCACGGCTAACGGCGTCACGTCGCCTGGCGGAACCCTGCGACTACGAAATGAGGCGACGGTCGCGGTCGTTCACGGTGACGGCGTCTGAGCGACGGCTGCCTTCGACTCGGGCCGATCTGAGAACGTGGGGAGTTCCGCCGGTGAGGTGTCGTGCGACGACACAAATTCAGGCTGTTCGGGATGAGAAAACAATTCGGAAGGATCCATGGGCGCATCTCCTTAAGGATGAGCAGCCTCGGCTGCGGCGCGCGGTGGCGGACGAATAACAATCGAATCGCACGCTGACTTTGTTCGAGCGTTCACGATCCAGATCACCGAAATGAAACGGTTCCCTTCTGACTGTACACCTGGCAGCTCTGGACGAGCGCAGTGAGCCGTTGGGGCCTACGCGGCCCCGGCACGGGCAAGAAGGATGCAAGCACGGAAAATACCGTGACACAGGATGTTTGCCGGTCAAGTCCGAGACATTCGGCGTGTCACGTCACCGGGAACCTCGTTTTCTTAGCGAGAGCACGGTCTCAACCGATCGACATCAACTGGTCGATCGAATCCCTGGGCAGGTCGCCATCCACAACCGCAGTCACCACCAGCTTGTTGAGGGTGATCGCACCCTTGTGGTTGTCCAGGAAAGCAATGTCTGCAGCATCGCGCCCGGTGGCGATCCGCACCAAGGTCTGCCGTGGCGCCAGGAGGGTCCCGTCGACCACCCGCCATTTCCCCTCGACGAACGCCTCGGCGACCGCGTGGAAGTCCATCGGGTACAGGCCCGGCGCGTACACCGAAACAACACGGGCGGGCACTTTGACCGCCCGTAGCAGCGCCACCACCAAGTGCGCGAAGTCTCGACACACACCGGCGCCGGCGAGCAAGGTGTCCGCTGCCCCGTCGATCGGGTCACTGGAGCCGGGCACGTAGTTCAGCCGGGTGCCCACCCATGTGGACACCTTCTCCAGTAGCGTCGTCGAATCGATGTAGTTGCCGAATTCGGTTGCGGCGAAGCCGTAGAACTTGTCGGCCTCCGCGTAGCGGCTCGGGCGAAGGTACATGGACAGGTCGCATTCGGTCACCGGCGCCGGGTCCGTCCGGCCGATGATCGTCGCGGCGTAGTCGACCGTGAGGTTGCCCACCGGAACGTCGAGTTTATGGATGCGGTTGCCGTGCACACCGCTGATCTCTAAGGGCTGGACGGGGTTTCCGTCCAGGACGAACGACAGCGACTCGAAGACCTCGGTATTCGGATGCGGCGCGACAGCGATCTGGAACTCCAACGTCGCCGGCGCGCTGATCTCGACTTCGAGTTCTGCGCCCACATCTCGCTTCATAGCACCCACGAGCGCCCGCGCGTGCGTCAGCGACCAAGCCCACGAGGTGCGCGGCTCCCGCGACCGTCGGACAGCGACTCACCGTCTCCGGTTGCCCCACCCTCGGAATCCCACGCCGCCCGCGCCGCAGTCATTTCCCCGCGTTTCGCCCTGCGCCGGGCACCCGCACGAAGTATGTCCGCGACCGTCAACGCGATCCGGGCAGCCGCTGGGGCCGCGCCGCCCATGTCGGCATGGTTGCCGACAACACGCACTTCGGTGATGTGCCTCAAGTTTGTCTCTCTATCTGCCCGCTGAGGCGAGCTGTTGTTTGAGTTTCGAAAGCTGCGTCGAGAGTTGCGACTTTGGTGGGTCCTGGATGCCGGATTGTCGCACCTAACCGGCGGTTCTTCATAGGTTTGCGCATCGACTTCTGATGCTCGATCTGCCGAATCAGCGCACCCTTCGCATCACTGAGCGCGCGGGTGATGTCCGGGTTCTCGGCGACCGCGACAAGCGGCGGAAGGCCGGGCAGGGTGGTACGCAATGTGACGCGCTGTTCCTTGCCTCCGCGATCCTGCAGGGAGACGTCCACGTTCACATCACGGGAGTCCCACCTCCCTAGATGCGGTCCAAGCGTCGACAACGTCTCCGCCAGATAGGGGCGCTCCTTCGCAACGAAGCCCGTACCGACGTGTATCACGTTCTCGTGAAGAACATTTCGCCGCTTGTTCCCAAATTTCCTCATCGTGACCCTTCAGTTGAGTAGGCACACACGTGAACCCGCTTCGGCGCCGTGAAGTGATCTGAACCCGATTTCCGGGGATCAAGCGGGAATCTCGCTAACCCCGACCGGGGAACTCTGTGGCCGCGGCCCGCGTCCATAGACGGCGATGCTTCCATTAAACGCCCTCGTAGAGACGAAGTCAACCTCGTTGGCGCACAACGCGGTTCTGCTACGCGTCCATTTTGACTATGGACTCAGTGCGTCGAGGAGTTCGGGCAGCGGCAGCGTCGCGATACTTATGGCGGCGTCGCCGATGCCGTACGGCAGCACCAGTGTTTCGGCGTGCACGAGCGCACCACAGGAGTAGACGACATTGGGCACGTAACCGTCCTGTTCGTCGGTTGCAGGGCTCAGCAGCGGTTGCTTGAGCTTGCCGATAACCCTTGTCGGATCGTCGAGATCGAGCAGGATCGCCCCGATGCGATAGGTGCGCATCGGGCCGACACCGTGGGTGAGCACCAGCCACCCCGCGTTGGTCTCGATGGGTGATCCGCAGTTTCCCAGTTGTACCGCCTCCCAGGCTTGGGCCGGCCGCTGGCATTCCAGCGCGCTCGTCCAGACGCACAGATGGTCCGAGTAGGCGATCGTGTTCGATTCGCGGTCAGACCTCGACATGGCCGCATATCGACCGTGAATCCTGCGGGGAAACAGCGCAAGACCCTTGTTCGCCGCCGCGGGTCCGACGATCGGCGTCGAGACAAAGGACTGGAAATCTGCGGTCGCGAGGAGTTGCTGGGTGATGCGGGATCCGCTGTAGGCGGTGTACGTGGCATAAAAAGTGACGGCGCCGTCATCGTCTGTGAAGCGGACGAAGCGGGCATCCTCCATCCCGGCCGCCTCTGCGTCCATTGCCGGCCACAAGACACGCTCGGAAAGCGCAATGCTGTCCGCGAATTCGACGGCATAGGTTCGTTCTGCGATGGCTCGGATCAGTGACATCGTCTGTGGCGCGTGTCCACGGGTGCTCAGGTGGGTCTGGAGCTTGTCCAGTTGTTCGGTGAGGTCGGCTCGGGTGAACTGGTCGCCGAGCGCGTCGAGGATGTAGTCGGCGGCCTCCCCTGCGTCGTCAAGTCTGGCGAGTTCGCTGCGGAACACCCCGGCATCGAGCAGAGTCGGCATGACCGCTCCGACGGTCGCGAACGGAGTCGGATCGTCGACAGCGGCACGACCGGCCGCGTCGATGACGCCGGTCCGGAATCCGATTGACGAACGGTGCCCTTCCCCGATGCCACGGACGCTCATCACGAAGCACAAACAGCCCGCCGCTGTTCCCGTTTGGTCGGGATGGGCCACGATGCTTGGGTTGCATAACGCCGCACCTTCAATGGCGTACTCACTGGTGAATGTCGCACCCACCAACAACATTCGCGCTTCGGAGAGTTCTCCGTGGCGATCCAGACGGTCGGCGAGTTCGTGGGCGTGCCGGCGAAAGGTGGCGACCAGATCGCGGTGACGCCCGTCGAAGCGGGTGATGACATCGTCTACCGACGACCGCACTTCGTCCTCGTCCATGGCCAGGATGCGGGCCAGCACCGCCCCCGCGCGGGACTCCTGGTGCTCAAACCCTTCCTGGCCCGGCACGAACAGCCTGGTGATGACCCGCGACGGGTCGGCCCTGAGCCGCTGGGGGCTACGCGTCACCAGGTCGACATGCGCGGAAGTCATTGCGGCACCGTCGAGAAGCGTCGCGCATGCTGCAAGGTCGAAATCACCGCGAGAGTCGACTCGGCGCCCTGGTTGCGGTTCACCCGATCGGCGTGCAGGCCATCGAAGCCACCGCCCGTGTCGGGGTCCCACATCGGCTGCCCAGCGTCGTTGTCACCCTGAAACCAGCGTGCGGCGGCCAGGACGCCCTCGGGCCAGATCGCGTTGGCATCGACCGCAGCGGCCCGCGCGCACGCATCGGCGAGCGTCGACACCTCGATCGGCTGCTGGTCGAACGCGGGCCGAGGATCATCCGCTCCCCTGCCCGTGGCCGGGGTGGGCGAGAGGTGACCGTCTGCCGTTTCGTAGTCGAGGAGCCAGGCCAACAGATCCAGGCCACGCTGGCGCACCGTCGTGTCGTGAAGCGCTACGCCCGAGGCGATCATCGCCTCGGCGAGGACCGCATTCCCGTATGTGAGTCGCTGCTCGGGCCAGGGCCAGGCCGCATCGCCGTTGGGTGGTGCGATCGAAGCGACGTAGTCAGTGATGAGTTCATGTGCCCCCCGGTGTTCCGGATCGGCGGTGAGGACCTCCGCCGCGCCGAGGGTCGCGAATGCCATCGCCCGCGGCCACGTCGACCGACCTTTGATGGCGCGCTCGAACTGGACAATGGCCGACTGCCGGACATAGCCGACGGCACTATGGGCTGCAGCGGTTCCGAGCCCCCAGATGCACCGCCCCCAACAGTCCTCCAGCGCCGGCTCGTCGGCCCAATTGCCGGTGCTGTCCATCCGGTTGCGGCAGGCACCGTCGGGGGCTTGCGCCTGGTTCAAGAACCGCAAGGCAAGACCGGCGAGACCGTTCAGTGGCCCCTCAGGGTCGGGCTCTCGGGTGGCGACAACAAGGACACGGGCCATGTCATCGGTGCAATAGCCGTACTCGTGCCTCGGTTCGTCAAGGCGCGCATGCTCAAAGGTGCCCCGACGGTCTGTCATTCGCAGTAGGTGGTCGAATCTCGGGGTCGGCGTCGTCACGGCCATACCAGCGCGGGCGGGCCGGTGACGAGGCGTTGTGCCAGAACCAGATACGCGCTGGCCACGACCGACCACGCCATCGTCGGGGCCAGCCGGCGGGCCTCGGCTGCCATGGAGCCCGAGATGCGCGGGTCGGTCAGCACCCGCCGCAAAGCGCCTGCCAGCGCGTCGTGGTCGTCGTGGCCGACGATGATGCCCGCCCCGCTGCCGAGCAGCTCGACGGCGTGCGGGAAGGCGGTGGCCACCACTGGGCGGCCGCTGGCGATGGCGTCGACCAGCACACCGGAGGTGACCTGATCGGTGGAGTC
>Ga0209006_10005783_pt1 | contig 11236 bp, 7 predicted proteins | sample JacPin_JW_Ref_O2_FD_188567 | JGI IMG/M metagenome (GOLD analysis project Ga0209006, IMG submission 188567) | Forest soil microbial communities from Algoma, Ontario, Canada - Jack Pine, Ontario site 1_JW_Ref_O2 (SPAdes) (version 2) | ecosystem: Environmental > Terrestrial > Soil > Boreal... | reverse complement strand
CAATCCGTTCGATTTCTTCGTCGAGGAGAACGCGGAGACTTGGCCGTTCGAATATCCGGAGGACCTGCGGCCCGATCTCGTCATCTACCGCACCCCCGAGCATGCCGGACCACGGCTTCAGGCCTTCTTGAGCGGGATCGATCGGACGCCCAAGCGCACCGTCGATTTTGTGGTCGATCTCAACCGGCGCCTGGCGGGCGAAATTCAATATGTCATCCGCATGGAATCGGGGGTGCAGACCCCGGAGGAGACATTCGAGCGCGGTTCGGGCTCGTGCCGCGATTCGAGCTGGCTTCTGGTGCAGATCCTGCGCAACCTTGGCCTGGCCGCGCGGTTTGTGTCCGGCTATCTCATCCAGCTCAAGCCCGATCGGGTCGCTGTCGACGGCCCGCCCGGCACGGACCACGACTTCACCGATCTCCATGCCTGGGCCGAGGTCTATCTTCCGGGCGCCGGCTGGATCGGGCTCGATCCGACCTCGGGCCTCTTGGCTGGCGAAAGCCATATTCCGCTCGCCGCGACGCCTCACTATCGCAACGCCGCGCCGATTTCAGGCGTGGCGAGTTTCGCCAACGTCGAATTCTCCTTCGACATGCGGGTCGAGCGGGTCGCCGAACATCCGCGCATCACCAAGCCGTTTTCCGATGAGGCATGGAAGGCGCTCGACGCTCTGGGCGGGGAGGTCGACAAGAATCTTATGGCGGATGACGTCCGGCTGACCATGGGCGGGGAGCCGACCTTCGTTTCGATCGACGACTTTGAATCGGGCGAGTGGAATGCGGACGCGGTTGGCCCGACTAAGCGGGCGCTCGCCGACCAGCTCATCCGGCGCCTGCGCGACCGGTTCGCCCCCGGCGGGTTCCTCCATTATGGGCAGGGCAAATGGTACCCGGGCGAGTCGCTGCCGCGCTGGACGTTTTCGCTCTTCTGGCGCCGCGACGGCAAGCCGATCTGGCGGAACCCCGAGCGCATCGCTGCGGAGGGAGAGCAAACGGGCGCAAGCAACGAGAAGGCGCAGGCATTGCTTGGCGGGATCGCCTCCGAGCTCGGCATTGAGCCCGACTATGTGGCGCCGGCTTACGAGGATCCGGCCGAGTGGCTGGTGAAAGAGGCCAATCTGCCGGCGAACGTCTCGCCGGAGAATTCGCAGCTCAAGGATCCCGAGGAGCGCCATCGCATCGCCCGCGTTTTTTCGCGCGGGCTGACCGAGCCTTCGGGATATGTTCTGCCGGTCCAGCGCTGGCAGGCGAGGGCCGATGGGGTCCGCTGGCGCAGCGAGAGATGGAAAACCCGCCGCGGTGCGCTCCATCTGGTCCCAGGCGACAGCCCGGTCGGCTACCGCCTGCCGCTAGGCGCCCTTCCTCATGTTCCGCCGTCCTTGTACCCCTACGTCGTCGAGGCCGATCCGACGGAGCCGCGCGGGTCGTTGCCGGATTTCCACGATAGGCGGGAGCGCGCGCAGCGGCTCGCCTCGTTCGCCGCGGCGGAAGGGTCGGCCCAAGAGCGGGTCGAGCAGCGGCTTGGCGACATCGACGGCGCCATTCGCACCGCGGTGACCGTCGAGCCTCGCGACGGACGCCTGTGCGTTTTCCTGCCGCCGGTCGAGCGGCTCGAAGACTATCTCGAACTGGTCGCCGCCGCCGAGGCGGCAGCCGAACAGATCGGCCTGCCGGTGCAGATCGAGGGTTACCCACCGCCCGTCGATCCGCGCATGAATGTCATTCGCGTCGCGCCGGATCCCGGCGTGATCGAAGTCAACGTCCACCCCGCGGCCAACTGGCGCGAATGCGTCGCCACCACCGAAGTGATCTACGAGGAGGCGCGGCTGTCGCGCCTCGGCGCAGACAAGTTCATGATCGACGGCAAGCACGCGGGAACTGGCGGGGGCAATCACGTGGTTGTCGGCGGCCAGACGCCGCTCGACAGCCCGTTCCTCCGGCGTCCCGACCTGCTCAAGAGCCTGATAATCCATTGGCTGCGGCGCCCGAGCTTGAGCTACTTCTTCTCCGGCCTGTTCATTGGACCGACCAGCCAGGCGCCCCGCGTCGATGAAGCGCGCCACGACAGTCTGTACGAACTGGAAATCGCGCTTGCGCAGATCCCGAAGCCAGGAGACGGCGCCGCGCCGCGGCCGTGGCTGCTCGACCGGCTCATGCGCAACCTTCTCACCGACGTCACCGGCAACACCCATCGGGCGGAAATCTGCATCGACAAGCTCTATTCGCCTGACGGGGCGACGGGCCGGCTTGGCCTCGTCGAGTTTCGCAGCTTCGAGATGCCGCCGGACGCACGCATGAGCCTCGCTCAGCAGCTTTTAATCCGTGCGATCCTCTCCCGGCTTTGGCGTGATCCGCTGGATGGGCCGCTGCCGCGCTGGGGCGCGTCGCTGCACGACCGCTTCATGCTGCCACATTTTGTGTGGGAGGATTTCCTTGGCGTCCTCGCCGATCTCAAGGCGCATGGGCTCGCCTTCCGTTCGGACTGGTATGAAGCGCAGGCTGAGTTCCGCTTTCCGTTCTGCGGCGAGGTCGAGTACGAGGACGTCCAGCTCGAATTGCGCCAGGCGCTGGAGCCGTGGCACGTGCTGGGGGAAACCGGCGCGATTGGCGGAACGGCGCGCTACACCGACAGTTCGACCGAGCGGTTGCAGGTGAAGCTCACGACTTCCGATCCCGATCGCTACGTCGTCGCCTGCAACCGCCGCCGGGTTCCCTTGGCTTGGACCACGACCAAGGGCGTCTCGGTCGCCGCGGTGCGCTACAAAGCCTGGAAGCCGGCGACGGCGATGCACCCGACCATCCCGGTCCATGCGCCTTTGGTCTTCGACATCTTCGATTTGTGGAGCGGGCGGGCGCTCGGCGGCTGCGTCTATCACGTGGCCCACCCGGGCGGGCGCAGCTACGATACCTTCCCGGTCAACGGCAACGAGGCGGAGGCGCGCCGCCTTGCGCGCTTCGAGGCGCGCGGCCATACGCCCGGGGCCTACGAGCCCGAGCCCGAGGCGCCGCATCCTGAGTTTCCGCTGACGCTCGATTTGAGAAGGCCAGCGGGGATCTAGCCACGGATCCAGTGGCGGCATCAGACCGAAGCGAAGCCAAAATTTAATCTCGTCCGATCAGGCCCGAGACCCCGCAACGAGCTTTGATGCGATAAACCAGCCCCGCAGCGATGGACACCCACTTCATGAAAGGGACTCGAACTGCTGTTCTGACAAGGACGCAAGGTCGGAACTTACGGACGCCCCCACTTCCAGCTCTCCTTCTCGGATAACTTAGACAACATACTAGGATAGTACAATTCGGTTTGCTTCAAGCCGAACATTGCGAGAGCGGAGCCACGTCCGCAATGCTCCGCCCACCGAGAAGGCGCTTCGCCCCTGGACACCGGAAGCCGCGGGGCGGAAGGGCAATCTCGCAGACGACTCGGGAATGGCGCCGCAAGCCCTTGAAATCGCTCGAAACGGACTCGGAAACGGCGGGCGCCGCCCGCGCTTCCGGCGAGAAGGCCGCTGTGATGTCTTCCATCGTTGGCAGGTCGGCGAAGGCGTCGAACCGGCCGTTCTCGGCAATGCCCTTCGCGGCCCGCATGAAGCCGCGGTGGATCCGCGAGGTAGCCCTCCCTCGGCGGAGCTGGTCAGTTCGTGATCCTGAGGTTGAACAGCCTATGTATGTGCTGGGAAAACCAAGCGCTCGACCCCCTCGTCGGGAGGGTCCTGTCGAGTTCGGCGGTCGTGAGCCCGCGACCCGTCTCAAGCCGTTGAGCCATCGCGCGACTAAGCTCTTGAGCGATCTCGGGTCTGGCCTCAAGAATTGGCTTAAGGTCCTCTTTCGTCAGTTCAAACACGGTGGAGGGAGCAACCGCGGTAATATTTGCGGTAGCGCGTTTGCTGGCTAGAAGTCCCATCTCCCCAAAGTAATCTCCTGGTCCAAACCGCAGCCATTCTTTCTCCGCAATATTGTCTGGCCGCGTGACTGACAGCACGCCACCGCCGACAATGAAGAGCGACTCCAGCACGTCGTCCGGTTTAACCAATACATCTCCCTTCTCGTACGAAGCTTTCTTCAGTTTTTCTGCAATTGCCGTCCGCTCGTCTGGCATCAGGCCAACGAATATTCCTGCGAGAGTGAGAACAGTATCGGAACTTAGATCATTTATGTTCAGGGCCGAGTCGTCGCGAGGTTGATAGGGCGCGTTCTTCGGGGGCGCCAGTCGAGCGCCAGCGGCGATCGCATGCCGAGAGATCAGATCGAACAACTCATTCTGCGCGTCAGTGTCGGAATCCAGCCGGTCGACGAAGAACGTGATTTCGAATTCGGTTTGCATCGCGTCGATAGACTGCGTGAGAACACTCGGGCGAGGGAAGGCCAGGATCAATTGCGAGTTGAGTAGGGCCAGCTCCAGAATATTCTTGCCGGTCGCCGGTGGCGCACTCAGTCGAACTTCAACGGTAATCCCATGGATCGCTGAAGGGTAATCGAGATTCACGATCTTCGATTTGGCGATCGTGCTGTTTGGCACAATTGCGAGATCTTGACGCCCCGTCAAGATATGCGTTGCCCGCCAGTTCAATTCAACGATGCGGCCTTCTGTGCCACCGTCAATCTTGATCCAATCCCCGGCTTTGTAAGGGTGGCTGAGACTGAGCACGAGTCCGGAAAAAACGTCGTTCAGGCTGCTTTGGAGCGCGAGACCGAGGACGATGGCGACTACGCCAGAGGTGGCGAGCAAGCCCTGAATGGGGAGGTCGAAAACATAGGCGATGATGGCGAAAGCCGCAGTCAGATAGATTAGGGCAGAGAGAATATCTTGGACGAGCCTACCGTCTCGCGGGCGTCCTTCGAAGATGACCACGGCCCGCGTCAAGGCGACCAAGAACCAAGCCGCCCAAAGCCACCAGGCGATTTTCAATATTCCTGCGATAGTGTCGCGGTAGGGCGCGCCAGTTAGTTGCAGCGGTTGATAGGGAACAATTGCATGGTTCAGCAGCAGCAGCGTGAGTAGGACCAGGAAGATCACCCGCGCAACAGCGTGCCACATGGGCTTTTGCTTGAACAGCATTCGACTTACGGCCGCCCCGAACGCGATAAGGGCAGAGCCGCCGATGAGAGGCTCGCGCGCGATCATTGCCACGGTCGTGATTAAGTCCGATGTCATTGCCATTTCCGTCCGCGGCGCCCGAAGTCGACGCTTCGAATTTCCATGGCGCATCAAGATCGAGCCTCAACCGACGCGTCAAGGTTCGAACCTTTCCGTTTTAGGACGCCCTCAATCGGCGCGAGACTTCGGCGGGCGCGTGACAGCAGTGTCTTTTTTCATCGCGGGCCACGTCGCTCGTCTGGCCGTGCTGGCGATCGCGCACAGCGCAAGTCGGAGAAACATGTTGATGTGTGCCGTTGGTCCTTCCCGCGTTGTCGCAATCTAGCTCACGTAGATGGAGGCGCGGACGCGGGCAACCGCCGAGATGAGCGACTGCGCGCTTGTCGCGCTCGCGCTGACCGACGCCAAGGGTCAGGTCGCGGAGGGGCGCTGTCACGCGAGCTGATTTTGGTCGCGCGAAGATTGGAAAGCCCAGTTCGGACTCAGGCCGCGGTGGCGGCTCGCCACGTACGGATGGCTTCCTCTCGGAAGACGCGGAGCGTGCGCCGGGATGTTAGATGGCGCTGGACGTCGAAAGTGTTTTGGACGGCGGCGTGAATGGACAAGAAGCGTTGAGCTGATCCGGGCGATTTGAAACGCCGCATCTTGCGCTCTCGCCGTCGTGTCTGCTGATGCGAACTCTCAGCCCTATTGTTTGCGCGCAAGCCCCGGTCGTGGCGAGCCTACAATCCGATTTCGGACTTTGCCGCGCCGTAAGAGCGCAGCTTGTCCGTCACTCGCGCATCAGGCGCAAAGCCCTGTTTCTTAAGGCGATCGCAGAGGACCTGAAGCGTGACGTCCGATTTCTCGACCCGCGCAGCCTTAAAGAAAGTCCCGGTGCGCCAGGCCGTGGTGGCGATTTAACTATCTGAGCCAGAGGGCGACAGCGGCGAGTTTGACGAAGCCCATGAAGTTTGCGAGCAGCTTGTCGTATCGGGTTGCGACGCGGCGGAACTGTTTGAGCTTGTTGAAGAAGCGCTCAATGAGGGCTGCAGCGCGGGTCACACCGCTGCTTGGCCGTCGAGCCACCGAGCGATGTTCACGACTGTGTCCCGGTAGAAGCGCTCATACAGGCTCCGGGAGACGTAGCCGATATGCGGCGTCGCCAGCAGGTTCGGCAGCACGCGGAGCGGATGGTCCAGCGGCAGCGGCTCCTGGTCGAAGACATCGATCGCCGCGCCAGCGATCTTTTTGTCTTTAAGCGCCGCAACGAGATCGGCCTCCATCACGATCGGTCCGCGCGATGTGTTTATGAGGCGCGCCGTCGGCTTCATCAGCGCCAGTTCCGCGGCGCCGACGAGGCCTCGCGTCCTGCCGCTGAGCACAAGATGGATGGAGACGACATCCGCCTCTTGGAACAGTTCGTCCTTCGAGACGAGTGTGGCGCCGGCTTCAACCGCCCGCTCGGTCGTGAGATTCTGGCTCCAGGCGATGACCTTCATACCGAAGGCGTTGCCGATCCGCGCTACCGCTGCGCCGACATTGCCGAGACCCAGGAGCCCGAGCGTCCGCCCGGCCATGTCATCGCCGACCGAGTGCTGCCATCCGCCGCTGCGCAGCGACGCGTTCTCGGCGACGAGATTGCGGGCGCTGGCCAGGATAAGCGCCCAGGTCAGTTCGATCGTCGGCGCAGAGGTATAACCGGTATGAACAACCTGCACGTCCCGCTCCTCCGCGGCCTTGAGATCGATCGAGGCGTTCCGGCTTCCCGTCGAAGCGATCATGCGTAGCTTGGGCAAGCGCTCGATAATGGCGCGCGTCATCGGCGTGCGCTCCCGCATCACGCAGACGATGTCGAATGGCTGCAGGCGCTTAACTACCGCGTCCGAATCCGCGAGATGGTCGTTGAATATGGCGACGGTCGCCCGCGCATCCAGCACCGACCAGTCGGCGAGCGAAAGAGCGACGTTTTGGTAGTCGTCCAGGACGGCGATTCTGACGCGTTCCTCATTGGAAGACATCGCGTGCCTCCTCCCGAGAGTTGCTATCCGCTCGCTACCATACCCAATGGACGGCTTCCCAGCGATATGCCTTGTCGGGTTTGACGACATGGCCGATCCCAGGGGACGGAAAACGATAGCCCATCGCCATGATCCCGTCGGTCGCAACGCGGTCCAGGATCGCCTTGTGCGAGTTGATCGCCCCGGCTGGGTCGTAGTCGAAGACCGGCGTCCACTCGGGGTGCTGCAAGCTCGTCACCGGGTTATGGGCGATGTCACCCATGTGCATGAACTGCTCCTTGCCCGAGGCGAAGAGGATTGAGGCATGAGACGGCGAATGTCCCGGCGCGGCAATGTAGCGCACACCGCTGGTGATTTCGCCGCCTTGCTTCACGAGCCGGGATCGGTCGGCGACCGGCGGCAGGTTCTCCCGAGTTGCTCCAATCGTGCCCTTCTTGAATGGGGTCGGGCAGCGGCGAACTGTCAACCTCGCTTTCGAACCGGCTGCCGGTCCAGTAGTCCCACTCGGTATCGACGAATACGAACTGAGCCCTCGGATCCGGCGATCGCCGTCGCGCAGGCGACGGTGCTCATGGGGCCCGCGCTCATCCTCACCGCTCTCGTGCTCGCCTGCGGACTCGCGGCGCTCGTCTTCTCCAACCTCCCGACGCTTCGTCTGTTCGGCTGGTTAGGGGCGTTCGCCATGCTCGCGGCGCTCGTCGCCGATCTTCTGATCCTGAGGCCCGTCGTCACCTTCCTGCTTCGGCTCGGCCGCCGTACGGTGCCGCTCGGAGGCAGCGCCAATTGACTGACCCAATGTCCGAAAAGGGAGAGCGAAATGTCTTTCGTGTCGTGGTTTCAAGCGCCGCCGATGAAGGCATTGGGCCTCGCGGCAGCGATTGTCCTTTCCGCGCCGATGTCCGTGGCTTGGCGGCCAGCCCCTTTGAACGATTCCTGGGCGTTTGGACGGGCGGCGGCCAGATCGTCGGAACCAACGGACATCGGGAGTCGATACGGTGCCGAGCCGAATATGCGGAGGCGAAGGACGGCGCGGCGCTCAGTCAGACGATCGTCTGCGCCAGCGAGAGCTTCAAATTCGACATCCAGAGCTACGCCGAAGCCTCCAGGGATTCGGTCCAGGGTACTGGCGGGAAGACAGCCGCGATGTGTCCGGTAACATGACCGGCCGCATCTCCGCCGATCAATTCGTGGGCGAGTCCACCGCTGCCACTTTCAGTGCCAGCATTTCGCTGACCTCCAACGGCCGGACGCAAACCGTGAGCATCCATCCCCGCGGCGGGGACATTTTCCGACGTCCGCATCGAGCTGAAACGGCGCGGTTGACGTGCAAAGCATGACGCTGCTCACCTCGGCCACGCGCGGCCTGAACGGAGTGGCGGGCGTTGTCACACCGCGTTGGGCTTGCGGTCCTGCCCGCGGCCGAATAACCAAGCGGATGCAGAAAATCAGCTACGTGGGCATCGTTTTCCCGCCTGAGATCATTCACCGAGCGATATGGTCTGGGACAGCCCCAAGATATGTTCGTCCCCTCCTCGCAAGTGAGGTTCGCGGGTACGCCCTTTTTGCGCGGGAGATGTAGCTACGCTACATTTCTTCACTCAAAAGAGGATTAAGGAGATTGTTCGTGCCGAGAAAGAAGACGACAGCGCATCGCAGTCCGTGGTCCAAAGAAGACGTCAAGGAACTCAAAGCGCATTCGAAAGCGCGAACACCGGTCGCAAAGATCGCCAAAGCGATGAAGCGGACAGAAGGCGCTCTCAGACGGAAAGCGGGAATTCTCGGTATTGGCTTGGGCCACGATCGCTAAGTTTTCACGAAACTCGGTCGCGTACCGCCTTTTTTGCGGTCGGTTCGAGAGCGTGCGCCTACTGCTCTAAAAGCATGATCCTTGGAGATCGCCGAGGCTATATTCAAAATAGTCGCCATTGCGGGATTCGTTTTAATGTGGGTCCGGAGCGGCGTCCCTGGATACATCGTCGACCGGTTGATAGCCGATGAGCTTGCGACCAGCGGACAAATCCCAGGGCGAAGGGCGGTTTGCGGACACAGCATTTACCACGACGGCCTGGGATGGCCATGCCGAGGCGTCAGCGCGCAAGGCGGCGAAAACGCATCGGACTAGATCGCCGTTTGAGAGCCACATAGCTCTAAACCAGCGCAGGTCGTGCTCGCGCTCCGGATCTGTTTCGAACAGGCCGGACTTCGGGGTGCCGGCGGCGCTTATCGTTTGCGGAGTGTTTTCGCCGGGCTGGCACCAACCGATGCGGAGCAAAACGGCAGAGAAGGCTCCAGTCTCCGCTTTGACGGCCACGACGCGCTCGCCCATCAGTTTGGCCGCAGCGTAGGCCGTGGAATCGATCAGCCCCTCTGAAGTCTTGACCAGCGTGCCAACGCGCGGAGGCAGGTCGGTGGTGAGGCCCCCGTCCGAGAGCGCGACTGGCGTATCTTTGTAACCGCCCATCACATGATTGGACGAGGCGAACACCAACCGCGACAAGCTTGCTTCTGCACAGGCGTCGACCAGTTTCGCGGTCATGTCAAAGGAAGCGCTCGCATCTTCCCATGAGGCGTCCGGATAGGGGTTCTGGGCAGCCAAATGAATGACCGCGTCCATGCCCGCAAGCGCGTCGAGGAGCGCCGGTCCCCGAAGATCAGCCTGGATTGGAGAAAGGCGGGGGTCATGGGGGGAGAGGCCGGCCACATCCCGGTCGATCGCATGAATCGCGGCAATGTCGGGCGCCGCCAGAAAGGCCGCGATCAGCTTGCGCCCTAGAGCGCCGTTCGCGCCGGTGATCGCGACGCGGAGTGCAGCCTTGCCCTCCATCACTCCCCCTTGCCTTGCGGCCCGCCGCTCTGCTCGATCTCGGCCAACATGCGGTCCCTCACGATAATCAGGTGCGCGGAAGCCGCCGCTCTTGCCGCTTTGGCGTCACCGGCTCGAATGGCGGAGAGAATTGCTGCATGATCGGAATGGATGTCGGAAGCTCGACGAATCACTCGGACATAGTGAGCGCGCATGATGTGCAGATGTACGTTGAGGCGCTGGGTAGCTTTCTGTCATCCAGTTGTTGCGAGCACTGCTGACGAGCGCCATGTGGAACGCGCGATCCCGCTCAATGAAGAATCATAGTCCATGTAGACGTCGCCCTCGGTGAACGCGTCCATTTGCCGGATCCCGGCCTCGAGTTCACGAGCGAGCTCGAGATGGTGTTGTTCGCCGACCACGCAATCAACCGCATAGGTCTCGAGCGCTTCACGAAGGCCGAAAATCTCACGAATGTCTACGATAGTCAGCGCAACCCTCGGACCTGTCGGCGGTATTCATAGAGGATGAAAACACAGTAATATCACTGGTTTGGTTGGTGGGCCGGGCAGGACTCGAACCTGCAACCAGACCGTTATGAGCGCGTTGACGGCGACGCGACGCATTGAGAATCAAGGCCTTACGCCGGATTCCTTGGCGTCGTGTTCGACTTCCGTTCGCGGGAAGCGGTGGCGTAGCTGTGGCGTAAGCGCTGGGCGACCGCAGGCGACGCGACAGCGGGGCGCCAGCGGGCGTCACCGGCCGGCTGAAGGGAATGATCCCGGCCGCGGTGAAAGCCTGCTGCGCCGGAACCTCCGTGAACGGTATGGCCTTGTTGTCGTGACGGCCCCGAACCGCTCACATGTGCAAGCGTCGTATCCAGGCACAAGACGCTCGGCTTCCTCGCAGCGGGTCAAACGATGAGTTTGGACGGTATAAAAGAGGTCGCCGTGATCATTCTTGGGGAAGCTTACGCATCGACCTCGATGCCGGGGTCGGTGACCCTTGCTAAAGTTTTGGATCGCGCTGAGCAAAGGCAGGAGAAAGGGATCGCCGTTCTCACAGAAGAATTGCGGAAGGGTCTGGATGACGGAGTTAGCTTCGGCGAGTCCGACGCAGACAACTTCATACCGATGCTCTTGCGCTTTCAGCGAGCGGTAGAGGACGGCTCAGCGCGTCGCAATCTTCGACTGGCCTGCTGCCGGTTCCGTGGACACCGAGATAGGGTGTTTCAGGAAGCGGGAGGCGCGGGATGCAGAGGCGAAAGTTCAGTCGAGAGTTCAAGATCGAGGCGGTCCGCCTGGTGCGTGAGCGAGGCGTAAGCGTGGCTCAGGCG
>Ga0209006_10005782_pt1 | contig 11237 bp, 4 predicted proteins | sample JacPin_JW_Ref_O2_FD_188567 | JGI IMG/M metagenome (GOLD analysis project Ga0209006, IMG submission 188567) | Forest soil microbial communities from Algoma, Ontario, Canada - Jack Pine, Ontario site 1_JW_Ref_O2 (SPAdes) (version 2) | ecosystem: Environmental > Terrestrial > Soil > Boreal... | reverse complement strand
CCTTCAAGTTAGGATTCATCTGCTTGAGTTGCACCAGCGCACCGAAGTTCCCTTGCAGCGGAGCCGTGGCCGGAGTTGCGCCAGGCACCTGCGGAACCACCTTCTGGTAGTCGGCGTAGGTGTCAGCCAACTCGCAATTCACGTTGCTGCCGTTCGCTACCGGCTTGGCAAAGGCATAGATGAGATGCGTGAGCACCCCGGCTGCGCCATTCGACTGCAGTTGAGCAACGTTATAGTTGGCATAGTACGTACCCCACTCTTCATACCATCCACCCATAAACAGAGTGCTGAGAGCGGATGTCGAGACGGTCAAGGTTGTCGCAGACGATGAACCGGCATAGTCGGTCGCCGTCAGCGAGAACGTGTAGCTGGTGGAAGGTGCCAGGCTCCCCTCGGTGTCGGAGGTTGAGCTGGTGGTAAGCGTCGAAGGTCCTCCCGAGATCGAATAACCGATCGTGCATCCCGTCGGAGGCGTGACCGCATTCCAACTCAGATTTACGCTCGAATCGGTGATGCCCGAGTCGGCAAACCCTGTCGGCGTACTCGGCTTCGTCGTGCACGAACTGGCCGACGTTGTTACGTTGATGGGCGAACTCGCAGCCGAGGTACCGGCGGAATCGGTGGCTTCCACGCTAAAGCTGTAGGTGGTCGACGGATTCAAACCAGTGACCGCGTCAGACGTCGTGGTGGGGCTTGCGATTACGGTGGAAGCCTGCAGGACTTTGTAGCTCACCGTGCATCCCGCTGGCGGAGTCACCGCATTCCAGGCCAGGTTTGTGCTGGAGCTGGTCGTTCCAGACGCGGCCAGTCCCGTCGGAACGGCCGGCGCAGCCGAGCAACTCGAACAGGCGCCCGTCGCAGTCCAGGGCTCGCCACTATTGGCCGGGCCGCTGTTCGTCGCCGGACTCTGGTTCTGCGTCCAGAAATTGGCTACGTAGTTTTCTCCATTGAGGCTTGCCGTCATGCCCTGGGTGTAGACCTGAGTGGCACTCCAGGCGTTAGCGCAGCTGCCACCGCCACCGGACAGCGTCGTCACATTCACCACCGTACTCGCGGCTGAGGTGCCGGCTGCGTCCGTTGCTTCAACCGTGAAGCCATATGTGGTCGAAGCCGCAAGACCGCTCACTGCGAATGACGTGCCGGTTGCCGTTCCAATCGAAGTTCCATTCTGCAATATCGTATAGCTGCTGATGGTGCAGTTCGTCGGAGGACTATCTGTCGACCAACTCAGATTCGTGCCGGAGCTGGTGGTGCCGCTGGCCGCCAATCCTGTCGGCGCATTCGGCTTGGTCGTGCAGTTGTTCGCCAGCGTCGTCACGTTCACCGGTGAACTTGGACCGGATGTGCCGTTACTATCTGTCGCCTCAACCGTAAACGTGTAGGCGGTCGATGCGGAAAGTCCGGTCACCGCGAACGTTGTGCCGCTCGCGGTTCCAATCGAAGTTCCATTCTTCAATACTGTGTAGCTGCTGATCGTGCAATTCGTCGGAGGATTATCCGTGGACCAACTCAGATTCGTGCTGGAGCTGGTTGTACCCGACGCTGCCAGTCCAGTGGGCGCACTGGGAGTCGTCGTGCAACTGCCGCCGCTTCCGCCGGTTCCGCTGAGGGCAGCGGTTTGCGGACTGTTCGAGGCGGCGTCGGTCACGCTGAGCGTACCGCTGGCCGCGCCCGAAGCAGTTGGCGCGAAATATACATAGATAGGACACGAGCTGTTGGCGGCCACCGACGAGGTGCAATTACTCGATACAACAAATGGGCCGCTGACGGCGACATTGCTGATACTTACGGCAGAACTGTTGCCGTTGGAGAGGGTGAAGGTAAACCACGCGGTGCCTGTGCCGACCGGCGTACTGCCAAAGTTTTCGCTCGACGGGCTGAGGGTGAGGGTTTGGGCCATAAGCGCCAATGGCGCGAGCAACGAGGCCGCAATCAGACTGAGGATTCGCTTACAGACTGGACTCATCGAGATGCTCCTTTGTTTCATTTGCTCCCTGGATTCAGTGGAGGTTCGGTGGAATCCGGGCGGACGCCAGCCGGCGCGATCCGCCCGCGGTTCCTGGGTGGGTGAGGAAATGGGGAAGCCCAGCCGCAGTCGCACCGGGCAGTTTGGGGGAGAACTTATTCATATATAGCACCTGCGATGAAAGCCTTCAGTCAGCCATACAGAAGCGCATTTTCACATCTTATGTCTCGTCTTCCGCTCTATAGCATTAAGGGAGCAAAGCTTAACTGCCTCGGCAGCGGAAGGAAAAGAAAACCTCTTTCTTGTTGTGCAATCCGAACAACGGAATTTTTCTACATCCGCTAACTGTCAGAAAACATGGGCGACGCGGCATCCGATCGAGATGGTTTTGACTCTGCGGAAAAAAGGGAAATTCTCTCGATCGTGTCACGGAAAACGAACTTGAGGAAAAAGGCGGTCGGTGGGCGGGCGGAGTCAGCGGAAGAATTCTCGACGATTGCCGACCGGCCCATGGTTGGACGCTGGCAATAAAAGGATAGTGTCCGCGCGGCTGCGGCTCGAGAACGGTGACTCATCGGCAAACCTCTGCACAGAGCCACAGCAAGCATTTCCGCACTTCAAGGAATCTTGCTGGCTGCCCTATAGCACGCTTGAAAATCGGAAACGACGCCATGAATCTATCCCTGCTTATAAGCAGTCGTCAAGCAATATCGCCGGCAGGCCTCACTTTTTTATGAGTAGTATGCTATATAGCTTTGTACGCATCATGTTTTTCAGGAATACTCTACCCATCTGGAGGACTTCTGATGTCGAGATACGCCCTGCCTTGCCGGCTCCTGATCGCCTTCGTGGTACTGATCGCATGTGCCGCTCCCTCGTCCGCGCAAGAACGCCAGCAGCGCAAGATCTTCGGCGGCTATTTTGAAGAATGGGGTATCCGTTACGCCGGCTACAACATTGCCGATTTGCAGAAGAATGGCGTCGCCGATGTGCTGACGCACCTCATCTATGCTTTTGGCAACGTAACTCCGACCGCGACGCCGGCATGCGCCATCGACGATCCGTTAGCCGCCTATCAGGATGCGAGCGTTCCCAGCGTGAACGGCAAGCCTTACACGGCTCCGCTCTATGGAAATTTCGCTGCGATTCAGCAACTCAAGGCGCTCCATCCCGACCTGAAGGTGCTGATCTCTTTGGGCGGACAAGCCGGCAACGTCGCTGGTTTCGTGACCGCCGCGAACACAGAGGCCGGCCGAGCGGCGCTGGCGGCTTCGTGCATCGATATGTTCGTCAAGGGCAACGTTGCTCCAGGCGTTACGGCTTCCGGCCTGTTTGATGGCTTCAATATCGATTGGGAGTTTCCGACAGCTTCGGATAAGCAGAACTTCACCGCCCTTCTGAAAGAGTTTCGCGCGCAACTGAACGCTCTGACAAAAATCACCGGCAAGAAGTACGTGCTGACCTTCGATTCACCCGCGAACCCCACGAAGTACGTGAACATCGATCTCAAGGCCGCCGCCGCGCAAGTGGATTTCCTCACCATCGACGGCTACGACTACGCCGGAACATGGGATAAGCAGACGAATGAATCCTCTTCGCTGTATGACACCACGGCAGACCCTCTTTCCACCGAGGCCCGCTACATCGATGCGACGGTGAAGGCGTATCGCCGGGCGGGCGTGCCGGCGGGCAAATATACGATGGGACTTCCTTTGTACGGGGTCGGCTGGACGGGCGTCCCCAATGCAAACCATGGCTTGTATCAGAACGCCACCGGTCCTTCTCCAGTTCTGCTGGCCGATGGATCGGGAGTATGTCCGAACGCGGATAAAAAATCCGCGTCGCCCGGTTGCGACACGATCCTGACTGCGGGATTTCTGACCTACTCGACGATCGAGAATCTTACCAACAAGAACGGCTATGTTCCCTGGTACGATTCGGATCGAGTTGGCGCGACACTCTACAATCCCTCCACGGGAATCTTTCTTTCCTTCGATGACCCTGCTGCCGTGGCGGCGAAGACGGCCTACATCAAGAAAAACAAATTAGGCGGCGCCTACGTGTGGGCGCTGAATGACGACGATGCCAGCGCATCCCTGACCAAAAAAATTGCGGCGGGCTTGAAGTAACGTCACGAACGGGAAGGGCGCGAGTTCCACTCGTGCCGTTTCGTCCTTAAAAATTGAATGAGCGCTTTAGCGCCTGCTGCCTTGCGACCGCAATTGTTCGCGCTCCCCATAGCAACCGCTATAGAGTGGAACGGAAACATTTCAACAGGATTCGCCAGAGAAGGCTGGACGGTTGCGCAATCCGCTATATAGGGCTATACTCCGCCCGTCTGTAACTTCATGATTCTTGGAGGAGTTTGCTATGCGGAGGAATTTCCTGTTGTATTTGCGCCGGGCTGCTTTGACTTTCTTGGCGTTCGCTTTCTGCGTTTATCCCTCATTCGCGCAAAACCAAAACTTTGAACCGGGTCGAGGCAAGATTCTCGGAGGCTACTTCGAGGAGTGGAGCATTTACTACGCTGGCTACAATATCGCGAACCTGCAACAGAATGGGGTTGCCGGTAAATTGACGCACCTGCTGTATGCCTTTGGAAACGTAACCACGACTCCCGCGCCCGCATGCACTTTTGCCGATACCTGGGCGGACTATCAGAGCCCTTATCTTCCGAGTGTGAGCGGCGTCGCCTACCCCGGCCCGCTATACGGAAACTTCGCGGCGATTCAGCAACTCAAGCAGCTCAATCCCAAGCTCAAGGTGTTGATGTCTTTGGGGGGCGCCTCTGCTGCCAATACCGCGGCTTTCTCCAGCGCGGCCAGCACTGCGGCCGGCCGTCAGGCGCTCGCAGCTTCCTGCATCAACACGTTTATCAGCGGCAACATCGCTGCCGGCATTACAGCGCCGGGGCTGTTTGATGGCTTCAACATTGATTGGGAATTTCCCACGGCCACTGACACCAAGAACTTCACACTTTTGTTGCAGGAATTCCGCAATCAGCTCAACGCTCTGGGAAAAACCACGGGCGAGCACTACGTATTGTCGTTCGATGGACCAGCGGGCGCTCAGAACTACGTCAACATCAACCTGCCCGCTGCCGCCGCGCAAGTGGATTTCATCACCATCGATGGCTACAACTATGCCGGTTCGTGGGAAACTCAAACCAATGACGCGTCTTCACTTTTCGACTCCAAGCAAGATCCTTTGTATGGACAAGATCTCGATATCGATGCGACCGTTAACGCTTATCTAAAGGCGGGCGTGCCGCCGCAGAAGTACACCATGGGAGTGCCGCTTTATGGCGCAGGATGGACGGGCGTTCCCAACGTAAAGCACGGCCTGTACCAGAATTCCACCGGACCTTCTCCGGTTCTCTTGGCCAACGGCACTGCGGTGTGTCCTGACCTCAGCGGGAATACTCCGGGATGCGACACCTTGTTGACGCCGGGGCTCTTGACTTATTCGACGCTCTCGACTCTTACCGCCAATGGCTACAACAACTACTTCGATCCGCTACGGGTCGCGGTATCGCTTTACGATCCGACTTCAGAAACCTTCTATACCTATGACGATCCCGCCACGGCGTTTCTGAAAATGTTGTACATCGAAACGAAAGTTCCGGGAGGGTTGGGCGGCGCTTACGTGTGGGCAGTGAAAGACGACGATGCCAACGGAACGATGGTAAAGACCATGGCGACCGCACTTGGCCGCTAACTAGCGAAGAAGTACAAACAAAAAAGGCAGGCTGACCGAACTGGTCAGTCTGCCTTCAATTTTGTGCCCGATTAATTTGATTGCCGGACTGCGTCTGGAACAGCGTTGACCAGATCGCGTAGCGGCTTAATCACGGTGAAGCGTACCAGCGCCTGCGGCGTTTCCGCGTCATCTAACACGGCGAGTTTTGCAGCCTTCCAGCCTGCGTCCGCAGCTTGTCCTGACGATAGATAGGACACCGCCTCTAAGCCCATCGCTCCAAGTTCTGTGAGCTGCCGGGCACGTGGTTGGGCTTGGGCGAGTCGCGGCGAGCTGGCCATCGCCCGCAGAACTCCAGCCTCTGAGGCAATCCACGTCTTGAAGGTGGCGCCGAGTTTTGTTTCTTCTTCGTTTCGGGCAGCGGGATTTTGCAGGTAAGCGTGGACCAGCGATTCAAACTCGTGACGTGACGGCGGATCGGGCGAAAGTGCGTCTACCAACTGATCGAGGGGCGTGAGTTGATTGGCATGCTGCATGTGAGCGCGTTGATCGAAGGTGACGGGCTCCAGCACGGAAGCAAAACTCCGCAGCGAATCAGCCTGAGTCGAATCAGTCTGCGCTCCGCTCAACTGGCGGAGGTTTACTTCCTCATGGGAAATGTGCGTCAGGCCGAGAGCTTCAAGTCGCAACGACTCGGCCCCCAGGCGGCGATACATGTCGTCCACGTCGCTTACGCTACGCGGCGACCACAGGCGCTCGGCGATGGCCGCCGTGCGCGGCCATATGCGCGAGTCGATGCTCTCTGAACTGGTCTGTTCTTCCCACATGCAGGCTTCGCCTCCGAGGATGAGCGCCTGCTGCTCGGGGCTCAGGTCGCTCGCTTGAGGCAGTGGATCGACGGCGTAGTGTGTCGCGGCCGGACTCATGAGGTTTAAGTAGTACCCGGCGGAGAGTATCCCGCGATATCCGCTCTTGGCTCCTGTGGCCAGAGAGTCGAAGCCGCGCCAGCTCTGGACCATGATGTCTTTGGGCAAATCGGGAGTAAGAATTTCGTCCCAGCCGATCATGCGCTTCCCATGCTTTTCGAGAATCTTCAGCAAGCGCTGGTTGAAATAACTCTGGAGCGCGGCCGTGTCTTTGAAATTGTGTGCGCGCATAAAATCCTGAATGCGCGCGTTCGCCTTCCACTCGACACCGTTGTTCTCGTCCCCTCCAATGTGCAGAAAGTGGTCGGGAAAGATGGCGGCCATTTCTCCGATGAAAGTGTCGAGAAATTTGTAGGTGCTGTCTCTCGTGGGGTCCATCACCGGATCGAACACTCCAAACTTGCGCTCGATGTGAAACGGTCCGGGCGCGCTGGCCAGGTCTGGATATCCGACGAACCATGCGCTGGTATGTCCTGGCATGTCGAACTCGGGCACAACCCGGATGCCGCGCTCGCGGGCATAGGCCACGATCTCGCGCGCCTGTTCCTGGGTATAGAAAAGTCCGTCCGAGCCCATTTCCGCCAGCCTGGGAAACGCCTTGCTCTCGATGCGAAACCCCTGATCCTCGCTGAGGTGCCAGTGGAATACATTGAGTTTCACCGCGGCCATTCCGTCAAGCGTGCGTTTGATTTCTTCCAGCGAAATGAAATGGCGTCCGCAGTCGATCATGAGACCGCGCCAGCGGAAGCGCGGCGTGTCGTGAATCGATACGGCAGGAATAAACGTCCCAGTCGCGTCGGACTGAATCAGTTGCTCCAGCGTCGCGAGTCCGTGCATCGCCCCCACCACGGTCGCTGCCTTCAGGTGTGCCCCGGAAGAGCTGATTTCAAGAGAGTAGGACTCGTCTTCGTCGGACGATTGAACGGCTTCGCCGGCGCCCTCAACCGTAATCACCAGCGCCGCCGACACACTGTCGGTGGGCGCAGGCGCAGGAATCGGGATGACGACTTGAGCTCGAATGCGATCGAGGCTGCGCTCGATGGCGGCGTCGAGACGCGCGTCCCGAAAGTGGTCTGCGGTCGCACCGAAGAATGAGGTGATCGCCAGGCGGCCTTCTTGTACCGAAAGTTGCGAGGGCTGCGGCATGAGGGTGTTGAGAAATGCCGTAGCCGGACTTGACGGCGAATTCGCCTGAGCCGGGGCGAGACAAAATGCCAGAGAGCCGCTTAGAAAGCTGGCCCGGATGATCGCGAACAATAGTCGACGCATAGGACTGCCTCTTTAGAAGTCTGACCGCAGAAGTCTGATGGCCCGCTCGTCATACGCGATACGCGTGGTTAGCGGAAGCGCCGGATAAACAGTGTGTGCCGCTCCGAGCGGTAGAAACCAAGCCCGTAAATCGTAGCTTTGCCGGTAGTGGAATAGATAACCTGGCGAATCCGCAGGACCGGCGCGCCCTGGGGCACGCCCAGCAGTTCCGCAACGTCGGCATCCGCTGCCGTGGCGTTGACTTCCTCGTCGGCGTACGCCAATTCCACTCTGTAGTCATGCTGCAGAACCGCAAACAACGAGGTGCGGGCCAGAGAGGTCGACGCGAGGTCGGGGAACTCGGTGGCCGGCAGGTAGCAGGTTTCCAGCGCGAAAGGCTCCTCTCCGGTAAGTCGGAGACGCTGTATTTTTAGCAAGCGGCTGGCCCCGGGCAATCCGATCCGAGCCGCGACTTCGGGCTCGTCCTCAATCACTTTCGCCAGCAGGACTCGCGACCGGGGAGCGAGCCCACGGCTCGACATCTGCTCGGTATAGCTCATCAGTTTATTGAAATGGATCTTCGGCGTGGCGACGAAAGTGCCGGCTCCTCGCCGGCGTTCGACTACACCTTCACGCTCCAGTCCGACCAGGGCATGGCGAGCCGTCATCAGGCTGACTTTATGTGTTTTGGCGAGTTCACGCTCCGAGGCAACAGCATCCCCCGGTTTCAAGCGGGCGGAAGCGATCCGGTTGCGAATCTCCTTCTGAATTTTTTGATAAACGGGAGTCCCGTTGCGGTGGTTCCCAGGCATATTTCTCCGTGATAATTTTGGCGGCGAACTCGCTGACAATGGGTCTCGATAAGGCTTCAGTTTTGCAATGCGGCCACTTTAGACGGCGTAAGCTATATAGCTCACCACGACTCTAATGTAAAGCCAAAATCTGTTGATGGAGACTTTCCGCAGTCCGAGGTTGAGCGGATCGCTATAGTGCAGGACGGCGCAAAAACCGCTCCAGATGGCACAATTCCGGGACGAATGAACTTCCCGGGTTCCCACAACAAATTTCCCCCACAATTTGCTAAACTCTGCCAAATCCTCCAACTTCAGCGGCTCCCCGGCTTCGGATTTATGGTCGAATCCTTCTCGAAGCCTCACCCCGATCGGAGGGGCCGGCCTGGCTCATCCGGGCCCCCATCCCCGAGGAATTTCCACAGCCTGCCGCATTTTTTTCTTGACCATGAGGTATCATGCGCTATATAGCATAATGGTTTTCAATTAAAGGGCGAAATGTGACGCCCACGCGGGAGTGTTTCAGGAGGCGCGGAGATGACGAAAGGGAAATACGGAATGCGGCGGACTTTGGCGAAGTGCGGAACAGCGAAGGCATTGTTTTCATTTCTTGCGGTCAGCGTAGCCATCTTCGCCTTGTCGGCAGCGGGTTTCGCCCAGGAGCTGGCGGCGACCCTCACGGGCACGGTAACCGATCCCAGCGGCGCCGTCGTATCCGGCGCGACCGTGTTCGTTCACAACAGTGACACTGGCACCGACGTCCAGTCTGTGACCACGAGCACCGGGAATTTCAATATCACCAATCTTCTGGCCGGGCGTTACGCGGTCACGGTCAAAGGCGAAGGATTCCAAACTTACCTGGCCCACGACGTAATTCTGAATACGGCCGAAAAGCACACCCTCGACGTCGTCTTGAGTACCGGCAAAGTCACCGAGACCATCGAGGTGACGGCGGAAAACACGCCGATTCAAACCACCACCGCGGAACAATCCGGTACGGTCACGGGTGAGCAGGTTCGCGAGCTGGCCCTGAATAACCGGAACTTCGAGCAGCTCGTGTTGCTGCAACCCGGCGTTGCCAACCAGTTGGGTGATGAACCGGGATTCGGATTGTCCAGTAATACGTCGATCGCCATCAACGGTGCACGCATGGGCGCCAATAACTGGACGGTAGACGGCGCGGACATCAACGACAGCGGTTCCAACGGAACGCTGCTGAACACTCCCAGCATCGACGCGATTCGCGAATTTACTCTGGAGCGCAGCAACTACGACGCCTCCTTCGGGCGCAGCGGCGGCGGCCAGGTCGTAGTCTCGACCAAGTCGGGAACCAACCAGATCCACGGTTCCGCGTATGAGTTCAATCGCAACAATTACTACAACGCGAACTCCTTCGAAAACCGGCAGGCCATCGACACTGCGATCGCCGGCGGGGCGACTCCCGCAGCCGCCTATGCGGCCAACCAGGTGCCGATCGAGCGCTACAATGACTGGGGTTTCACCGTCGGCGGCCCGCTTGAAATTCCCAAGCTCTACATGCCGGCGAAGAATAAAACCTTCTTCTTCTGGTCGGAGGAGTGGCGGCACTCGAGTCTTCCGGGTAGCACCGAAATCCCTGTGCCCACCACGCAGCAGCTTGCCGGCATATTCACCACTCCCATCAACGACGCCCCGGCGGGGTGCGTGACGGCTTCGGGCGGCACCTACACCATCAGTCCCACGTGCTATAGCCAAAATGCGGCAGCCTATCTGAATGCCTTCATGGTGACCAATCCGCCCAACTCGGGGACCAATCAGCTGGTTGAGAGTTACAGCTCATTGAACAACTTCCGTCAGGACATCATCCGCCTCGATCAGAACGTTGGTGACAAGGTCCGTCTGTTTGGCCGTTACATGCAGGATAGCGTGCCTGAGAACTTTCCTTTCGGACTCTGGGGCACTGCAAACTACCCTGGAGCGGATGCCATCTCGCTGAACGCTCCCGGCCGCAACCTGGTCGTGAACGCTACCGTGAACATCTCCCCGAAGGTCGTCAATGAAGTCGAATTCGCCGATTCATGGGGAGCGATCAATGCGGCGCTGAGCGGTTTTGCCAACTCGCCGGCTTTCACCGGCCAGCTCACCGGGCTAACCGCCTACCAGGATCCTTATGGGCGCGCTCCCAACGTTTCGATCTCCGGCTACACCGGCTTAACCAACGGCAACGGCCCCTACTTCGAGCGAAACATCGATAAAAACATCTTCGACAACCTGTCGATCCAGCACGGGAATCACACCATCCGTCTCGGCTTCACAGCGATGTGGATGACCAAGACGGAGAACGCTACCAGCGGCGAGGCGACCTTCAACTTTGGCAGCGCCGTGAACGGCAACGATCCTTTCGCCAACTTCCTTCTCGGGCAGGCGGACAGCTACTCGCAGCCCAGCAAGGATACAGTTCCGCATCTTAACTACACGAACTTCGAATTCTATGTGCAGGATGACTGGAAAGTAACGCGCCGGCTGACCGTGAATCTCGGCGTGCGCTATAGCTACTTCCCATCGCCTACCGATTCCAACCACACGCTGCTTAACTTCGATCCCCTGGCTTACAATGCGGCCAACGCGCCC
>Ga0209006_10005781_pt1 | contig 11237 bp, 11 predicted proteins | sample JacPin_JW_Ref_O2_FD_188567 | JGI IMG/M metagenome (GOLD analysis project Ga0209006, IMG submission 188567) | Forest soil microbial communities from Algoma, Ontario, Canada - Jack Pine, Ontario site 1_JW_Ref_O2 (SPAdes) (version 2) | ecosystem: Environmental > Terrestrial > Soil > Boreal... | reverse complement strand
CAGCGCGCGGCCGACGAAGTCACCCTGCGGCTTGAGCAGGCGCTGAAAACCGAGATCCAGGGCGCTGGTGTTGCCATTGAGCTCGGCGCCGGTCACATGGCCCTTCTCGATGCGCAGGGAGTTGAGCGCATCGAGACCATACGGCTCGATGCCGAACGGCCGGCCGGCCGCAAGCAGAGCCAGCCACGCCTGCAGCCCGTGGCGCGCAGGCACGGCCAGCTCGTAGGCGAGCTCGCCGGAAAACGAGATGCGAAACAGCCGGCCGCTGATCGAGCCGAGCACCGTGACGGGCGCAGCGCCGAGGTAGGGGAAGGCCTGGCTGGAAATGTCCTCCGTGATAACCTCCTGCAGGATCGCCCGGGATTTCGGCCCGGCCACCGCCATCTGCGCCCATTGGTCGGAGGCCGAGGCGAAGCGCACGTCGAGCTGCGGCCACAGCACCTGGGCGCAGAACTCGAGATGCGCCATCACGGCGCCCGCCTGCGCGGTGGTGGTGGTCATCAGAAAATGGTCGGGTCCGAGCCGGCTCGTCGTGCCGTCGTCGAAGATGAAGCCATCCTCGCGCAGCATGAGGCCATAGCGCGCCTTGCCGACCGGCAGCTTGGCAAAGCCGTTGCAATAGACCTTGTTGAGGAACTCGGCGGCGTCGGGCCCGAAGATCTCGATCTTGCCGAGGGTCGAGACGTCGCAGATGCCGGCGTTGCGGCGGACACAGAGCACCTCGCGATCGACGCTGTCGCGCCACGCGGTCTCGCCCGGACGGGGAAAGTAGGCCGAGCGATGCCACAGCCCGGCTTCGACCATCTCGGCGCCGTTCTTCTGCGCCCAGCCATGCAGCGGCGAGCGGCGCACCGGCTGGAAATGCTTTCCGCTGTGCGCGCCCGCGAGCGCGCCAAACGACACCGGCGTGTAGAACGGCCGGAATGTGGTGGTGCCGATGTCGGCCGGCGACTTGCCCGTCATCCCGGCGAGGCGGCCGATCGCATTGATGTTGCCGAGCTTGCCCTGGTCGGTCGCCATCCCGGTCGTCGTGTAGCGCTTGGCGAGCTCGACGTGGCCATAACCCTCGCGCACCGCGAGGGTGAGATCTGCGGCTGTCACGTCGTTCTGGAAATCGACGAAGGCCTTGCCGGGCACCTGGACGCCGCGCCATGACGGTGACGACTGCGTGTCGTGGCGCATCGCGACGGCGGGCAGGGGCATGTCCGCGGGCGTCTTGCCGATGTCGCGCAGCGCCGCCGCCGCCTTGGCGGCGCCGTCGCGCAGGCAATCGCGCAGCTCGTAGATGCCGGCGGCGCTGCCGGCGATATGGAGGCCTGCCTGGACGTCGGGAGCGAGAAACGCGTTCAGCTCTTCGTTCCAGGCCGGCTTGGCGCCGCGCTGGCAAGCGAGATGGATGATCGGGCTGTAGCCGCCCGACATTGCGAGCGCATCGACCGCGAGGCGCTCGCGCTTGCGGGCCGCCACCACCTCGATGGCGCGCAGGCGCTTCCGCCCGAACGTCGCGACGACCTCGCCCGCGATGACGCGCGTGCCGCCGGCGTCGCGCGGCGTCGCATTACGGACATCGATGATCGCCGCGACCTCGGTGCCGCGGGCGACGAGATCCTGCGCCGTGCGATAGCCCGCATCGCTGCTGGTCGCGACCGCGACGCGCGATCCCGGCGCGACCGAAAACCGGTTGAGATAGGCGCGCATGGCGCCGCCCATCATCACGCCCGGGCGGTCGTTGCCGGCAAACACGAGCGGGCGCTCTTCGGCGCCGGTCGCGAGAACGGCGCGCCGCGCCGTGATGCGCCACAGCCGCTCGACCGGCCGCTCGGGCGACGGCTCGGCCACGTGCTTCTGCACGCGCTCGACCGCGCCGAACACGTTGGAATCATACCAGCCGAACACGGTCGTGCGCGGAAGGACAGTGGCGTTGGGCAGCGACGCAAGCTCGGCGGCGATGGCATCGGCCCACGCGCTGCCGACCGTGTCGCCGATGACGTCGCGCTCGTTCAGGAGGGAGCCGCCGAGTCGCACCTGCTCGTCCGCGATGATGACGCGCGCGCCGCATCTCGCCGCGGTCAGCGCCGCCATCAACCCGGTCGGGCCGGCGCCGATCACCAGCAGATCGCAGTGCGCCCAGCATTTCTCGTAGCGGTCGGGATCGCGCGCGTAGCCGGCCCGGCCGAGGCCGGCGGCGCGGCGGATCAAGGGCTCGTAGATTTTCTCCCAGAACCGCGCCGGCCACATGAAGGTCTTGTAGTAGAAGCCGGACGCCAGCACGGGCGAGAGTAGTCCGTTGAGCGCGCCGATGTCGAAGCCGAGTGACGGCCAGCGGTTCTGGCTCTCGGCGACAAGCCCGTCGAACATCTCGAGCATGGTGGCGCGCGTGTTGGGCTCGCGCCGCCCGCCCGTTCCGACGGTGGCGAGCGCGTTCGGCTCGGCGGCGCCGGCCGTGACGATGCCGCGCGGCCGGTGATACTTGAAGCTGCGCCCGACCAGCATCTGCCCGTTCGCCAGCAGCGCCGAGGCGAGCGTGTCGCCGGCAAAAGCCGACATCGCGCGCCCGTCGAACGTGAAGCGCAGCGGCGAGCCGCGATCGATCAGCCCGCCCTCGCTCAGGCGAAACGACGTCATGGCGCGCTTCCCCGCAGTGCGAAATCCTGCGCATCGACGACGGAAAAGACCGTGTGGTCGGCAGTGTCGCGCTCGACGATCAGCCAGCGCCGGCAGCCCGCCGCATGGTGCCAGAATTCGCGGTGCCGTCCCTTCGGATTGTTACGCAGATGGACGTAGGCGTCCCACGCGCCGGCGCTCGCCGGGACGTCCGCGGCCGGCCGCGTCGGCGCGGCATCGCCGCGGATCGAAAACTCCTCCTTCGGCCGGACGCCGCAATGCGGACAATCGATCAGGCTCGCCATCGTTCGACCTGCGCAAATCTATCACCGTCATCCTGAGGTGCTCGCGCCTCTTGGCGCGAGCCTCGAAGGACGACGGCCCGTGCGGCGCCGCTTGCTCGCTTGTGGCACCACATCGACCGATCATCCTTCGAGACGCGTCGCTGCGCGACGCTCCTCAGGATGACGGGTTTGGCTTTGATCATTTCAGGCCGGCCTCTTCAGTGCAGGTTGGGCTGCGCCCCCGCCCCGTTCTCGTCGATCAGGTGGCCGCGGGCGAAGCGGTCGAGCCGCATGGCCGCGTTGAGCTCATGCGGTGCGTCGCGCGCGATCGTGTGCGCGAAGCACCAGCCCGAGGCCGGCGTCGCCTTGAAGCCGCCGTAGCACCAGCCGGCGTTGAGATAGAGGTTCTTGATCGGCGTCCTGTCGATGATCGGCGAGCCGTCCATCGACATGTCCATCACGCCGCCCCACGCGCGCAGGACGCGCAGGCGCGAGAGCGCCGGGATCATCGCGACCGCGGCCTCCATGACGTGCTCGACGGTCGCGAGATTGCCGCGCTGCGCATAGGAATTGTAGCCGTCGATGTCGCCGCCGAACACGAGCCCGCCCTTGTCGGATTGGGAGACGTAGAAGTGGCTCGCCCCGAAGGTGACGACGGTGTCGATGAACGGCTTCAGCCCTTCCGAGACGAAAGCCTGCAGCACGTGCGTCTCGATCGGCAGGCGCAGGCCCGCCATGGCGGCGACCTCCGAGGAGTGTCCCGCCGCCGCGAGCCCGAGCTTGCCGCAGGCGATGAAGCCGCGCGTGGTCTCGACGCCGCGCACCGTGCCGTTCTCGACGCGAATTCCGGTGACGGCGCAGTTCTGCAAGATGTCGACGCCGCGCGCGTCGGCGGCGCGGGCGAAACCCCAGGCGACCGCGTCGTGGCGCACCGTGCCGCCGCGCCGCTGCAGCAGCCCGCCGCGGATCGGAAAACGCGCATTGTCGAAATCGAGGAAGGGGACCATCTGCCGCACGGCGTCGCCGTCGAGCAGCTCGGCATCGACGCCATGCATGCGCATCGCGTTGCCGCGCCGCGCGAAGGCGTCGCGCTGGCCGTCGGAGTGGAAGAGGTTGATCACCCCGCGCTGCGACACCATGGCGTTGAAGTTGAGATCCTGCTCCAGCCCTTCCCACAGCCGCAATGAGTGCTCATAGAACGGCTCGTTGCCGGGCAAGAGATAGTTCGAGCGGATGATCGTGGTGTTGCGCCCGACATTGCCGGAGCCGAGCCAGCCTTTTTCCACCACCGCGACGTCGCGGATGCCGTGGTTCTTGGCGAGGTAGTAGGCGGTGGCCAGCCCGTGGCCGCCGCCGCCGACGATGACGACGTCGTAGCTGCCCTTCGGTGCCGGCTCGCGCCACGCCGGCTGCCAGCCGCGATTGCCGGTCAGCGCTTGGCGGACGATCTGGAAGGCGGAGTAGCGCACGCAGGGTCCTCGGCGGCAGAGCTGCCAGTATGGGCGCAATCGGCGCGAATTCTTGTCCAGAGGGGACATATTCGGCTAGAAAAGGGACATGTCGCGCGACCTTTGCAGAGATCCGCCGCCCGGCGTCCAGCATATCGGCTTCGTCCTGCTGCCCGGCTTCGCGCTGATGTCCTTTGCGGCGGCAGTCGAGCCGCTGCGCGCCGCCAACATCGTCGCCGGCCGCGAGGTCTATCGCTGGACGAGCTTCAGCCCGTCGGGGACCGACGCGATGTCGTCATCGGGCGCCTATGTGCCGTGCGCGCCGTTGCCGAGCCGGCACGCCCCGCTGCACACGCTGTTCGTGATCGCCGGCGGCAATCCGGCCGATTGGAAGCTGCCGGGGGTGAACGGCTGCCTGCGCGCGCTCGCGCGCCTCGGCGTCCGCCTCGGCGGGATTTCCGGCGGGCCCTACGTTCTCGCCGCCGCGGGCCTCTTGTCGAACCGCCGCTTCACGCTGCACTGGGAGCACGCGCCCGCCTTGATGGAAGCCTTCTCAGGCCTGCAGCCCGAGCCGGCGCGCTTCATCATCGATCGCGACCGCCTGACCTGCGGCGGCGGGGTGGCGCCGCTCGACATGATGCACGCGCTGATCGCCGAACGCTTCGGCGACGCCTTTGCGCGCGCCGTCAGCGACTGGTTCCTGCACACCCATGTCGGGCTGCCGTCCGAGCCGCAGCGCGCCTCGCTCGCTGAGCGCTACGGCGTGCACCACGCGGCCCTGATCGCCGCGCTGGAGAAGATGGAGAACACCATTGCGACGCCGCTCGCGCGCGCCGCCATCGCGGCGTCGGCCGGGATCACGCCGCGCCACCTCGACCGCCTGTTCGCTGCCCATCTTGGTACGACCTTCTCGGCGCACTACCGCCGCCTGCGCCTCGACCACGCGCGCAACCTGCTGCGGCAGAGCGCGCTGTCGGCGACCGAGATCGCGGTGGCGTGCGGCTTTTCCGGCGGCGCGCATTTTGCCCGGCGGTATCGCGCCGAGTTCGGCGTCACGCCGAGGGCGGATCGCTTGCGCAAGCGGGCAATGACGCCATAAGCGAACGCGCGGCACCAACTCGGGCCATGGGCTCAGCACTACGCCAAAGTCGCCGTCATGCCGCCACTCGTTTGGCCAAACGCCGAATCGGCGCCTTTTTAGGCGGTGGCAGCAGCAGGTCGGCCGGCACGCGAAAGCGGGCACGCAGCCTCTGCACCATCGCCATGCTCAGCCCCTTCTTGCCGCGGAGGATTTCACTGACGCGGCTCGGGGTGCCGAGGAGCGGCGCCATGTCGGCTCGCGTGAGACCGTGCTGGTCCATCAGGTGACGGATCAGCTCCGCGATGCTCGTTGGCCGGCGGGGCCATTTCAGCTCCTCGTAGGCAGCAATCAGGCGCGCCTGCGCCTCCAATCGCGCCACATCCGTTGGATCATTCGATTCCCAGAGCCGGTCGACGAGCGCGCGGGCGCGCGTGAGCTCCGCATCGCTGTCGATCAAGATCATGGTTGCATCCATTAGACCGTCTCCGCATCTATCTCGTCGTATTCGGCGTGCGTCCCGAAGAACCGGATCGCCAAGACGCCCGCCGGATACTGCACGCGAGCAACCAATCGATAATCGTTGCCCTTGATGTTGAACACGACTCGGCCGGCCTTCAGAATGCTTGCCTTAGGATAGGATGCCTTGACGTCCTCCGGGGTGCCCCACCTGGCTCGCGTGACAATGTCCAGCCAAGCATCGTATTGCGAACGTGCGGCTTTGATCCCTTTGTGGCCGGCATGGTCGGCGAAATAATTTTCGACCACGTCCGTGCCGATGACGATCATTGACAAAGCATAGCACGGAATTCCAAAAATTGGAAGCGACTCGCCGAGCACTTCGCTGACGCCTCCGCGCGCGGCGTCAGCGACTGATTCCTGCACACCCATGTCGGGCTGCCGTCCGAGCCGCAGCGCGCCTCGCTCGCCGAGCGCTACGGCGTGCACCACGCGGCCCTGATCGCCGCGCTGGAGAAGATGGAGAACACCATTGCGACGCCGCTCGCGCGCGCGGCCGTCGCGTCAGCGGCGGGCATCACGCCGCGCCACCTCGACTGCCTGTTCGCCGTCCATCTCGGCACGACCTTCTCGGCGCACTACCGCCGCCTGCGCCTCGACCACGCGCGCAACCTGCTGCGGCAGAGCGCGCTGTCGGCGACCGAGATCGCGATGGCGTGCGGCTTCTCCGGCGGCGCGCATTTCGCCAGGCGCTACAGGGCGGAGTTCGGCGTCACGCCGAAGGCGGAGCGGGTGCGCAAGCGGGCAATGACGCCATAAGCGAACACGCGGCACCAACTCGGGCCATGCCGGTTGGGGTCCGATCAAAATCGGTTGGGCGTTACCAGGCGAGCGAAAGGGCCGCCGAATCTGATCCGGATTCGGCTCTTCCGTTTATCTCAAAAATGAGATATACGCGGGTATGCCTTGGCGCGTCGAGATCCTGAACGAGATCACATGACAATCCCATTCGAAAAGCTCAAGGCTCGCCTGCTCGCCAACCCAAAGGTCAGGGCCGAATACGACGCGCTCGCTCCCGAGTTCGAAATTGCCGCCGAGTTGCTCAGGGCTCGCCTGCGGGCGGGATTGTCCCAGGCCGACCTGGCTGTCCGCATGGGTACCAGCCAATCCACCATTGCCCGACTGGAGAGCGGCCAGACCCTGCCGAGCACCAAGACGCTTTTGCGATACGCCCAAGCGACGGGCAGCAAGTTCCACGTACGGCTTTCGGCGGCTTGATTCGACGTTCGCCAACGACAGACAAGCAGCCGGACGCCATGACCGCATCGCGTGCTGTGACGAGCGCGACGACCTCGACGCTGACACACCCGATTCCGGGCCGGGCGTCGCCTACGGCCGGGCGCTCGTCGCTCGCCTGCGGGAGCAGGGCGTGAGCGGAGCCGGAATCCTGCGCCCGCTCATCGACGACTTGAACGCGCGAACCGCGCTCTCGCCTGTCGACAAGGCCACCGCCGCACGCGTCGCCTGCAACACGCAGGACACGCCGGATTGGGGCGCGGGGCCGGTGGTTGCCATGCCGAACGGCGATCTCATCGTCGCGTCGCGCATGGTCGACAAGGAGGGGCCGGTGCTCATCGTCAAGCCGGACGGCGCCGTCCGGCGCGGCACCGCCAGCATCGACATGCTCGATGCGACGACGTACGTCGTCTCGAACGTCACCGAAGGCCGATGGCCGGCGAGGCGCGTGTGGATCTCGAGCCCGGCCGCTTGAGCGCCCAGGCGGGGAATGGCGTGGTGAGACGCGCCTGGTGAGGCGCGTTACAGCGCAAACAACGGAATCCGCAGCGCCCGCGCGGCGGCGAGCATTCGCTCGTCGTAACTTGCCAACGCGATCGTCAGACCGTGCCCGCGCATAAATTCGAGCGACGCCACATGGAGGGCGTCGAGCGTGCGCAGCGGAACTGGAAACGGCTCCAAGGCGCGCGCGAGAACCGGGGGAGCCATCTCGATCAACGCCACACGACCGATCAGCGCTCGCGCCTCCTCGCCGTGCGAGCGGGAGAGGCCGTGCGCGTTCATCCGATTCCACAGCTCGTATTCGAGGAGGCGGCTCGCGATCAGCGGCTCCCGCCACAAGGCCTCGGGTGGCGAGCGATCCTCCGCCAGCAGGTGGGCAAGTGCGACCGACGTATCGAGGTAGATCATCGGTCGTCTCGGTCGCGCTGCAACTCCTCCATGAGGTCGCGGAAGGCCAACACCGGCTTGCGCGGCGGCGCGCCGGCGTCGACCAGGGCGGGCGGCGTCACCCACCCCCGACGCATGGCTTCAGCCAGCATCGCGTCCGCAAGCAGCTCGCTTCGCCCTGCGCGCGGCGGTGTCAGCTCGGCCACGACCCGGTCGCGGTCGGTCACCAGCACGGTCTCGCCGTTGGCGACCAGGCGCACGTATTCGCTCAGCTTGTTCTTGAGCGTTTTCAGGCCGACGGCACGCATGCAGATAAAGTAGCTTCTGGAGGCCACCTTGTCAAAGATCTCATTGCGGCAGCGCCTGCGCGATCGCGAACAGAACGGCCTTGCGGCCCACGGGGTCGCTCGCCTGCGCGGCCATCTCGACCGCCGCGGCAAGCTTGCCGGCCTTGACCATGGCGACGGCGACGTTGCGAACCGCGATGGCCCGGGTCTTCGGATCCATCTTTTCGCTGAACAAGGCCATCACGGCGCGTGCATCGTCGATCCGCCCATTCGCGGCATTCTCGGTATTGATCATGAGAAGCGCCTGGTCCCTGGCGGAAGCGGGCGAGGACCTGGCAACCTCGAGCGCGAGCGGAAACTGCTTGGTCTTGAGCAGTGCGGCGACGACCTGTTGATAGCCTTGATTGCGCAAATTGGCAGCCGAGCGATCGATCGATTCGGGCGGCAGCTCCTGCAGCGCGGTCCTGACCGCCGCGGCGTCACCGCGGAGCGCCGACCGGGAAATGAACTCCCATCGAATCGCCTCCGCGTTGATGCCAATTGCATATTGCTGGGCTTTTTCCAGCATCGGCCCGATCCGATCGAGGATCTGCCGTGTCCGCACGGTGTCGCCACGACTCGCGTAGGCTTGCGCCACCATCATCAGCATCTCGGGCACGTCGACATCCAACAGAGAGCCGCTCTGGGCGAGCACGATGACGAGGAGCGCGTCGTCGATCCTGCCGGCCTCCGCCAGCAACCTCACGGATTCGATGACGCGGACGTGGCCGAAAAGGCCGCGCGCGCTCGCATCGAGCGTCGGCGCCAGTCGATCGAGAAGCGCAGCCGCCGTATCGAGATCGCCGGCCTTGGCCAGGGCGCGCGTGAGCTGGACGAAGGCGTAGTATTGGCTCGCGCGCGCGGGCAACGAAGCAACCAGGTCGACCGCTTGCTGCTTGCGGTTAGCGGCGACGAGCCCGCGGATCGCGAGATTTAGATAGTTGAACCCCGATTGGCTGACCTTGCCCTGTTGCACCGCCTCGTCGATGTCGGCCGCGGTCGCATACTCGGGATGGCCCGCGGCGTCGGCCAGGATGAGAACGTCCAGCCGGTCCTTGCCCGCAAGCGGTGCGCCGTCGCCGCGCAGCGCCTCCTCCAGCAAACAGGCCCGCGTGGGCTTGCGCTGGCACGCGGCCCAGTCGGCGTGTGCCGTTGTTCCCCAACCGGCCAGGCAGAAGACGGCCGCGAGCACTGCCAGGCGGCGGCAGGTGAGCGTCGTCATTTGTTTCCTCCCTCCAGCGACTCCGGCATGAGCGCAGCTTGCTCTTGCGAGGGCAGGGTAGCAGGCGCGGCGCGCAGGCTCATTCCAGTTGTTTGAATGTGAATGAAGTCGAAGCTCCTGAACATACAACTTCGACTTGTCGATACGACGGCCTGGGGCAGCCGAACCGATCGACCGGGTCAGGGCGAGTGCTGTCGATCTGGCAGACAGATCCGCGCCATGCCAGGATCGAGCGGCCAGGAGATTTCGCAGGAGAGGCGCGTGCGGGCAGGATGCATGACCTGGTTTGCCGGCATCGTTGCCATCCTGGCGGCCGCCGCGGCGCGTGCGCAAGACGCCGATCAGCTCTATGCGCGAGCGAAGGACGAGAAGACCCTGGTGGTCTACAGCGGCGGGCCGGCCGCGCCTTATGAGCGCATGGCGAAGGAATTCGAGCGCCGTTATCCCGGCATCACGGTCTCGGTCACAGGCGGGTTCTCCAACGTCCTCGACCGCAAGATCGACGACCAGCTGGCGGCGCAAAAGCTCGAAGTCGACATGGCCTTTCTCCAGACCGCGCAGGATTTCGTCCGCTGGAAAGGCGCGGGCCGGCTGTTGCGGTTCAAGCCGAATGGCTACGAGCGGATCGACCCGCGCTTTCGCGACGAGGATGGCGCCTTCACGACGACGAGCGTCGTGTTGCTGACCTATGCCTACAACACCAAGCTTGTCGCGCCGGCCGAGGTGCCGACGTCGGCGCTTGATTTCCTCAAGCCGCAATTTTTCGGCAAGCTGATGACCGCATATCCGGCGGACGACGATGCGACGCTTTACGTGTTCGACACGATCGTCAAGCGATACGGCTGGGACTACATGACGAAGTACATGGCGCAACGCCCGAGCTTCGTTCAGGGCCATCTCGAGGTCCTGCGCAGCATTGCGGCCGGCACCAACCTCGTGACCTTCGATGCGACCAGCTCGACGACCGGCGCCCTGAAGAGATCCGGGCAGCCGATCGAGCTCGCGTTCCCGACCGGCGACGCCATGCCGACCTTTTTCGTGACGGCCGGCATCTTCAAGGACGCGCCGCATCCGAACGCCGCCAGGCTCTTTCTCGATTGGTACATGGCGAAAGAGCAGCAGAGCCGGCTCGGGACCTACTCGGCGCGCACCGACGTCGCGCCGCCCGATGGCCTCGAGCCGCTGTCGGCCTACAACATCGAGGCGGGCTACCTGCAACTCGTGAGCGACCGGACAAGACTAAATGAATTGCGACAGAGATTTGAAAGTTACACCGGGCCGGTCGTCAACAAGGGTGGGGTGCGCTGAGCATCGCGCGCCCGGCTGTTGCGGGCGTCGGCGACGAGCACCAGCCGGTTCTGCCGTGATTGTTCATCCAGGCCGGAGCGCATAGCGGGGATAGACGCGGCTCTCGGTTGCCAATTTTGCCTATACGCGCGATGATATCGCGACACGAGGACGGAGCTTCAAGGATCGCTCGGCAACTGATCCGCCGCGGCCCAAGTGCTTGCAACACGATGCGACTCGAGGTGGTTTGCCGGAGGCAGAACGGCAGAACAAAGCCATTCGGCGAAAACATAGCAAATGCAATGCGGCCGCCGCGCGGGTGCACAAGCCCCCATCGGCCGCGTC
>Ga0209006_10005780_pt1 | contig 11241 bp, 19 predicted proteins | sample JacPin_JW_Ref_O2_FD_188567 | JGI IMG/M metagenome (GOLD analysis project Ga0209006, IMG submission 188567) | Forest soil microbial communities from Algoma, Ontario, Canada - Jack Pine, Ontario site 1_JW_Ref_O2 (SPAdes) (version 2) | ecosystem: Environmental > Terrestrial > Soil > Boreal... | reverse complement strand
CCAATGGAGGCAATATTCGCTCCAGCGAAGCGGCAATCCAGATTAAGGGGTCGCGCATCGCCTTGGAGCGCAACGCGTCGGTCATTTCTTATGGCGAACACGCCGACGGCATCGTGACGACTGCACGGCGCGCTGAGGCGGCCGCCAGTTCGGATCAGGTGCTGGTCGCTTTTCTCAAAGAAAACTATACACTTGAGCGCACGCAATCGTGGGATACATTGGGCATGCGCGGAACCTGCAGCATCGGTTTCATCTTGCGCGCGCAAGGCGAGCCGGATCAGATTCTTCCCGAGCCCTATGATCGTATTCACGCTCAAACGATGATGCCGCACGCCCACCTATTCTGGAGCGCGGCTTGGAGCGGAATCGCCGCGGGCGCAGTGCAGCGCGCGCGCGCCTTTGTGCGCAAGGCCACGCGGGCGGCGGAGGGCAAACCGCCGCCGGCGGCGGCGCATTTGACCCGAGCGCGAGTGTCGCTCGAGACCCTTCGTAGCGCCGTGCAGTCTGCGGTGCGAAAATTCGAACTCCATTCCAGCGATCCAAAAAGCCTGAGCGCGATCGACGTCCAGATCGCGCTGAACTTCCTGAAGGTGGAGGCGTCAGAGCTCGCCGTTACGATTGTGATGAGCGCCATGCGAACATGCGGCCTCGCCGGATATCGCAACGACAGCGAATTCACAATGGGGCGGTCTTTGCGCGATATTCTCTCCTCCCCGATCATGATCAACAACGATCGTATCCTCGCCGATGCGCAGACCGCCGTGTTGCTAAGCGACGTGCCAGCCGGATTGTCTTGATGACGGCCTGCAACGGCCGAGAGGCCAAAGCGGGCGTGATTCTCTTCTTCCATCGGCTCGGTGGAGGGTGCTTCGATGCGGCCGAGGGAGCGGCGCGATAACGGACAGAGCGATCTGTTCAAGGCACGGCTCCGTCAGATTGCCGACCTGAGCCACCCGCTGGCTAAGCTGGCGCGGCCGGTCAACTGGCGCTTTCTGGGAGAGCAGCTCGGCGCGGTCCATTCGGACGGATCAGGCCAGCCGCGGTCGCCAACGCGGCTCCGGGCGCTTGCTCCGCATTCGCCTTGAGACAGCGGAGCGAATTTGCCGCTGCGATCAGAGCTTCGTCTCGACAATCGCGGCGAACACTCCAAGCGCCTTCTCCACCTCCGCAGTCAAACGATCGTAGGTAGCCGGCGACACAAACATGGGGCCGGCCACAGCTGCGGCTGAATTCTTCCTCAGCTCCAGAACTTCGTTCTTTATTCCCTGCGCTGACAACGCGCTTTCTCGACATACTTTCACATAGAGGACGGCAGCAACCTCTTGCAACGCAAGAACAATTGCAAGGATAGTCGTTTCGTTTGCAGTCATCGCCCCCTCCCGTTCGCGAGCCCCGCCTTGGGACGTTTGCGGAGGCTGTCACTCCGGCGGAGCGGAGTCTAGTCGCATGCGCAACCAGACCGCCAAAGTTTCCGGCGCGCCCAAGTTGGTCGGTTAAGACTTCCTCCGTTGAATCGGCGTGAACATGCCGGCGCGGAGAAAGTAAGACGCGCGGTCGGCGCTGCGACGGTCGAAAATATCACTGATTTCGACAGATGGATGGTTCGTGGCCATCCCTGGATCTCTCGGCTGCTTCCAGAGCTCTGAGAAGATCGGCAGTTGCGCCAGCGCCTCGATGTGGCCGACGTCAAAGAAGGAGGGCGATTTGCCATCGTCGCGATGCCACACGATTGGCAGCCGCACATGCGTGTCAAAAGCTCTTTTTTGGGATTCAATATATTCTATCACCGCGCTGCCAAGATCAATGTCGCGGGCTCCGACTCGGATCCTTTCTCCGAGATCATACTTGAAACGGATGGCCAATCGCACCTCCCCACCTGCGCCTCCGACGGTCCAGCCATGAATCGACGCCAGCGAATTCTGGAGCGTCCCAAACCACGGCTTTCGCCAGCGCGACCGGGTCGCTTAGCTGGGGAAGGCTCGCCGTAACTTCTGTTACGGGATGGCCTCCGAATTGTTTCAGGGCGCCCAAATAAAAATCCGGCGATCTTCGCCCTGCGGATTGGCCCTCAAGCGTGTGTCGCGCGGACAATGGAATGAGCGACCCGTGACCCGCTATCCGCATATATTTGCGCCGGCGATCGGCAATACAGCATCGAGGCGTTTCCTCGAATGATGCGCGGCGTGTTGTCCTTGTTGGCGGCGACCCCGCCAAGGACTTCGCCGCCTCGTTCGCCCTCAGCAATGGCGATTGCGCCCCCACGTCCTCGCCAACTCGATTCCGTCAGAGACTCTTGTATGCCGCTCTGGCGCTCCAGTTCCTGCGTCGGGATCGGCTCGGCCATTCGGGCTCATGTAGGTCGCTTGGCGTAAACCGCCGCAAACGGCGCCCCGCGTCCGGCTTAAACCGTCCCACGACATCCTTAGTTTGGCGCCCACTCGGAATTAGCCGGTCGGCGACACACTATTGTGGGTTAACCCTCGGCGTTTGCCGATGACGAGCGGGGCGCTGTGACGACGGTGGAAAGATTTACCGCCATGAGGCCGCCGCTTTATGCCGGCGGCCTTCTTTGTTCGACCACAACGACGAGCGACTAACGCCTAATCGTGGTGCTGATTATTGTCATGGTGCTGATGATCGTCATGGTGATGAGAATCGTTGGCGGGCGGCGTTTCGGCGTGCGCCGTGTGTGACTCGGACTCGGCGACCAGCCCATCGAAAAACGCCGCCATTCTGGCCTTCAATTCCGTCGCCGTGTGAGCTCGTCCCGCCTCGTAGGCTTCGTGAAGCGACGCGGCCATCGCCTTCTGAGCGGCTGAGAGAATATCGTCGATACTGCGCATGTTGGCTCCCTTTGCTTGATCGTCGTTAACCAAGAGGATGCGCACGGCAATATTGCGGCCCTGCGACGCTTATTTTTGCTATGCACAAGAATCCTACCGCAAACGCGCGGAGGGCGTGAGGAATCGATGCGCCGCCTACTTGTTTTGAGTCCGGCCGCGTGTAGCGCCCCGTCACGCGGCCATAGCCGGAGCAGAGTTTCATGTGCTCGGGTCGTCACGAGTAAGCCCACCTATCGCTCGCAGCCCAACGAAACGGAGCGGCGACCGCTTGCATGCGGACCAGGAACCTGACCGACCCCCAAGCTCCCTCGCGCATCAGCGAAGAAAGCGGCCGACAGATTTCATTTGGGCGAGCTTTTCCATCAATTCATTGATGTTCTGTCGCTGACATTCGTCCACCCGACCCGAACGAACCAGGTCATGGAGCTGCTTATGTCGCGCCTCCAGGAGAACGGCTTCAAGGTCGCGGATTTCGCGCCGCCTGCGATAAGCGATATTGCTCGAAATCTCTAAATCGCGCATGGGGCTCTCCCTCACGGGAGTCTCCCTTACGGGACGCCGCCGGAGGTCCTCGCCAGGGTGGCTATGCCATATTCAGCAAGTTCATTCCCAACTTTGCCCTCTAAACTGCGCGCCGCCGCTCCAGTATTTTGGAGCCATCATCCACGACGAGGCTGTCCCTGCAGCATCAGGGAGCGGCCTTGGGCCGCCGGGTCGTACTATGTCCGTGTCGAGTCGAGCCTCGAAGATGTTTGCGGCAACAGCGTTATTGCACCGTTCGATCGGCCTATGAGACCGTACAGCGACTTTGTAGGCGGGATGGCGAATTGCGCTATCTGATTTAGTATCGATTTGACTTAAGAGCAGCGACAAAGGCATTTTGATGCGGCGTCAGTCATGAATGCGGTAGCGAACATGTCGGCGGTGTCGAAGGGGGACCTGTTTGCGATAGAACGGAGGCACAATGAGCAATCTGACCAGCTTCGAGGCCGACATCCGGCCGCTTTTTACCCAACGAGATATTCACGCGATGAGCAAGGCGTTCAACCTCGCGAGTTATGATGACGTAAAGACCCATGCGCCTGCGATCTTCGATCGGATTCGTGGAATAGGCGGCGCCGTCATGCCGCCGCCTCCGCCGAAAGGAGAGGGTCCTTGGGCTCAATCTCGCATCGACCTCTTCGCCAAGTGGGTAGCTGACGGTTGTCCACCATAGGCGATCCGAATTTTTGGCGGAATACGTTGACGTATTGTTGCCTCCCGGCGAAACGACGCTATGCGCCAGAAACAGAAGTCGCAACTCTCATTTGATCACCTTGGCAACGCGTGCGGGTTATCATCAGGCAGCGCCGGCATCATTTGAGCGCGGCGGCGACGGACGCCAATGTAACGCATTGTGGCGTACTGAGTCAGGAACAGAACGATTTTGCTGACTATTGCATAGATCGACATGATCGATGCCCATGCCATAACGCTGAAGTTCAAAGCGACGATCGCGTTCAGTGCAGCGGAAAAGAACATTAGACCTGACCACACGAACCCGAAGATGAAAGCAACATCAGGCACAATCTCCATCGCAACTGGAGGCAGATAGCGGGTCATCCAACCGGGTTGCAGCATCGCCACGGCAACAATCACATAAATCAGGCTCGGCTTGATCAGCACAAAGCGAGGATCGTTGGTGATAACAGTGGCCCCGCCCGAGCTTACGACTAAAAAGAGGCTCAACCACTCCATAGTCTCAATCGGCTTTTTGCGGGCGAACTGCCAGCCGATCTGAGCGATACCCAGCGCGACGCCGAGGGCCACCGACAAAAGAATGCTATCGGTCGATAGATAAAGGGCAAGAAAGAAGAGCGTCGACGCCATGTCGAGCAGCAGAAATCTCCCAGCGTGAAATAGGTTCTTCATCGGGCGGTTACCCCTCGTTGGGAGCAGTGACTCTTACACCTGCAATTGTCATTCGGCGAGGCGGGCTGAGTTTACCGTGTCGCCTGCCCATGCCGCCGAACAAGCCGTGTGGCGTTCCTCGAGTGTGAACGACCGTCGTGTCCTCAATGGCATCCTCTGGGTCTTGCGCTCCGGAGCGCCTTTCGCGTGATCTGCCCGAGATGTTTGGTGCGTACACAACACGCCACAACCGCTTCGTCCGTTGGCGGCGGGCTGGTGTCTGGGGCCGCATCATAGACGCACTCGCCGCTGCCCATGATGCCGCTGTCCAGATGACCGACACCTCAATTGTCGGCGCGCATCAGCATGGGGCTTGCATTGCAAGGAACCAGCGCCAATCGATGGGAAGGTCACGCGGCGCGTTGAGGAGCAAAATCCACGCGGTGGTCGATAGCAATGGTCTGCCGGTGCGGCTCGCGTTGAGCCCCGGCGAGGCGCGCGACGTTCGACTCGCGGGAAAACTGCTCTCTCTCATGGTGGAGGGAGTCGATCGCCTCCTCGATGACATCGTCGAGCGCCAGTAGAGTTTGGCGCGGGGGTCGCCCGCTTGTTACGGCGTGGATACGATCGATGATTGCGGAGGCGCGACGCGCATCTGCAATCACCTGCCGTGCGAGATCTCGAACCTTCTCGATGTCGACGTCCGGTCGAGCAAGCCAACGCAAACCGGCTTCGCTGTTCAAAGTTATCGTGGAAAGTGGTTGATTCAGCTCGCGCGCGATCGACGCAGTGAGAACGCGGAGATTTTCGGTCCTGCGGACTTATCCTACCCCCGCGTTCGGATTCCCTTACCGCCAGCCCATCTGGGTCTCGGGACGTCGGACCGATCAGAAGTTCGGGTTACCGTGATGGCCTCCACAAGTACTTTCGAGCCGATAGAAAGGAGCTGCGGAATGGTGCGGCATAGCGATCATGGCCACCATATGGTCCCCATGATAAGAATCGAGAGGAACGCTCGACGCGCCTCTTTAAAAGCATGAAGATTTTCAAGGATATAATGGTGCCGCAAGAGGGATTCGAACCCCCGACCCCCTCATTACGAATTAGAAAATAGGCTTATCACGCGATGTCACCCGATGTCACCTAATGTCATTAATTGTTTGATTTTACACATACTTTCTTAATGGCGTTGTCACGCTCGATCCTCTAATATCCTGGCACGCCGGTCACCATATGGTCACCACGCATTGAAAAGTGGGATTTAGAGAATGGCTCAGTCCAGCGCCAAACTAACGAAGCGAGCGGTCGACAGCGCAACGCCGTGTTCGGGCCGCTATTTTGTCTGGGACACAGAGTTAAAAGGATTCGGACTTCGCGTCGCGGAAAGCGGGACCAAGACGTACGTCGTGCGTTATCGCCCGCGAGGAATAGGCCCAGCGGCGCCGAAGCGATTTGTTGTTGTCGGTCGACATGGCGCTGTCACTCCCGACGAGGCGCGGACACGGGCGAAGGCAATCCTTGGGGAGGTCGCGGCCGGGCGTGATCCGGCCTCAGCCAGTACCCGCGCTGGCGGTTCCATCACGTGCGTGGCGCTAGTCTAGTCGACCGCTTCATTGCCGAACATGTGAAGCCGAAGCGCAAAGCGAGGACTGCTGCGGACTACGAAGCGGTCTTGAAAAAATATTTCGTGCCGAGATTCGGCAAACGCACGGCGCCCACCGTGTCTTCGGCTGAGATAGCGCGATTGCACCTGTCCATGGAGGAACATCCATACCAGGCCAATCATCTGCTTGCGATTGTCGCGAGCATGTACGGATTCGCTGCTCGGAGAGGCGCTATCCGCCGCTCCAACCAGCCCGTGGGCGTCGTTACGCGTCGGTTCGACGGTTCTCGCGGCCTATTGGAATGAGGAAAAGGAGATCGAGGGCTGGTGGCCCGCCGTGATCACGCGCGCCGACGACAACGAGTTCAGATTGCGATGGCGCGATACGACTGAATACACGCTTGGCAAAGTCGAGCCGAAACACATCGCCATCCTTCACCCCGAATTTCTGGCATCGGGAAAATGATGGCGATCGGCGCATGCCCGCGACGAACGGGGCGGCCTTCGGGTCGCCCCTTTGAGTCCAACAGTCCATCAGCCTCCACCCCCCTGCGCCAAACCCCCATCCGATCCCTAACAACCATCACGAGACCCGACCATGAACCTTCAGACTTTGAACAGGACCGACGCCATTCGTGACCTCAACGACGCCTTTCGCCGCTCCTTCATCGGCGGCGTAGTGACGATCACCGCGGGCATCGAAGACCTTCCCCCGGATCGACGCCGGACGTTGCTCCAGGCGGTGCGGGCGTTCGAAAGCTTCGACGCCGACAACGATCCGCATGGCGAGCATGATTTCGGAGCCATCGAGCTCGACAGCATCTCGGCGTTTTGGAAGGTCGATTATTTCGATCGCTCCATGACGATGGGCTCGCCCGATCCCGGCGACCCAGTCGTCACGACGCGCGTTCTCACGATCATGCTCGCCGATGAATATTGACCGGCACGAACGTGTGGCGCGCCGCCCTTCGCCGGGCCGCTTCGGTCTGCCCGCCTCATGACCGGCGATCGGCTTCGCGCGCCCTTTACCGCCTCTCCTAGGGCGCGCCCCGCCGACCCATGGCGGGGCTTCGCGCGGGCGAGGCTACCTCCTACCGCCCGCCGCCTCGCCCATCGCCCGCGCCCTCCGGCGCGCCGTATCCCACCGTGCCAGTTGGACGGCCCGCCATGCCCGTCCGGCCGTCCCGGTCCGTCCTTCACCCATCCAAACCCTTAGGAGCTTCCCATGCCAGGCAAGCAAGCCAAAATCATCACGCCGACCACGCTCAAACTCGCTTTGAACCGCGTGTCGAGCACCGCCTTTCCCGCCCGCGATCGTGCCATGGTCTTGCTTTCGGTCAAGGCGGGCCTGCGCGCCTGCGAAATCGCCAATCTCGATTGGGCGATGGTTCTCGACGCCCAGGGGAGAGTGTCCGGCACGATCGCCGTCCATGATTCCATCGCCAAAAAGCGCGGCGGGCGTCGCATTCCGATGCATCCTGATCTTCGCCGCGCCCTCGAAGCCTTGGCTTGGGTCGAGGACCCCATTGGCCCGGTCATTCGGTCGGCGCGCGGCGCGCATCTTCGGCCCAACAGCATCGTCAATTGGTTCGCCGCGCTCTTTCGCGATCTCGGCTTTGAGGGCTGCTCGTCTCACTCCGGGCGGCGCAGTTTCATCACGGTCGCGGCCCGCAACGTCCATCGATCCGGCTGCAGTTTGCGCGACGTCCAACTGCTTGCCGGCCATCGCTCGATCGAGACGACCGAGCGCTACATCGACGGCGACACCTGCGCGCAGCGCAAGCTGGTCGGATTCGTATAGGAGCGAAAGGTATGAGGAATGCGTCGACTGTCATCCAAGGCCTGCATTCAAAGTCTGGAATGCTGTGCTCGGCTTCTTGGACGCCAAACGAGCGCCCGGCATCACGGCATCCTTCGGGTCGATCCTCGAAGGGAGTCGGTCATGAAAGAATATACGCTTCAGGCAACGCTCCTCGCATCGATCCGCGTCAAGGCGAAGACAAGTGCGGAGGCGGAACAGAAGCTCCGCACGGCGCTGGCGGTCTCAGATGCGAATCTCGGGATGTTGGATGACACGCCCATCGTAGTGCCGGTAGAGATCGAGGGCGATTTGGATCTGATCGAAACCAAGGAAAGCACCGGGGGCAACGTCGACGGCGAATTAGCGATGACACAAGGTGGCCTTCGGCCAACGCCTTTCAGATGGAAACTATGATGACGACGCTTCGGCTAAAAGCAATGCCGTTCGACGGCGATAAGGTGGCTGATGTTCAGCGTGCGGAAATGCAATCGAGGTGCACAGGATCACGATCATCGCCGAGTGCGGCGACGGATTCCGCGTATCAACGGAACGGCCGGATCACGAACCCGACGAATAGACGCGCGTCCGTTAGCGCTCGCTCTCTGGTCGGCGCGTATTTACAAGCATCAGCCCGAAATAGCGTTTGGCGCCAAGCAATTGCCTCATTCTGGTCTCAAATGCGGGGGTGTGATCGCCATCCGTGGACGTTGCGGATGTGGCAACGGCGATAAATGAGTTTTCGATGAGTATTTATGCGTTTAAGCGACCTGCCGCGGTCAATGTAGAAGCGACGATGTCGCTGGCCAGACCGCCGGCAAATCCCCTCGAGGAATTTGCGGGTCTGATGGGCGTGGATGTCAATGCGCTCGAACGCTTCGATGGAGCGGGGGAATTCGCACCGACTCCGAGAGTGTCGCACGAGCCCGCGGCGTCAAAAATTGAGGGGTCGCCAAGACTCAATAGGGGCGAGACATCCGTTCAAGGTTCCAGCTTGCCGTCTGAGGCAACTCATCCCGCAGGGCTTTATCGTTCAGCTGAACGGGTAGCAGAGGCGCCTCCGATGCGGCGCCGCTCCCGCGCTCTGACGCTGCGAGTTTTGGTCGCGGTGGGCATTGCCGGTTGGCTCGGCGCCTGGGCACTTAAAGGTGCACCTGGCGCGCAAGAAACCTCGACGATGGAAGCCGATGATTCGCTCAAAGCGCCACCGACGAATCAGGAAGCCGCCGCCTTGCGCGACAAGTCGACCTCGACCCTGCCGGGGAATCAGACGGGCAAGCCGGAGCCGGCCAATCTTGAGTCGATTGAGAAACGGCCGTCGGTTTTTGGGGAGCAAACCAAACCGCCAACGACGACGCCTTCGGTCGCGGCGACGCTAATCCCGGCGGAAGCCGCGCCGTCCGCCATGCCGATCACGGCTCCGGTTTCGGCGTCCGCCGCACCGCTAGTCACACGGTCAATTGCTCTCCTGGGCTCTGCATCCGAGCAGACCCAAATCCCCGTGTCGACCCCAGCCCCGCCGACTGCCCCGACGGTGTATTCAGAGCCAAAGGGGCTGAAGGCGGTTTCGGTTCGCTCCGATGGTTCCGACCGTCCGAACGACGATGGAACACGCGCTGGAGCCAACCATTCGGAACGACCTTCGCCCGCGCGAACTTCTCCTGCGCCCAGCAATATGGTTCCTCCGTTGCTCCTCAATCCGCCAACGCCGGTCGCACGCCCGTCCTTCGACGCTTCGGCCGGCGGCGCCCTGAAACCCGTGAAAGCAAGGCTTGACGTTCCGGCCCAGCCTCCGGCCAGTTCCGTCGATATCGAACCCGTCGCCAGAACTGCTTCGATCGCCCCCAACGCGCCGCCCCCAGCTAATGTCGCGGCTGACCCCAGCGGAGGAGACTTCTCAGCCAAATCGGTACTGCAATTCGTGCCGAACTTGTATGAAGACGCGGCCAGTGCGCTGCTCGGTTCGCCGCCGGCAACGCCTGTCGCAGCGACGAATCCCGCCGCCTCGCCGACCGCTACTGTCGCGGCTGGGCCCAGCGGAGGGAGCTTCTCCGCCGATACGGTGCTTCAATTCGTGCCCAATCTGTATGAAAAGGCGGCCAGTGCGCTTCACAGTTCGTCGCCGGCGACGGAGATCGCGAGAGCCGATCCCACACCTACGGCGGCAGGCGACGAGGGCATCTATGGCGTGCAGCTTGGCGCGCTCACAACGGAGCTGGCGGCGCGTAGAGAATCGGACCGCCTACGATCGAAATTTGCGATCGAATTTGGTGGATTGCAGCCGACCGTTCGCCAAGCCGAAGTCCGTGGCCGCAGGGTTTATCAGGTGCGCATTGGCGGCATGTCCAAGGCGGACGCCGAGGCGCTGTGCCTCAAGCTTAGATCGGGCGGCCGCGAGGCAGCCTGCTCGGTTGCGAGCAACTAATACTGCAAGTCTAGAGCGTCGGACATTCAGTTGAATCCGTATCCTGCGGCGGTGAAGTAATTTTTGCATTCGTGAGGGTCGAACAGTTCGCAGATACGGCCGATGGCCCGCCAGAGATCGTCGATGGTCCTGACAGCTTTGGCGCGCAGGAGCGCCTTGAGTTTTGCGAACGCCATCTCGATCGGATTGAGATCGGGGCTGTAGGGCGGCAGGAATAATATCCATGCCCCCCTGGCTCGGACGGCCTTCTCAGCGATTGGGCTTTTGTGAGCCGCCAAATTGTCCATGATGACGATGTCGCCTTCTTTGAGGGTCGGTGCGAGCTGGGTCTCGACGTAAGTCTCGAAGATGCGCCGGTTCATCGGCGCGTCGACGACGAAGGGGGCGCTCAGTCCGTCGCAGCGCAGGCCGGCGATGAAGGTCTGGGTTTTCCAATGGCCGAACGGAGCTTTGGAGCGCAGGCGTTGACCCTCTGGGCAACGTCCGCGCAGGTGAGCAATTCGGATCCACGACTGTCGCGCCGATCGCGGAGCGGATTGTTCGCATTGTTTTCCGGACCGCGTCGAGAAAATCGGTTACCGCGACCCCAGCCTCCAGCGTCCATTGCTGAACAGTACGAAGATAACCTTGTACCCGTTGAATTGGGGCCTGTTCCAGCTCCCATGTTCGCCAAAAAAAGGGC
>Ga0209006_10005779_pt1 | contig 11241 bp, 9 predicted proteins | sample JacPin_JW_Ref_O2_FD_188567 | JGI IMG/M metagenome (GOLD analysis project Ga0209006, IMG submission 188567) | Forest soil microbial communities from Algoma, Ontario, Canada - Jack Pine, Ontario site 1_JW_Ref_O2 (SPAdes) (version 2) | ecosystem: Environmental > Terrestrial > Soil > Boreal... | reverse complement strand
TATGCCGCCGGCAAGGCGTATCGCGACTTCGACCTCGGACTTGCGCGCAACGCCATTCTCACGGTCGCGCGCGGCGAGCGGCAGGCCTGCAATCTCTCGCTCGCCTGCCTGTGGGGCTGCCCACGCGGCGCGATCTACGATGCGCGGCAGGACCTCGCGGCGCTGCAGCGCCACCCGAATTTGCAGCTGCGCGACGGCGCAACGGCAGTGAGGCTCAGGCAGGAACCGGACGGCTGGGCGGTCGAGACCGCCGGCGGGGAGCCCTTGCGCGCTCCCCGCTTGCTGCTCGCCGCCGGAACCCTCGGCACCCTTCGCCTGGCCATCCCGCTGCTCCGACTCGACAAGACCGTGCTGCGGCTGTTGAACAGCCCCGTGATGGCGATGCCGCTGCTGATGCCGGGCCGCCTCGGCAAGCCGGCGCCGCGTGAAGGATACTCGCTGGCGCAGCTCGGCTATCGCCTGCGCTACGCCGCCGAGCCGACGCATTACGTGACGGGCGGAATTTACGAGACGATCGCGCTGCCGCCGTCGTCATTCGCGGCCCGGCTTCCCATGGGTCGGCGCGCCGGCACCGCCGTCTTTCGCGCGCTGTCGCCGGCGCTCGCCATTGCCAGCGTCTATTTTCCCGGACACTGCAGTGCGAATTTCGTCACCGCCGAGCTCTGCGGCGACGACGTGCGGCTCGGCTTGCGCGGGGATGTCTCCGACGATTTCGCCGACGTGGCGCGTCTGGTTCGGCGGCGCCTGAGTGCGATCTGGCGTCGGCTCGGCGCATTTCCGCTGCCCGGCGCCGCTATCGCGGTTGCCGGCACCGATGCGCATCTGGGCGGAGTCTTCCCGATGGGAGTGGCGGATACGCACGGCACCAACCGCTACGGCGAGCTCAATGCGGCCGCGGGCATCCACCTGGTCGATGGCTCGGTCTTGCCGAGCATCTCCGCAAAGCCCACCACCCTCACCATCATGGCGAATGCCGACCGCATCGGCCGCCATCTCGCCGGCGCCCCGTGATGCCGACCGCAGCCTCGCCCCAGCTCGCGCTTGCTTGCCGGCCCGATGGCGGCCCGCCGCGCCTGCTCTATGTCGTCACCGAGGATTGGTTCTTCCTCTCGCACCGCCTGCCAATGGCGCGCGCCGCCCGGGCCGCAGGCTTCGAAGTCCACGTGGCGGCGAACGTCGGCGACGGCGCCGCCGCGATTGCGCGCGAGGGATTCGTTCTCCATCCGGTTCGCTTCGCGCGCGGAAAGCTTTCGCCTTTTGCAACGCTTGCGACCATCCGCACGTTGCGGCGACTGCACCGCGACCTCGCGCCCGATCTCGTCCATCACGTGGCGCTGCAGGCGACCATCTTCGGCTCGCTGGCGGCGCTCGGGTGCCGCGTCGCGCGCGTCAACGCGATCACGGGGCTTGGCTATTCGTTCATTTCCGACTCGGTAAAGGCGCGCGTCGTGCGCACGGTCATCGGGACGCTGCTGCGTCTGCTGGTCGACCGCCCGCGCAGCGTCGCCCTGGTGCAGAACCCGGACGACCGCGAGCTGCTGCTGCGGCTCGGCATTGCGGCCGAACGCATCGTGCTCATTCCGGGTTCCGGCGTCGACGTCGACCGGCTCAAGCCCATGGCCGAGCCGACGGGCGCGATCACCATCGGCTTCGTCGGCCGCCTGCTCGACGACAAGGGCATTCGGGTGCTCGTCGCCGCCCACCGGCAGTTGCGCGCGAAAGGGACGCCGGTCGAGCTGCTGATCGCCGGCACGCCCGATCCGGCCAATCCGGCCTCCGTGTCGCAGGCCGAGGCCGAGGCCTGGGGACGCGAGCCCGGCATCACCTGGCTCGGCCATGTCGACGACATCGCGACCGTGTGGGCGCGCGCGCATATCGCCGTGCTCCCCTCGCGCCGCGAGGGCCTGCCAAAAAGCCTGCTCGAAGCCGCCGCCTGCGGCCGGCCGATGATCGCGACCGATGTGCCGGGCTGCCGCGAGGTCGCCATTGCGAACCAGACCGGGTTGCTCGTTCCGCCTGACGATCCGTCGGCGCTCGCAGTGGCAATCGAAACCCTGGCCGATGACGTCGGCCTGCGCGATCGCTTCGGGCGCGCCGCGCGCGCGCTCGCCGAGGAGCGTTTCGCCGAAGGCGCGATCGGCCGGGCCGTGACCGACCTTTACTTGCGGCTTGTCGGCGCGTCCGGATAGCGTAAGAGCTTGCACGCAAGCTTCTTCTCGACCGAGCGGTGGCGCGGGTGCCCTCAGCCGTCAATTCCCTGCTGATCGTCGTGATCGCCGCCGCCGCAAGCGCCGGGACCATCATCGCGCTCAAGCCGTTCCTCGCGCGCTACGCGGTGGCGCAGCCGAACGAGCGCTCGTCGCACACGCGACCGACGCCGCAGGGCGGCGGCATCGCGGTGATTGCGGCGACCATTCTGGCCGTGCTGGCCGGCGCCGCCATCTCGGGCGCAGCCGCGAGCGCGGCCGCCAACCTGTGGCCGCTCGCCGCAGCCGTCGTACTGCTCGCCTTGACCGGCGCCTGCGACGACGCCTTGCACCTGCCGGTCGCACCGCGCTTCATCGCCCAGCTCATCGCCGTCGGCATCGTGCTCGCGATGCTCCCGGCCGAGACACGCATCGTCCCACTGCTGCCGTGGTGGATCGAGCGCGGCCTGCTGCTGCTCGCCGGCGTCTACGCGGTGAATGTGGCCAACTTCATGGACGGCCTCGATTGGATGACCGTCGCCGAGACTGTGCCGGTGACCGCGGGATTATGGATCCTGTCCCTGTTCGGCGCGTTGTCATGGTTGGAAACCTCCGTCGCGCTTGCACTGCTCGGCGCGATGGTCGGCTTTGCGCCGTTCAACCGGCCGATCGCCACGCTGTTTCTCGGCGATGTCGGCAGCCTGCCGATCGGGCTGTTGCTCTTTTGGCTTTTGCTGCAGCTTGCCGCGCACGGGCATCTTGCCGCCGCGCTTCTGCTGCCGCTCTACTACGTCGCGGATGCGACCATCACCTTGGCGCTGCGGCTCGTACGTCGCGAGAACGTGCTTCGCCCGCATCGCACTCATTTCTATCAGCGCGCCACCGACCGCGGCTATTCCGTCGCCGCGGTGGTCACCTCTGTCTTTTTCGTCAATGTCGCGCTTGCGTTTCTCGCGACCATGACGGTCGGTCGGCAAACAACCGAGGCGCAGGCGCTCGCGCTGGCCCTCGGCGCCAGCGCCGTGCTCGTGGTTCTCGTGCGCTTCGCGTGGGGCAAGCGATGATGCGGGTGCTGGTCACCGGCGCGACCGGGTTCTGCGGCCGGCCGTTGGTCGCGCGCCTGACCGATGCGGGCTATGCGGTGCGCGCGGTCGTGCGCGGCGCGCCGGCGCCGCCATTCGCGCACTCCGTCGACGTCGTGCAGGCGGAATTGGCCGCATCCGTCGCCTGTGAGCCGCTGCTTGCCGGCGTCGATGCGGTTGTGCACCTTGCCGGCATCGCGCATGCGCGCGCCCGCATCGGGGACGAGCGCTACGACGCTGTCAACCACCGGGCGACCGCCGCGCTCGCGCGCGCCGCGCACCAGGCCGGCGTGGCGCATTTCATCTTCATCTCCTCGGTGCGCGCACAAAGCGGCTCGGCCGCCGATCATGTGCTCAGCGAGCGTGACGCGCCGCAGCCGACCGACGCCTATGGCCGTTCCAAGCTCGCCGCCGAAACTGCGGTCGCCGCATCCGGCGTCCCGTTCACGATTCTGCGCCCGGTGCTGATCTATGGCCCGGGGCTCAAAGGCAACCTCGCGGCACTGGCGCGGCTCGCCGCCTTGCCACTCCCGCTGCCGCTCGGCGGCCTCGATAATCGTCGCTCGCTGCTCGGCATTGACAATCTGATCAGCGCGATTCTGTTCGTGCTGGAGAATTCCTCGACGCAGTGGGAGACTTACCTCGTGGCCGATCCGCAGCCGGTGTCGCTCGCCGACATCGTCGCCGCGTTCCGAGCGGGCGGCGGCCGCCCGCCCGGGCTCTTTCATTTCCCGCCGCGATTGATCGAGATGGCCGCCCGCCTCGTCGGCGGCGCCGATCTGTGGGAGCGGCTCGGCGGCGAGCTCGTGGTCGATCCCGGGAAGCTCATCGCGGCCGGCTGGTCGTCGGCGCGCGACACCAAGGCCGCGCTCAGCGCACTGGTTCGGAGCCCGTCCGCCTGATCGCGACGCGCGCCGCGATCTGTTCGCGCACATGCGGGAAACGGCCGTCGAACCAGGGCAAGCCCTCCTCGCGCAACCACACGGTCGCCACCAGCGCGGTGAGCAGCCACGTCACCAGGTGATAGCGGTCCCAGTCGGCGTAGCAGATGCCGGTGCCGTGCTCGAGCAGGGTCGCGAGCGCGATCAGCCGCAGCCACGGATCGAACCGCCGGCCGAAGAACCCGACCCGCACGAGGGTCGCGACCGCCGCCGCGTTGAGCGGGATCGCGGCGTAGACGTTGCCGGGGCCGGACAGCCACCAGGCGAGCTTCTTGATCGCCGCGATCACGTGGTTGCTCGCCAAGTGCAGATGCAGGACATCGGATGCCGCCTTGAAATATTCGGACGGCGGCATCACCAGGGTCTGCGGCTGGCTCACGTTGTCGGAGAACAGCACGGTCGAGTGCCCGAATACCCAGTTGTGCAGCGGCGAGACAATCAGCGTCGCAAAGCCGATGAAAATTGCGCCGGCACGCGCAAGCCGCCCCTGCCAGAGTGAAAGCAGGATCGCTCCCGCGATCATCACCCCTGCGGCGAGCGCGACGTTCGGGCGCACGAAGGTACCGGCGGCGATCAGGAGCGCGCCGCAGAAGCCGGCGGCGGCCGGCGGCGCCTTCGCCTCCTCGGCGCGCGGAATGAGCGCGACCATGCCGGCGAGCAGCAGGATATAGCCGCACGAATCGGCAAAGCCGCGCGCCGCCCATTTGACGTAGTAGAGGAACGCCGAACCGAACAGCACGCCGACCGGCGTCGCGACGAAGCCGAGCGTGATCACGGTCGCCCAGTTGTCGGGCAGGAAGCGGCGAAACAGCGCAAACACCAGGAACGGCAGCGCCAGCACCAGCGACAGGTAGCCGAGATAGGTCTCGCCGAACACGATGTGTTCCAGCATGGCGAAATAGCGAAAGCCGGGCGTGAAGTAGTAGACGGATTCGTCGCCGCGCAGCACGCCGGCGACGTCGCCGGCGAGCAGATCATGCAGCATGATACGGGCATAGCCCTCGTAGGTCATGCCATCGTCGCCGCCGTCGAGCGGACGCAGGCCGCCGATGAAATTGACGTCGTCGATGACCATGACGAGCAGGCTCAGCCCGATCAGGATCGCGGGCCACACGAGCCGGCGCGGCGCGACCCGCACCAGCAACCCGAGGATGCCGATCGCCCCGAACAGCGTCAGCGCACGCGCGAACTGGTCGCGCAGCCACACCGACCAATTGGGATTGAGCCGCATCGCCAGCGGCTGATCGAGCTTGATCGCAACCGCAAAAATGCGGCGGCCTGCATCGGCCGGAAGGATCTTCTGGCACGCCATGTCGGCGTGGCTCAGCACCGCGAAATGCTCGTCCGTGCCTTCCCACAGCACGTCGCCACGCCAGCACAGGTTGCTGCCCGCGAATTCCGCCGGGAAGCGGTACATGACGTAGAGCGGGAAGGTCATGTGAAAGCGGTCGAACAGGTTGAGCGAATGGCGGTCGCGCTTGAAGCGCTCGATGTCGCTCCCATTGGGCGACCAGTTGTAGATCAGCTCGTTGACCACACCGAGATGCGCATGGACGGGATCGGAGAAGTCGATGCCGGTGACGTGACGTGACCAGGCGCCGGGGTCGAAAAACCCATCGCTGGAAAGCGCGAAGCCATCCTGCGCGACGCTGCGATCTGGCCGCCAGCAGCCTCGGCTCTGGTCATTGCAGCGCTTTTCCGGCGGATACTGCGCGGCGAACGCCTTGTCGAGAAAATCGAACACCTCGCGCGGCAGGCCTGAGGTCTTGGCGGCGTCCGGCCCGGGCAGAAAGACGTTATGTCCTTCCTCGATGCGCGGAGCCGGCAGCAGGACGTGGGCGGCCGCGATCAGCGCGGCCAGCCCGGCCGCTGCGAGCCAGCGCGACGGTAGCGACTTCGTCGCCCCGACGAAGACCACCACCGCCGCTGCCACCAGGATCGCGTAGTCGAAGCGATCGTTGATGGGCAGCCCGATCGTCACGACGATGATCGCCAGCACGGCGATCTTGCTCGCGACGATCACGGACCCGGATTGGGATCGTTCCGACATGCACCTTCACCCCGTGCGCGGGCGCTTGTGCGTCATTTTCGCCATTCGCGCAACGATCTCGTCGGCGGCGCGGAACCCGGCTATGGTCGCGGCCTCGATCAGCCGGGAAGGACTTCACCCATGCTCTCCGATGCCGACCGCAAGAAGGCCGCCGATATCCTGATGGAGGCCGAGCGAACCCGCAAACAGGCGGTGCAGCTCTCGACCACCTGGCCGGATATCGCGATCGAGGACTCCTATGCGATCTCGACCGAGGTCGCCAATCGCAAGATCGCGACTGGCGCCAGGCTGATCGGCCACAAGGTCGGGCTCACGTCGAAGGCGATGCAGCGCTCTTCGATGATCGACGAGCCCGACTACGGCCACCTGCTCGACGACATGATGATCGCGGACGGTGCGAAGATTCCGCACGCCAATTTCTGCCGGCCACGGGTCGAGATCGAGCTCGCCTTCATCCTCGGCAAGCCGCTGAAAGGCCCGGGCGTCACCCTGCCCGACGTGCTGCGCGCGACCGAGTACGTGGTGCCGGCGATCGAGATCGTCGACGCGCGCCTGCAGGACCCGCGCAAGATCTTCGACACGGTCGCCGACAACGGCGCCGCCGCCGGCATCGTGATCGGCGGCCGGCCGGTCGGGCCGCTCGACGTCGACCTGCGCTGGGTTGGCGGCATCATGTACAAGAATTCCGAGATCGAGGAGACCGGGGTCGCGGCCGGCGTGCTCGGCCATCCGGCGCTCGGCGTCGCCTGGCTCGCCAACAAGCTCGGCCAGCACGGCGTGACGCTCGAGCCGGGCCATCTCGTGCTCGCCGGCTCGTTCACCCGCGTGGTGTTCGCCGGCAAAGGCGACACGCTGCATGCCGATTTCGGGCCGCTCGGCGGCATCGCGGTGCAATTCGTCTAGGAGGGCGAATAGCGAATAGCGAGTAGCGAATGGCGAATTGAAAAGTGCCTATTCGCTATTCGCCATTCGCTATTCGCGTTCCTCGTGGAGGTTGAAGCCAATGGACATGCCGCGCAATTCTTTCAAGCACGCCATCGCCAAGGGCGAGCTGCAGATCGGCCTGTGGTGCAGCCTGTGCAACCCGATCGCGGCGGAGATCGTCTCGCATTCGGGCTTCGACTGGCTACTCATCGACACCGAGCATTCGCCCAACGAGGTGCCGGACGTGCTGGCGCAATTGCAGGCCTCCCAGGCCGGCACCGCCTCCGCGATCGTGCGCCCGGCCTGGAACGACATCGTGCTGATCAAGCGCTTCCTCGACATCGGGGCGCAGAGCCTGCTGATCCCGTTCGTGCAGACCCCGGACGAGGCACGCCGCGCCGTCGAGGCGACGCGCTATCCGCCGGGCGGCATCCGCGGCATCACGGGCAGCGGCCGCGCCAGCCGCTACGGCCGGGTGAAGGACTATCTGAAGAATGCGAGCCAGGAGATCTGTGTCCTGGTCCAGGTCGAGACTAAAAGCGCGCTCGACCAGATCGAGGCGATCGCGTCGGTCGACGGCATCGACGGCGTGTTCATCGGCCCGAACGATCTATCCGCCTCGTTCGGCCATATCGGCAACTGGGGCCATCCGGAGGTGCAGGCCGCGCTGGAAGACGCGGTGCGGCGACTGAAGAAGATCGGCAAGCCCGCCGGCATCCTCACCCCCAACGAGGAGGAAGCCAAGCGCTTCATCCAATGGGGCTACACCTTCGTCGCGGTCGGCGCCGATCTTGGCCTGCTCGCGCGCGGCGCGGACGCGCTGGCGCGTCGGTTCAAGGGGTGAGTCAAGGACGGGCGATCGGGTCGCGTCTCACCCGATATGAACCTGCGAACACGGAGCCCCGCGTCAGCTTGCGACCCGCATAAGGCCACAACTGCGTCGGCGGCTTCCGCCCACAGAAAAATGCCAAAAGCAAGTCACGCCTGGACTTATCCCCAGAGTTATACATAGATAATTTGTGTGAGGATAGTCGTAACCGTTATACATGAGAGTGGTTGAGTGATTATACGTACCATGGAGTACTTGCGATGACCGTCCAGAACCTCGCCACAGCGCGCTTCGTGCTGCAGTGTCTACTCGATGAACTGGAGGAATACGACCGCTGCATCCCGGTCGCTCGCAACATTCAGGTCGGTGACGTCACGGATGCACTGCTGACGATCCTCAGCAATCGCGAACTGCAGCGTCTCGCCATGCCCAAGAAGGCCCGTGCCGCGCTGATCCGCCGACATGTTCCACGAGCCGCGCTCGCCGTTGCCGCCAAGCAACAAGCGACGCTAGGAGCTGCGGCCAAGCAGAAGTCGCGGGTATCTCCGTAACGCAAGGAGCATCGTCCCAAGGGGCGCTTGCCGACTGCCCGACGAGCGACGCTCGGCGGAATGCCTCACACCGCCTCTTTCCTGAAATCAGGCACGGCCTCGCGCAGAACCCGGTAGATCGAGCCGCGCTCCTCGCGCTTGAGCCCCTGTTCCAGGTCGCCGAGCCAGGCGCGCATGGTCTCCAGCGACGGTGACACCGGCCGCGCCGCGACGACGCCGGAAATGCCGATCTCGGAGACCGGCTCCTCGCGCGCGAACAGGATCTCGTTGAGCCGCTCGCCCGGCCGGATGCCGGTGTAGACGATCTCGATGTCGCGGCCGGGCTCGAGGCCGGACAGACGGATGATGCGTTCCGCGAGCTCGACGATCTTGACCGGCTGGCCCATGTTGAGCACATAGACGGCGACGTCAGAGCGCGTCGGGCCGAGCGCGTGGCTCGCCGCCGTGACGACGAGATCGCACGCTTCGCGGATGGTCATGAAGTAGCGCACCATGTCGGGATGCGTGACCGTCACGGGCCCGCCCGCCTCGATCTGCGCCTTGAACTTCGGCACCACCGAACCGTTCGAGGCGAGCACGTTGCCGAAGCGCACGGCGATGAGCCGCATCGGCGGCTTCGCGCCGCCCGCCGCCGCGGCGCGGCGCGTCAGGTCGGCATCGAGCGCCTGGCAATACATCTCGGCGAAGCGCTTGGTGGCACCGAGCACCGAGATCGGCTCGATCGCCTTGTCGGTCGAGATCATCACCATGGCGCGCGCACCTGCAGCGACCGCGGCGTCTGCGACATTGACCGAGCCGAACACGTTGGTCTTGACGCCCTCGTCCCAGTCGCGCTCGAGGATCGGCACGTGCTTGAGGGCGGCGGCGTGAAACAAGATGTCCGGCTTGAAGTCCTTGACCAGCCGCATGACGCGGTCGCGGTCGCGGATGTCGGCGATGCGCCCGTCGATCGCGGCGCCCGCCTTCTTGGCGGCAAGCGCCTCGAGCACCGCATGGAGCGCCGGCTCGGAATTCTCGATCACCAGCAGGCGCGCTATGCCGAAGGTCACCAGGCGATCGCAGATTTCCGCGCCGATCGAGCCGCCGCCGCCGGTGACGACCGCCGAGGAGCCCCTGATCAGCGCCTCGAGGCGCCCGTAGTCGATCTTGGCGCTCGGCCGCAGCAGCAAGTCCTCGACATTGACGGGCGCAAGCCGCAGCGCCTCGCCGCCTTCGTCGAGCGCCGGCAGCCGGCTGGTCGCGAGGCCGAGCCGGCGCGCCCGCATGAGGATCGACTCGGGGTGCGCATCGGGCGCGAGCGCATTCGGCGTCAGCACCAGGCGCACCACGTTGATGCCGCGCGCCGCAAGGTCGGCGACCGCGTGCTCGAGATCGTCGAACTCGCCGAGCACCGGGATGCCGCGGATCGCCTGCCCCCGATCGTTGCGCGCGGGCGAGAGGATGCCGACCGGCTGGATCTTGCTCACCGCGCCGCTCTCGATCGCGCGCAGCAGCACCTCGGCGTCGGCGGCACGGCCGAGCACCAGCGTCGGCATGGTCTCGGCCGCCTTGGCGTGATGGAGCGTGCGGGTATAGCGGAAATAACGGTAGAGGACGCGGGAGCCGGTGAGGAAGGCGATCTGCAGGAACCAGTAGAGCGCAATCGTGATCTTGCCGAAGAAGAAATTGCCGAGGAGGTTGGGCGCGACCAGCACGTAGTCGACGACGAGCAGCGACACCGCAAGCACGCTCGCGGCGCGCACGATGTTCATGAAGTCGGGCAGCGACGCAAACCGCCATTTCGACTTGAACAAGCCGAAGATCGCATAGACCACGCCGGCGTAGGCGACGAAGGCCGGCAGCATGATGATGAGCACCGGCCAGCGCACCGCGAGGCCCGCGCCCTCGAAGCGGATGTAGAAGCTCGCAAGCACGGCGACCGCCGTCACGATCAGGTCGTGCGCCAGGATCAGCCCCATGCGCGGGGTGAAATTGGAAAACCGGATCATCCGTGTGCTCGGTCGCCGGAGAAATGCCGCCGCCGCGTCATCCATATCGGCCTTTGCGTCATGGCGCCACCATCTCGGATTGTCGCGCCAGCGCCTGATCCACTGCGGTCAGAACCTGCTGCGGCGTCAGCTCATCGAGGCATTGCGCACGGCTGCGCAGATGCCGATCGCAGCCCTCCTGCTGGCACGGCAGGCAGGGCAGCGGATTCTGCACCAGCCAGACGTTGCCGCGCCGCTGGATGGTGCCGGACGCCGCCCACGGCGAGTCCAATCCTTGCGCCGGCCAAGGCCCCCACAGCCGCGGGTCGGTCGGGCCGAAGAGCGCGACCGTCGGGCAGCCGCTCGCGGCCGCAAGATGGGTGACCGACGTGTCGGGCCCGACATAGACGCGCGCACGCGCCAGCAATGTTGCGATTTCCGGCCAGGACAGGCGGGCGTCGAGACGGCGACAAAGAAGATTCGTGATCGCTGGGCTGGTGGGCGTCGGATTTTTCTGGGCGACCGATCCGCGTTACGGCCTGATGCACCAGACAGGCGAAAATCTGATCGACGCCGTCAAAGAGGCGAGAATCGGAACATTTGTCGGCGTCGGCGGTTCGATCGCAGTGTTAATGATCGGACTTTGGCTGCTGACTCGCCGCCCGGTCTGATCGCAAGCGAGCGGAAAAAATGATCCTGAAAATCGAGAAG
>Ga0209006_10005778_pt1 | contig 11241 bp, 9 predicted proteins | sample JacPin_JW_Ref_O2_FD_188567 | JGI IMG/M metagenome (GOLD analysis project Ga0209006, IMG submission 188567) | Forest soil microbial communities from Algoma, Ontario, Canada - Jack Pine, Ontario site 1_JW_Ref_O2 (SPAdes) (version 2) | ecosystem: Environmental > Terrestrial > Soil > Boreal... | reverse complement strand
GCCCGAGTGCCGGTACGCGGCACCATCAATGGATTTCCCTTTCGCAGCTCCCTGATGCCCATGGGCGGTTGTCACGGAATGGCGGTAAATAAGACCATGCGTGACGGAGCGGGCATAAAGGCCGGTGACACCGTCAAGGTTGTGATGGAACACGATGACAGCGAGCGATCGGTGGAAGTGCCGCCAGCGCTGAAAAAAGAGCTGGTCAAAAATAAGACTGCGAATGCCAACTGGGCGAATCTCTCGTTTACAAATCAGAAGGAAATTGCACTTTCAATCAGTGGAGCCAAACAGGAAGAAACTCGTGCTCGTCGGCTGGCCAAAGCCGTGGAGATTCTCAAGTCCGGTAAGAAATGGACCGGCTAGACACTAAAGCACCCTGTCACCCCTCAAGCGCTGCACTATTTCCGTGATGTCGTTGTCTTGAAACAGCCGGATCGCGGCAATGCCTGCAGCGCCAGTATCAACACAGGCCGCGGCATTTTCGAGCGTAAGGCCACCCAGCGCGAATACAGGAATCTTCTGCCGGCAAGCCTCACGCAGTTGATCGAGGCCGACAGCCTTAGTCGCCGGAGAGTCCTTCTTCTCAAATATCGGAGCGAAGACAGCGAAATCGGCGCCTTCAGACGCGGCTCGCGCGACCGCAGCCACGGTATGACAAGAAACGCTGACCAGCGGCCGGGAAGGATTTCCTGCCTCGCTCCAGATTTTCCGTACTTCCGAAGGAGAGAGGTCATCGGATCGCAAGTGAACTCCGTCGGCGCCGCAGGCCATGGCGATATCGCTTCGCGAGTTGATCAACAAGCGGGTTGCCGGGCCGCCAGATTTTTCCCGGACAACCTGCAGGGCAGCGCGGGCCAGAGCTTCAAGCTCACGAGCAGGAAGATCTTTCTCGCGCAATTGAATGAAGTCAACGCCGCAGCGAACCGCTTCGGCGATCTTCGCAAGAAGAGCGAGCTGGCGCGCGCTCTCGTCACCTGGAAATTTCGTGCGATCGGTAATGTAGCAGAAAAGCAAGATTTACGGGTTTGTTTTGGCGATTTCCGGCACCCGCTCGCCTTCACTTTTGGATTTGGGTTCCGGTCCGAGATGGTATTTAGTCAGCCCATCGCGCAGAAATTCAAATCCCTCCTCGGGCGAGTCCACGATCTTGAACAGTTCCAAATCTTCGGGAGAAATAGTGCCCGCATCCACCATGGTTTGGAAGTTAAAAAGCTTATTCCAATACTCGCTGCCGTAGACCACGACGAGGATTTTCTTGGCCAGTTTCTGGGTTTGTGCCAGCGTAAGAATTTCGAAAAACTCATCCATGGTGCCGAATCCGCCGGGAAAAATCACCAGCGCTTTCGAAAGATAGGCAAACCAGAACTTGCGCATGAAAAAATAATGAAACTCAAAATTCAGCGATGGGGTAATGTGCGGGTTAGGCATTTGCTCGAAAGGCAGCGCGATATTCAAGCCTATGGTCTTCGCGCTGGCTTCACGCGCTCCCAGGTTGGCCGCTTCCATGATTCCTGGGCCGCCGCCAGTGGTAACTACGAAACGCCTGCGGCGTGCCGGAATCTGAATGGACCACTTGCTCAACAGAAAAGCCAGCCGGCGCGCATCCTCGTAGTAGCGGGACATCTCGACCCCCGCGAGCGCCGGTTTCAGCAAAGTTTCGCGCTCACCCGGGGACAGCTGCGACGCAAGTGATTTCACTTCGGCCAGCTTATCCTCAGCCATGGCCCGGCTATGAAATCGGGCCGAGCCGAAAAACACCACCGTGTCCTGAATTTGCTCCCGCCGGAAACGCGCAATCGGTTCCATATACTCCGACAGTATTCGCAGAATGCGCCCGTCCGGACTATTTACAAAGTTTTCGTTGGCGTACGCCAGGGGCGCGCGTTTCATTTCGTCTTCATTCATAAAAACATTTCTTTCCGCAAATTAATTAGCCGGCAGCAGGTGAATGCGTTCGCCGGCAGGATCGTGCTTGCTTAGGGGCGCTTTTCCTCGTGGTAGTGAATCGCTTCCGAGAAGCCAATCCAGATATCGAGCACCCCGAGCCCGCTGCACAATCCGCGTACAAACCCGTTCGCAACGAATGCTCGCAACGCGGGAAATCCCATCAGAAGATGGTTGTCGGTCCATTCCGGTCTCCACGGGAGCAAGACCAGAAGCACTCCGACAACCGCGCAGACCAGTCCGAAGGTCAGCACCGTAATCCGATGCAACCACAGCTCGACGCCAACATAGCGGGGCCCAGGAGGCGTTTCCAGCGCGGTCGCGGAAGCATCACTGTGCTCCGAAGGCAGCTTCGCCCCCAATGATCTTGGAGGAATAGCTTGGGGTGAATTCGGATCCGCGGTCACCGCACGCTCCGGAAAATCGTGAACGATGCAGTCCGGGTTTTGCAAAAGCGCGTTCCCAGCGTAAGAGCGTAAAAACCCATCTGGATATTCTACGACTTCAGGGTCTTAATGCGCTCGCCTACATCCCTGTAATCGATGTTGCTGCCATACACTTCCATGAAATGGTTCAAGGCGGCGGTTTTATCCCCAGCCGTCTCGTAAGAAGTTGCCAACTCGTAGTGCAGCGCGGTTCGCGTCTCAGCATCAATGGTCGGCAGGTTGAGCGCCTTGGTGTACCAGCGGATGGCCGCCTCAGGAATGCCTTTATCGAGAAAACACTGCGAAAGCCAGGTGTAAGTCTGCATGACGTGCGGGAAAGAGTGCCCACGATCTACCGCCTGGCAAACCTTTTGCAACTCGCCGATGGCTTCGTCTAACAGTCCCATCTCACGGAAAGCTACGCCGAGGTTGTAATGCGTCTCTGGGTCTTCGTCAGACTTGGCCGAATCTTCCTCGAGTTCATGCTTCAACTCGCCGAACATGTCGCCCAGATCGACGGCGGGGCCGAGGTCGAATTTCGTTGCACTTCCGCCCGCCGTCCCGGCTGCCATTGGCCGCTCGGCCGGAGGTTGATAAGTGATAGCTGGTGACGCGCTAACCGCACCCTGCGACGGTCCGGACTGGGTCGCGGCCGCAGCCATGGTCGCCGGAACTTGCGCACCCGGGGCGCTGACCGGAGCCGAAGTTCCCGGTTTCGCCGCAACCAGATTGGGCTTGGAGGGCGGCGTACTCGAGATCTTAGGCGCTTCGGCGAGAAAGCCGTCGCCGAGAGACGCTTCCAGGTCGGATACGAAATTGTCCAGCTTCCCGCTGCGCCGAGATTGGCCTTCAGCAGGGGCGGAGGCAACTTCAACTGTTGGCTGCCGCTCGGGTTCTGGGGTCACTTCGTGAACGGTGGTTTGGGGGAGGAACCCATCTCCCAGCGATGATTCCAAGTCGCTGACCAGCGCGTCCAATATTGCGGGCTTAGTCTCAGGAACGGCGAACGCTTGCTCGGCCGGTACCGCAGGGATGTCGGCAACCGAAATTTCCTCGATCGCCTCTGGCTCCGGAGTCCGAGCTTGCGCAGCCGCCGCCTCGATCTCATGCCGCACTCCTGACAATAAGGACGGCTCCGGCCTCAACCGATAGAGCTTGGTGTAAGTGGCGCGAGCCTCCTCCTGCATTCCATTCGAAAGATAAAAACGAATCTCTTCGACCGCTTCTTTGACTGCCTCTGCGTCGGGCTCGGTACCGGTCGCAGCAACTTCCGAAGCCGCCTCTTCGGGAACAGGCGCATCCGTCTCTACCGCGAGCGAATCTTCCCACTCGGACGAGAGGTCAATTTCATTTTCGGATGCAACCGGCTCTGCGGCGGCGGAGGCCGCTTCAACCACAGACCGGATTTCAAACTCCGCAGGCTCTTCTCCCGCAGCCAGCGCCGCCGCGACCGCATGTCCGCCAGCCGCGTCTTCCTCATTGGCCGGAGCGGCCTCTTGAACCGCCGCTTCGAGCTCCATATCGGCGACTGGAGCTTCAGACTCCGCAGCCTTCGGCTTGGCGTATGCCGGAACGCCGTCAGTTGGCACGGCGGAACCCCGTTCCTCATACTTCCCTGCCAGATCGCCGTAGCGGGTGGCTTCGTCCGGAAATCCGGCGTCGTGGTAAACGCTCTCTAACGTACGGCAGCATGCCGCTGCATCGCTGAATCGGCTGGCTCGAGTGTGCAGAGCTGCCAACCGCTGGTTGACGCGCAGATCGCGAGGCGCCTGGGGCAGAGCGGAAAGCAAAGGACCCAACGCCTTCGCCGGCATGTTATAGGAAATGAAAAGTTCGGCATCGGTCAGCGCAGCGCGCACGAAAAGCGCCACATCATCGGGATAACGCTGGTCAATAAAAGGCGCGGTGGCTTCGAGCTCATCCACCATGACCGAGCCTTCTTCAGGCGTGATCAGCCGCGATCCCGCTGGCCCTCCCAGCTTCTCAATTACCTGCTGATAGTTGCGGGCGTGTAACTGATTCTCGGGCTCGAGTTGAGTGAGTTTCAGATAATAGTCGCGCGCCTTTTCCAGCTCTCCTGCCTGCACATATCCGTGGGCGAGAAGTTCGTAGACTTCGGTCAGATGCGTATTGTCTGCTGCCTTGTTCAACAGAGCCAGCAGCATTTCCAGGGCCGGCGTATTTTCCTGCACATGGCCAATCAGGGAATGCAGGTTTTCCAGAACCTTCCCCGAATCCGCGGCCAGCAGCCGATCAGAGTGTTGCCGATACAACTGCAGAGCTTCCTCGAATTGTCCGGCTGCAATCAAGGCGTCGGCATACGACAGGATGGCGCCAATATCATTGTGGACAGTGAGTAACTTCGCCGCTAGAGTTCCCGCCTCGGGCAAACGCCCGGTCTGTAAATAAGCTTGCAGCAGGGTTCGCAGCCCATCGGGATGAGTATCGAGGTCGGCAACCTTCTCAAGACACTCAATCGAAGCCGCGACATCACCCGCATCGAATGCGTTGCGGCCGCGCAGCAGCAGGGCATAGCCATTGCCCGGATCGAGGGTGATCATGCGCTGCAGAATCTCTTCCGCTGGACCCAGTTGACCTTTCGCGCGTAAAGTCTCCGCCGCCGCCGAAAAAATCTGCCAGGCTTCGGTCTTCTTCCCCAGACGAACATATACCTCGGCCAGCCGCGTGCGCATGGCGACGTTTTCCGGATCCATTTCCAGAGTCTTCTGGAATATCCTTACCGCCTGTTCCAACTGGCCTTCCCGCAGAAATTCTTCTGCGACTTGCAAGTATTGCGCTCGGGCATCATTAAAAAGACCCTGCTGCGTGTAGAGCTCAGCCAGCCGCAGGGCGCACTCCAGCGACGCCTTCAGCTTGCTCAGCTTCTTGTACATGGCAATCGCCTTCACCGTGAAGCCTTGCGAAGCATAGGCGTCGCCTACGCTCTTGAAGCATTCCACGGCTTTTTCGCTATTGCCGAGACGCGAGTAAAGGTCGCCCACGGTATTCATTACCGTAAGGTCCTTAGGGTCGGCTTTGAGGACTTTTTCGTACTCAGTGATCGCGTTTGGCAGCTTGCCCTGTTGGACGAACTTCTCCGCAGCACTGAGAACCTTCTGCTTATTGAAGCCAAAACCAAACGCCATAAAAGTGCGGACTCCAGCTCCGATTCGCCTCTCGCCCGAGAGCTTTCTCTACATCACGAGAGTTCGTGCCCAATTACCATTCCATCGGCATCACGCCCAATGTCAGGAGATGGTCTTTAGGACAAGGGTAATTGTACGGCGGGGTACTCGGAATCGTATGGTTACTAAGGGTTACCGAAAGGGAGTGTACGACCGGGTAATTGTAGACGCGGGCGTCCTCGCTCGTGTCGGCGGGACGTCATCGCCCGCGCATCTCACTTCCACAAATAATAAAATCCCATTTGCTGATCGAGCAGCTTTTCTTTAGTCGGCAGCCATTGAGAAATATCTCCGAACAGTAAGTCTGACAAAGTTTTGCGGTCTTTGTCGGGATGCACCAGCACCGGTTCGCCTTTAATCCCCACCGACTTCGCGGTTTCGTCGACCGCCGTCTGGAAATCGCCGATTTGATCGATCAGATGCATGGACAGAGCTTCCTGCCCGGTCCAGACTCTGCCGTCCGCGATCGCCTTGATGTCATCGGTTTTCGCATGTCGGCCATCGGCTACCGCTTGCACGAACTGGCCGTACATGTTGTCGATCAACGATTGCAGATAGGCGCGCTCTGCAGGAGTCATGTCGCGCATGGGATTGCCCGTATCCTTGAGCGCGCCAACCTTCAGCACCTCGGGTTTCAGCTTGGCCCAGCGCATGAGGTCGCCATAATTCACCCATTCGGCAATCACTCCGATAGAGCCAACCACGCTGCCATTATCGGCATAAATCTTATTGGTGGCAGACGACACGTAGTACGCGCCGCTGGCGCCTACCGTGCTAATTGAAGCCACAATACGTTTGTGCTTTTCGTCGCGCAGGCGTTTGACTTCGCGATAAATCTCCTCGGAAGCGGCAACGCCACCGCCGGGGGAATTCACTTTGAGAACGATGGCTTTGATGGAATCATCGTCTCCGAACCTCTTAAGCTGAGGCACGATGACGCTGGAATCCAGGATCACACCTTCCAGCTCCACAACTCCAATTTTGTCGCCGAAGCTGTGCAGCGAAGCTTCTTCTCCGCCCGCGTGCAGGGCCAGATATACCAGCGTGAACACCGCCAGCACGAACAGGAAGAACACTCCTCCGCCGATTACAATCCAAAGCGCAGTGCGGGAACGACCATTTTCAGCCATACAATGAGGGTAGTTTAGCACCCGCGGCAGGTCAGGGGATAATCACTCGCAGCCCTTTCCGCACTACACCGATTTCGACCGGCGTACGGCACACGTATTCGCCATCGGCATAAACATCAGTCGGAGAATCGGTTTCGATCCGCAACCGCTCGGTTTGGCAGTACGCTACCTGCGGAATGCGCAAGTGGCGTCCGAAATAGATGGTGGGAAAAAGACAAACCAGCGCGAATTTATTGATATCGCTAACAATGCAAATGTCGAGACGCCCATCGTCAAGCCTGGCCTGCGGAGCGATTTTCATGCCACCGCCATAGGTGGGCGCATTGGCGAAGGCAGCGACCATGATGCGTTTCATGGGCGCAGAGACAAACGCTTCACCGCTGACCATAGCAATCCTCGCCGCCACGGGGGCGAATTTGAGCAATGCAGGCAGTAAACTGAACGCGTATCCGCCATGGGCCCGCAGCCAGCGAGGCAGCAGGTTGGCACGCCGTGCGATTTCCGCATCCAGGCCAACGCCGCCCGCGCAACAAAAAAGATGTAGCTCGTGTGGCGCGGACGCCTCGCCCGCGTTACCACCCGCAATCCGCGGGGTGATTAAACCTAAATCAATGTCCCGCACATTGTCGGCGTCGGAAGAAAACTTATGCCATGCGGACAGCGAATCTCGAACTCCGTGCAGTTTTAGCGCACGCGCAAAATCGTTTCCGCTGCCCGACGGGACGACCAGAACTGGAAGTTGCAACTTCGACAATTGTGGCAAGTGACGGTGCAAAGTGCCGTCTCCGCCGAAAACAAGAATTGCGTCGGCTTCATCAGATCTGGCGGGCACTCCGATAATCCAATGCGACTGTGCGTTCGCTTGGAATGGGCGTAGGTCGGCGGTCGAACATCCCGGCCCGAAGATGGCGGCTACGCGCACTTCTGCGGGAGACTACCAGAACCTTGATCGTATAATCACTAAAGAACAAAGCTTCACGAATAAAATCCGCGACGCGCCAGGCCTTTCCAGGTCTAACTAAAAAGCAACTGGTGGATACTTTAGGAGGAGAAATGCCTGCCAACGAAAATGGCTTAGTTCACATCGCAAGTTCGCGTTCCGTGCCAGAAACCTTGAAGAAGCTTCAGACCACGATTGAAGCCCGCGGACTGAAAATATTTGCGCTGATCGATCACAGTGGCGAAGCCGAAAAAGCCGGGCTGAAAATGAGGCCTACTCAACTGCTCGTCTTCGGTAGCCCAAAAGGCGGAACTCCATTAATGATAGCCGCCCCGACGTTGGCAATTGATTTACCCCTCAAAGCGCTGGTTTGGGAAGATCCGGACGGAAAAGCGTGGGTCTCTTATAGCAGCCCGGATTACCTGCAGCAGAGGCACGGCATCCCTGCAGATCTCGTGAAAAATATCGCGGGAGTTGGTGCACTCATCGAGAAAGCGGTAGAGTAGTCGGTCACGTAGGGCGCATTGAACTATGAGACGTCATCCCGAAAGCCCGCACTTGTTCCAGCGGCCCGCGGGATCTCGAGCGAAGAATTGAGGATCGCGATCGATGGCGAATGACCCAAGAACGAGTGATCTGGAAAAGGCGGCAGCCGCTCGCGCCAGCCTGCGTTTCGTTCACGGAAACATCGTCGGACTGGGAACCGGTTCCACGGCTGCCCACGCGGTGCGCTTTCTCGGTGAACGGGTCCGAGCAGGATTGCAGATTCGCGGAATTCCAACCTCGGTGCACACCAGAGATCTGGCCACCAGCGTGGGCATTCCCTTAACTACGTTTGACGAAATTCAGCCGATCGGGCTTCAGCCGATCGATGTCACCATCGATGGGGCCGACGAATTCGACGCCCACTTGCGCCTGATCAAGGGCGGAGGTGGCGCGCTACTGCGCGAAAAAATCATCGCCTCGGCGTCGAAGCAAGTTGTCATCATTGCCGATTCCAGCAAGCAGGTCGCGGTGCTGGGAAAATTTCCTCTTCCCGTCGAAGTGATTGCCTTCGCTCAGTCATTGGTGGCAGCGCGAATTACAGCCCTCGGCGCTACCGTAAAGCTTCGCCAAGACGCCAAGGGGAATCCATTTGTCAGCGATGAGGGGCACCACATTCTCGATTGCAGCTTCGGCCAGATTCCCGATCCGCCGTCGTTGGCGCGCACTCTGAGTGATATGCCGGGTATCGTCGAGCATGGATTGTTCATTGACCTCGCCACCGTAGTACTGGTCGCGAAGGGTGAGACTGTCGCCGAACTGCGCGGTGGGGTCGCATAGGTCAACCGTTGTCGCACCGGCCTGTGCGGCCGCGCCTACACGATAATTTCCCCCAGTGCAGCCACGAACCGTTCAACTTCTTCCGCCGTGTTGTAATGCGCCAGCCCGATGCGCAGAAATCCGCCGTCTTTTTCTACATCGAGCCGTTCGGTAAGGTTCAGCGCATAGTAGTTGCCGTCCCAGGTAAAGAAACCACGCTCGCCGAGGCGAGTAGCTAATTCGAGCGGGGTGCGGCCATTGCTGCGCACCGCCAGCGTCGGGCAGCGCTGATCGAATCGCTTCGCATCGCTGATGCCATAAAGCTTCAGTCCATGAATGGCAACTAATCCCCGTATCAGGCTCTCCATCAATTTGCGCTCGTGTTTCTGGATTGCCTCATAGGCCGCCCACAGGGCTGCCCGGCGAGTGGATGCCGACCGATTCACTTGTCGTCCAACATCAGCCAGATAATCAACGCAGGCAGTGATCCCGGCAATGCATTCATGATTCAGCGTGCCCCACTCCCAACGGTTGGGAATCGCGTTTGTGTTGGCCCTCACCTTGTACGGCTCCAGCCGCTTCAGGTGCTCGCGCTTTCCATAGAGCACGCCCATGTGCGGCCCGAAGAATTTGTAAGTCGAGCACACCAGAAAATCGCAGTCGAGCGCGCGAACATCGATGGGACCATGCGGCGCATAATGCACAGCGTCAATGTAAGCCATCGCACCACGTTCGTGGGCAAGCCGGATAATCTCCCGCACGTCGTTGATTGTGCCCACTGCGTTCGAAGCGTAGCCCACCGCAACCAGCCTGGTGCGGTCGGTGATTTTACGCGCCAAATCTTCCATGTCGAGCGTGCAATCGTCTTCATGGATCTCGGCCATGCGGACGGTCACGCCGCACTCCTCGAGAGCGCGCCATGGAGAAATGTTGGCATCATGGTCAAGATGGGTGAGCACGATTTCATCGCCTGGACCCAGTGCGCGTCCGATGGAACGGCTGATGGCGAACGTCAGCGACGTCATATTGGGTCCGAAGACGATTTCGTCGGGACCGCAATTCAGGAAGTCCGCCATTGCCGACCGCGCACCTGCAATCATCGTGTCGGAGCGACGGCTGGTGGCGTAGGCGCCCGCCGTGTTGGCATTGTCGAACTTCAAATAATCGGAGATCGCATCGATTACGCGCTGCGGAACCTGGGTTCCTCCAGGCCCGTCGAGAAAAACCGCAGGCTGTCCGTTGACACTTTGTGCGAGCGAGGGAAACTGGGAGCGAACCCAAGTCAAGTCCAGCGCATTTACAGTTTCGTTCTGAGCCGTCAGCATAGATGCCCTCAATTATTCTGTAGAAATGTAGCTCGGCTACGTCGAGCTCACCGCGCGGACGAAATCAGCCAGCATTCCATACGCCGTGGCTTCCAATCCAGGATTGTTTTCAGTAATGGCCAAGCCCGGGAAGATGTCAGTCTCAAAATACACGATCGACGAGGTTCCAGCGACCCAGGCCAGCGGGTCGCTCAACGGCACCTGTTCTGGACGAACGCTAGCCGTCACGCCCGGTCCGCAGCGTTGAGCGCGGCACACCAGCTTATATGGACGGCCTGCAACCCGTGCGGCGCGAACAGCCTCTCCTGTAAGTTTGCCGATACCCTCCCGTTCAATATCTTCCAGGCGTATCGGCACACCCATGAGCACTCGAATCAAAGCCGCGACCTTCACGGCCGCATCCCAGCCGTCGACGTCATTGCTGGGATCGGTTTCGGCAATGCCAATCTGCTGTGCCTTGGCGAGCGAGTCGTCAAAGCTCAGACCCTCTTCCATACCGCCAAGAATTACATTGGTCGTGGAATTGAGGATGCCGTGAAATCCGCGAAGCTCAATCACCGGCAGATTGTCTCGGAATAAAACGAAGATGGGCACGCCATCCATCACCGTCGATTCAAAAAGAAATCTTCGCCCCTTGGCCCACGCCAGCGAAGTCAGTTGTTCGTAAGCGTGCACGATCGGACCTTTGTTAGCCGTGATGGCGTGGGCGCCCATTTCCAGCGAGGCTCGAATATGATCAATCGCCGGTTGGCCGTTGCGGGGACTGAGCGATGTGGCTTCGAACAGAACATCGGCCTTCGCCTCGCGCAACCAACCGCGTACATCGCGCGTTGGAGTGATCGTCGATGACTGCGGGGCAGGACTCAGCAGCGCTTCGACGTCCACCCCGCCGGCATCCGCAATCCACCCCAATCTGCGCGAGGCCACGCCGGTGATTCGCCATGCGATGCCGCGCTCCCGCAGTTCCTTTTCTTTCTTCTGGAGCAG